>ERZ772827.2025-NODE-2025-length-10052-cov-4.337101_pt1 | contig 10052 bp, 9 predicted proteins | sample MGYA00580850_ERZ772827 | MGnify/ENA primary metagenome ERZ772827 (study PRJEB29015, sample SAMEA2737950) | human oral metagenome | biome: human oral; feature: human-associated habitat; material: dental | place: China | collected 2145 ...
GCTCCGTGATCGCCTCCCCCACCACCCGTCTTTTGCTCGCCGCCGTGGCCTGCCTTCCGAGAAGATGGACATGTCCATCCCCCGCCTGGTGCTCGATGGCATCGAGGTTGTCGGCTCGCTGGTGGGCACGCGCAAAGACCTGGAAGAAGCCTTCCAGTTCGGCGCCGAAGGGCTGGTGGCGCCCGTGGTGCAAACCCGCTCGCTGGAAGAAACCAACGACATATTCCAGGAAATGCGCGACGGCAAAATCCAGGGCCGCATGGTGATTGACATGAAAAAATCCGCCGCTCATTGCGGATGCAGTCATCACGCCCATTAAGGCGATTTGATTTGGCTGGTTTTTCATCAAATCCAAATCCATTTGCCGCGGCAAATTCCACCCGGGCTGCTGTTTGAAACAGCGGCCCGTTTTTATTTTGAATTTCATGAATGTCAATTGATTTGTCCGCCCCAATCACCCACGCTGAAAGTCGGATTGGGCGCGCAGCGGGCATTCAAACGGCGGCCTTCTTAAACTCATCCCAGCCATGACCTTGCCGCCGGACAGCCCCCCTTCCCCTGATACGCCCGATACACCCGGCCACAGCCCCGAGCTGCTGGCGCAAGTGGCGGCGCTGCCCGCCCTGCCGGGCGTATATCGCTATTTCGACGCCCGGGGCCAGGTGCTTTATGTGGGCAAGGCGCGCAGCCTGAAAAAGCGCGTGGCCAGCTATTTCCAGAAAAACCACGGCGGCACGCGCATCGGCCACATGGTCAGCAAGATTGCGCGGCTGGAAACCACCGTGGTGCGCTCCGAGGCCGAGGCGCTGATTCTGGAAAACAACCTCATCAAACAACTCGCGCCGCGCTACAACATTCTTTTTCGCGACGATAAAAGCTACCCCTATCTCAAACTCACCGGCACGGGCATCGAGCGCGACGCACCCCTGCCCCGGCCCGCGCAAGCCGATGCCTACGCCCGCCTGAGCTACTACCGCGGCGGCACGGATCGCAAAAACCGCTACTTCGGCCCCTATCCCAACGCCTGGGCCGTGAAGGAAACCATCCAGCTATTGCAAAAAGTGTTTCGCCTGCGCACCTGCGAAGACACGGTGTTTGCCAACCGCACGCGGCCCTGCCTGCTCTATCAGATCAAGCGCTGCACCGCCCCTTGCGTGCGCCTGATCAGCCATGAGGACTACGCCGCCGACGTGGCCCGCGCCGAGCAGTTTTTGCGCGGCCACACGCAAGAGCTGCTGCAGGAGATGGAGCAGCGCATGATGGCGCACGCCGAGGCGCTGGAGTTCGAGCAGGCCGCTGCCTTGCGTGACCAGTTGACGGCTCTCTCGCGCGTGCTGCACCAGCAGGCCGTGGACACGGCCGGACAGGGCGAAGCCGATGTGGACATCCTGGCCGTGAAAGTGCAGGGCGGGCGCGCCTGCGTGAACCTGGCCATGGTGCGCGGCGGCCGCCACCTGGGCGATCGCGCCTACTTCCCCACCCAGGTGCAAGAGGCGCTGGCAGGCGAGCATTTATCGGGCGATTTGCCGCCCGAATCGTCGCCCGATTCGCCGGAAAACGCAGCGCAAGCCCCCACGCTGGCCAGCGTGGAAGCGCGCGTGCTCGATGCCTTCATCGCCCAGCACTATCTGGGCGTGCCCGCGCCCGCGCAAATCATTGCCAGCGCGCCCGTCTCGCCCGCCTTGCTCCAGGCCCTGGGCGAGCAGCAACAGCGCCGCATCAGCGCCACCCATGCGCCTCGCGGCCAGCGCCGCGTGTGGCTGCAAATGGCCGAACAAAACGCTGCCTTGCAACTGACGCGCCTGCTCTCGGAAGAAGGCTCGCAGCAGGCGCGCACCCGCGCTCTGGCGCAGGCGCTGGACTTGCCCGCCGACGAGCTGGAAAACCTGCGCATCGAGTGCTTTGACATCAGCCACACCGCAGGCGAGGCCACGCAGGCCAGCTGCGTTGTCTTTCACCACCACAAGATGCAAAGTGGCGAATACCGCCGCTTCAAGATCGAAGGCATCACCGGCGGCGACGACTACGCCGCCATGCGCCAGGCGCTACAGCGCCGCTACGCCCCGCTGGCCCAGGCTGTGCGCAGCGCCGAGCCACCCGAGGCCGAAACCGCCCGCGCGCGCCTGCCCGACGTGGTGCTCATCGACGGCGGCAAAGGGCAGGTGGCCGTGGCCCGCCAGGTTTTCAGCGAGCTGGGGCTGGAGCTGTCGCGCATCGTCGGCGTGGAAAAGGGCGAAGGCCGCAAAGTGGGGCTGGAAGAGCTGGTGTTTGCCGACGGGCGGCCCAAGCTCTCCCTGGGCCATGACTCGGCCGCGCTCATGCTGGTGGCGCAAATCCGCGACGAGGCGCACCGCTTTGCCATCACCGGCATGCGCGCCGCACGCGCCAAAACCCGCACTGGCGGCAGCCGGCTGGAAGACATCGCCGGCGTAGGCCCCAAAAAGCGCGCCCGCCTGCTCCAGCGCTTTGGCGGCGTGCGCGGGGTGCAGGCCGCCAGCGTGCAAGACCTGGCCAGCGTCGAAGGCATCTCCCCTGCCCTTGCCGAAGACATCTACCGCGCCCTGCACTAATCCCCCCTGAACAGCGCCTACGCGCCGCAAGCCCCGTGGATACTGCGTAGTCAGCTACAAAAACAAGAGCAAAAAAGCCCCCGTGCCACAATTGCCGCCGATATGTTTCTCACGATTCCCACCCTCCTGACCTGGGCCCGCGTTGCCGCGATTCCACTGATCGTGGGCGTGTTTTACCTGCCGCTGGCCGAGCCGGCGCGCAACCAGTGGGCCACCGCCCTGTTTCTGCTTTGCGCCGTCACCGACTGGCTGGACGGCTACCTGGCCCGCAAGCTGGGACAAACCTCCTCATTCGGCGCGTTTCTCGACCCCGTGGCCGACAAATTCCTGGTCTGCGCCTGCATGCTGGCGCTGGTGCGCCTGCACCGGGCCGATCTGTTTGTGGCGCTCATCATCATCGGCCGCGAAATCGCCATCTCTGCCCTGCGCGAGTGGATGGCGCACATCGGCGCGAGCAAAAGCGTGGCCGTGCACATGGTGGGCAAGCTCAAAACCGCCGCTCAAATGGGCGCCATCGCCTTTTTGCTTTTCGACGGCACGCTGCACCTGGGCCCGCTCACGCTGGACACCCGCTGGTGGGGCACGCTGCTGCTGTGGATCGCCGCCGTGCTCACCGTCTGGTCCATGGCCTATTACCTGCAAAAGTCCGTACCCGAAATTCGCAAGCGCGCCCGCTGAAAGCCGGTCGCGCCGAAATGAGACCCTAGAATCCCGACCACTTTTGCGGCCTGCCATGCCCGGTCTGGCCCCAAGCCTTTCCCATCTGAATTCGATCAAGGGCCATCGCCGTGAACAAGACCGAACTCATCGAACACATACAGCAACACGCCAATATCCCCAAAGCCTCGGCCGCACGCGCACTGGAAGCCACTCTGGACGCCGTCACCACCACCTTGCGCCGTGGCGGCACCGTCTCCATCGTGGGATTCGGCACCTTCGCCGTCAGCAAGCGCAGCGCCCGCACCGGCCGCAACCCCAGAACCGGCGCCACCATCAAGATCAAACCCGCCCGCCTGCCCAAATTCCGCCCCGGCAAGGCCTTCAAGGACGCCCTGAACTAAACCGGCCCCGGTGTTCCGCGTCCCTTGCGCCGGACAAACCCGGAATTCAGGCAAAATACGGCGCTTTCCTTCTCGCGGGGGTGCTTAGCTCAGTTGGTAGAGCGGCGCCCTTACAAGGCGTAGGTCGGGGGTTCGAACCCCTCAGCACCCACCACCCGCACATCCCCCCAGGCGAACGCAGCGTTCGCCTTTTTCATTTCAGCAGCACACACTGCTCCACAAGGCGACTGTCATGTTTGATTTCTTCCGTCAGCACATGAAAATTTTCATGTGGGCGCTGTTCATCCTCGTCATTCCGTCGTTCGTGCTGTTCGGCATCGAGGGCTACACCAAATTCAATCAGGGCAGCCAGAAAGTCGCCACCCTGGGCGGAGACTCCATCACCCAATCAGACTGGGACCACGCCCACCGCCAGCAGGTTGACAACATCTCCCGCGCCAACCCCAGCCTGGACATCAGCCTGTTTGACACCCCCCAGATGCGCTACTCCGCGCTGGAGCAGCTGTTCAACGCCCGCCTGATGGACATGGCCGCGCGCAAGATGCACCTGTACATCACCGACGCCCGCCTGGCCCGCGAGCTGCAAAACGACGAATTCATCGCCTCCCTGCGCGGCAGCGACGGCAAGCTGGACATCAAGCGCTACGAAGAAGTGCTCGCCCGCCAGGGCATGAGCCCACAAATGTTTGAAAACAGCGTGCGCGCCGACCTCTCGGCCCGGCAAGTGCTCGCCGGCATCACCGAAACCGCTCTTTCCACACCCGCCCAGGCCGCCCCGGTCATCAACGCCTATCTGGAGCAACGCCAGGTGCAACTGCTCACCCTGCCCGCCAGCGACTACGCCAAACAAAGCCAGCCCGACGAAAACGAAATCAAAACCTTCTACGAAAGCCACCTGGCCGACTACCAGGCCCCTGAAACCGTGGACATCGAATACGTCGTGCTCGACGCCGAAGCCATGAAAAAACAGGCCCGCGTCAGCGACGACGACCTCAAGGCCTACTACGACAACAACTCCCACACCCTCGGCCAGCCCGAAGAGCGCCGCGTCAGCCACATCCTCATCGCCGCCGACAAAAACGCCCCCGCCGCCGAGCGCGAAAAAGCCCGCGCCCAGGCCGAAAAAACGCTGGCCGAAGTGCGCCAGACCCCCGCCCGCTTTGCCGACATCGCCAAGCGCGACTCCAACGACGACGTCAGCGCCAGCCAGGGCGGCGACCTGGGCTTTTTCAGCCAGGGCAAGGGCATAGACGCCGACCTCTCCGCCGCCGCCTTCCAGCTCGCCAAAAAAGGCGACATCAGCGACCTCGTCGAAAGCCAGTTCGGCTACCACATCCTCCAGCTCACCGACATCAAACTCGCCGCCATCCCCGCCTTCGACAAAGTCAAAGCCCAGCTCGCCGAGCAACTGAGCAGCGAGCAGGCCCGGCGCCTGGTCACCGAAAACGCCGAAACCTTCCGCAACGACGTTTACGAGCAGCCCGACAGCCTCAAGCCCGCAGCCGAAAAACTCGGGCTGGAAATCCAGACCGCCACCGGCATCACCCGCCAGGTGCCCAAAGACAGCGAAGGCAAACCCCTGGGCAACGCCAAATTCCTCTCCGCCCTCTTCGCCGCCGACTCGCTGGACAAGAAAAACAACACCGAAGCCATCGAATTCGGCCCCTCGCAAATCGTCGCCGGCCGCGTCACCGGACACACCCCGGCCCACCCGCGCCCCCTGGACGAAGTCAAGGCCCAGGTGCGCGAGCGCCTCATCGCCGAAAAATCGGCCGAAGCCGCCCGCAAGGCCGGCGCCGAAAAACTCGCCGCCCTCCAGGCCGACCCCGCCCAGGCCAAAACCCTGCCCGCCGCCATCCAGCTCTCGCGCGAACACACCCACGGGCAGCCCGCCGAAGTCATCGAGCAAGTGCTGCGCGCCGACGCCAGCGCCCTGCCCGCCTTCATCGGCATCGACCTCGGCACCCGGGGCTACACCGTCGCCCACATCGAAAAGGCCCTGCCCGCCGCCGCCCCGGCCGAAGACCTCGCGCGGCAAATGACCCAGCAATACGACACCGCCTGGAACGCCGCCGAAACCCTGGCCTACACCGCATACCTGCGCGACCGCTTCAAGGCCCGCATCCTCGTCGACGCCAGCGCCGCCGCCAGCATGCAAACCGGGGCGGAGCATTAAAGCACGCTATAATCTGCCGTTTTTGCGGTGGCTGTAGCTCAGTTGGTAGAGTCCCAGATTGTGATTCTGGTCGTCGTGGGTTCGAGTCCCATCAGCCACCCCACCCAAAACCGCCTCCAGGCCGCAAGCCTCGGGGCGTTTTTTTATGTCCCAGCCTGAAGCGGGCATCTCGCGGCACACCGCCGGCAAAGCGCGCCCCGGCCCACCCGGCGATCCGCAGACGAGTTCAAAAACGCGGCCATCCCGCCCGCTGGCCCGATTCACAAGCCCATCCGGCCATCCCCTGCAAGCCACCGCCCACAGCCGCCCACATAGCGCCGACTGCCCGCAAAGCCAGCCACTCCGGGCCAAGTTATCCACAGATTTTTCCTGATTTGATAGCGCGCTTCGCAGTATTTACGGGCGCTGTGGGCGGTTTGCCTATTTGGTAATCAAAATTTTGTATCTGAATGCGTGGCGCGGAAGGGCGCAATCGGTGCAGGGAAAAGCAGGAAAGCCAGAGGCAATCCGCAAGACGCTTTCTTGCCGCCTGCACCAGCGGCCTTTCGCACCCCGGGCAAGCGGGCCGGTTTTCAGAAATCGGCCCGCTTTCCGGCCTCAAAACGCCCCAGGAAAGGCAAGTTATCCACAAATTTTTCCTGATTTGATAGCGCACTTCGCAGTATTTACGGGCGCTACGGGCGGTTTGCCTATTTGGTAATCAAAATTTTGTATCTAAATGCGTAAGCTGAAAGACGCGCAATCGGTGCAGGGAAAAGCGGGAAGACCAGAAGCAATCCGCAAGGTGTTTTCTTGCTGCCTACACCAACGAACTTTCGCACCCCCGATAAGCCGCCCGGTTTTCAGAAATCGGCCCGCTTTCCGCCCTCGAAATGCTCCAGAAAAGGCAGGTTGTCTACAGATTTTTCCTGTTTTGATAGCACGCTTCGCAGCATCCACGGGCCTTGCGGGCGGTTTGCTGAATTCATAAGCAAAAACGGCCGGTGTGCAACCGGCCGGTGGGTGCGGGGCGCGCTTCAGGCCATTTTTACGGCCGTGCCGGTGACGGATACCAGCATCATTCCGTTGGTTTCGCCCAGCACTTCGTAGTCGAAGTCGATGCCCACGATGCCGTCGGCGCCCAGTTTGTGGGCGGCGCTTTTCATGTCTTCCAGGGCTGCTTCGCGTGCGCCGGCCAGGGCGCGTTCGTAGCCGCCGGCGCGGCCGCCGACGATGTCGCGCACGCTGGAGAACATGTCGCGAAAGATGTTGGCGCCGATGATGGCCTCGCCGTTGACGATGCCCAGAAATTGCCCCACTTGCTGCCCGCCCTGGCCCTGGGGCACGACGGTGGAGAGGAAAAAGTCCTTGCTTGATTTGCCAAACCAGCCCATGAGTGAAAGCTCCTTTACGTTGCGTGTGTGAAAAGGCCGCAGTTACAAGCGGGCCGGGCGGTTTTCAAGCGGGCCTGGCGTTTCATGTCCGCAGGGCGGCCGGGGGCATGGGAGGGCTTGCTACATTCGCCGCCTTTGGCCGTTTGGCCTTCTTTTTTTGACTGCACTCACCCGAAAGGCAAGACACGATATGGCACGCATGGTTCACTGCATCAAGCTCGGCACGGAGGCCGAAGGTCTGGATTTCCCGCCCTACCCCGGCGAGCTGGGCAAGCGCATTTGGGAAAGCGTGAGCAAGCAGGCCTGGCAAGACTGGCTGCGCCACCAGACGATGCTGGTCAATGAAAACCGCCTGAACATGGCCGATCAGCGCGCGCGCGAATATCTGAAGCGGCAGATGGAGGCGCACTTTTTCGGCGCAGGGGCCGATCAGGCAGCCGGTTATGTGCCGCCCACGCGCTGATTTGGGCAAATCTCTCCAACAAAAAGGCCGACGGTTCCCGAAAAGGGGCCGTCGGCTTTTTTTGTGTGTGCGCTCGCGCCGGGGGTCAGGAGGCGAGGGTTTCGGTGGGCGCCTCGGGCGCGGGCGTTGCGGGCTGGGCGCGTTCCAGATGCCATTGGCTCAGGCGGCCGTGGGTGAAGTGGGCGATGAGGCTGTCGCCGCCATCGTCGCGCCAGCGCCAGCGTTCGCTGTCTGCGGCAGGCTCAGCGGCATCGGCGGGCAACGACTCGCCCAGGGATTGGGTGAGCGCGACGACTTGCAGCAGGGGCAGGCCGGTTTGCAGGCGACTGTGGAGCATGAGGGCGCTGCTCGTCCAGCCCTTGGGGTGGCGGGCGGCGCGGCGCATGACGAGGATGAGCCGGGTGTAGTGCAGCAGCAGCCACAGCAGCACGCCGCTGCCGGCCAGCAGCAGGCCGTGCCAGCCGCCTTTGTGCCAGCTGCCGATCAGCAAGCCCGCCAGCAGCAGGGGCAGGAAAACTCTTTGCATGGGAAAGATCAGTGCCCGCCGGAGTGGGGGGAGGGGTGCTGCATGAGCTTGTCCACCAGCGCGATGGCCAGCGCAGAGAACAGGAAGGTGATGTGAATGGCCGTTTGCGCGATCAGCACGCGGTCGGTGTAGCTGCCCGCGTTGATAAAGGTTTTGAGCAGGTGAATGGAGCTGATGCCGATGATGGACAGGGCCAATTTCACCTTGAGCACGCTGGCATTGACGTGGCTGAGCCACTCGGGCTGATCGGGGTGGCCTTCCAGGTTGAGGCGGCTGACGAAGGTTTCAAAGCCGCCGACGATGACCATGATGAGCAGGTTGGAGATCATCACCACGTCAATCAGCGCCAACACCACCAGCATGATGATGGTTTCGTTGAGCTGGGTGATGGGGGCGTCGGTCTTGTAGCCGATGCTGGCCACCAGGGTTTGCAGCGCGTGTTCGTGGCCGAAGGCCGCTTCCACCAGGTGCCAGAGTTCAACCAGAAAGTGCAGCACGTAAACGCCCTGGGCCACGATGAGGCCCAGATACAGGGGCAGTTGCAGCCAGCGGCTGGCAAAGATCAGCGCGGGCAGTGGGCGCAGGCGGCTGCCGGGGGTGGGGTGTTCGTTCATGGGGGAAGGAAAGGGAAGAAGGGGCGATGCAGGCGGGCCGCTGGCGCAGTTTGTCGCCCGTCAGGGGCAGGAGTTATCCACAGATTTTTCCTGATTTGATAGCGCGCTTCGCAGTATCCACGGGCCTTGTGGGAGATTTGCTGTTTTTTTAATCAAGAAATGATCGGGCGGCGGCGCGTCAATCGCCCAGGCGCATGCCTTGCCGGCCGCCCGTGCGCAGGCCGCGCACGATGGCGTGCCGGTCGGTGTTCAGCGCCGGGCCCAGGCACAGGCCGTCGCGCGCCAGGGTGCGTGCGTACGCGGGGGCGTGGGCGTAAATGTCTTGCCAGTCGCCGCCTGCGGCGCGCCAGGGCTCGCCGGGCTGCTGGCGGGCCAGGGTGCGCCACTGCCCGCCATTGCAGCGTATGGCTTCGTGCTGCGCCACCTGGGCGCTGATGCCGCGCAGGATCACCACGTAGCTGACGACGCCGGCGCGCGCATCCGGCTCAATGGTGTCGGGGTCTATGCCCACGCGCACGCTGGCGCCGGAAGGCGCGGGCAGCTCGATGAGGCGGCTGGCGCTGTAGGCGGGCGGGCTGCCTTCGGCTTGCAGCGCCGCGCCGGGAGCCGGGCGGGTGGGCTGGGCATCGGCTTCATCGGCCTGGAGAGACTGGCGAGCGCAGCCGCCCAGGGCCAGCGCGGCGGCCAACGCCAAGGAAGCGGCGGGCAAAGTCCAATGAGAAAAAGCGGAAGGCAGACGGGCGCTCATGAAAAATCTCCCTGGCGGCCCCAGCCGGGCGGGCTGTGATGCGGCAGCGGGATGGACTGCGAATCGGGCGGCAGGTGCGTGGCCGCCGGCGTGCGGATGCCGCTGCGCAAAAAGCGGTTGCGCTGCTCGGGCATGCGCGGCAGATGGCGCGAAAGCTCGGTCAGCGCCATTTCATACACGCCGCGCTTGAACTCGATAACCACATCCAGCGGCACCCAGTAGTCGTTCCAGCGCCAGGCGTCGAACTCGGGGTGATCGGTGGCGCGCAGATTCAGGTTCCAGTCGGGGGAAATCAGTTGCAGCAAAAACCAGATTTGCTTTTGCCCCCGGTAGCGGCCGCGCACGTCGCGGCGGATGAAGCGATCGGGCACCTCGTAGCGCAACCAGTCGCGCGTGCGCGCAACGATGCGCACATGCTCGGGTTTCAGGCCGATTTCCTCATGCAGCTCGCGATACATGGCCTGCTCGGGGTTTTCGCCCCGATCAATGCCGCCTTGCGGAAACTGCCAGGAGTGGGTGCG
>ERZ772827.2028-NODE-2028-length-10046-cov-2.526274_pt1 | contig 10046 bp, 10 predicted proteins | sample MGYA00580850_ERZ772827 | MGnify/ENA primary metagenome ERZ772827 (study PRJEB29015, sample SAMEA2737950) | human oral metagenome | biome: human oral; feature: human-associated habitat; material: dental | place: China | collected 2145 ...
ATGTCCGTGAAATTATCCGCTGCTTCCACGGGGAACTGTGCCGCCATCAGGATTCGATTCTGGTGCAGTTCAGTTATGGCCTGCGCAACCCTATTCCAGAACTGGCTGAGGATGACAATATCGCCTGTTTCCACCACAACACCGTGTTCCGTAATCTTCCGCCCGCCAAGATCTGGATTTACCGCCGCCAGGCCGCCTAGGCATTCCGTACCCATGCGCTGCCGACCCTTCGCTACGCCCTATTACCCTATTCACCCTATTCCGCGTCCGTCTGCGCTAAACTGGCGCAAGCCTCCCGCGCCCCGTAGCGCATAGGTGTTTTGCATCGTCCGCGGAGAATACACATGATCGAATGGTGGTACTGGCTGATACTGGGTTTCTGTCTGATCATGGCAGAACTTCTGATTCCCGCCTTTTTCACGCTCTGGTTTGGCATCGGCGCCATCGCTGTCGGCCTCGTTTTGCTGGCGATACCCAGCCTAGGCATAGCGGCACAGATCCTGCTGTGGGCGATACTGTCGAGCGCGCAGGTCATCCTCTGGTTCCGTTTTCTCCGGCCGAAAACCATGACCGCCATCGGCACCTCGGCATCCGATGTCATCGGCGAAACCGGCGTTCTTGTCAGCAATCTGACGCCACATGCGCGCGGCAGCGTACGTTTCCAGAAGCCCATATTGGGTGCGGACTGCTGGGAATGCTATGCGGACGCGCCCATTTCATCCGGCACGCGCGTACGCATCGTCGCCGTGGAAGGTAATTTCATTAAAGTAGAGGAGTAACCATCATGGTAAGCGGCGCCACCCTGACAGCACTGATTTTTATGGCCTTTATCGCCTTGACGGTCGCCCAGGGCGTGCGCATTGTGCCGCAAGGCGAGGAATGGATCGTTCAACGCTTGGGCAAATACCATATTACGCTGTTGCCCGGCCTGCGCTTCATCATCCCCTATCTCGACTCGGTAGCCTACCGGGTCACAACCAAGGACATCATTCTCGATGTCCAAGAGCAGGAAGTCATTACCCGCGACAATGCCGTCATCGTCGTCAATGCGATTGCCTTCATCAAGGTCACCGATCCGGTCAAAGCCGTTTATGGGGTGGAAGATTATGTCGAAGCCATCCGCAACATGATCATGACGACTTTGCGTTCGATCGTCGGCGAAATGGATCTCGACCATGCGCTTTCCTCGCGCGATATGATCAAGGCTCGCCTGAAAGCCGGCGTTGCCGATGAAGCGCTCGACTGGGGCCTGACCGTCAAGTCGGTCGAAATCCAGGACATCAAGCCCTCACCTTCGATGCAAAAAGCCATGGAAATGCAGGCATCCGCCGAACGCGAGCGCAAGGCGATGGTGACCAAGGCGGAAGGTGAAAAACAGTCAATGATCCTGTCCGCCGAAGCGCGGCTGGAGTCAGCCAAGCGGGACGCCGAAGCACAGATTACGCTGGCCGATGCGTCCTCGCAGGCCATCACCAAGGTGACGGAAGTCTTTGGCGCCAACGAACTGCCGATGTTCTATCTGCTTGGCGAGAAGTACATCAACAGCCTGAGCAAAATGGCCGACTCGCCGAATGCAAAATTCGTCGTTCTGCCGGCCGATTTGCAAAATGCGTTGCGCGGCCTTTTTCAGAATTTACCCAAGCATTAGGCCGGTTTCCTGGTATAGCGGCTTCTTTGCCCAAATACGGCGCTGGGCGTTGGCCTCGCCTTGTCTTGCCTTGTCTTGTGGCAAAAACCGGGCGCTCTATTGCGATAGCTCAGGGCAAGCGCTCTGAAGCCCCTTATCCACGGGCATCTCAGAGCAGATGCCCTAAACCCCTTATAAACAGGGCATTTGCGGGTACCCTATCCTAAAAACCTTTATTTATAAGGGTTCCAGAGGTGCCTGCCCGGATCGCCTTTATCCACGAGGGTTTCAGAGGTGGCACCCCGGAAACGCCCTATCCACGCGGGGTTCCGGTGGGTTCCTTAAAATCCCCTCGCCCTGTGGAAAGGTATAGACCGGACACATGGGAGAGGGGTTTGATAGGGTTGGGGGAGAAGGAAAATTAAAGGACTGCCCGGGACTCCTTTATCCACATGGGTTTCAGAGGATGGTGCCCGGAAATGCCCTATCTACGTGTATTTCAGAGTGGGGTATCCGGAAACGCCCTATTTACGCGGGGTTCCGAAGGGGTATCCCGCGCCGACGCGGTGCCATGCGCGCGCCGGCATTGCCGCCCGGCTATAAGCAAATAAAAAATGCTTCTTTGGCAACGCCAGGAGTTACGCCTAAACTGCGCGTGTTACCCGCCGTCCGGTTTATTGGTCATTAACGGGACGGCGGCCGCTGATCCCCAAAATTCTGAAATACGCTTCACTAAGGAGAAACTGCCATTTGCCAGCTTCTTGGAATGAACTGCAATGTCCCTACCGACATCTGCTTTTCCTTTACCGGTTTTCAAGCCCGTGGCGGCACAACGGATACGCATCGCGACGGCTGGGGAATCGCTTTCTTTGAAGGAAAAGGCGCGCGCCTTTTTCTCGACCATAACCCCTCCTGCGAATCGCCGCTTGCGGCGCTGGTGCGACACTATCCGATCCGATCACTCAACGTCATCGCGCATATCCGAAAGGCGACACAGGGCCGCATTAGCCTGGAAAATACACACCCTTTTAGCCGCGAACTCTGGGGGCGTTACTGGATTTTTGCGCACAACGGCAATCTGATGAATTACGAGCCCACACTCGATGGTAGCTTTCTGCCGGTCGGTCAAACTGACAGTGAACTGGCTTTTTGTCGGCTGCTGCAAGACCTGCGCCAGCGTTTTCCCGACGGCATGCCGCCAGAAGAGGCGTTGCATGCAGCCATCGACGAATTCGCGGCACAAACGCGGCGCTTCGGTTCCTTCAATTTTCTGCTCTCCAACGGCGATAGCCTGTTTGCCCACCGCTCGACGGAACTGCACTACATCATCCGCCAGGCGCCTTTCCCGGTTGCCCATCTGATGGACGAAGACATGACTGTCGATTTCAGCGAAGTCACCACGCCCAACGACCGCGTCGCCGTCATCGTGACCAAACCGCTGACCGATAACGAAACTTGGCATCCGCTGCCGGTCGGCCGCGTGACGCGCTTCTACAATGGCACTCATATGGGTATATAGATATCAATCTACACATCCCTGTCTTTTGCCAGAGTAGTACATATGCAGCAACAATACCGATATGGCCGTCCGTCCTTAAATTTAAAATATCGGTTTTCACTAAAATAAAAACCAACATTTTGGAAGATTATACGAAAGACTTACCTTGGCGAGCGATGCATTGTTGGCCTACGCCCTAAAAAGCATTTTTCCACTCACGTAGTGCTCGGAAAACTTCTATGGCATCATCGCTCACAGCGCCATGCACACGCGCCGAAGCGATAACTTCCGGGACATGGCAACGCAGAAAAGGATTGGTCGCTTTTTCCAGCGCCAGCGTCGATGGCACAGTGGGTAATCCTTTGGCACGCAGAACGCTCACTTCATCAACACGTTTTTGCAAGCGCCGGTTGCCCGGCTCGACGGCCAGCGCAAAGCGCAGGTTGGTCTCGGTATATTCGTGCCCGCAGTAGATTTGCGTTTGTTCGGGTAAGGCCGCAAGTCGTGCCAGAGAGTCGAACATCTGTGCCGGCGTTCCCTCGAAAACGCGACCGCAGCCGCCGGTAAACAGCGTGTCGCCACAAAACAAAACGCCCGCCTCGGCGCTGAAATAGGCAATATGCCCAAGGGTATGCCCCGGCACGGCCAATACCTGAAATATGCCTTCAAGCTCCGGAAAAAGGATTGTTTCACCCCCTGAAAGGGGATGGTCCAGGCCTGTGATAGACTCTTTTTCCGGGCCGTACACCGCTGCCGCCGGATACTGCGCCAGCAGGTCGGCAACTCCCCCCTGGTGGTCAGCGTGGTGATGGGTCACGAGAATGGCGATCAGCGATAATCTCTCGCGTGCCAGCGCTTCCAGCACGGGAGAGGCTTCGCCCGGATCGACGACAGCGGCAAACGCCCCCTTGCGCAACAACCAGATGTAATTGTCCTTAAGGGCATGAATATTCAGTAGCTCGAACATGGGATCATTGTGAAAGAACGGCAAGAAAAGTCAACGCGTAATATGCCCGGCGCCATGCATGATGCGTCTGACATCGCTGACTGGCTGGAAACCCCGCGCGGCCGCTACGTCATGAACTGGGAGCAACCCCACGTCGATGCGCAGGTTGCCGATGTGTTCGGCTATAACGCGCTGCAACTCGGCTTGCCACAGATCAAATTCCTTGCCCATAGCCGCATTCCGATGCGTCAGATTGCCGGCGAATCGGGCCCCGTCGATGTACGCTGTAACTTATGCGAGCTTCCGTTTGCCTCGGCCAGCATCGATCTGGTCGTCATGGCGCATGTGCTGGAATCACATAACGATCCGCATCAGATCCTGCGCGAAGTCGAGCGCATCCTGATTCCCGACGGCCAGCTCGTCATCACCGGGTTCAATCCCGTTTCACTTTGGGGGCTCCGGCGTTTTATCCGGCGTAACCGTCAAGTGTTTCCGGACAACGGCAACTTTATTTCTGTATTGCGTCTGCGCGACTGGCTCAATCTGCTCAGTTTTGAGGTTGATCGCGGTAATTTTGGCTGCTATGTACCGCCTTTTCAACACGAACACTGGTTGCGCCGCTTTCATTTTATGGAATCGGCGGGCGATCGCTGGTGGAGCTTTGCCGGCGGCGTCTATTTACTGCGCGCCGTCAAGCGGGTTCGCGGCATGCGCCTTGTCCTGTCTGACTGGAGGCAGCAGCACGCGCTACGCCAGACGCTCACCACCGTAACTCAGAAAACACTCGGCAAGGAATTGAATAAATTACCATGAAGAACACCGAAGTCATCACGCATATCTACGTCGACGGCGCCTGCCGCGGTAATCCTGGCCGCGGTGGCTGGGGGGTGTTGTTGCAGGCAGGCACGGCTAAGAAGGAACTGTGGGGCGGCGAACATGAAACCACCAACAACCGCATGGAACTGACGGCGGTGATCCGTGCCCTGGAAGCGCTCAAACGTCAGGCGTCCGTCCATGTTCATACTGATTCGCAGTATGTACAAAAAGGCATCAGCCAATGGATTCACGGCTGGAAACGGAATGGCTGGAAAACAGCCGACAAGAAGCCGGTTAAAAATGCCGACCTCTGGCAACGACTCGATGCGCTGACACAAAGCCATGAAATCACCTGGTCGTGGATCAAGGGACATGCCGGTCATCCGGGTAACGAGCGCGCCGACACCCTTGCCAATCGTGGCATTGATGAATTGCCTGATGACTCGACAAACAACCCGCCAACCCCATGAGACCCAACGCTCCGCTGCTGAACGCATTTCCTTGAAAGCAGCCTTGTAAATCTCACGCAAACCCAAAGCAAAACACTATGCGACAAATCGTTCTCGATACGGAAACCACCGGCCTGGAACATAAGCTTGGCCACCGCATCATCGAAATCGGCGGCGTTGAAATCAATAACCGCCGTCCGACAAACCACCACTTTCATTACTACCTCAACCCTGAGCGGGAAATCGATGAAGGTGCGCAGGCCGTCCACGGCATCAGCCTGGATTTTCTACAGGACAAGCCGCGCTTTGCCGAAATCGCCGCTGAATTCCTCGACTTTGTGCGCGGTGCGGAATTGATCATTCACAATGCGCCGTTCGATGTCGGATTCCTCAATGCCGAGCTGGCACGACTCGATATGGAGCCGATCGAGAGCGTTTGCAGTGCCGTACTGGATACGCTGCGCATGGCCAAGGAGCGTTTCCCGGGCAAGAGAAACAACCTCGACGCGCTCTGTGAACGCTACGCCATCGACAATTCGAAGCGCACGCTGCACGGCGCATTGCTTGATGCCGAAATTCTTGCCGAAGTATATATCGCCATGACGCGCGGGCAGGAAAGCCTGCTCATGGAACTGGCGGATGACAGCGACACCGGACAGGAGCGTATTGAAGAACGCCTGGCCGTCAGCGCACACCACCAGCGAGTTCTGCGCGCCAATGCCGAAGAAATTGCCGAACACGAAGCATTGCTTGCGGAAATCCAGAAGGAGAGCAAAGGGAAATGCGTTTGGCTGGCAGATTTGCCATAGGGCAATGGCGCATTAAAAAGGTGCATCCGCACCTTTTTTATTTATCTATCCAGAACCTGATCAACAATCAGTTCTGCAAAGGTCTCCACTACCCGTCAATCATGATTGCCGCCACTCTGGCTACCGTCGGCGTTTCCGGTATTTCTATCGCTGCCGGCAGGCGTGGTAAAAGCCATGCCATCGCTTACTTCTCCCGTACGACCGCCATGTGTGAATCCGGTTGGATAACCATTTCCCCCATTTCCCGTATCACCCGGCCCCTGTGTCTGATTCTCACGCGGCGGACGTGATTTGGCGCGCCGATGCGATCGCTTGAGCGGTGAGCGGTTTTTATTTTCCTGGCGACGTACATCGGGACGGTTTTCCTTTTCCTGTGGCAACCAATTTTCCTGACGGGAATTGGCATTTTTCTGTCCCTGCTGACTCCGTCGTCCTGGCGTAAAACCGCGCTTACCTTCGCTACGATCCAACGTATACCCGTTGTCACGATTGCCTGGCGCCGTACGAATTTCAAGTTCATTCAGCTCATCCCATTCCGCATCGCTGCGATCCCGATCGGGGATTGCCAACAATTCACGAATTCGGCGGCGAATATCAAATGATTGAGGATCGTTCATGCCTGTATTATGAACCACTCCGACAACGGCGTTCAATACTCTTCTTACCGATGAACTTGCCCAATGTCGCATTCAGCATCCGAGCGGTATATTTCATCGCTCCGCTTTTATAATTACATTTTTACAGAATTCCGCCTTCCTTCTCATGTGGTTCAAAAATCTCCAGCTATTCAGGCTGCCTGCATTTGACGATAGCGCCCTCGAAACTATTGAGGCCGCCCTTGCCCGTGCCGCGTTGCACCCCTGCGCTCCCAGCGATCTACGGCGCTTGGGCTGGGTGCCGCCTTTGGCAGATGGTACGTTCGTACATGCTGTCAATCGCCAGTGGCTGATTGCGCTGGGCATTGAGGAAAAGCTGTTGCCCACTACCGTCATACGTCAAATGGCCAATGAGCGCGCACAGGCAATTGAAGCCACTGAAGGCCGGCGCGTCAGCCGTAAGGAGCTGCGCGACCTGCGCGAATCGCTGGTCATCGAATTACTACCGCGTGCTTTTGCCTGTCGGCACACCATATTTGCCTGGATCGACCCACTGCATGGCTGGCTGGTCGTCGATACCGGCTCTCAACCCAAAGCGGAAGAATTGGCCGAGTGCCTGCTGAAAACCGCTGAGGGCTTCTCCATCGCGCTACCGGCGCCTGTGCGCACGCCCGCTTCGGCCATGACCGCATGGATGGCGGCCAGCAAGGCGCCTGCAGGTTTTACCATAGACCAGGACATCGAGCTGCGTTCCCCAGAAAATGCTTTAGTACGCTATACGCGCCACTCGTTAGAGGGCAAAGAAATTGGCCATCACATCGCTGAAGGCAAGATCGTCACCCGTCTTGGCATGACGTGGAATGACCGGATTTCGTTCATTCTTGACGAGAAGCTGCGCATCAAGCGCCTATCTTTCCTCGACATCCTCAAAGAAGAAAACGACGGACTGGCTGACAATGAAGTCGAACGTTTCGACCTTGATTTCACACTGATGACTGGTGAACTCGCCCGTTTGTTTGACGATCTGCTTGCCGCGCTCGGCGGAGAGGCTGACGCAAAACACTAAGAAAAGCCAACCACCAAAGAATTGCGGACAAATCAATCCAATAATCGTCCCCGTATTTTTCAACCAATAAAATTCAGACCGGGCACCCCGCCGAACTCATCGGCAAATCGCACCCGGTCTGGTAAAAAAAGCAATATGGAATTGCGGTTAGGAGAGAAGGAACCTAAGCTTCCCTAACTCAAGCCCCTATATCCCATACATAAACAATTCACAAAAATTACTGCTTCGCGGCTTCCTGCGCGTTCTGCACGGTTTCCTTGGCACCTTCCTTGACTTCAGAGGCAACCGCCTTGGTCTTGTCGACGACTTCCGCTGCCGCATCCTTGGCTTTGTCTGCGGCCTCTGTTGCAGCATCCTTGGCCTGTTCAGCCGCAGCCGCTGCCTTGTCGGCGGCTGCGCTCGCAGCATCCTTGGCCTGTTCGCCAACTTCCTTGGCTTTATCGACCGCATTTGAGGCTGCTTCGCTCACTGCAGCTGCCGCTTCCTTACCCGCTTCCTGGGCAGCTTCACCTGTCTTGACGGCTGCATCCTGAGCGGCTTCGCCCGCTTTCTGGATTGCGGCACCGGCCTGCTGTGCAGCGGTTTCAGCAGGGGAAGCAGGTTTTTGATCATCCTTGTTGCACGCGGCCATCAGGGGCAGACAAATTGCAGCGGCAATCAGGGTTTGTGTCAGTTTGCTCATGGTTTTTCTCCTTTCAATAAGAATTTGGATTATCGGTTATTTCCGCCCGACAGGCAAAAAAGTGCGAATCTTCCGGTGTTTCATGCGCATCGACCATTTCTGCCACATCAGGCAGGGCCGATCCGGGATCAAATTACTTTTGCCATTAACGTTCTCTCCTGTTGTTGGATGACAGAGACAACAATACAGCGGGTAAGGCGAACGATCAGCCCATCTCATTGAGCGGCGTAATTGTTGCCTGCGTGATCAGTCCGATGGGCGAACCACGGCGTGCACGCTGCCCAATGTGCTTACTTTCAGAAAGCATTTCTTTCGGGCGATTGCGGAAAATGCCGCGCACGCACACAATGGCTCCCCGACCAGCAATCGCCGCCCTAAGCGTTTCGCCCTCACGAAGCCCGATGATCTGTACGCCTTTGCCGCCAGAGAGTTTCTTCATCTGGTCGATCGGAAAAATCAGCAAGCGGCCGTCTTCAGACAACGCTGCGACATGATCGGCACGCCGCTCACCTGCGCCCAGCGGTGACGGCGGCAAGATGGCCGCGCCCGCTTCCATTGTTAGAAACGCCTTGCCGGCCCTCTGACGTGAAAATAGATCGCCCAGCGTGGCAATGAATCCATAGCCCGAGGTCTTGGCAAAAAGGAATTCCTCATCCGGCCGACCGGTCAGCACATGCGCCAGCTTACCGCCGCCCAGCTCGACAAATGAAGCCAGCGGCGCGCCCAGCCCGCGTCCATCGGGCAATACCGCAACAGGCACTGTGAAAGCGCGTCCCTCGGTCGACAAGATCACGAGCGAATCGACCGAGCGACACTCAAAGATTACGCCCGCGCCATCGCCGTCCTTGTAGGCAACCGATGAAAGATCGAGGCCATGTCCCTGGCGGACGCGCGCCCAGCCCTTGGCAGAAACGATCAGCGTCACCGGCTCATCCGCGACAACAGCCACTTCGCTGCGCGTTGCGGAAGCGGCCGCTTCAATATGTGTACGCCGCGCATCACCGTATTGGGCAGCATCAGCACGAATTTCCTTGATAACGAGCTTACGTAGCAGCGTATCGCTGGATAACAGCTTTTCCAGATCATTTTCGGTGTGGCGCAGTTTTTCCAGTTCCTGATCAATCTTGAAGCCTTCCAGGCGCGCCAGTTGGCGCAGGCGAATTTCCAGAATGTCGTCGGCCTGCCGCTCGGAAAGTGCAAAGCGCGCGATCAGCGCCGGCTTGGGTTCGTCCGACTCGCGGATGATTCGGATCACCTCGTCGATATGCAGAAAGACGGTGCGCCGACCTTCCAGAATATGGATACGCTCACGCGCTTTGTTCAGGCGGAATTGACTGCGCCGGCGCACCGTAGCCAAGCGAAAGCGACACCATTCATCCAGCAGATCAAGCAAGCTTTTCTGGCAAGGACGGCCATCCAGGCCAACAGCGACAAGATTGATTGGCGTCGTCGTTTCCAGGCTGGTATGCGCCAGCAACAGCGCCAGAAACTCCTCGCGCTTCTGGCGCGAGCTGACTGGCTCAAATACCAGGCGAATCGCATCGTCCTTACCCGATT
>ERZ772827.2029-NODE-2029-length-10044-cov-12.001001_pt1 | contig 10044 bp, 8 predicted proteins | sample MGYA00580850_ERZ772827 | MGnify/ENA primary metagenome ERZ772827 (study PRJEB29015, sample SAMEA2737950) | human oral metagenome | biome: human oral; feature: human-associated habitat; material: dental | place: China | collected 2145 ...
GATGCCGATGCGGTCGTAGGTGTTCTTGATGTCCTCGGGCAGGTCGTCCCAGGAGCTCGCGGGGCGGTCGGTGGACCGCACGTAGTACTTCACGGCGTCCATGTCGAGGGGCGAGAGGTCGATGCCCCAGGTCGGCATGGGCTTGCGCTCGAAGATCTCGTAGGCCTTGAGCCGTTTGGCGAGCATCCACTCCGGCTCGCCCTTGAGCGCCGAGATCTCCCGGACGACCTGCTCGTCAAGACCGCGCTTGGCGTTCCGGCCGGCCTCGTCGGAGTCGTGCCAGCCGAAGTCGTAGGTGGTCGAGATCGAGTCGATGATCTCGTCGTCGCTCACGCGAGGCGCATCGGTCGTGGGTAGTGTCATCGGGTTCCTTCCGTTCGCTCGGTCCGTCGGCCGCGCTTGCCCGCAGCCGCCCGAACCGCGCGTCTGCGCAGAGTCGGCATGGCTATGGGGATGTGAGTGGTGCACACGTGCTCGCCTCCGGCCAGGGTGGCCAGGCGCTGCACGGGCACCCCCAGGAGCCGGGAGAAGGCCTGGGTCTCGGCCTCGCACAGCTCGTGGAACTTACCAGCGACATCGCGCACGGGACAGTGCCCCTGGCACAGCTGGACGGCGTAGGTGCCGTCTCCGACGTCGCGGATGGTGGCCGCGTAGCCGTCCAGGGTCAGGGCGTCGGCCAGCGCGCGGGCCCGGTCGGCCGGGTCCTTGCCGGCCGCCTCGACGACCGCCATGTACCGGCGCTCGAGGTCGCGCCCGCGCGAGGCGGCGAAGGAGTCCAGCGCCTTGTCCCCCGCGACCTGCTGGAGGTAGGCCAGAGCCCGGTTGGCGATCTCGGAGTACCCCTCGGCGAAGGTGGTGCGGGCGGCATGGGTGGCCACGTAGTGACGGGCCGGACGCCCGCGTCCGCGCTTTCCGGGCGGCGCCGCGGTGTGCACCTGGATCTCGCCGTCCTCCTCCAGGGCCGTGATGTGACGGCGGACGGCCGCGGGGGTCAGGGAGAGGATCTTGGCGAGCTGGGCGGCGGACACGGGGCCCTTGGCGACAATGAGGTCGAGGACGCGGGCGCGCGTGGAGTCGTCGTCGGCGTGACTCATGCCTGCTCCTCCTGCGCCGCAGCGGTTCCAGTATCGACAGCGACGGATCACCGGGTCGGTCGGTGCCCTCACTCAACTTTAACCAAGATCTTCCTTCCCATATTCAACGCTGGCAAGTTCAAGACGCCCTGTCTTGACGTGGAATCGACCACGCATGAGGCCCAAAAGCGAACCATATTCACGATTGTTTCGCTAATAGCGGAAATCAGTCCTGTGGAGCGGTCGGCCGGCCTGGCGCAGCGCGGTGGCGGCGCGGCCCCGTGGCCGGCGGCGAGTCAGGCCCGTAAAGGCGCGGGCCCCGGCCCCGAGCGTCGGGCCGCCTCGACGAGCCGGACCTCGCGCCAGGGGATCGGGTCGGGCGCGCTGCCCACGAAGGCGCCGTCGACCACATCGGTGAAGCCCGTGAAGACCCACTCGCCGTCGCGCAGGCGGAGCAGCTGGCCCGCATAGAGGTGCTCGGGACGCACGTAGCGGGCGTGGTCGACGTCCCAGGGACCGAGCGGCCCCGCCCCCTCGGCGACCCAGACGCCGCCGGGCCCGGGCTCGGCCCGCATGTCCTGCCCGCAGGAGAAGATCAGCAGGTGCCGGCCCCGGACCGTCCGGGTCTGGCTGACCTCCAGGTGGCCGAACACCGAGGGCGCGGTGAGCGGGGGCAGCACCTCCCAGTGGTCCAGGTCGTCGGAGACCGCGTGGCCGATCACGCCTGAGCGCCTGACGTCCGCAGCCCGCCCGGCGCCTCTGGCGCGGGCCGTGATCAGCATGTGCCACCGCCCGTCGTCGTGGAGGAACACGAACGGGTCGCGCCAGGCCTCGTCGTACCCGTAGCCCGGCGCCCACTTCTGGTACCAGCGCCCGTCGGCCACCAGCGGCTCGCTCGTCGCGCGCTCGAAGGTGGTGCCGTCGGTGCAGTCCGCCCAGCCGATGCGCTGGACCATCCCCGCCTCGGCACGGGAGATCCCCGTGTAGAAAACCCGCAGGGAGCCGTCGGGCCTGACGACGGTGGAGCCGGTCCAGATCGCCCTGTCGTCGAAGGCGGGGCCCTCACAGGCCACCAGCGCGTCCGGGAGCAGGTCCCAGCTGCGGGCGTCGTCGGACACCGCGTGCCCCATCGACGCGTTCATGTGACGGCGCTGCGGGTCGTGCAGCGCACGCGAGGCGCGCAGGAAGAACAGGTGGTACCTCTCGCCGTCGTCGGCGATCCAATGGTCCCACAGCCAGTGGTCGGGCAGGCGCAGCGCCACGGCTCAGCCCTTGACCGCGGTGCCGGCCAGCGACTGCACGAAGGCGCGCTGGAAGAGGGCGAAGACGATCAGGACCGGCAGGGTGATGAGCGTGCCGTAGGCCATGATCTGGCCCCAGACGGGATTGAGCTGGAAGAAGTACTGCATTCCCACGCTCACCGGGCGTATGGACTCCGCCTGGACGACCATGAGCGGCCACAGGTAGGAGTTCCAGGCCGGCAGCATGGTGATGATGGCCACGGTGGCGAAGGTCGGACCGGACAGCGGCACGATGATCCGGCGGTAGATCGTCCACCAGCCGGCGCCGTCGACCCGGGCGGCCTCGTCGATCTCCTTGGGGATGTCGCCGAAGTGCTGGGCGAACAGGAAGATCGCCAGCGCGTTGGCGACGAAGGGCAGGATCTGCACCTGGTAGGTGTTGAGCATCCCCTGCTTGAGCAGGAAGCCGTCGCCCGCCCAGGTGACCGACGGCAGCTTGACCACCCAGTACACAAGGGGGACGGCGATCGTCTCGAAGGGGACCATGAGGGTGGCCAGGACGAGGGAGAGCACGAGGTTCTTGCCCCTCCACCGCATGCGCGAGATGGCGAAGCCGATCATCGAGTTGACCACCAGGCCCAGGACCACGATGCACACGGTGACGATGACCGAGTTCAGGATGAACCTGCCCGCGGGGACGCGCTCGAAGACGCCCGTGTAGTTCTCCAGGCTCAGGTCGCCCACCGGCAGGAAGGCCCTGAGGCCGCCCAGGTCGGCGAAGATCTGGTCGTCGTCCTTGAGCGAGGAGAACACCATGAACAGCAGCGGGAAGACGGCCACGGCGGAGGCGATCAGGAGCCCGGCATAGGTCAGGATCCTGGTGCGGGTCTTGGAGGCCGCCCGGCCGTGCCCCTTCTCGACGACGGCGGCGGCGCCTGCGCCGCCCGTGCTGCTTGTGCTGCCTGTACTGCTGGTGGTCATGTCAGTCCTTCTCCCGGGTGAGGCGGCGCTGGATGAGCGAGATGGCGAGCACGGCGAGGAAGAAGATCAGGGAGATCGCGCTCCCGTAGCCCATGTCCTGCTCGCGGTAGCCCTTGCGCACGGCGTGGTAGACGAGGGTGGAGGTCGCGTCCTGCGGCCCGCCGGAGGTCATGACGTCGACCTGGACGAACAGCCCCAGGGCGGCGATGGTGATGGTGACCAGGATGAACACCATGGTGGAGCGCAGCCCGGGCCAGGTCACGTAGCGGAAGCGCTGCCAGCCGCTCGCGCCGTCGAGGTCGGCGGCCTCGTAGAGGGCGGGGTCGATACCCTGCAGGCCCGACAGCCAGATGATCATGTGCAGGCCCACGGCCTGCCAGATGGACAGCAGAATGATGGCGGGCATGGCCGTGCCCGGGTTGTTGAGCCAGGCCACGGCGGTCCAGGCGCCCCCGGTGACGGTGTTGAGCGCGGAGTTGAACAGGCCGTCGTCCTCGTAGAAGAAGCTCCACAGGATGGAGACGACGACCATGGAGGTGACCACCGGCATGAAGATCACGGTGCGGAAGGCCGTGACCCCCTTGACCTTGGCGTTGACCAGGATGGCCAGGGCCAGGGCGAGCCCGGACTGGCAGGGCACGACGACCAGGGCGAAGAGCGCCGTGTTGGCCAGGGACCGGATGAAGGACGAGTCGCCGGTGAACGCGCGGATGAAGTTGTTCAGGCCCACGAAGCTCGGCGGGCGGGGCGAGATGAGACGCGCGTTGGTGAAGGACAGGAGGAATGTCAGCAGGATGGGGATGCCCATGAAGAGCAGCAGGAGGATGAGCGCCGGCGAGGACATGAGCCAGGCCTGGCGCGCCTCCCTGCGCAGCGCGGACTGGCGCCCCTTGCGCCTGTCAGTTGACATGGTGGTATTCCCTTCCCGGCGGGGCGGCGCCCCGCCGGATCGCATGGATTCGGAGCTGGGTGGAGCCGCGGCTACTCGGGCCGGTAGCCGTCGTTGGCCCTGATGTCGGCGTCGATGTCCTTGACGGCCTGGTCGAGCGTCTTGCGGACGTCGGCGCCGGAGACGATGTCGTGGAGGGCCTTGTCGACGACCGAGGAGATGACCTTGTAGCCGGGCGTCGCCGGCCGCAGGAGGGCGTAGGCCTTGCCGATCTCGTAGACGGGCTCCAGGGGCTTGCCCGCCCCGTAGTTCTCGGTGCCGGGGATGGCGGACTCGATCGACGGGTAGGTGCCGATCGCGTCGGAGTACATCACGAGGTAGTCGTCCTGCATGAGGAACTCGATGAACCTGGTCGCCGTCTCCCGGTTCTTCGAGCTCGCCGAGACCGCCCACTGCCACGAGCCTCCCCCGACCTTCGCGCCCCTGCCGAAGTCGACCGGCGGGAGGATGAGGACCTCGTCGGCGCCGAAGGTCTCCTGCGCCTTGAGGACCTTCCAGCCGCCGGCGTAGACCATGGGGACCTTGCCCTGGAGGAAGTCGGTGCCGTCGGTCCCGGGGGTCTGGGAGGCCAGGCCGTCGGCGAACAGGCTGCGGAACCAGGTGCCGAAGGCGACGGCGTCGGAGCCGTTGAGGAACCCGTCGGCGGTGGTGAGGGTGTCGCGGTCGATAATGTCGCCGCCGAAGGACTGGAGCATGGGCGCGTAGGCGTAGGGCCACCACTCGGCGGTGTCCCACACGCTCATGTCGACGGCGAACTCGTAGTCGGGCAGCTCGGAGAGCCTCTTGAGGGCGGCGTCGAACTCGTCCCTGGTCCAGGGCCTGGCAATGGTCGGGACGGCGATGCCGGCCGCCTGGAAGGCGGATCTGCGGGCCAGGAAGCACAGCGAGGTGTCGTAGGGGCCGACCGAGTAGAGGGCGCCGTTGAAGTAGCCCTTGGCGGAGTCCACCATCGCGTCCGTCAGCGAGGCCGGCAGGTCCAGCTGCGCCAGGTAGCCGGACCACGCCCAGTTCGGCATGATCGGGCCGTCGAGGTCGAGGATGTCGGGGAGCTCGTGCGCGGCGGCGGCCGTGACGATGGAGTCGTTGTAGACCGCCTGCGGGAACGCCGTGATCTGGATCTTCGTGCCGGGGTTGGCCGCGTTGAAGTCGTTGGCGATCGTCTCGATGACCGCGTACTCGTCGGTGCCGCCGGCGCTGTGGGTCCACAGCGTCAGCGTGCCGGGCCTGGACCCGCCCTGGGACGAGCACGCGGACAGGGCCGCGGTCGCCGCGGCGGTGGCTCCGAGGCCGAGAAGGGCTCGGCGGCTGGGAAACATGGACGCTCCTTCGTGTCTACTGTGTCTACTGTGTCTACCTGGTGGGGGTGGGTTGCCGGTCCGCTGGATCCGGCGGTGTGCGGCGGGTGCGCGCCCAGGGGTCAGGCGCCGCCGGGCGGCGCGGTGGAGGCCCGCTCGACGAGCTCGCAGTGGAACCGGATGGTGGCCGGCGGGTCGGGCAGGGTGCGGTCGATCAGGCCCCTGACGAGCCAGTCCGCCATCTCGTAGTGGGGCAGGCGCACGGTGGTCAGCTGCGGGGCCAGGTTGGTGGAGATGAGGGCCAGGTCGTCGAAGCCGACGACGGACAGCTCGGCGGGGATGCGCAGGCCCAGCCGGGCGGCCTGCCTGTAGACGGCGGCCGCGATCTCGTCCTTGAAGCAGAAGACGGCGGTGGGGCGGTCGGGCCGGTCCAGGACGGCCCGGGCGGCGGCGTCGGCGCCGGCGGGGGTGCTCGGGCCGGAGGCGACCAGGCCCGTACCGGCCTCCAGGCCCGCCTCGGCCAGCGCCCGCTCGTAGCCGGCCCGGCGCAGGCCGACGGCGATGGCGCCGGAGTCATCGGTCACGTAGGCGATGCGCCGGTGGCCGAGCCCGATCAGGTGCCGCGTCGCCTCCCGGCCGGCGGTCTCCTCGTCGGGCACGACCGCGACGACGTCGTCGCGGTCGGTGAAGCCGTTGAGGACGGCCACATTGGCCAGGCCCGGTGGGACGTGCACCTTCTGGTGGTACATCGCGGCGTGGACGATGGCGTCGACCTGGCGGGACTGCAGCTCGCGCACGGCTCGACGGGTCTGCCCCTCCTGGCCGCCGGAGTCGGTGAGCAGGACGGACCAGCCGAGCTCGCGGCTGGCGGTCAGGATGGCGTCGATCATGGCGACCGCGTAGGGGGTGGACAGGACCTGCTCCCCCAGGACGCCGATGGTGCGGGTCCTGCGGTTGCGCATGCCCCCCGCGAGGGCGTCGCGCACGTAGGACATGGAGTCCGCGGCGAGGCGGACGCGCTCGGCGGTCTTGCGGGAGACCCGCCCCTTGTCCTTTCCGGACAGGACGAGCGAGGCGGTGGCGGTGGACACGCCCGCGGCGGCGGCCACCTCGACGAGGGTCGTCATCGCCCTCCTTCCCGGGTCGCAGGCACGCCGGGCGGCGGGCCCGGCTGAGACGATCATGCCTCGTGACAGACGTTACGTCAACCGATTAACGTCTATATTGCCGCACCATTCGCCGGCCCTGCTGGTCGCCGTGGCGGACCGTCCGCCGCCGACCGCCGTGACCGGCGTCCCGGCGCGTCCGCGTGCCTGCGCCGACCTACAGGCTCCGCGGGCTCCTGAGCCACTCGGCGTCGGCGGGGCGCAGGCCCGCCCAGCCGCGTGAGCGCGCCCGAGCGGCGGCGAGGACCCCCACGACGGTCGAGGGGTTGTGCAGCCGCCCGGCCACGACGGCGGCGACCACGTCGTCGAGCCGGAACCAGGTGGGCACGAACTCGGCCTCCTCGGCCTCGCGCTCCACCCGCTCCTGCGGCGCCAGCACGTGCAGGTCCCGGGCCAGGTAGGAGCGCACGCCCTCGGTGGTGAAGCCGGGCGAGGCGTAGAAGTCCGCCAGCACGTCCCAGCGCGCGGCCGCGAAGTCGGTCTCCTCGGCCAGCTCCCGCCGCGCCGCGGCGAGCGGTTCCTCCCCGGGCACGTCGAGCAGTCCGGCCGGCACCTCCCAGAGCATGGCGCGCACGGGGTGGCGGTACTGGCGCACCATCAGGATCTCCGCGGCGCCGTCGTCCTGGGAGGAGTCCGGGCCCTCGCGCAGCGCCACGATCGACACGGCGTCGTGGTGGGCGACGACCTGCCGGCGCACCGGCTCCCGGCCCTCGGCCAGGACGAGCTCCTCGTCGTCGACGGTGAAGATCGGGCCGCTCCACACCCGCTCGTGCGCGCCGACCCGGCGGCCGGCGTCCCGGGCGTCCTCAGGCACTGCGTGGCTCACTGCCTCTTCCCCCCTGTTCTCTGTCGTTGCCCGCCTCGCCCGTCCTCGGACCATCCAGCCGGTGGGAGGCGTAGAGGTCGCGACGGCGCTCCAGGCCCGCCCTGATCAGGCCGGTGAAGAGCGGGTGGGCCCGGGTCGGCCGGGACTTGAGCTCGGGGTGTGCCTGGGTGCCCACGTAGTAGGGGTGCAGCTCGCGGTCGAGCTCGACGAGCTCGACGAGGTGCCCGTCCGGCGAGGTGCCCGTCACGCGCAGGCCGACGGAGGCCAGGCGCTCCCGGTAGGCGTTGTTGACCTCGAAGCGGTGGCGGTGGCGCTCGGAGACCTCGGTGGCGCCGTAGGCCTCCGCCACGATCGAGCCGGGCGCGAGCACCGCGGGACAGGCGCCCAGCCGCATGGTGCCGCCCAAGTCTCCCCCGCCGGTGACGAACTGGCGCTGGGAGTCCATGGTGGTGACCACCGGATCGGGGGTCTCGGGCTCCATCTCCGTCGATGAGGCGGCCGGCAGGGCGAGCAGGTTGCGCGCGGCCTCGATGACCATGCACTGCAGGCCGAGGCACAGGCCCAGGGTGGGGACCCTGTGCTCGCGCGCCCACCGCAGCGCGCCGAGCTTGCCCTCGATGCCGCGCACCCCGAAGCCGCCGGGCACGACGACGGCATCGACCCCCGCCAGCGCGCGCTGGGCCCCCTGCCGGGTCTCGCAGGCGTCGGAGGCGACCCAGCGGATGTCGACCCGGGCGTTGCCGGCGAAGCCGCCGTGGCGGATGGCCTCCGAGACCGACAGGTAGGCGTCGTGCAGGTCGACGTACTTGCCCACCAGGGCCACCTCCACGCGGTAGCGGGGGTTGTGCACGCGGTCGAGCAGCCCGTTCCACTCGGTCCAGTCCACGTCCCGGAAGGGCAGGGCGAGGCGCTGGACGAGGAACGCGTCCAGCCCCTCGCGGTGCAGGGTCGGCGGCACCTCGTAGATGCTGGCGGCGTCCTTGCACTCGATGACCGCGGAGGCGTCGACGTCGCACATGAGGGCGACCTTGCTCTTGACGCCCTCGGGCAGGGGCCGGTCGGTGCGCAGCACCAGGGCGTCGGGCTGGATGCCGATGCTGCGCAGCGCCGCCACCGAGTGCTGGGTGGGCTTGGTCTTGAGCTCGCCGGCCGCGCTCAGGAAGGGGATGAGCGAGACGTGCACGAAGGCCACGTTCTCCCTTCCCAGGTCGGCGCGCACCTGGCGGGCGGCCTCCAGGAAGGGCTGGGACTCGATGTCGCCCACCGTGCCGCCGATCTCGGTGATGATGACGTCGGGCGCGCCGCCCCCGGCGCCGGGGGCGGCCTGAGCCCGCATGACGCGCTTGATCTCGTCGGTGATGTGCGGAATGACCTGGACGGTGTCCCCGAGGTACTCCCCGCGCCGCTCCTTGGCAATGACGGCGGAGTAGACCTGCCCGGTGGTGGCGTTGGCGGCGCCGGTGAGGTCGACGTCCAGGAAGCGCTCGTAGTGGCCGATGTCCAGATCGGTCTCGGCGCCGTCCTCGGTGACGAAGACCTCCCCGTGCTGGAACGGGTTCATGGTGCCGGGGTCGACGTTGATGTAGGGGTCGAGCTTCTGCATGACCACGTCCAGGCCCCGGGCCCGCAGCAGCCGGCCCAGGCTGGAGGCCGTCAGCCCCTTTCCCAGCGAGGAGACGACGCCCCCGGTGACGAAGATGTGCCTGGGGGCGTCGGGCGGGCTTCCACTCGGACGCGTGCGGTTGGGGCTCACGGGCCTCCAACCTAGCAGGTCCGACGGCTCGGCCGGTGCGCGCGCCCCGCGCCCGCACCGGTCACTCCTCTCCCAGGACGTCCCCGGTGAGCTGGGCCGCGAGCTCGTCGGCGGCGGGCAGGCCGACGGCGGCCAGGCGGGCTCGCTCGCGGGCGGCCTCGCGCGCCGCGTCGTCGGACAGCAGGGCGGCGACGGCGTCGGCCAGCGCCTGCGCGTCCGGGGCGACCAGGACGGCGCCGCCGCGGGCCGTCAGGGCGGTCCCGCCGACGTCGGTGGCCACGATGGCGGCACCGGAGCGCAGCGCCTCCTGGACGGTCAGCGGCTGGCCCTCCCACAGGCTCGTCTGGATGACGACGTCGGCCTCCCCCAGGAGGACGGGGACGTCCTCGCGCCTGCCCAGGACCCTGACGGGCAGCTCCTCGGCGCCCGCCCGCTCGCGCGCGGCCCGGGCGGCGGGCCCCTCCCCGGCCAGCGCCCACACGAAGGCGGGCAGCTCGCCGTCCCTCACGCGGGCCTGCAGCGCCGCCGCGGCGTCCAGCAGCAGGCCGATGCCCTTCTGCGGCGCCAGCCTGGCCACCGTCAGCAGCCGCCGCCCCGGGCCCCGCCAGGCCGACTCCACCGAGGAGGCGTGCGGCGCCAGGCCGGTCAGGGTGCGCGGCGGCGCGGGGATGACGGCGATCTCGACCCGTGCCGCGCCCCGGTCGGCGGCGCGCTCGGCCAGGTCGGGGCTCACGGCCAGGACCAGGTCGGCGCGCGCGGC
>ERZ772827.2032-NODE-2032-length-10032-cov-14.323745_pt1 | contig 10032 bp, 8 predicted proteins | sample MGYA00580850_ERZ772827 | MGnify/ENA primary metagenome ERZ772827 (study PRJEB29015, sample SAMEA2737950) | human oral metagenome | biome: human oral; feature: human-associated habitat; material: dental | place: China | collected 2145 ...
TCCAGCCCAGGATCGACTCCTCCAGGAGGACCTCGGTGGTGCGGGAGGCCGCCAGCCCGGCGCCGGCGATGCGACGCAGGTCGGCGTCGTCGAAGGCCACCCCGCTACCCAGGCCGCCCATGGTGAAGGAGGGGCGCACGACGACCGGGTAGCCGCCCAGGGCTTCGACACCGGCGCGGCACTCGTCCATGGTGTGGGCGATGACGCTGCGGGCGACCTCGGCGCCGCAGCGCTCGACGACGTCCTTGAACTCGTCGCGGTCCTCCCCGGCGTTGATGGCCGCGGCGGAAGCACCGATGAGCTCGACGTCGTACTCATCGAGCACGCCGCGCTCGACCAGGCTCATAGCGGCGTTGAGGGCCGTCTGCCCGCCCAGGGTGGGCAGGAGGGCGTCGGGCCGTTCCCCGGCGATAATGGTGGTCAGCACCTCAGGAGTGATCGGCTCGATGTAGGTGGCATCGGCGACGTCCGGATCGGTCATGATCGTGGCCGGGTTGGAGTTGACCAGGATGACGCGGATGCCCTCGTTGCGCAGAACACGGCAGGCCTGGGTACCGGAGTAGTCGAACTCGCAGGCCTGCCCGATGACGATGGGTCCCGATCCGATGACGAGGACGGATGTGATGTCGGGGCGAGCGGGCATGTCAGTTCTTGTCCTCGCGTTCCTGGCCCCGGCGGTGTTCGCGCATGAGGCGGATGAATCGGTCGAAGAGGTGCTCGGCGTCGTGGGGGCCGGCGGCGGCCTCGGGGTGGTACTGGACGGAGAAGGCCGGCAGGTCCAGTGCCCGCAGTCCTTCGACGACGCCGTCGTTGAGGCCCAGGTGGGAGACCTCCACCCGGCCGTAGCGGCCGTTGTCGAAGGGAGCCACGGACGGCGCGTCGACCGGAGCATCGACGGCGAAGCCGTGGTTGTGGGCGGTGATCTCCACCTTGCCGGTGGCCCGGTCCAGGACGGGCTGGTTGACGCCGCGGTGCCCGTAGGCGAGCTTGTAGGTGCCGTAGCCCAGGGCCCGCCCCAGGAGCTGGTTGCCCAGGCAGATGCCGAAGAAGGGGATGCGCGCATCGAGCACGCCACGCAGGACCTCGATCTCTGCCTCCGCGGTCCCGGGGTCGCCGGGGCCGTTGGAGAAAAGGACCCCGTCAGGCCTGAGGGCTAGGATCTCGGAGAGAGCCGTGGACTGGGGCAGGACGTGGACGCGTACGCCGCGCTCGGCGAGCTGCCACGGGGTGCGCGACTTGATGCCCAGGTCGATGGCGGCCAGCACCGCGACCGGCGGGCAGCCCTCGGCCGACCCGCTGGGCTCGACGACGTAACCGGAGGGAGTCGTCACCTCGGCGGCCAGGGCGCGGCCGCTCATGGGCGGCTCGCTGCGCACCGCCTCCAGGCAGATATCGATACAGGCCTGGCTGGGACCACCAGGGTCGGTAGCACCGGACGGCAGGGCCTCCCCGGAGAAGATGCCGCCGCGCATGGCGCCGGCTTCGCGCAGGTGCCGGGTCAGGGCCCGGGTGTCGACCTCGCAGAGGCCGACGATGCCGGCGTCGCGCAGGTCGTCCTCCAGCTCCCGGCGAGAGCGCCAGCTGGAGGCCCGCCGGGCGGGTTCTCGCACGACGTAACCGGCCACCCAGATGCGGTCGGACTCGGCGTCCTCATCGTTGACCCCGGTGTTGCCGATGTGCGGCGCGGTCTGCACCACGATCTGGCGGTGGTATGAGGGGTCGGTGAGGGTCTCTTGGTACCCGGTCATCCCGGTGGAGAAGACGATCTCCCCGATGGTACGTCCTTGAGCCCCGTAGCTGCGGCCCCGCAGGGCCCAGCCGTCCTCCAGCACAAGGAGGGCGGCTGGGCGGTGGGGCGACTCAGGCATGAGCCTCGACAGGAGCCCCGTCCAGGACGGTGGGGCGGCCGTGGAGGAAGGTGGCCATCACCTGTCCCGGCAGCTCCATGCCCGCGTAGGGGGTGTTCGTGGAGCTGGTCCACTGGGCGGCGCCGTCGACGGTGCGGCGGACCTCGGGGTCCACCACCGTGATGTTGGCCGGGGCCCCGACCTCGAGCTCACGCCCCTGGTCGCTCAGTCGGCCGATGCGGGCCGGGACCGAGGACATGGCCCGGGCGATGTCGCGCCAGGTCATGCGGCCGGTGCTCACCATCGTCTCGATCAGGACGCTCAGCGCGGTCTCCAGGCCCGTCATGCCGAAGGCTCCGGCCTGCCACTCGCAGTCCTTGTCCTCCACCGGGTGGGGGGCGTGGTCGGTTCCGACGACGTCGATGGTGCCGTCGGCCAGAGCCTGGCGGACGGCCTCGACGTCTTCGGCCGTGCGCAGCGGGGGGTTGACCTTGTACAGGGGCGAGTAGGTGCGGGCCATCTCGTCGGTCAGCAGGAGGTGGTGCGGGGTGACCTCCGCGGTGACGTTGATGCCGCGGGCCTTGGCCCAGCGGATGATCTCGACGCTGCCGGCGGTGGACAGGTGGCACACGTGCAGGCGTGAGCCGACGTGCCCGGCCAGCAGGACGTCACGAGCGATGATCGACTCCTCGGCCACCGCCGGCCACCCGCGCAGGCCTAGCTCGGCGGAGACGACACCCTCGTGCATCTGGGAGCCCTCGGTGAGGCGGGGATCCTGGGCGTGCTGGGCGATGACGCCGTCGAAGGACTTGACGTACTCCAGGGCCCGGCGCATGAGGACGGGGTCGGAGACGCACTTGCCGTCGTCGGAGAAGACGCGCACCCGGGCGGCGGAGGTGGCCATCGCCCCCATGTCGGCGAGGTGCTCGCCGGCCAGACCTGCGGAGACGGCGCCGACGGGGTGGACATCCACCCAGCCGGCCTCGCGCCCCAGACGCAGGACCTGCTCGACAACGCCGGCGGTGTCCTGGACGGGGGTGGTGTTGGCCATCGCGAAGACGGCGGTGTAGCCGCCCACGGCCGCAGCGCGGGTACCGGAGTAGATGGTCTCGGCGGACTCACCGCCAGGCTCGCGCAGGTGGGTGTGGATGTCGACGAGCCCGGGCAGGGCGATGAGCCCGTCCAGGTCGTGGCGCACGGCGTCGGCAGGGGCCTTCGCCGCCGCGTCGGGGCCGATGGCGGTAATGGTGCCGTCGGTGATGAGGATGTCGGTGGGGTCCTCGCCGTAGGGGCGGACACCGGTCAGGAGGTGGGAGGTCACAGCTGGTTCCCTTCGTCAGCGAGGAGGAGGTAGAGGGCGGCCATACGGACGGAGACTCCGTTGCCGACCTGCTCGATGATGCGTGAGCGGGGGTCGTCTGCGGCCTCGGCGGTGATCTCGAGGCCGCGGTTCATGGGACCGGGGTGCATGACGATGGCGTGCTCCGGCATGGCCCGGCGGCGGGCGGAGTTGAGGCCGTAGACGCTGGAGTACTCGGCGGGGCTCGGGAAGAAGCCACCGCCGGCGGCACTCATGCGCTCGCGCTGGACACGCAGCATCATGACGGCGTCGGGCTGAACCTCCTCGATGGCCTCGTCGAGGTCGTAGGAGACCTCGCAGGGCCAGCTGTCCATGCCGACGGGCAGCAGCGTCGGAGGCGCCACCAGGGTGACCTGGGCGCCGAGCGTGGTCAGGAGGTCCACGTTGGAGCGGGCCACCCGGGAGTGCAGGACATCTCCGACGATGATGACGCGGGCCCCCTCCAGATCACGTCCCTGAGGTGCGGGGCTCCCGTCCGCCGTGGCTGGCGCGCCCGGAATGTACCAGCGGCGCAGGGTCATGGCGTCCAGGAGCGCCTGGGTGGGGTGCTGGTGGGTTCCGTCGCCCGCGTTGAGGACGGGCACGTTGATCCAACCGGCGTGTGCCAGGAGGTGGGCGGCCCCGCAGGCCGAGTGACGCACCACGACGGCGTCCGCCCCCATGGCCATGATCGTCTGGGCGGTGTCCTTGAGGGACTCGCCCTTGGACAGTGAGGAGCCCTTGGCCGAGAAGTTGATGACGTCGGCGCTCAGGCGCTTGGCGGCGGCCTCGAAGGAGAGCCTGGTGCGGGTGGAGTCCTCGAAGAAGAGGTTGACCACGGTCTTGCCGCGCAGGGTGGGCAGCTTCTTGACCGCGCGGCTCTGGGTTGCGGCCATGGCCTCAGCGGTGTCCAGGATCATGACCGTCTCGTCGTGGGTCAGGTCCTTGGCGGAGAGCAGGTGCTTCATCGGGTGGCCTCCTGGTTGCTGCGCTCACTCGAACGCTCAGTGGGGACGTCTGCGGGGACGATGGTGACGGCGTCGGTGGAGGCGCCGAGCTCGGTCAGGGAGACCACGACCTTCTCGGATCGGGACGTCGGCAGGTTCTTGCCCACGTAGTCGGCCCGGATGGGGAGCTCGCGGTGACCTCGGTCCACGAGGACCGCCAGCTGGACTGCTCGAGGGCGACCGATGGCGCCCAGGGCGTCAAGGGCCGCCCGGATCGTGCGGCCGGAGTAGAGGACGTCGTCGACGAGAACGACGACCTTGCCGTCGATGCCGTCCTGGGGGATCTCAGTGGGGCGCGGCACGCGAATGGGGTGACGTCCCAGATCGTCGCGGTACATGGTGATGTCCAGAGTGCCGACCGGGATTCTGGGAGCCGTGGCTGCGGGCTGCTGCTTTCCTCCGGCTGCGGCAACGGTGAGCGCCTCGACCAGCCTCTGTGCCAGAGGGACTCCTCCGCTGGGAATCCCCAGAACGACGACGTCCTGGGCTCCGTGGTTGCGCTCCAAGATCTCATGCGCAATACGGAACAGGGAACGGGCTATCTCGGGGGGGCCGAGAATCTCCTTGCCCTGGGATGGTGCGCTGGAAGCGCCTGACAAACGTTCGGCCATTGCAGGCCCCCTTCCCCGCCTCTCTGGACGGACTTAAAGGATGTTGGTCGCCCGCAAGTGTATGTCGCCCCAGGGGACTTAGCGAGATAGAACCTCAGGACTCGCCGAGATGATGGTCACCCCCGTGTGCCGTGAGTCGGTGCGCCGCCTGACACCGGCAGCCCCCACCGGGGGCGGCTCAACCACGAGGGCTTCACGCAGGCCCAGGTGGACATTGACCACATCGTCGTTCGGGCCATGGACGAGTAGCTGATGCGGTGCCCCTCAGCCTGCGCTCCGGCCTGGTGCACCAGGACACGTTGGTGCGGGCTGAGGGGCTGCGCCGGCGGGCGAGTTCTCATTGTCGCTGGGACCGGATCATGCCGACTGCGTTCCCGGGGCCGGAGAAGCTCTGACCGCCGGGTCCAGTGCCTTGCTCTTGCGGAGAAGAAATCCGAACCCCACCGCGATCAGAACCTCCACCAGGTCGCAGACGACAAGCACTGAATAGAAGACATAGGTGTGGGTGTCCCCATCATTGGTGCCGTGCTGGATCTGCCAGAACAAAGTGGCATAAATAACGAGGGTGGGAAGTCCCGCCACGATACTCGCAGCCAGCAGCGCCGACATTGGCATCTTGGCTTCGATCCATCCGTCAGGCTGGACCCGAGGCGTCCGGGAATGCGCCCGAATACAAGCGATGACCGCAAGAATGAACGTAACGATCCACCCGGGGCCAACGACGAACGGGGAGGCGATCATCATGAGAACGACAAGGAGCGCGAAATCCAGGAACGGCAAGCTGTCAGCGACGAGTATGGAGGTACTGGTGATCACCTGGATGATCATGGTGATGAGCCCGACGATGCCGCTGGAGACGGAGACATTGCGGGTCGCGGAGCGCTTGTGCTGAACCTCCATCAGCACCGGATCGTTCGAGCCGAAGCCAGGAACAGGAGCGAGCCCCATCAAGGAGTCGTAGTGGCCGTATGGAACAGGCATGGGAGTGTTCCGCGGGTAGCCGGCGCCCTGGACACGGGGGTCGTTGTTGGGACTCTGGGGAGGTAGGTGGCTCACGGGGAACTCCAGCGTCGGCAGAGGGGACGGCCTCAGACTAGGCCAGCGGTGTCGGGTGGGCACAGCTCGCGGCATAGAGTCCGCCCCATGCCGCGAGCCCTCCCGCTTCATGGCCCAGTTCCCAGCATCCCGCGCTGATCAGCCTCGAAGAGCATCTCGACGGCACCCGAGTTCGCATCGCCGCCGGAAAGAGATCATGCGGGTTGCGTTCCCGGGGCCTGAGGCACTCTGACCGCCGGGTCCAGTGCCTTGCTCATGCGGAGAAGAAACCCGAACCCCACTGTGATCAGGAGCTGGCTCAGGCCGTAGAACATGAGCAATGGTTCCAGAAAGCCATCGATGAAATCAGCGTTGTAGTCGCGTGAGAGCCCCTCGTACAGGATCACGTACATGATGAGGGTGGGAAGTCCCGCCACGATGCTTGTGACCAGCAGCGCCAGCGTTGGCGTCTTGGCCTGGGGCCATCCGTCGGGCTGAACCTGAGGCGTGCGGGATCGGGCCTGAATGCACGCGACGAGAGCGAGAATGAAGGTCGCGGCCCATCCCAGGCCAACGGCCATCGGGGCGAAGACCACGATCAGAAGGGACACGAACAGCAAGAGCTCGCTCTGCTGCCCCACGTACCCGATGGCGAGGAACATGGTGACGATGATGATCATTTGGATCATCATGGTGATGACCCCGATGATTCCACTTGAGAGCGAGACCTTCCGATTCGCGGAGCGCTTGCGCTCGCATGCGCGGGCCGGGTCGTTCCAGGCGAATCCACGTACAGGTGACAGTCGCATCGGAGGATAGGAACCGTGGGGAAGAGGCATGGGTCCATTCCACGGACAACCTCCAGGCGCTGCTGAAGACGGCGGGAGGCCTCCGAAGGGATAAGGCGCGGCGGGGTAGGCCATTCCCGATCCAGCCCAGGGGTAGCCGGCCCCGTGGGGGCCGGACAGCACTGCTACAGGGTTGTCGACGCCGCCTGCCCCGTCCAGCGGTGCGCCGGTGCCCTTGATGTAGGGGTAGTCGTTGGGATCCTGGGGAGGCAGCTGACTCACGGGGTACTCCAGCATCGGCAGAGGGGGTGGCCTCAGCCTAGGCCACCAGTGCCGGACGAGCGCGGCTCACGGCATAGGGATTCCTCCCCATGCCGTGAGCCCCTCCACTCCGTGGCTCAGCGCAACGTGTCCGCGAGGTCGCCGATACGCCCCAGAAGTCCTCCGAGGTACCTGGGGGACTCATCGGTGGAGAGCATCCGGCTCAGCGTCATGGCCTCATCCACAGCGACTGGTGCATCCACCTCGTCGTTGTAGACGATCTCCCAGGTAGCGACTCGGGCAATGGCCCGGTCGACAGCCGGCATGCGCCCCAGTGTCCAGCCCTGGGCGTAGGTCTGGATCGCCTCATCGACATCGGCCAGGTGGTCGCACACGCCGTCGAGGATCTCCCGGGTGTATGCGGGGGCCTCAGTGTGGTTGGCGGAGCTCACGGCGCGCAGCTGCGCGAAGGAGCGCAGGTCCTCGGCGGTACCGCTAGTCAGCATCCCCCGCTGATCGGCCTCGAAGAGGATCTCGATCGCACGCCGGCGCGCCTTGGTGCGGGCTGTGACCGGGTGTCGTGACGCAGGGCTCGAGCTGGGTGAGCCCTCCTCGGGACGTTCGGCCATCAGTCGTTGACGCGGGAGATGTAGGAGCCGGAGCGGGTGTCGACCTTCACCTTGTCCCCGGTGTTGAGGAACAGCGGGACCTGGATCTCGGCACCGGTCTCAACGGTGGCGGGCTTGGTGCCTGCGCTGGAGCGGTCGCCCTGGAGTCCGGGCTCGGTGTGAGAGATCGTCAGGACCACGGAGGCCGGCAGCTCGACGAACAGGACGGCGTCCTCGTGGAAGGCCACGATGACGTCCTGGTTCTCCAGCATGAAGGTGGCGGCGTCGCCGACGGTGGCCGAGGGCACGTAGGTCTGCTCGTAGGACTTGACGTCCATGAACACGTAGTCGTCGCCGTCCTTGTAGAGGTACTGCATGTCGCGCCGGTCGACCGTGGCCGTCTCAACCTTGAGACCGGCGTTGAAGGTCTTGTCCACGGTCTTGCCGGACAGGACATTCTTGATCTTGGTGCGCACGAAGGCGGGGCCCTTACCGGGCTTGACGTGCTGGAACTCCACTACCTGCCACAGCTGGCCCTCGAGGTTGAGCACCATGCCGTTCTTCAGGTCGTTCGTCGTTGCCACGAGGGTTTCCTCACTGTTGCGTTACATCTAGGACGCGCTGATACTACCGCGACGTAGCGCGCTCTCCCCAGGGCGAGCGTGTCACGCCAGTCACTGGTGACAGGAGAAACCCGACCACACGGCCTCAATGATCCGCTCACCGGCTTGCTGAGGCGTTGTCGAGGTGGTGTCGACGACGACGTCGGCCAGCTCCCGGCACCTGGCCTGACGCTCGTGGAGCATCTGGACGAACTGGTGGTGGACGGTGCCCAGGGCCACCGACCGGGGCGCGTCAAGGCCGTTACGGGTGGCCAGCACGCGAGTGGCACAGGTCAGGGCCACGGCGTAGTCACCGCGCCCCAGGTGCTCCAGCCGATCGCGCAGCCGAGGATCCCCCAGGCATCCCGAGCCCAGGGCCACGACGGCACCCTCGGCCTGCGCACGGTCGAGCAGATCATGGGCGATACGGGCCTCGACCCGGCGGTACTCGCCCTCCGGCACTGCAACGAGCGCCAGGTCGGGGCTGGTTGCGAGCTCGTCGGCAACGCTGCGGCCCAGGTCGAGCACGGGCAGGCCCTCAGCGGCCCCGACGGCACGCCCCACGCTGGAGCATCCGGCCCCCGGAGGACCGATGATGACCAGGGCCCGAGGCGAGTGAGTGCTCAAGCTCCTTGCCCTCCAACTGGGTCGGCATGACCGGTGACGGCATCGTGGGCCTTGATGAGAAGATCCTCGCCGGGCGCCTGCATCCGCACGGGCCTGGCGACGTCGTCGAGCAGGACAAGACGCAGCCTGCCGCCGCGCACCTTCTTGTCACTCATCATCGCGGCCTTGAGCTCCTCCCATCGGCCGTGGCCCTCGGTGAAGGAGGTGGGCAGGCCGACCGCCTCGAGGCTCTGACGGTGCAGCGCCAGAGCGTCACGACTCAGGTGTCCGCTGCGGTGGGCGACCTCGGCCGCGAAGACACAGCCGACGGCGACGGCCTCGCCATGGCGCCACGAGTAACCGGTGACCTTCTCGATCGCATGGGCGTAGGTGTGCCCGTAGTTGAGGATCTCCCGCTGACCGGCCTCAGTGAGGTCCTCCCCCACGACGGCTGCCTTGACCGCGATCGAACGGGTGACGAGCTCGGTCAGGACCGGTGAGTCCCAAACCAGGCAGTCGGCGGGCTCGGCCAGGACGTGGTCAAGAATGACCGGATCGGAGATGAGCCCGCACTTGACAACCTCACCGAGCCCGGCCCGCAGCTCAGCGGTCGGCAGGGTGGCCAGCGTCTCCAGGTCGGCGACGACGGTGGTCGGCGGGTGGAAGGCTCCCACCAGGTTCTTGCCCGCAGGCGTGTCGATCCCGGTCTTGCCGCCGACGGCGGCGTCCACCATGGCCAGCAGGGTGGTGGGTACCTGCACCACCGGGACGCCTCGCAGCCAGGTGGCGGCCGCGAAACCGGCCAGGTCCGTGGTTGCTCCGCCTCCCAGGCCGATGACGAGTCCGTCGCGCCCCAGGCGGAACGAGCCCAGTCGCTCCCACAGATACTCCAGGACGCGCGCATTCTTGGCCGCCTCGCCGTCGGGTACCTCAAGCCGCAGGACGCGCAGGCCCTGGGAGCCCAGCTGCTTCTCGGCGCTGGCCGCATGACCCGCCAGGGCCTTGGCATGGACGATGGCGACGCCTCCGGCACCTGCGCCCGGAGCGTCTAGGACGACGTGAGCCAGATCGGCCAGGAGCCCGTGGCCGATGAGCACGTCATAGGGATGGTCGCCGGTGACGCTGACGCGTCGGACACCGTCGTCGCCGGCTGCTACCGGGGACGGACGGAGACGGACACGTTGAGGTGAGGCGACCGCCCCGCCGGAAGCGGCTGAGAAGGTCGAGGATGCTGAGGACGCCGACGATCTTGAGGACTCGGGCTCACTGCTTTTCGCCGACATGGGTGCCAGGACACCGACCGCCTGAGGCATCTGGACCCCGAGGGC
>ERZ772827.2033-NODE-2033-length-10031-cov-3.455593_pt1 | contig 10031 bp, 5 predicted proteins | sample MGYA00580850_ERZ772827 | MGnify/ENA primary metagenome ERZ772827 (study PRJEB29015, sample SAMEA2737950) | human oral metagenome | biome: human oral; feature: human-associated habitat; material: dental | place: China | collected 2145 ...
ACTCGAGGTACTCGTGAACGGCCTTGAACTGCGAGCCGACAACGTTCCAGTGGAGATTGTGCAGCTTGATGTAGCCGACGCCGATGTTGGCAATGTAGACGTTGAGCTCCTTGGTGAGTTCCTTCTGATTCATGGTTATAAAACCCCTTTCCTAATTTTCCTGCAGATACCTGTGTATCTGTTTCCTATCTCAATTACATTGTCATTGTACACCGTAAGTTTTTATTTGTCAATAGTAATTATTAAATAACACGAAAAAATTATACACATATCTTATGCTTGACAAATCGAGAAACTAATATATAATACATATCTATAAAATATGAAATAAGCTTTGCAAAGAGGAGAATGGATATGAGCGAAAAGAACTATCGCTTCGAGACACTGCAGGTGCGTGTGGGGCAGGAGCAGCCGGACCCGGTGACCGATGCACGCGCAGTGCCCATCTACCAGACGACATCCTATGTGTTCCATAATGCACAGCATGCGGCGGATCTCTTCGCACTCAAGGAGCCGGGCAACATCTACGGGCGGCTCATGAATCCGACACAGGATGTGTTCGAGAAGCGCATCGCAGCGCTCGAGGGCGGCGCGGCGGCGCTTGCCTTTGCCTCGGGGGCGGCCGCGATCACGGCCGCGATCCAGGCGCTTGCCCATATGGGCGATCACATCGTCGCGCAGCAGACCATCTATGGCGGCACCTACAATCTCCTTGCACATACGGCAAAGGACTGGGGCATCGACGTGACCTTCGTCGACCCGAAGACAGGTGCGCAGGGCTTTGCGGATGCGATTCGGCCAAATACCAAGTGCGTTTTCATCGAGACCGTCGGCAACCCGAACGCCGATCTCATCGACATCGAGGCAGCGCATGCCCAGGGCGTGCCCGTCGTCATCGACAATACATTCGCAACGCCCTATCTCCTGCGCCCGATCGAGCACGGCGCGGACATCGTCGTGCACTCGGCGACGAAGTTCATCGGCGGGCACGGGTCCAGTCTCGGCGGCGTCATTGTCGACGGCGGCACGTTTGACTGGAAGGCATCGGGGCGTTTCCCGCACCTCACCGAACCGAATGCAAGCTACCATGGTGTGAGCTTTGTCGATGCGCTTGGTCCCGTCGCATTCATCGTCTACATCCGCGCGCTCATTCTGCGCGATACGGGCGCGGCGATCTCGCCGTTCAACGCGTTCCTCTTCCTTCAGGGGATCGAGACACTCTCGCTGCGCGTCGAGCGCCACGTGGAGAACGCCCTGAAGATTGTGGACTTTCTCAGCAAGCATCCGAAGGTTGCAAAGGTCAACCATCCCGCCCTCCCGCACCACCCCGACCATGCGATCTACAAGCGTTACTTCCCGCACGGCGGCATCTCCATCTTTACCTTTGACATCAAGGGCGGGCGTGCAGAGGCGTTCCGCTTCATCGACCATCTGAAGCTCTTTTCCCTCCTTGCGAACGTCGCAGATGTGAAGTCGCTCGTCATTCACCCTGCGACGACCACGCATTCGCAGATGAGTGATGCCGAACTCGAAGCGTCAGGCATCGGTCAGGGCACCGTCCGCCTCTCCGTCGGCATCGAGCACGCTGATGATCTGCTCGAGGACATCGCGGAGGCCCTTGCCGCCGTATGAGCTGCGCAGTATATTTTAACAGGATTAGGGCTGTTGTACGAAGTTTAGCTTCGTGCAGCAGCCCTTTTTGTGTTATAATCATCTTAGATATACAGAAATATTTTCGATCACCGTCACGGAAGGATGAATCATACGATGGCGAAGAAGAAAGCGGCGGCAAAGGTGTTGAACCTTGATAACATTCTGTTCAACTGCAGAGATTACCTGCGTGCCGCACGAAACTCCGGGTCGTTCTTCGAGAAGCGGGATATGATGCTCACACTCGTATTCCTGCGCTTCATTGGCGAAAAATACGAGGATGGCATCGAAAAGCTTTGCCAGACCCTGCGCGAACGGGGGCTTGATCCCGCCGATGAGAACATCCGCGCGGCGTTCTTTGATGACGCGACGTTTACGGATGGGACGTATAACCTGCCGCCGGAGGCGCGGTGGACGACCATCATCAACACGCCCGCGCCCGGGTTGAATGTTGCTCTCGATACAGCACTCGTACGGCTGGAGGAAGAGGATCCCCAGCTCAGGGGATGCTTTATCAAGGGGACATTTACGACGCGCAACCTTGTCGCAAACGACATCAAGAAAATCGTGGATGAGGTCAATAAAATCAGCCACAAGCAGTTCGGCGCGGAAAAAGATCTCATCGGGCGCGTCTATGAATACTTCCTCAAAGAATTTGCCGTGAATGCGACGAAGGAGGAAGGGGAGTTCTACACCCCGCATGACGTGGTACAGCTGATCGCTGCCATGATTGAGCCGTATGAGGGACGCCTGTACGATCCTGCGTGCGGATCGGGCGGCATGTTCATCCAGAGCGCAGAGCTCGTCCGTGCGCGTCAGGGCGACGTGAACCGCATCAACATCTATGGGCAGGAAAAGGATGCGGCGACCTATCGCCTTGCAAAGATGAACCTTGCCCTGCGTGGACTCAGTCATCACCTCGGTGAGACAAACGACTCGTCCTTTACCCACGACCTCCATGCAGGGATGCACTTCCACTACATCATGGCGAACCCGCCGTTCAATCTGAAGGGGTGGTACAGCCCTGCGCTTGAACATGATGCGCGATGGACGGACTACGGCCTGCCGCCCGCGAGCAACGCCAACTATGCGTGGATCCTGCACATCCTCTCCCACCTAAAGCCTGCGGATGGCATCGCGGGATTCCTGCTCGCGAACGGCGCGCTCAGCGACAGCGATACCGCAGAGATTCGCAGAAACCTCATTCAAAAGGGCAAAGTCGAGGCGATTGTCGTCCTTCCGCGTGAGCTGTTCATTACGACGGACATCAGTGTGACGCTCTGGATCCTGAACCAAAACAAGAAGGGCGGCGTATATCACGGGAGAAATCTGCGTGACCGCACGCATGAAATCCTGTTCATGGATTTGCGTGCGTGGACGGAGAACGCCGTGAAGGGCGAGAACAAGAAGAAAGTGCGTCTGGTTGCGGCGCAGATCGAGCGCGCTGCGGCGATCTATCACACATGGCAGAGCGTGGGGACGGACGGCATGGCCTACGCCGTGCCGGAGCTGTACCGCAGCGTGGGCATGGACGAGATCGAGCGAAATGGATGGGCGCTCACGCCGAGCAAATACATCGCGTTCATCGACCACGATTTGGACATCGACTATGCGGCGGAGATGACGCGCATCCAAGGAGAGATGCGGGATATCATGCAGCAGGAAAAGAAATCTCGGCAAATGCTGGAAGACGCATTTCGAGGGATTGGCTATGGCATTGACTAAATGTAAACTTGGGGAATTAGTTGAGCTAAGTAACAACCGAAACTCAGATGAAGCACTATCGGTTGATTATGTAAGAGGAATTTCTACAGAAAAAGCTTTTATTGCAACAAAAGCTAGCATGGATGGCGTTAATGCAAAATCATATAAGATAGTGAATAAAGAAGGATTTGCTTATGTAGCTGACACTTCAAGACGTGGAGATAAAATTGCTATTTCTTATAATAGAGGTGAAAACAAAATCCTTGTTTCTCCTATATATACTGTGTTTTTCGTAAAAAGAAAGGATTTGCTTTCATCGGAATATCTCTTTATGTATTTCAATCGTTCCGAATTTGATCGGCTTGCAAGATTTCATTCTTGGGGGTCTGCGAGAGAGACCTTTGACTGGAGCGATTTTTGTGATATTGAAATAGAGCTGCCCCCGCTTCCCATTCAGCAGAAATATGTCGATGTCTATCATGCCATGCTGGAAAACCAGAAAAGCTATGCACGCGGCTTGGAGGATTTGAAGCTGGTCTGCGATGCGTATATCGAAGAGCTTAGAAGGAATATGCCCTGCGAGGCGATTGGCGCATATATAAAACGTCAGGATGTCAGGAATGGTACAAACGGCACCCAAAATGTCATGGGTGTTAGCACGACGAAAGAGTTTCGTGAACCTACCTCAAAGGTAGACCGAAATCAATTAGCCAAGTATAAAGTGGTTAAGCCTCGCCAAATCAGCTTTGTTCAAACAACACACAATGAAAAAGTCTTTTGCAATGCTTTTAACAACACTGATGAGGATATTGTTGTAACCTCTGTCAATGAGGTCTTTTCCGTCAACGAAGAAAAACTATTGCCCGAATACTTGGTTATGTTTTTTAATCGCACTGAGTTTGACAGATATGCAAGGTTTCACTCATGGGGATCGGCAAGAGAGACGTTTACATGGGCTGATTTGATTCAGGTGGAGATTCCAATTGTTGATATTGTTGTTCAAAAAGCCATTGTAGATATTTATACAGTCTACAAAGAGCGTCGCGAAATCAACGAGAAACTAAAGGCGCAGATCAAGGCGATCTGTCCTGTTCTCATCAAGGGCTCGATCGAAGAGGCAGAAAGGGCATAGGAGGTGTGGAGCGTGGCGACACGGAACACGTACAACGGACGCTACTGTGAATCCGACTACGAGGATGCCTTCATTGGTTTTTTGGAGGCGGTGGGATGGCGGTATACATGCGGCAATGCCATCGCCCGTGTCCATACACGCGACGTGCTCATTGCGAACGATTTCAAATGCTTTGTCACGGCAGCATATCATGATCTGACCGAGGATGATGTGACGGAGATTTTCGATCGTGTCCGTCTGGTCGGCGCGGAGAGTGAGTTTGCTGTGCTGCATAGGGTCTATGGGTGGATGGTAGACGGTGTCCCATTTACCCTGCAGGATGGGTGCGCGCGAATGATCGCGCTCATCGACTTTGATGATCCGGCGTGCAATATCTTTCGCGTGGTGAATCAGCTGACGGTGGAGTACACGAACGGTGGACAAAAGGAGAACCGCAGGCCGGATGTCCTGCTGTACGTCAACGGGATGCCGCTGTGCGTGATCGAGCTGAAGAATCCTGCTGACGCGCGCGCCACGATCCATGACGCGTGGGAGCAGATCTATATTCGCTATTGGCGGGATATTCCGCATCTCCTGCACTACTGCCCGCTCGCGTGTATCTCGGACGGGGTGAAGACGCGGCTGGGGACGGTGCGCACGCCCTATGAGCATTTCTACGCGTGGCGGAGGGTGAATGACGGCGATGCGGTGTCGACACTTCCCTTTGCCCAGATGGAGACGATGATTTACGGCGTGTATGCACCGACGCGTTTTTTGGAGATCTTCCGCGACTATATCTATTTTCAGGACAGCATCCATGACCGTGCCGAGATGGAGATCGTCTGTCGGTATCCGCAGTTCTTTGCGGCACGGCTGCTGCGCCGGAGCATTGTGAACTCTGTTATGACGGGCAGCGGGAGGGGCGGGACGTACTTCGGCGCGACCGGCTGCGGAAAGACGTATACGATGGCGTTTCTTGCCCGTCAGCTGGCGCTGCGATGCACGGACATCCCCGCGCTCGGTTCGCCGACGATTATTTTGATCGTTGACCGTGAGGAGCTGCAAAAGCAGGGCGCACAGCTGTTTCTGCGGAGCACTGAGTTCTTGAGTCTCGGTGCGGTGTCTGTGGTACAGAGTCGCGCGGAGCTGCGGCAGGAACTGGGGAGCCGCCAGAGCGGCGGTTTTTATATCTGTACGATTCAAAAGTTCTGCGACCGTGCGGATGATGCGATTGGTCTTATCAACGACCGCCGAAATATCGTCTGCTTTTCCGATGAGGCGCACCGCACACAGCTCGAACGCTCTCGGGCGATACAGTTCAGCAAGGATGCTGATGCCAATATGAAGGCGATGGTATCGAGACCCTATGCCAAGGTTCTGAAGGAGGCGTTCCCACAGGCGACGTTTGTCGGATTCACAGGAACGCCGATTGCCGAGACATATCAGACATTTGGCGATGAGATTGACCGGTATACGATGGATCAGGCGGTTGCTGACGGGTTGACGGTCTCGATCAAGTACCATCCGCGCATCGCACGGGTGCTGCTGGATCAGCAGCGGGCAAAGGAGATCGAGGACTACTATCGACGGTGTGCCGATGATGGGGCAAGCCGGGAGGATGTTGAGGCGAGCAAGAGGGCAATGAGTTCAATGGAGGTGATCCTAGGCGAGCCGTCTCGTCTGGAGCGGCTTGCTGTGGATATCCACGATCACTATACTGCCGCCTGCGCCACGGATCCGAACCGCATCCAAAAGGCGATGGTGATATGCTCCAATCGAAAGATTGCCTATGCGCTGCTTCAAAAATTCAAAGAGAGGTATCCTGCATGGTTTGACGAGAAGAAGTCGCCGGATGGCATGGCGGTGACCGAGGAGGAACAAAACGCGCTGACGCCGATGCCGTTTATTGCGATGGTCGCCAGTGTCGGTGCGAACGATGCACCTGAGATGTATGATTATCTCGGCGGCGTTCGAAATGACCGGCGTTCGGAAGCTCTGGATGCGGCGTTCAAGCAGGCTAAGTCGAACTTCTGCGTTGCAATCGTTGTTGATATGTGGATTACGGGATTCGATGTTCCCTGTCTGACGTATCTCTACAATGACAAGCCACTCAAAAAGCATCAGCTGATCCAGACGATCAGCCGTGTGAATCGGAAATACCCGGGTAAGGACTACGGTATGGTCATCGACTATATCGGAATCCGTGACAATATGCGCGAGGCGATGAAGCTTTATGGCGGGGATTCCTCGGTTGCGCCGACGGCGGATGATGTAGAGCAGGCGACATCTCTTTTTCGTGAGGAGATCGAGATCCTCAAAACCCTGTTTGCGGGGTATGATCTCACGCCGTTTCTGGATCCGCACAGCGATCCCGTGGAGCGTTACCGGCTTTTGGCAAAGGCAGCAGAGTTTGTCTTTGCATCGGCGCAGGGACTTCGCATTGAGGGTGCGCACGGGATTCAAACAGTATCGTTTCAGACCTATTTTTTGCAGACGGTCCGGCGGATGCGGTTGGCATACGATATCTGTCAGCCGTCCGGGGAGCTTGGTGCGGAGGAGTCTGCTCTCTCTCAGTGCTTTATGGCAATTGCGGGATTCGTGCGCAAGATGAGCGGGACGAGCGATGTGGATGCCGATACGATGAATCGTGCGGTGGCGAAGATGGTCGAGGAGGCGCTTCGCTACAATCAAGTTGAGAGTGTGATTGGGAGCGGCACGGAGGAAGACCTCTTTTCCCCGGAGTTTTTTGAAACCCTGTCGGATGTCAAGATGCCTGCGACGAAGCTGGAGCTTCTCGTCAAGATGCTGCGCAGAGAGATTCGGGAATACGGCAAGGTGAACCGTCTTGCGGCAAAGTCGTTTCAAGAAATGCTGGAAAAGACCATCGCAGCATATCACGAACGGCGCAGTCACCTCGCAGCAGAGGAGGCAGGTGAGGCGCAGGAGCGTGCATCGGAGGATTTGATTCGGGCGGCGACGGAGCAGGCGCTGTCGATCCTGCGTCAGATGAATGAGAGCCGCGCGAGTTTTCGGCGGATCGGTCTGACATTCGAGGAGAAGGCGTTCTATGACATTCTGATTGCCCTGCGCGATCAGTACAATTTTGTGTATGGGACGGATGAAACGGTTGACGGCGTTCTCATTAATGAGGCATGTAAGACGCTCGCCCAAAAGGTCAAGGAGATCATTGATACGAAGTCTTCGTTTGCCGACTGGCTGAACAATCGGAATATCCGCGAGCAGCTGAAGCTGGAGATCAAAATTTGCCTGGTGGAAAATGGCTATCCTCCGCAGTACAGCCCGGAGGTCTTTCAAAAGGTGATGGACCAGGTCGAGAACTTTGCAGCGTATGCGGATGCAGTCCCAGCGTCGCCACCCGCAGCGCATCCCTATGCGTTCACCGCGCCAGAGGAACCGCTCATGGCGGCGGAGGAGGGGCCGCCTCCGCACGTGCTGCGCTGAAAAAATCCTTGCCAATCGCATCCTCACTGTGCTATAATGCGTCATGTCGCGCAAGCGCATGGAGAGGTGTCCGAGTGGTCGAAGGTGCTTGACTCGAAATCAAGTGTGGTGATGAGCCACCGTGGGTTCGAATCCCACCCTCTCTGCCATTGAAAAATAAGGCTTCCGAGCATTTTGCCCGGAAGCCTTTTCTGTTGCCGATTTTCAATTTTGACAGCCTGGCTGTCAGTCAATCACATGTTTTATGGGCTGGTCAGCATATGCTTAGTGCTTTCTGCGGAACTCCGTCATAAATGCCGCGAGCTTCTCCACACCGGCGAGGGGCATGGCGTTGTAGATGGAGGCGCGCATGCCGCCGACGCTGCGGTGTCCCTTGATGCCGGCGAGACCGCGCTCCTTGGCCTCGGCGACAAAGGCCTTTTCGAGGTCCTCGCTCGGCAGGCGGAAGGTGACGTTCATGCGCGAGCGGCTGCCCTTCTCCGCGTGCCCGCGGTAGAAGCCGTCCGAGCTGTCGATGGCATCGTAGAGGAGGGCGGCCTTCTTTGCATTCGCCTCGCCCATGGCGGCAAGGCCGCCGTGCTCCTTGATCCAGCGGACGGTTTTGCCGACCATGTAGATGGCGAAGACGGGCGGGGTGTTGTAGAGTGAGTCGTTCTTCTGGAAGGTTGCATAGCGGAACATGGTCGGGAGTTCTGCGGGGCTGCTTTCGAGCAGAGACTTCTTTGCAACGTTGAGGACCACGCCGGCAGGACCGAGGTTCTTCTGCACGCCGGCGTAGATGAAGTCATAGGAGGAAAAATCCCACGGCCGCGAGAGGATGTCGGAGGACATATCGGCAAAGAGGGGGACGCCGCCGGTTTCGGGCGTGTAGTGGTACTCCGTGCCGTAGATGGTGTTGTTGAGACAGAGGTGGAGGTAGGCGGCGCCGGGGACGATGTTCAACTCGTCCTGGCGCGGGACGCGCACATAGTTCTCCTCCTTGGTCGAGGCTGCGACGGTGCCGACACCGAGCTTCACGGCCTCCTCGTAGGCCTTCTGCGCGAATGAGCCGGAGAGGGCATAGCTGCCGGGGTGCTCCTCGCTGGCAAAGTTCAGCGGGATGAGCGCGAAGCTCTGGCTGGCTCCGCCCGCGGTGAAGACGACGTCGTAGTCGCCGCCGAGCCCCATGAGCTCCAGAATGTCCGCTTTTGTCTGCTGGTGCCCCTCGTCATAGGCGGGGGCGCGGTGGCTGATCTCGAGGATGGACATGCCTGTGCCGCGGAAGTTCAGCAGCTCCGCCTGCGCTTCCTTGAGGACTTCCTCCGGAAGGACGGCGGGACCGGGGTTGAAGTTATAGATGCGTTCGTTCATCATGTGTCTCCCTCTGTGTTCTTTGCCATTATTCATCGTGCTGCGCATCCGTCCGCGTCATGCGAATCTGGGCAACGCGCGCACGGTCCATACGCAGCACCTCGAAGGTGAAATCATCCCATGTACAGGTTTCGCCTGCCTTCGGAATGCGGCCGATCTGCGCGGTGACGAAGCCGCCGAGTGTGTGAAAGTGGTCGTGGTCCTCGTCCGGCAGTTCGTCGATGCCGAACTCCTCCTTGAACTCGTCAATGGGGTAGAGGCCGTCAAAGACCCAGCTTTGCTCCTCCTCCGCGCCCATGCGCGCGCTCACCGGAGCATCGTCATCGGCGCTGCCAATGATTTCCTCCATGATGTCGTCCATCGTGATGAATCCGACGACACCGCCGTACTCGTCGAGGACAACCGCCTCGTGAATCGCGCCCGTGCGGAATTTCTCAAGGACGCGAAGCCCCTCCATGGTGCGCGGGACGAAGAGCGGCTTGCGGATGTAGTCCGCGAGGTCGAGCTCTGCGCCGCCCAAGACCGCATCGAGGAGTTCCTTCGCGTAGACGACACCGCGAAAATCATCGAGGTTCTCGTACGCAACGGGGAATACCTCGTGCTCGGCTGCGCGGATGATGCGCAGCTGCTCACTGCGGGTCTCAGCGAGGTCGATCCACGCGATCTGCGTGCGTGGAGTCATGAGTGCGGAGGCGGTCTGGTCGCTCATGTGAAAGATGCGGTCGACCATATCCTGCTCCGCCTTTTCAAAGGT
>ERZ772827.2035-NODE-2035-length-10030-cov-4.657243_pt1 | contig 10030 bp, 9 predicted proteins | sample MGYA00580850_ERZ772827 | MGnify/ENA primary metagenome ERZ772827 (study PRJEB29015, sample SAMEA2737950) | human oral metagenome | biome: human oral; feature: human-associated habitat; material: dental | place: China | collected 2145 ...
CCTGCCGCAACGCCGCCCCCGCCCCCGCGGCCATGAGCGCGGCCGCCACGAGCCAGGCGAGCGTGCGCGCCGCGGCGCGCAGCGACTGTCCGGTGAGGGCCTCGGGGCAGCTCGCCGCCGCCGTCGGGACGAGAAGGAGCGCCGCCGCCGTCGCGACGGCCGCCAGCACGGCCAGGCGGGCCGTCCACACTGTGCCCCGGGCGGGCGTGACGAGCAGGGTGGTGCGTCCCAGGGCGTTCGTGTGCTCCGCCGTCGACACCAGCAGCCCGGCAGCCAGGAACCCGAGCTGGACCAGGCTCGTCCACGTCCAGGCCACCGTCTCGAAGCCGTAGCCGGTGAGGGCCTGGGAGGACGGCCCGCCCCCGGTCGCCTCCGACAGGGCGCTGTGCAGGGTCGCCAGCATGAGCGCCGAAGCCAGGACGCTGAGCACACCCGTCAGGCGCAGCGTCGGCAGCGCCGCGGCCTTGAGCGCCTCGGCCCTCACGGCCCGCAGGAACAGGCTCATGAGTCCCGGCCCGTCCACGCCACGGCAGTCACGACGACGCAGACCACCGCCCAGGCGGCACACACGCCGAAGGCCTGGGGGACCGTGAGAAGCTGAGGCAGCGCCCCGCGGGGCCCGCCCAGGGCGGAGGAGGAGGCCACGAGACGCCAGGCGGCCGTGTCCGGCAGGAACCGCACGAGGTCGGTGTGGCCGGCCAGGACCACCCCGGGGGACACGAGCATGCTGCTCATGAGCACGGACAGTGGGACGAGGGCGCCACGACTGAGTGCCGCCAGGGCCGAGCCCGCCAGCGCGCACAGCAGCCACCAGGAGGCCGCGCCCGCCAGGCGCAGCCAGGGGAAGGGGCTCAGGGGCGCCCAGGGGCCCAGGGCGTGGTCGGTCACGGTGAGGGTCGCGGTTGCCGCGAGAGCGAAGACCGTGAGCACGAGCAGGCAGGTGACGACGAGCTTGGCCGCCACGCACACGCCCCGCCGGGGCAGGGCCAGCAGTGTCGTGGTGAGCATCCGCGAGGATCCCGTCGTGTGCGCCCCCGTGCGGAACTCGCCCGCCAGCGCCGTCGTGCCCAGGATGATGGCCCCCGGTGTGCTCAGGCACAGGGCGGCCGAACCCATCTCCGGCAGCATGTCCAGGGTCTGTGCGTCCCCGGCCTCGAGCTGGGCCACCATGTCGTGGGTGAGGTAGAGCTCCAGGGCCACCGGCAGGACGACGGCGAGCGCGGCGCCCACCCACGTCGTGGGGGAGGCCAGGGCTTTGAGGGCCTCAGCGCGTACGGCGTTCATGAGGCCACCCCCGTGGGGGCCGTGAGGGAGAAGAAGGCCTCCTCCAGGTCTGTGTAGCCGCCCGCCACCTCCGCCAGTGTGCCCGCGGCGCGCACCCGCCCCTCGGCGATGATGACGACGTCGTCGGCGACCTCGGCCAGCTCGCCCAGCACGTGGCTGGAGACCAGGACGGTGCCGCCCGCCTCGGCGTGCCCACGCATGAGGTCGCGCATCCAGCGGATGCCTGCGGGGTCCAGGCCGTTGACGGGCTCGTCGAGGATGAGGACCTCCGGATCCCCCAGCAGGGCCGTGGCCAGGCCCAGGCGCTGACCCATGCCCAGGGAGTAGGTGTGCACCCGCCGCCCGGCCGCCTCGGTGAGGCCGACGGCCTCCAGGACCTCCTCGACCCGGCGTCGGGGGATCCCCGAGCCGGCCGCCACCCACCGCAGGTGGGCGCGGCCCGTGTACAGGGGGTGGGCGCCAGCGCCGTCGAGCACCGCGCCGACGGTGCGCAGCGGGTGGCGCAGCTCGCGGTAGGGGCGCCCGCCCAGCAGGGCGGTGCCGGCGTCGATCCTGTCCAGGCCGAGCAGGCAGCGCAGGGTGGAGGACTTGCCCGCCCCGTTGGGGCCGACGAAGCCGGTCACCCGGCCGGGTCGGGCGGACAGTGAGACCTCGTGGAGCACGCTGCGGCTGCCGTGCCGCTTGGTGAGCCCCTCGATGGTGATCATGCTCGGGCATCCTTCCTCGTCCACAGGACGGCGGTCAGTGTCAGTGTCGGTGCCGTCGGCATCCTGGCGGCGGGGCGGCCCGCGCGCCGCCGACGGACGGTGCCGGGCCGCGGACGTTGGCGAGCGCGCGGATCGACGCTGGTCATGGCTCCAGGCTGGCTGCCACCGGCGGCGGGCGCATCGGCGCCGCAGACGAGTGTGTGGCTCGGGCCTCGGACCCAGGGGTGTCAGACCCTGGTCCGATGAGGCCGCCGACCGCCTGTCCCTACACTGCTGGGCGTGACGGACGCCTTTCGCTCCCGTGCCCGTGTGGCGGCCACGGTCCTGGGCATCGCCGTCCTGCTCATGGTCGGTGTCACACCGGAGCGTGAGCAGGAGCCCTGGGTCCGGGCCCTCGCCTGGGTCCTCCTCGTCTGCCTCCTGGCGGCCCTGCTGTGGCTGCGTCGTCGTGACCGCGTGGCCTACGAGGCGGCCCTGACCGCGCAGGCCGCCCGCGCCGCGGTGGCCGAGGACCGCCTCGCCATCGCCCGGGACCTGCACGACCTCGTCTCCGGGAGCCTGGGGGCGATCACCGTGCGCGCCGCGGTCGCCCAGCGCCTAGAGACCGACGCCGCCGGCCTGCGCACCGCCCTGGCGGAGGTCGAGCAGACCTCGCGGGCCGCCACCGCCGACCTGCGCTCCATGCTCGCCGTCCTGCGCGGCCAGGGCGCCGCCCCGCTGCCCGGGCCGCTGACGCCGGACGGCGCGCTGCCGCTGGCCGACGCCGTCGAGCAGGCCGCCGCCGGGGCCCGTGACCTGGGGCTTGAGGTCCGCACACGTGTCGAGACCGTCGGTGCCGGGCCTGCCGGGCGGGCCGCGAGCGCCCTGGCCCTGGCAGTGGTGCGCGAGGGGCTGGCCAACGCTGCCCGGCACGCGGGCCCGGTGGCGGTCGACGTCCTCGTCGGCTCCGACGGCGAGGCGCTGTGCGTGGAGGTCGCCGACGCCGGTCCCGCCCCCGGCTGGGTGGCGCACCCCGGCACGGGCACCGGTCTGACCTCCCTGGCCGAGCGTGCCGCCGCCCTCGGGGCGCAGCTGAGCACAGGGCCGTGCGATCCCGCACCGTCAGGGGCAGTGGCGGTCGGGGCCCAGCAGCCCGGGCCCGCACCGTCCGCACCCGCAGGGGCCGAGCAGCCCGGACGGGCCCCCTCCGGGGCCGAGGCCTCCCCGGCCACCGGGTTCCGGCTGAGCGCCCGCATCCCCCTGGACGCGGGGGAACGGCCGTGAGCGGGCCGATCCGGGTCCTCGTTGCCGAGGACCAGGCGCTGCTGCGCTCCTCGCTGTCCGCGCTGCTCGACGCAGAGGACGACCTGGAGGTGGTCGCCCAGGCCGCCGACGGCGCCGAGGCCGTGCGGCTGGCGACGTGCCTGCGCCCCGACGTCGTCCTCACCGACATCCGCATGCCCGTGTGTGACGGGATCGAGGCGACCCGGCTCATCCGGGCCGCCCTGCCGGACACCCGGGTGCTGGTGCTCACCATGTTCGAGGTCGACGAGTACGTCCTGGGAGCCCTGCGCGCCGGCGCCTCCGGGTTCCTGCTCAAGGACGCCGAGCCTCAGGCCGTCGTCGACGCCGTGCGCACCGTCCACTGCGGGCAGTCCCTGCTCAGCCCCCAGGTGCTGGCCCGTCTCATCGGGCCGGTGGCGCCCGGACCCGGGATCGAGGGGCTGACCCCTCGGCAGACCGACGTCCTTCGGCTCATCGCCCGCGGCCGCTCGAACGCCGAGATCGAGGCTGAGCTGGGCATCACCCGGGCCACCTGCCGCACCCACATCACGGCGCTGCTCGCGCGTCTGGGCGCGCGCGACCGGGCCCAGCTCGTCATCGCCGCCTACGAGGCGGGACTCGTGTAGGCCACGCGGGCGGCTCCGCCCTACTCCTGCATGAGCTCGGTGGTGCCCACACCCCGGATGCCCAGGCAGGACAGCGCCGTCGTCACCCAGGCCAGGGCGAGGACACCCAGGGCGATGAGGGCCGCCCGGAGTGGCGCGAGCGGCAGGTCCACGAGCACCACACCCAGCGAGCGCAGAACCAGGCCCAGCAGCGGGTTGAGCGTCACCGCGCCGAGCACCGCCCCCAGGGCGGCACCGACGGAGATGACGGGCATGTGCTCCCACAGTGTCTGGCGCGTGAGCTGGCCGGAGGTGAAGCCCAGTGCCCGGCACACACCCATGCTCCGGCGGGACGTGCGTAGCGCCGCACCGACCACCAGGCCGACGACCAGCACGGTCATGACCACGGTGAGCACGGTGATGGCTGTGGCGACGACCGGCACCGTCGACAGGTTCGAGGCGATCTCAGACTCGACGTTGCCGCGCCAGTCCCTGACTGTCTCCGCCGTGGCGCCGAGCCGGGCCCGGAGGACCTCGACGACCGTCGCCCGGTTCGTGCCGGGGCTGAGCTCAGCGACGATGGAGGTGTCCGTGAACCCGGGGTCCAGGTGCTGGAAGCCGTCGGTGCGCACGGTGGCGCCCATCCCCAGGAACCTGCCCGTGGAGACGAGGCCGGTGACCAGGTACGTGACCTCGCCGTGGCCCAGGTCGAAGGTGACGGGGTCGCCCTGCTCCACCCCCAGCTTGTCGGCCAGACGCCAGCTGAGGACGATCTCGTTGTCGTGGCGCGGCGCCCTGCCGGAGACCAGCGGGTCGATGGGCACGCGCTCAGGATCCGGTGTGACGGTGAAGCCGACCGTGACCCCGTCGAGGGTGCGCGGGACGATGGTCGAGTAGTAGGCCTGCTCCACCCCCTCGGTCGCCGTGACCTCGGTGAGGACCTCGTCGCCGTCGGCACCTGCCGCCACCTGCACCCCGACGTCGGCGACGTGCCCGGCCAGGATCTCCACCATGCGCTCGCGGTCGCCGAGGAAGCTGCGGACCATGCCCTGGCCGCTGACGGCGGCGAAGACGATGACCATGACGGTGGTGGCGGCGATGAGGTGGCGGCGCAGGTGGTGCTGGGTGGCCTTGAGGCCCAGGAGGACCGGCAGGGGGCCTGCGGCCCTCTCCAGCGGGAGGCGGGTCCTGGTGAAGCTGTGGGTCGGTGTGCCCTGGCGCAGGGCCTCCACGGTGCTCAGGCGTCGCAGCCGTCGCGCCGCCACGAGGCACACGATGACGACGAAGCCCGTGAGGGCCGCCACGGTCGTGAGCGCGGTGAGTGGAGAGAACCCCGGCTGCCACGCCACCCCGTTCTGCGCCTCGAAGCTCCGTCCCAACCGGTGCAGCAGCGGGTAGGAGGCGCCGACGCCGACGGCGGCCGCGAGCGTCACGGTGACGACGTGGGAGACGACGAGCGAGCACAGGATCCCGGTGCCGGTGTGCCCGGCGGCCCGCAGTATCCCGATGGAGGGCAGGTCGGCGTTGACGAGGTCGCGCACGACGAAGTGGGTGACGATGGCAGCCACCACCAGGACGATGCCCGCCAAGGTGACGAGGATGCCCACGACGATGGCCGTGGAGGTCCTCATGGCCTGGCGCGCGAGGTCAAGGTTCATGACCTCCAGGAGTGTGAAGGCGCCGTCCTGCTCCGCGGCCCGCACCTGGGTGGCCGCCTCCTCCAGGGCCTGGGCCCCCTGTGCAGGTGTGGCGGAGCGGACCTGGATGATGGTGCCCGGTGTGAAGCCCGGGTCCTGGAGCGAGACGTAGGCCTCGTGGTCCAGACCGACGGTGGTTCGCCCCAGCCCCGGTGCGCCCCCGCTCGCGTACAGGCCCGCGAGAAAACCCTGGACGTGGAAGGTGCGCTGCCCGACGGCGGTGGTGATCGTGATCGGGTCGCCCAGCCCGTACCTGCCTGAGGCCTGGAGGAAACGGGGAAGCCAGATGCCGTCGGCCAGGGTGGTGGTGAGGTGGTCGGCGCGCTGCGGACCGCCCATGGTGACCTGAGTGTCGAGGTCGACGACGGTCAGCAGCGTGGACATGTCGTTCTCGCCCAGGGGCAGGCTCGCCTGGGCGAGGAGGGTGGGGACGGCCTCGACCCGGGTGACGCGCGGGTCCGCCCTGAGGGCGTTGACCATCGTCTGGGTTGCCGCTCCGGCGGGTGCCACCGCCGTGGCGCTGGGGGCGTTGCTCTTGCGGGCCATCCGGTCGATGTGGCTGGTGTAGTCGGTGATGAGGACCATGCTTGTGCTCACGAGGGTTGCCGCCAGCAGGGTCAGGACGGCGAGGGTGGCGACCTGACCGGGACGGCGCCGCAGGTCCCGCTTGACCAGGACGGCCAGGGCCCCGAGTGTGACGGTGCGCTGACGTCTCACCAGTCCATCTCCTCGAGGAAGGCGACGAGCTGCTCGCGCCGACGGGGGTCGTCGTCGGGAAGGACGGACAGGTCGAGGTCGCCGGCGATGATGCCGTCGCGCAGGTAGAGCACGTGCGAGCCGTAGGAGGCGGAGCGCACGTCGTGGGTGACCATGACGATGGTCTGGCCCTGGGCGTTGAGAGAGGCCAGCAGCTCCATGACGGTGCGGGAGAGCTCGGAGTTGAGCTGGCCGGTGGGTTCGTCGGCGAAGACGACCGTCGGGTCGTTGACGAGGGCCCGCACGAGGGACACCCGTGCCGCCTCTCCTCCCGAGAGCATGGCCGGGAGCTTGTGGCGGTCCTGCTCGTCCAGCCCGACGCGGTCGAAGAGCTCGGCGGCCCTGGTGGCGGCCGCGTGCCGGTCCTGGGTGAGGCGGGCGACGGACATGACGTTGTCCATGGAGTCCAGGGACTCCAGGAGGAAGGGCTGCTGGAACATGAAGCCGCAGTGGGTGCGGCGCAGGCGGGCGAGCTCGTTCTCCCCGCGGTGGGTGATGTCGGTGCCGGCCAGCACGACCCGTCCCAGGCTCGGGTGGTCGAGCCCGGACAGCGTGTGGAGCAGGGTCGACTTGCCTGCGCCGGAGGGGCCCATGACGACGGTGAAGGAGCCGGCCTCGATCCTCAGGTTGAGGTTGCGCAGGACGTGCTGCTGGAGACCGCCGTGGGAGAAGGTCTTAGACAGCTGCTCGGTGATGAGGACCGCTGCGCGGGGGCCGACGTCGGTGCGAGCGCCGTCGCTCCCGTCGCATGAGGCCCTGGTGCCTGGTGCCCCGGGGGTGGCGTCGGCCGTGGGAGGCCTGGGGATGCGTGCGCGTGGTGCCATGGCTGTCCTGTCCTGTCGTGTTGCGACCCTGAACGCCGCTCCGTGCCGCTGCGAGGGCGCTGCCGTGAGGACAGCCGCGCGCCGCAGACCTGACGACGGGTTCACCCCGACCTTATGCAGCGGCCCACAACGACCCGCTTGCGCAGTCCTGACGATTCCTTGACGATCTGGGAGCCGTGCGTGAGCGGCGGGGTGCGCGGGCCTTCACCGTCCGGCCAGGGGGATGGCGATGGTGACGCGCAGGCCGGAGCCCGGCTGCTCCACGTTGGCCGCGCTGATGGTCCCGCCCATGCGTTCCATGAGCCAGGCGCAGGTGAACAACCCGATCCCCTGGCCGGGAGCCTGCCCTGCCCCGGCCCCGCGAAAGCCCCGGGTGAAGATCGGGCCGAGCTCGTCGGGGCCCACCCCCGGCCCCGAGTCGCAGACCTCCAGCAGCAGCAGGTCCCCGTCGATGCTCCCGCTGACCTCCACAGGGGTCCGGGCGTACTTGTAGGAGTTGACCAGGACGTTGTCGAGCACCTGGGCCAGGCGGTGGGAGTCGGCCGACACGAGGCACTCGGGCACCGTGCCGATCTGCGCGCGCTGCTCGTAGTCGGCGTCGCGCACCAGCGCCACGAGCTCGGTGGAGCTCATCTCGGTGGAGGAGACTTCCAGGGCGTCCATCTGGTCCTCGTTGGCCTCGAACAGGTCCGCCACCAGGGCTTGGAGCTGGTGCGCCTTGGCCTCGATGACGTGCAGACGGGCATCCACCTGCGGCGGGTGCGGCATGGTGCGCAGCACCTCGGCGGTGGCGCAGATCGAGGCCACCGGGGTGCGGATGTCATGACCGATCTGGGCGACGAGCTCGCGCTTGGAGCGCTCGGCGGCCTCCTGGCGGCTGCGGGCCCGGGCTAGCTCGGTGCGCATGAGGTCGAAGCTCTCCGTCCACGCGCCGAACACGTTGCCCCGGTCCATCGACAGCGGCGCGTCCAGGTCCCCGTCGGCCACCCTGGTGGCGAAGGAGCGCAGCCGCTCGAAGGGCTCCACGATGCGCCTGTGGGTCCGTGTCACCAGCACCGCGGCCCCGGCCACGAGGGCGATGACGACGACGGTGGCCCACCGTGCCAGCCTCCGTGCGGCGTCCGCCTGACGGTCGGCGGCGTCGTCGTGAAGGTAGAGCGTGGCGACCATCGAGCCCTCGACGACGACCGGTGCGCTGAGCCAGCCGTGGCGGGCGGCCTCGACGGCCGTCGTCGGGGCCGGGTCGGAGGCCCCGCTGGAGGTGAGAGCGGTGCCGTCGGGTCCCACGAGCACCACCGGCGCCCCCACGGCCTCCAGGTCCGTGGCGGATGTTGCGGGCCAGGTCTGCTCAACGACATGGATGGCGTCATTGAGGGCGACGGCGTCCGGTCGCGCCGGCTCGCGCAGCGCCAGGTGCCACACGAGGGTCAGCCCGGCGCAGGCCACGAGCATCAGGGCCAGGAGCGTGCGGGCCGCCGCCCTCACGTCGCTGCCTCGGAGTCCTCGAAGAGGTAGCCGCGGCCCCACACGGTGCGGATGCGCTCGGGGCGGGCGGGGTCGGCCTCGATGCGTGCGCGCAGGCGGCGGATGTGGACGGCCAGGGTGCCGTCGGAGGTGAAGGAGTCGCCCCAGGCGGCCTCGATGAGGTCCTGCTTGGTGACCACGGAGCCGCGATGGCGCACGAGGTGGGCCAGCAGCCGGTCCTCCGTGGCGGTCAGGTGCACCTCGCGGCCCTTGACCCAGGTGCGTCCCGAGACGGTGTCCACCCGCAGGCGGCCGTCGTCGAAGACCGCCGGGACGGGGGCTGCCCGGTCGCGGTCCAGGGCGCGGCGCACCCGGGCGAGCAGGACCGCCAGGGAGAAGGGCTTGGTCACGTAGTCGTCGGCACCGATGGACAGCGCGAGGATCTGGTCGTCGTCGGTCGAGCGGGCCGAGACGACGATGACGGGGGTGGTGCTGCGTGCGCGCAGGTCGCGGCAGAATGCGAAGCCGTTCATGCCCGGGAGGTTGACGTCCAGGACGACGACGCCGACCGTGTCCTGCGCGAGCGCTGCCAGCCCGTCCTCGGCCGTGGTGACGTGGCGGCAGGTCAGCCCGAAGGCCGTGAGGTAGTCGGTGACGGCCTGGGCGAGCTCGGGCTCGTCCTCGACGAGAAGAACATCGGTGTGCATGGTGCCTCCCGCGTGCATTGTGACACCCCCGGTAGGGCGGGGTGGCGGAAGCGGGTGGGCCCAGAGCCCGGGGGTGAACCGGAGATATAGTGACGGAGGCCTCCCCGGTGCCCGCTCCCACGATCTCCCGATCTCCCCTCAGATCCCCTGGCCTGTCCTCGACAGCTCCGGGACCTCGACGGTCCGTGACACTCCCGGTCGCCTCCTACCTAGGTTTCTCCTATCTTGCGAGGTTCCCATGCCCCTTCCCCGGTCCCGTACCCCCTACCCGAGCCTGTCCACCCAGCCCCTGCGACCGTCCCTGCCCTCCCGCGCCGCTCGGGCAGCGGTCCTGCTGGCTGTTGTTCCGGCCTTCCTCCTCGGACTGGGTGCTTGTGACACCAGGACGGACGAGGACGGTCTGTCGACCCCCTCAGAGTCTCCGTCGCCGACGGCGACGGTCGCGGACGAGCCGCCTGCGGAACCCGCTCCCGCCGACGCGGTGCCCCCGCAGGAGCTGAGCGACGGCGACGCTGCCGGTGACGAGGCCGTCTCAGATCCGGCTCCCGCCCCAGCCCCCGAGCCGGCCCCGGCGGGTGCCTACTATCGCAACTGTCGTGCCGCCCGGGAGGCGGGTGCGGCTCCCCTGTACGTCGGCGACCCGGGCTACAGGTCCGAGCTGGACCGGGACGGCGACGGCGTGGCCTGCGAGTAGGCCGCCGAGCCGGACGGTCGCCTGCGGGG
>ERZ772827.2036-NODE-2036-length-10025-cov-15.137011_pt1 | contig 10025 bp, 5 predicted proteins | sample MGYA00580850_ERZ772827 | MGnify/ENA primary metagenome ERZ772827 (study PRJEB29015, sample SAMEA2737950) | human oral metagenome | biome: human oral; feature: human-associated habitat; material: dental | place: China | collected 2145 ...
CGGGCGCGGCCGCCCCCGCTGCGGTCCTCCGCGCCCCCTTCGCCGAGATCGGTTCAGTTCCGCACCGAGATCGGTCCGGTTCCGCACCGAGATCGGTTCTGCCGCAGCCGTCGTCGTCCACGGCCGGCCGGGCCTGCCGAAGCCGTCCGCCCCGCCTCCGCCCTTACTGCGAGCGTTTCAGGACCGTTCCATCTTCCGCCCTGCGGTGGTAGCGTCCCAGGCAGGCGGCCGCTTCTGGTGGCAGTCGTCCTCCCGGCCGCGGAGCCGGTTCGGGATGAGTCCCCGGCGGAGGCCCTCCGCCGCCCTGGTCCTGGCTCGTCGCCCGCCGCGGCGGACGGGATGAGGCCCCTCCTCTCGCCCCTGTCTGCCGCTCCCGCCCGAGGTCCTCATGTCCGATCCGGTCTCCTCCGCCGACGTCGTCTTCGACTTCGACGCCGCCAACACGCTCATCACGAAGTGCCGTTCCGCGGCGACGCAGGTCACGGATCTGAGCGCCGACCGCGCCCCGGACGTGAGTACCGCCAAGACTGACTTCAGCGGCTACCTCTCCCGGGTGTTCTCCGACAACGCCGACATGGAGACGACGGACGCCACGAACCTGTCGACCTGTCTTCAGGCGGTGGCGGACGACGTCCAGTTCCTGGTGGACATGGCCACGGAGGAGAACAGACAGCGTCAGCGGGCCCGGGACTGGGACGCCCGGCGGGCCGAGAAGTGGGCCGTGGAGAAGGCGGTCGACGACCTGCTGAACATCGACCAGCGCCCCACCTCCAGCAATGGTGCCCCGCCCCTGCAGGAGCCCGCGACCCCGGTCCTGCAGGCGCGGGCCAACCCCTCGGCGGGCTCGACGTCGTCGGGGGGAACATCCTCGGCGCGCCCGGACAACCTGAGGACCTTCGCCACCAGCTCCCAGACCAAGAACGACGAGCTCACCACCACCCTGGCCGGCCTCAGGAGCGCGGACAACACCTTCCAGGACGGCTGCGGCTGGGGCTCGCTGGACGCGACGAACGTGTGGAACGGCTTCCAGTCCTACCTGGACGCCAACGCCAATGACGTGACATGGGCGATGACCATTGCGACCGCCTTCGAGGAGGCGGGGACCGACGAGGGCCTGTCCGCGGTGGCGGACAGCGCACTGGGCGCGGCCCTGGAGGCCGCCGGGGTGGCGCTCACCCGTGACGGCCTGACCATTGAGCCTGCGCAGGTGCAGGGCATGCCGCTGACCTCGGGCTTCTCCGACGACCCGGTCAATGTGGCCACCGGCGGCTTCGTGGAGGTCGAGGAGGATCTCGCCTTCACCGGCGGGGCGGCGTCCCTGGGGTGGTCCCGGTGCTACAACTCCACGGACAGGAGCGACGACGACGCTCCGGAGGCCGCTGCCGGCGCGAGTGCCGCCGGCGGCGCGGGCGCCTTCGGCCCGGGCTGGTCGAGCTGGTGCGAGGCGCGTCTCTCCTTCGGACAGGAGGGCGAGGCCCGGTGGCGCCACGAGGACGGGCGCCTGAGCATCTTCCCGCGTCTGGGCCGGGGCTGGGACCGTGCGGACGGCGAGAGCCTGTGGCTGACCGCCGTCGGCGCCTCGGTCGCGCCAGCGGCCGCAGCCGCGCCGTCGGCTGACGCGGCGCCCGGGGAGGCACCGCCTGCCGCAGCCGCGCAGGCCGAGAGCGCGCCGTCGGCCGGGACGGCGTCGTCGGATCAGTCGGGCCAGTCCGCCGCCTACGAGATCACGGACAGCTCGGGCGGGTCCTGGTTGTTCGACGGCGTCGGGCGCCCGCTCGCGGTGCGTCGCGGCCCGGGGACGGGCGTGCGGCTGACCTGGGCGGGGGCGCGCCTGACGCGCCTGTCGCACGAGCGCGGCCGGTGGCTGGAGCTCGTCTGGGACGAGACGGCCGGGCGCGTGGTCCGGGTGGGGGCCTCGGACGGGCGCGCGGTGTCCTACGACTACGACGCGCACGGGCGCCTGGTCGGCTCCCGGGGCGGGGACGACGGCGGGCGCCGCTACGGCTGGGACGAGGACTCCGGGCTGCTGGCCCGGGTGGCGGACGCCGACGGCGTCGTCGAGGTGGACAACACCTATGACGCGCACGGGCGCGTGGCCACGCAGCGCTCGCCCTTCGGGCGCGTCTCCCGCTACAGCTACCTGCCGGGGCGCGTGACCTGCGTGGCGGACGAGGACGGGACGCGGGCCTCCACCTGGGTGTCGGACAAGCGCGGCAGGATCCTGCAGCAGATCGACTCCGAGGGGCGCGCGCAGCGCACCAGCTGGGACCGGTGGGGAAACCTGGTGGTCACTCGGGACCGCGCGGGCAGGCGGGGCGTGAGCCAGTACGACGAGCGGGGCCGGCAGACGGCCAGTCTCACGCCGTCGGGCGCCCGGCTGGACAGGACCTGGGATGAGGCGGACCGTCTGACCCGCCTGGCCGTCACAATGCCGCAGACCACCACGGCCGGAGGCGCCCCGGATGAGGCCCGCGCCCCGGATGAGGGCGAGCGGACGGTCGCCGTGACCGCCCTGGAGTACGAGGGCGAGGGCCGCAACCCCGTGCGGGTCACCGACCCCCTCGGCGGGGTCACCCGCCTGACCTGGGAGGGCAACCTCCTGACCGGCATGACCGACCCCGAGGGCGTGCGCCTGACCCTGGACTACGACGCCCACGGCGACGTGGTGGCGATCACCAGTGCCGCGGGGGACGTCTCCCGCCTGGTGCGCGACGAGGCGGGGCGCGTGGTGGAGGCGGTCACACCCTCGGGGGCGGTCACCCGCTTCGCCTACGACGCCGCGGGCCGCCTGCTGAGCCGCCGCGACCCGGACGGCGCCGTGTGGCGCTGGGAGTACTCGGCGGCCGGGCGGCTGACGGCCGCGGTGGACCCCCTGGGGGCCGTGACGCGGATCGAGCGCGACGGCTCGGGCTCGGAGTCGGCCACGGTGGACCCGCTGGGGCACCGCGTGGAGTCCGAGTGGGACGACCTGGGCAACCTGGCGACGACCCGCCTGCCGGACGGGCGGCAGTGGTCCTACACCCACGACGCGCTCTCGCGCCTGCGCGCCGTGGTCAATCCCGCCGGCGGGGTCACCGACCTGGACTACGACCCCCTGGGGAACCTGAGCGGCGTGAGCGACCCGGCGGGCGTGCGCCGGGTGCTGTCCCACAGGGCCTCCGGGGCGGTGAGCGTCAGGGACGCGGCAGCCACCGCCCACCTGGACGTGGACGCCCTGGGACGGCCCGCGGCGCTGAGCGTCACCGCGCCGGGCGCGGCCGCACCGGGCCGGGCGGGGCGGGAAGACCGGGACGCCGACCGCGAGGTGGTGGTGCGCGACCTGTGCGGCCGCATTGTGGAGTCCCTGGACGCCGACGGCGCCCTGACCCGCTACGAGCGCGACCGGGCGGGCCGGGTGGTGCGCCAGGTGGACCCGACCGGGGCGGTGACCGCCTTCGCCTACGACGCCTGCGGGCGCCTGTCGGCCCGGACGGGGCCGGACGGGGCGCGCACCGTCTACACCTACGACGCCGACTCCCGCCTGACCGCCGTGACCGATCCGTCGGGGCGCACGAGCGTCGCCTACGACGTGTGCGGGCGCGTGTCCGCGGTTCGCTCCCCGTCCCGGGGGCGCACCCGCTTCTCCTACGACCGCTGCGGGCGGGTGCGCTGCGTGCGCTCGGACGCCTGGGGCACCTCGCGCCTGGCCTACGACGAGGCGGGCCGGCTCGTCGCGGTGACGAACCCGCTGGGCGGGGTGACCCGCTACGTCTATGACGACTGCGGCCGCATGGTGGCGGGCACGGACCCGCTGGGGCACGTCACCGCCCGCACCTACGACCCTCTGGACCGGGTGGATGGCCTGACCGATCCGCTGGGCAGGGTCACGCGCGCCGGCTACGACGCGGCGGGGCGCCAGGTCTGGCAGGAGGACGACGCCGGGGAGCGCCTGGAGTGGGGCTACGACGCGGCGGGCGAGGTGGAGCGGCTGCGGGCCTGCGGGCCCGACGGGCGGGAGGTCACGACGTCCTGGCGCCGGCAGGGGCGGAGCCTGCACGTGGAGGGGCCCGGCGGCCCCATCGAGCTGGTCCACGACCGGGCGGGCCGCCTGGTGGAGCACCGCCGCGGCGGGGTCGTGGTGGGCCGCTGGACCTGGGATGCGGCGGGGCGGCGCACCTCCTTCACGGGCCCTGGCGGGGAGGAGGTCCGGTACGTCTACGACGACGCCGGGCGGCCGGCGCGCGCGGAGGGCACGGCCTTCGGCACGCTGGTCTACGAGCGGGACGGGGCCGGCCGCCTGAGGGAGGTCCGCGGCGAGGGCCTGTCCCAGTGGTGGGAGTACGACGACGCCGGCCGGGTGACGGGATACCGCGCGGCCCGGCCCGGGCGGGCCGCACCCGAGGGCCGGCCCGCACGGCCCGGCCCGGGGGCGGGGCGCGACGTCGGCGCCGCCCAGACCCTGGCCTGGGACGGCGCCGGGCACCTGGTCCGGGCGGGCACCCCGGAGGGGGAGGCGTCCTACACCTACGACGACGCCGGCCAGCTCACCGGCGTGGACGGGCCGGGCGGGCGGGCGTCCTACGCCTACGACGTCGCCGGGCGCCTCACGGCGGTCGAGCGCGTCGGGGCCGACGGGGTGAGCCACCGCGAGGTGTTCGCCTACGACGCCGCGGGCCAGCTGGTCTCCCGCACCGGCGAGGCCGGGCGGACCCGCTACTTCTACGACGCGGCGGGGCGGCGCGCCCGCGAGTCGGGCCCGGCCGGGGAGCGCACCTACTCCTGGGCGCCCACCGGGCACCTGGTGGGCGTCACCGGCCCCGACGGGGACGGCGCGCAGCGCACCGCGAGTATTGAGCGCGACGCCCTGGGCCTGCCCGTGGCCGTGGGCGGCACGGCCGTGTCCTGGGACCTGGCCGGGCCCCTGCCCGCGCCCTGCTCCCTGGGCGGGGAGCCGGTGAGCCTGCTGCCGGGGGCGGGCGCCGTCGGCGACGTCCTGGTGCCCACCGGGGCGCGGGCGGTGCGGTCCGGCCTGGAGGCCGACCCCTGGGGCCTGCCCGCCCTGCTGGCCCGGGACGGCGCGGCGGGGGTGGACGTCTCCGGGGCGCTGCGCGTGGGCGTGCTGGAGCTGCTGGGGGCGCGGGCCTACGACCCCGCCACCATGTCCTTCCTGTCCACCGATCCGCTTACCCACGCCGATGCGGCGCCCTGGGCGGCCAACCCCTACTCCTATGCGGGCAACAACCCCGTGGCCCTGTCCGACCCCCTGGGACTGAGGCCCCTGACCGACGACGAGCTCAACGCCTACAACGACGCCCACACCGGCTGGCACGCCGCCTGGAACTGGGTGAAGGACAACAAGGACTACCTCATCGGCGGGGCCCTGGTGATCGTCGGCGGCATCGCCGCGGCCACCGGCTTCGGCGGGCCCCTGGGGATGATGCTCATCGGAGCCGGGGCCGACATGATCATCCAGCGGGCCACCACCGGATCCGTCAACTACGCCGAGGTCGTGGTCTCCGGCCTGCTCGGCGCGGCCGGAGGCGCCGGCGGATCAGCCCTGGCTGGGCGACTCGGAATGGGCGGGATCTACTCAACGGTCACAGTAAGTGCGGCCTCCGGAGCCCTGCCCGGCGGCACCATGGGCGGCTACAGCTACATGAGCGGCCCGGGCCCCCACACCCCAGCCGGCTTCCTCCAGGCCACGGCCACCGGAACCCTTAAGGGAGGGGTCACCGGTGGCCTTGGAGGCGCCGCAGGCCACGGATTGGCGCACGTTTTCGGCAATGCCATTGGACGCAGCGTGATGGCAGATCCCAGAATACTTTCCGGCCATGGAGGGATTCACGCCAGCAGTGGCTCGACATTTACTGTGCCCAAAGGCGTTACAGTTCGATTCTACTCACCCCACGATACGCGAATTAGCGACAGTGTCGGAAATACTATTGAAACCGGCACGCGCCGCTGGCCCTTCTCTAACGTCCAGCCAACTCCGTATGAAGGGGCAGGCCCGGGCACGATAGTGCCAGATTATTTACTGTTCCCACCGACGGCGCCGCCCGTTTTGAACGTTAAAGAGACTCCTATCACCGTCACCAACACGAGCGGGGTAAGATTATCTGATCTGATAAAGAAAGGCGGCGTCGGGGTGTACGATTGGGCCGCATGCCGATATGTTGTCGATTAACATCGGAAGGAGTTATATATGCCCTATTTCCTTGACGGGACTATTGCAGGTCTCCCGGAACCCAGGAAGCCCGGGCGCCCAGGCTTCTTTCAGCGTACCTTCCGTAGAGGCCAACCATCATTTTGCACTCCCAGCGTCCATCTTTTCGGTTGGCTCGACCATAGGATGCCATATTCCTTTGGCCCTATAGGCCCAGAGGCTCTCAGCGTGCTGGAAAAGGCGGTGGTCGCGGGACACGTGTGGGGCATGCGTGGATTTCACCACTGCAGAATGTGCCCAACCAGCAGTCCAGGCCCTACTCGCTACAACGCCGCGACCAGAAAATACCATCTCGGTTCCGCCTCCCTCATTGTCACAGATGTGGACGGCAACCCGTGGGTGGCCCCAAATTTCGTGCTCCATTACGTCACCGTCCACGGGTATGCGCCACCCATACGAGTCTACGACGCACCTCCAGGACTCATCGCCTCAATCCGAAGCAAGGGATGCCCCGACATAGTGATGCAGAACCTCATATAACACCCGCTCTGGTTTAGTGTCTCATATTCGGAGACACAAGGTGTAAACAGAACCGGGAGGCTTATTCGTGGGGTGCAGGTGGATGTGATTCCGAGGGTTGCTGTCGGGGCGTCTTTGAGGGTGTGGGTGGGGCGTGGTGGTCGGCGTGGAGGGCCCGCAGGGTCGTGAGGTTGGCGATAGTGGGCTCTACTGTGCAGCGAATCTTGCCGATGGGTCTGTTCCATGTGTTGTCAGTCTTGCTCGGGGGCCTGCCTGTTGGTTTGCGCCCGAGGGCGATCATCCCGGTGCCGGTATAGCCCCTGCCGGCCATGTGCCGAGAGCGTGCGTCGGCCCGGGCGGCAGGTCGGCCTCGGGTGCGTCCAGCAGGCCGGAGGCCTAATGGCGGCGGTGTGGACCCGCTCGGACTGGGGGCCCGAGACCCAGGCTGGCTGGCCGGTGTGCAGGTGACCTGGATATCGAGCCCGGTGGCGCGGTGCTCGCCGGAGCACCGGTCGAGGCGCTTTTCCAGGGCCAGCATGGCAGGAGCGCGCTGTCGACGATCAACGGCGCGGCCGGGTTCAGGTCCTCCACCACCGGCATGCCTGCGCTCAGGGCCCCGGCGATAACGGGCGTCCAGGCCGAGATGACGCGGGAGAAAGTGGACTACGACACCCCGGCCACGACCGCAAGGGGCACCTGGGGCGGGTTGTACCGCACAGATACGAGGATCAGACGCACGCACCGGTACATACCCAGAGCGCGCGAGCCAGCCACCGGTACCTCGATCCTGCTGCATTTGACCGCCTCGCACATATCGAGAATGCCCTCGCGGGCTGGCGGCATGCCAGTGCCTGTTACATTGTTAGCGGTTCCCGGTGAGAGGTGCCGGGGGCTGGGCCAGCTGCTGTGGGCATAATGTCTTGCCCCTGTCTGTAGATGATCCGAGGAGCGAAAGTCGCCTCCGGCAACCGGGCGAGGGGATGCGCTGATAAGGAGAACGACCCACTGCATGTGAGGTCTAACGCACACGTAAGTGCGGGGCCGAGCGCTGAACCGCTGGCCGGACAACGAGCACAGGAGGCAGAAAGATCATGGAAGTCGGGGATATCGAGATCTTCATCGGTATTGATGTGGGCAAGGCCGACCACCGGGCCACCACCCCAGGCCGTGGCGGGCGCCGGCGCGCTGCCCGGCGGCACCATGAGCGGCTACAGCTACATGAGCGGCCCTGGTCCCCACACCCCAGCCGGCTTCCTTCAGGCCACGGCCACCGGAACCCTTAAGGGAGGGGCCACCGGTGGCCTTGGAGGCGCCGCAGGCCACGTCCTGACTGCCCTAGGTCGCACTGTTCTGGGTAAACTGAGGCCCCAACCCCCAGCACCAACACCATTCGAACCACCGCGTATCTGGACAGATCGTCGTGGCTTTCTCACCAATGGCACCTACGCTGTTGACTCAACCGCAATGCGTCTACACGCCGATGGAAACTTTGGCTCAAAAAGAGTCAGTGGTGGAGTTACGTAGACGCCGAAAAAGCAACGCTTGATGCTGCCGCATATGCGGATGAGTACGGACTGCGACACGGGCCGAAAGCAAAAGTTATTTCAGTTAACGGAACCGTTGGCACATGCGGAGAAACGGGAGAGGAAACAAATGTAATTAATTTGCATCGCGGCGACCCAAGAGGGGGCGTAAGAGTGGTTCATGGGTCACCAGGGAATTAACTGAAAAGTAGGAGCAAAATGATCGACATCGAACATTCGCTGCAGATGGCGTGGGGCTTTAGTGGCGACTGGTCTCATATACTCGCATCCATAATGGGGTGGACCATGTCGCTGACCATGAACACGGAAATTGACTGGGAGCCTGGCGAGGGGTGGCTCACGATCAACAAGAACGGGAAATGGGTAGGATACCTCAACGCCGACATCCCTCTTCTTATCCGCACCGACCAGCTCTCCTGCACCTACTGGCCCTACCCACTGCAAGTGATAGTCCTGAGGACCCCGGACCGGCCCGAGATGCGCTGTGACATGGATGTCCTCATTCGGTGCTTCAAGACCAGGTTTAATCCGTTTTTTGACTCGAGTTCCTTCAGTGCAACGGAACTGTGGTATGCCACCGTTTAACTGCCCAGAGAGCAGGACATTCAGGCAGCACGCCACACGCGCTCCGGACGAGACGTCGTCATCTTACGCCCGGGCCCCGGGTGGAGGTCCGCTCGCCGCGAGCGGGACACTGCGAGCAGGTCTCCTCGGACTCCAGGGTCTACCCGCCGCCCCGACATAGAACCAGCCTGAAGAACTACAGCATACTATAAAGAATCTGGAGCGGTGAGACGATATGATATCGTACCACGCGATGGAACCAGGACACTCCCTGCAGCGCCAGAACGAGCCGCAGGGACCAGGAGGGCCTGACCGGCAGAGGACAATGACCGATATTATGGCCCCGCTGTGGACCGCATGGGACACCAAGGACAGGAGCTGGTCCCACTCCCTGGCATCCATGACCTGCTGGATCATGTCACTGACCATGGGGGTGGAGACCGAGGAAGACACCGGCACGGGGTGGCTTACGATCAACAAGAACGGGAAGTGGGTGGGATGCCTCAACACCGATCTCCCTCTTCTCGTCCGCACCGGCCAGCTCTCCTGCACCTACTGGCCCTACCCGCTGCACGTGGTCACACTCAGGACTCTGGACCAGCCCGAGATGCGCTGCGACACGGACATTCTCGTCCAGTGCTTCAAGACCAGGATCGACGTCACCTGCCTCGACCCGGAGTCATTCAGCATGGCAGAACTGCGACGCGCCACCACACAACCGTATCCAGGAGCACAACACCCAGGAACTCGCTACACGCAGTCCTGACGAAGAGTGTCATCATTCGTCTATGCAGACCAGAGATGACGAGGCGTGGCGAGAACCGCCCTGCACGACACGTCCCGGGCCTCCTGGTCCCACTCATGAGCACATTGGTGACCTAAGTGGTGAGGATCAGGCAACTGCCGAGGATGACAGGTACCGGCATCCTGCCGTCGTTGTCCTCGCTCGGCGAGGAGGATCCGCTCCTGTGCGACTGCGTCCTGTCGGGCGTGGGTATCTTGGACCTCCTAATCGACGTGCGCCGCATAGAGATCATGATCCTCCTCGACATGAGGAGCGCGGACTGGTATGGCTGGAATTAAATAAGATCGGTGTGTGGTGGTGTGATTGGGATGTGTTCGAAGTCGTGGTTGAAGGTGCGGTTGGTGATGTGGGCGGTGAGGGCCGCGAGGGTGTTCTGCGGGGCGAGCGCGCGGGAGTTGGCGATATTGTTCTTGGTGGCGTTCCAGACGTGTTCTGTGGGACCCGAGGTCGG
>ERZ772827.2040-NODE-2040-length-10023-cov-5.353632_pt1 | contig 10023 bp, 10 predicted proteins | sample MGYA00580850_ERZ772827 | MGnify/ENA primary metagenome ERZ772827 (study PRJEB29015, sample SAMEA2737950) | human oral metagenome | biome: human oral; feature: human-associated habitat; material: dental | place: China | collected 2145 ...
TTTAAATTATGAAAACTATTATTTGAAGTTTACAATGAGCTACCACCCTCATTGCACTGCAAAGGTACGAATAAAACCGTACTTGTCAAGTGTATTTTTAAGTTTAACAAAAGTTTAATACAAAAGGGGCTCATACAGCCCCTTTTAGCGTAATTTTAATATTGAAAATCTTATGCTTTTTAAGATTTTATTTACCATTTTTATTTTGCATTACGCGCCTCTATCCACTCTCGGGCATTGATAAATGCCTCTAACCAAGGACTTACAGCCGCCTTTTCATTCGGATAATAAGCCCACTGCCAAGGGAATACCGAGCGCTCTATATGGGGCATCGTTACCAAATGTCTTCCCGATTTATCGCACAGCATAGCCGTGTTGTAATCCGAACCATTAGGATTGGCAGGATACTCTTCATAAGCGTATTTACCTACTATGTTATAAGCGCCTTCTTCTAACGGCAAATGGAATTTACCCTCACCGTGCGAAATCCATACCCCTAAAGTACTGCCCGCAAGGCTCGATAACATCACCGAGTTGTTCTCCGGAATCGCTACCGACACAAAGCCGCTTTCGTGCTTGCCACTGTCGTTATGCCACATCTTGCCGTGTTCTGAATGTTCCGGATTGATGACCTCCAACTCCATAAACAACTGACAACCATTGCATATCCCTACTGAAAGAGTGTCAGGACGAGCAAAGAAATTATCCAATGCTTTTTTAGCCTGCTCGTTGTAGAGCAACGCTCCTGCCCAACCTTTGGCACTACCCAATACATCAGAGTTAGAGAAGCCGCCTACAGCTCCTATAAACTGTACATCTTCCAAAGTTTCACGCCCGCTGATAAGGTCAGTGGTATGCACATCTTTCACGTCAAAACCTGCCAAATAAAGCGCATTTGCCATTTCGCGCTCAGAGTTGCTACCCTTCTCGCGTATCACTGCCGCTACTGGGCGTTTGCCTGCAGGGCGGATTGGTTTTTCACCGGTGAAGTGCGCAGGGAAAGTGTATTGCAAAGGCTGCTCAGAGTAGTTCTGATAACGCTCTGTAGCCTTGTCATTCTTAGTTTGCTGTTTGTCTAATAGGTAAGAAGTCAAATACCACACATCGCGCAATTCAGGTATGTTGAAGTGGTATTCTTTCCCAAAGTGAGTAATCGTAAGAGTTTCAGCAGTAGCTACCGTACCTATTTTAGCGTAATGTACGCCTTGTGCCTCTAAAAAGCGCTCTACAGAGGCATCAGCTTGCAATACAAGCCCTACATTCTCTGCAAAAAGCACTTTTAGCAAGTCTTCTTCACCCAAAGCAGTAAGGTCTATGGTAGCCCCCAACTCGTTATCAGCAAAACACATTTCTAAAAGGGTAGTGATAAGACCGCCACTACCTATGTCGTGCCCTGCTTGTATTTTGCCTTCATTTATAAGAGTTTGTACCGCATCAAAGGCTTTCTTAAAGTAGTTGCTATCTCTCACCGTAGGTGCTTCGTTGCCTATCTTATTGAGGACTTGAGCAAAAGCCGAACCGCCTAATCGATAACTATCATCTGATAAATTCAGATAGTAAATAGCCCCTCCATCTCTCTTCAGTACGGGCTCAACTACCTTTTGCACATCAGTACAATGAGCCGCTGCCGAGATGATAACAGTACCAGGGGCAATCACATCGCCTCCTTCAGAGTATTTCTGTTTCATCGATAGCGAATCTTTCCCCGTAGGGATATTGATGCCCAATTGTATAGCAAAGTCCGAAGCCGCTTCTACCGCTTCGTACAAACGCGCATCTTCGCCTTTGTTGCGACAAGCCCACATCCAGTTGGCAGATAGCGATACGCCTTTTAGTCCGCCTTCTAAAGGAGCAAATACTATGTTAGTAAGGGCTTCTGCTATCGCATTGCGGCTACCCGCTGTAGGGCTGATAAGTGCCGTAAGTGGCGAGTGACCTATGCTGGTAGCGATTCCCTCTTTGCCGTTGTAGTCGAGAGCCATTACCCCTACGTTGTTCAAGGGGAGTTGCAGAGCGCCTGCACATTGCTGTTTGGCTACCTTACCCCCTACACAGCGGTCTACCTTGTTGGTAAGCCAATCTTTACAAGCTACTGACTCTAATTGCAGCACTTGCGATAAATAGGTGTATAGCTGACTTGGGTAGTAAGTAAGCCCTTCGTAAGTGGTAACTACCGTTTCATCGGTCATCACCGTTTTAGGCGAACTGCCAAAAAGGGCGCTAAGGTCTAAGTCCATTGGGTGAGTGCCTTTCTTTTTAGAGGCTATACTGAAATGCTTATCATCAGTCACTACACCCACCTCATACATAGGCGCACGCTCGCGGTCTGCGATAGTTTTTAGTTGGGCTATAGCCTTTTCGGGCAATACCAAGCCCATACGCTCTTGCGATTCATTGCCTATAATCTCTTTATCCGATAAAGTAGGGTCGCCTACAGGCAGTTTATCCAAATCTATTTTACCGCCGGTTTCTTCAATAAGTTCAGAAAGGCAGTTTAGGTGTCCGCCTGCCCCGTGGTCGTGTATCGAGACGATAGGATTCTCGTCCGATTCTACCAAGCCGCGGATAGCATTAGCGGCACGTTTTTGCATTTCTGGGTTAGAACGCTGCACCGCATTAAGTTCGATACCTGCACCAAAAGCCCCTGTATTAGCTGATGATACGGCAGCACCCCCCATACCGATGCGGTAGTTTTCTCCACCCAAAATAACTATTTTGTCGCCTTCTTTAGGCGTGTGTTTTATAGCTTGCGAAGCTTTGGCATAGCCTACCCCACCCGCTTGCATAATCACTTTGTCAAAACCTAATTTGCGACCGCCTTCTTCGTGTTCAAAAGTGAAAAGCGAACCTGTAATCAGCGGCTGACCAAATTTATTGCCAAAATCGCTCGCCCCATTCGAGGCTTTGATGAGGATATCCATAGGGGTTTGATACAACCATTTGCGTTCGGCCATTCCTTGCTCCCAAGGGCGGTCTTCTTCTAATCGGGGGTAAGCCGTCATATATACGGCTGTACCGGCCAAAGGCAACGAACCTTGTCCGCCTGCCAAGCGGTCGCGTATTTCACCACCCGAACCCGTAGCTGCCCCGTTAAAAGGCTCTACGGTTGTAGGGAAGTTATGTGTTTCAGCTTTTAGCGAAAGTACTGCCTCAAAAGGTTTAACCTCGTAAAAATCAGGTTTATCAGCACTCTTGGGTGCGAACTGGTCTACGGTAGCCCCTTTGATGAAAGCCACATTGTCTTTATAAGCCGATACTATGCTATTGGGGTTTGCCTGCGAAGTCTTTTTGATAAGTTTAAAGAGAGTAGAAGGTTTTTCCTCGCCGTCAATTACAAAAGTGCCATTGAAGATTTTATGGCGGCAGTGCTCTGAGTTGATTTGCGAGAAGCCGAACACTTCCGAGTCAGTAAGTTTGCGGTTCAGTTGCTTAGAAAGGTTTTCCAAATAAGCAACCTCTTCAGGGCTTAGCGAAAGTCCTTCTTGTTGGTTATACGCCTCAATATCGTCTATTTCAAGGGTAGTTTGCGGAGCTATATCGATGGTAAAACTATCCTGAGTAAGACCGTCGTATCGCTCAAAAAGCATCGGGTCAAAAGATGTATCAGGGTCAGTCAGCTCGTGGAATTCCTCAATGCGAGTAATACCCTGAATATCCATATTCTGGGTAATTTCCACCGCGTTAGTACTCCAAGGCGTAATCATTGCCGCGCGAGGCCCAACGAAAGAGCCACTAAGTGTAGGTTGGTCAATTTGTTCAGCGTTGCCAAACAGCCATTTCAGTTTATTGAGGTGAGGCTCAGCAAGGGCAGCCTCGACAGCCACCACATAAAGCGTTTTTTTAGAATTTTTAAAGAAAAGAAGCATCTTTTTTTATTAATAATTAATAATTAACCTATTCTTCATCTAATAAGTCGCAAAACATTAAACGAGTATGTAATTTTCGTGGATTTATCTTTCTTTCAACACGTTCGTTTTCATCTTTAGGAGGCCTAGTATAGAAGTCTTCATCTATTTCAAGAGGGAATAGGGTTTTAAAGCCATTCCTCTCATAAAAATGTAATACATTAGATTCGTTTTTAGCATCTACGATTGCAAATCTGCAACCTGTTTTATTCTTATCTTCTAAAAACCATATCTTAATAAAATCTAATACTTCTGAACCTATTCCTTTATTTGAAAAAGCAGAAGCAACCGCTAAGCGCCCTATAAGTACACCTGGATAACGTGTGAGCATTTTCTCGCGATGAGTAATCCCCCACATTGCATTTTTTCTACTATTAGGTAAGTCATAAATGCGAATACTATCATTTGATACAGTAAAACAAGCTACAATTTGCTTTACATCTTCTCTCATCTTAAAGCAATAAGTCTTGCCCATTTTATATTGAGTATAGGTGATAGCTTCCTTTTGGAAGAATTCATCCATATCATTATCTCCACAAACAAATGGATAACTCTCTAATAAAATGTGGTTAGTCAAAACTTCAAAAATACAATTTTCTTCAAGAAATGTCATTATTTATTGAAAATTGGCGAATTATTTAATATAGTCAGCATAGATTTATAGCGTGGGTCAGCCGTAATATCTTTTTTAATACGCAAATCATATTTGCGTTCACTCTCTTCTGCCATTTTTCGAAAGCGACGAGCCTCTTTACCATATAAAGTAGGTATTGCTTTAATTTCTAGTGCCATAATACTATTTTTAAACATCATTCTTGGCACAAAGATATAAACTTTTTTCCAATTAGCAATACTAACAAAAAAACTCCTTCTTATTTTAAGAAAAATAGGAAGGAGTTTACATTTTTACATTTTATCTCTTTTCGCTTTTGCGCACTACTTTTTAACACCTCTAAAAGTGAGTTTCCCATCTACAAAGAACTCTTGTTTATCGGCATTATAGCTATATTTACCATTTTGGTAAGTATTTCCTTCTTTTTTATCCATTATTAGGGGAGCTCCTTCGGCAAAAACCTCCATTTTACTCTTATCAGCGTTAAAAAAAGCCGCAAGACTAAAGAAAACTTCTCGTTGTTCACTATCTATAGGATCAAGGCGCACACCTTCTTCAAATTTAACGCAGCGTTGTAACAAACTACTCCACATTTCGCCATTTGAAGGGATACATTCGCGTTGAGCCTGAGCATTTGTATAGCTATAGCTAAAAAACAACACTACAAAAACAGTCCATAAAATACTTTTTTTCATTGAGATTCTTTTTACATTGATTAAACTTGCGGCAAATGTACAAAACTTTTTTGAATTACGAATGATAATTTCTAATTTTATCATCACACACCTTTCCCCTCACCGAACATTAAGCGAACGATGAGCGAAGGATAAGCGAACAATTAGCGAAGTTTAAGCGAAAAATTAGCAAAGAACAAACATCTTACAAACGCCCTTTCTGCTCGCCCTCCCAGCTGTCCCACCTGTCTCACCCGTCCCACTTGTCTCACCTGTCCCACTCGTCTCCCAACCCTCCCAGCCCTCTCAATCCTCCCAGCCCTCCCACTCGTCTCGCCCGTGCAGCTCGCACTCCAAATTAAATTTTGCCAATTCAAAAAATAGTAGTACCTTTGCATCGATATAAAAAGAGAAAGGCAGCAGGAGTTGCCGCTCCCACTGCCTGCCCATTAATAAGTAATTTTAATGAGGAATTTCTTTTTAGAAATTCTTATCAAAATCTTAATGAGCTTGAAGCTAAAGTTGAGGTTTACCTTCATTTTTCTCATTTTATATCGCAAAACACCTGCCCGTCTTGCATTGGCACCTTTGGCTTTCAAAGGTGCTGCAAAGGTAGGATACGCTAATGGCTTTAGCAAAATTTTAACATCAAAAATTAAGGTTGCTTGCGTCTGCAAGCAACCTTTTTCAATTTACTAATTCTCTCATTTCCTAATTTCCTAATTTCCTAATTTCTGCAAGCTCTTCTTTCAGGTGCGCTACATCAGCTTCTAGCTCAGCTATTTTTTGGTAATTTGTCACAGGGTCGAGGAACTCAAACGAAAGATGCATCTTACACTCCCATATCTCCTTCACATCTTCTATATGTATAGATAGGTGCGGATAGTCGCGGTTGTCCGACTTGCAATACAGCGTACCATACTTACTGATGCTATTCACCACGCGCTTCACTATCACCCCATCATTAGCCGTCACCACCACACACACGCGGTTGTTAGAGAGCGTATCCCAATCTTCAACAAACTTCCCTACCACATAACTACTGTCTTGCAAAGTAGGATACATCGACAGACCGCTCACCTGAAACATACGGTAAGTACCATTTTGCATAGTAGGCAGACTATAGGTAGGCAACTGCTCTATGAAGCGCTCATCGTCATACCCATTCAGGTACCCCGCTTGCGCACGCACAGGCACTAACGGAATGCGGTCATTATCGCGGTCATCTACCACTATCACCTTAGGCACCAAACTGCGCCCCTCCACCTTTATAGGTTTAATAATCTCCACTCGGGGCAACGAGGGCAAAGCACCCCCCGACTTTAGCATTTCGCCTTTTCCGGTGATGAGCCATTCCACATTCAGCTTAGGGTATTTCTCTAAAATGGTATTGAGTTTGTCAATGCCAATATTCTTCGAGATGCTATTGATGTAGCCATTCGAGGCGCTTATTTCCTTTTCAAAAGCCGAAACAGTAAGGTTCTGGGCTTCTATAAATTGTTTTATTCTTTCTTTTACATTCATATACAAACACTTAAATGCTGTCAGCGCACTTTTTAGAGAATTTCTTTTATAAAAATTTGCATAATAGAGAATATCTCTATACTTTTGCCTTGTAAAAAAGAGGGGACAAAAAGTTGCGACAAAAATACAAAACAATTGATAATTAACAACTAAATAAGATAAACAACAATGAAATCAACAAAGAAAACAAGCAAGAGCTATCAAGTCGAGAGGATGTTGATAGAGAGTCACCATTCGCGTCAGCAGAACTTAGCGTTGCGGGACAGAGCGGTGATAGAAGAGTTCAATCGTCACGATGCCCGCTACATCCCCATCACCGTGATATGGCGCGAATTCATTCACCCCAAATTTTTCATCTCCCGACAGACTTTATACAGAATACTCAACCGTGAAATCTAAAAATGAGCAAATCGACAAATCGACAAATTGCCAAATCGCCAAATCAGCAAATTATTTTTTGTATTTAAAAAAAAGTTCGTACCTTTACCGAAATTTTAGTACAACTCACATTTAACCCTATCGGTCTAATTTATGAAAGACTTTAAAATAAGATTGCTAAAAAGTTTTTCGTGTATGCTGACCATCACATCTCCCCCTTTGAAGGGGGCTGGGGGGATGTTAGTAAAAGGGAGGATGTTACAACCCGACAAATTAAATTAAAAAAAATAGTAAGAATTATGACAAAATTTAGAACTGAGTCCGACCTTATTGGCGACTTACAAGTGCCTGCAGAGGCATACTACGGAGTGCAAACCCAACGTGCTATCGAAAACTTCCGTATTACCGGAACTAAAATGGGCGACTATCCTGAGTTCGTAAAAGCCATTGGCTACGTGAAGTTAGCGGCGGCGCAAACCAATCACGAACTTGGGCTCCTACCCGACAACCTCCTAAAACCTATCAGCCAAGCCTGCGAAGAAGTGATAAGCGGCAAGTTCGACCATCAGTTTTTGGTTGATATGATTCAAGGGGGCGCAGGTACCTCAGTGAATATGAATGCTAATGAGGTCATTGCCAACCGCGCCTTAGAGATTATGGGCTACGGACGCGGCGAATACCAACACTGTTCGCCTAACGACCACGTAAACCAGTCTCAATCTACTAACGATGCCTACCCTACTACCGTGAAGTTGGCAGTTATCAAGATGAACGAAAAGCTCATCGAACGCCTATCATTGCTCATCGAGGCATTCCGTCAAAAAGGAAAAGAGTTTGCCGATGTAATAAAGATGGGGCGCACCCAGCTACAAGATGCCGTACCTATGACTTTAGGACAAGAGTTTGAAGCTTTTGCCGCCAACCTCGAAGAGGAAATCGCACGCCTACAAAGCAACGCCAAACTTTTCTTAGAAATCAATATGGGCGGTACTGCTATTGGTACAGGGCTCAATGCTCCTAAAGGCTATGCACAGCTATGCGCTCAGAAGTTAGCCGCTCTCACAGGCGAAGCCTTCGTTACAGCAGCCAACCTTGTAGAGGCAACCCCCGACACAGGTTCGTATGTAATCTACTCTTCTGCCCTAAAACGTATGGCGGTAAAACTATCAAAAATATGCAACGACTTGCGTTTGCTCTCTTCAGGCCCTCGTGCAGGTTTAAACGAAATCAACTTGCCTAAGATGCAGCCAGGTTCATCTATTATGCCAGGCAAGGTAAATCCAGTGATTCCCGAGGTAGTAAACCAAGTGTGCTTCAAGGTGATAGGCAACGATTTAACGGTTACTTTTGCAGCCGAAGCCGGACAGTTACAGCTAAACGTAATGGAGCCAGTGCTTTGCCAATGTATTATCGAGTCAATCGTATTCTTAGAACGTGCTATCGACACCTTGCGCTCTAAGTGTATAGAGGGCATCACAGCCAACCGCGAAGTGTGCCTCAATATGGTGAAACACAGTATAGGTATTGTTACAGCGCTCAACCCACATATTGGGTATAAGAACAGCAGCAAGATAGCCAAAGAAGCGTTAGAGAGCGGCAAGTCAGTCTACAACTTAGTGCTTGAGCACAAACTGCTATCTAAAGAAGAACTCGACAGAATCTTAGACCCCAAAAATATGATTTAATGAGTTAATAAAACGATTTACCAATTTGCCAATTTGCTAATTTTCTCATTAGCAAATTGGCAAATTCTCATTAAAAATTGAAATTTTCTTATCCGTTTTATAAAATTTGGAACGATTTTGGCTGTGTATTTTTACGCATAAGAATCTTAATGTATCTTTTTTATGAAACGCTTATTATTAGTAAGTTTGCTACTTTCGGTTTTTGTTACCGCTTGTTCTGATAGCAAGGGGGGCGAAACCTATCTGCCTGCCTCGGTAGGCCCTATTAACAGCTTAGCTGTAGTAATTGATAACGACCTGTGGGAAGGGTCAGTAGGCGATACTATACGCCGCTACTTCGCTGCCCCTATCGACGGACTTCCTAATGAAGAACCCACCTTCTCCCTTCACCAAGTGCCTCCCCAAGTATTCGAGGGCAACACGCGCAACAGCCGCAATGTACTGATAGTCAGCCGTGGCAATCAGCCACAAGGCGCTATTAAAGAGAATGTGTATGCCAAACCTCAGGTAGTAGCCGTTATCGAGGCTAAGAAAGTACGCGACATTGCCTGCAAGATAGAGGAGTACCACCGCCTATTTATCAATGCTTTCAAAGAAAACGAATTAGCCGAAACGCGTCATCGTTTTCAGAAATCGCTTAATACCGAAACCGAATACACACAGGCGCTGGGGGTAAAGCTACAGATGCCTTCTTTCTACAAAATAGTAAAACACGAAAACAATTTCTTCTGGATAGAGCGCCCTATCAAAGGGGGTCGTGCAAGTGTTATCCTTTACGAAATGCCGCTTAAGAGCATTCCCACTGATGAAGAGGGGCGTGCTAAAGCGATTGTAAAAATGCGCGACTCTATAGGCGAAAAGTACATCCCCGGACCTGAAAAAGGAATGTATATGGTTACCGAAACCTATCTAGCACCCAGTGTAAGCGAAGTAAAGATAAAAAACCATTTTGCTTTAGAGAGCAAAGGCTTGTGGGAGGTAAAAGGTTTTGCTTTAGGTGGCCCTTATATCAACTACATTATTGAGGACAAAGCCAAGAACCGCCTATTAGTAGCTGAGGGTTTTCTGTATGCACCAGGCGTATCAAAACGCGATGTACTATTTGAGCTCGAAGCCATTATCAAATCAATTAGCTTTAATGATTAACAGCAATTTGGTAATTAAAAAAAATAATGTACTTTTGCACTATAATTAACAACATAAAATATATGAATATTTTTTTAGGAATGGTAGGGCCTTGGCAA
>ERZ772827.2042-NODE-2042-length-10023-cov-4.223515_pt1 | contig 10023 bp, 16 predicted proteins | sample MGYA00580850_ERZ772827 | MGnify/ENA primary metagenome ERZ772827 (study PRJEB29015, sample SAMEA2737950) | human oral metagenome | biome: human oral; feature: human-associated habitat; material: dental | place: China | collected 2145 ...
TGTAGAGGGTGCCCTCGCCAATGAAGCCGTCGTGTCGTAGTTGTGGCATGGTTTTCTCCTATAATTACTGTTCGCTCCCATCAGGGGGCGTGTGTTGAAACCTGAGATTGGTAAATAAGGTCCAGGGTGTATTTGAGTGGATAGAGGCTGTGGCCGTAGGCGTGTACCGGCTGCCCACCGTTCGCGGGTTTGAGCCGCGTCCGGCTGCGTTCGTCGGCGTCCAGCGGGGCGAACCCTGCCAGCGCCTGCATTACGCCGCCAATCAGCTTGCCGACCCCGCGCGGCATCCCGTCGCGGTTGTAGTCCTGCGAGGCAATGACCACGGTGTAGGTCACGCGCACTTTCTGATGGCGGCCATTGCCGGCATCCTCGACCGGGGCGACCCCGTCAAAGTAGAGGTACACATAGCCATCGGTGCCGGTGGTCTGACCGCGCAGGATTTGCGTGAGGTCGTTCACCCCACGCACCGCCTTGACGCCGTCCACCTGCGCGATACGCGCGACAATCGGCTCGTAGGCGATGTTTACGTCAAATATTGAAGTGGGCATGGAGAATGTCCGCTATGGCATCTTTGAGCTCATCCGACACACCGAGGAAGGGGCGCGCGGGGATGAACACGGTGCCGAATTGATGAAAAGGGGCGTATTCGACGTTGCTGCCGACCAGCAGCACGCTACCGCCCAGGACTTGCGACTGGATGGAACCTTTGAGCCGCCCGGTGTCTTGCAGCAGCTTGCCGTCTTCCCGTAGTCGGGGGCTGTTGTCGGCAAAAGGCTCCCACGGATTACCCTGCGGGTCTTCTTCGCGCTCGAAGCGCAGCAGGATGTTGGTGACTTCTTCCTCGCCGATTTCCGCGAGCGCGGGGCCCAGGTCTTTGCCCTGTGCTGCCAGCTCGCGCAGTCTGGCTGTTGCAGCATCAAGGCCGGGGGTGTCAACGAACAGCATCCATCTTGTCCAGGGTGGCCTGGTCAAACACCACCGGCGGTGCGACCACGGCAATGCAGTGGTTGCCGGTGAGCGGGTGTGGCGCTTTCGGGTCAGCCTGCCGTTCTTTGGGGAAGAGCAGGATGGTGCCTGCCGCTACCCCTTCCAGCCATTTGATGGCGTCCTCGTAGCGCATCCGCATGGTGGTCTTGCCTGTCTCACCGCCCTCCTTGGTCTGGTCGTCGTGCAGGCGGTAGCGGGCAATGTCGGCACACACCCCAACCAGCACCGCTGGCACGGTGGCAAGCGGCAGGACGACGGCACGGCTGAGGTAGCTGTCCGCGAGTTGCGCCGCGTCCAGGCAGGCCGCCAGCAGCTTGGCATTGGTGGGGGTGGCATCACCCGCGATTTGCGCCATCTCGCGCTCGCCAAAGCGGGTGATGAGGTCTTGTGGGGCGGCGTACATCACAGGTAATCCAGCATTTCGGATATTTTGTTACGCGCTATCCCTTTTTTTATGCTCAAACACGTAGCCACGCTGGCGTTACGGATAGCCTTCGATTCTTTCACCCATTTTTTGACGCTCTTTGCGCTCTTCATAAAAATAGATCGCCATTCATCCGGGCGTTTGATTCCGTAGAAACCGAAACTCTGCCAGGCACTGAGTAACGAACTGACAAGACGCGTACAGTCGGCAAAGCCACTGAGCATTTCGTTATAGGCATTTATTATCTCTTCCGTTACTTGTTCTGCGCTGAATCGCGATTGCATATGCGGCCATTCTTCGATGATGGCATCATAGTAGGCCTGTTGTTCTGCTTTGGTAGGTGTAGCCATGAGTAAACTCCTTAAAGTATTGGTGATGGCATTACTGCCGTTTCTCTGCCACGCGCAAGGCTGGCAGTTATCAGTGGTGGAAAAGGGTGTGGTGGATGGGGTGCATGTGATGAGCATCGAACCGCCATTTACTGACGACCCCATTGCCTATCAATTCGTTCTCTACCGCCCTTGTCCGCAGACGGAACCTGTTTGTGCAATGCTCTTCGTCCGTCCGGATGCGCCGTTGCCGACACAGGTTCCCATTCCCTACGATTACTATCCACAGGTAATGGCGTATGAGGTAAAAACACAGGACTGGCGTAATGGTGCCCTGCGTTGTCTTTACCCCTCGCCCCGCCCCTCGGTTTTAGACTGCCTGGATTTTGCGCGGATGAACGCTGATTTCCGTGACTGGGGCGCACGCAAGTTGTTCTATCCGCATCCTGACTGGCAGGAAATCTGGTATATCTCGCATCCGCCTAAGCGCTCTTGAAGTGCATCAAGGTTTGCGGACGCAGGCAGAGCGGTAACGGGTTGGTCTCGGTGTAGATAGAGACGCCCCGGTTGTGCTCACCCATCTCGGTCGAGATGTAGAAAGGCCGCGCCAGCTTGTTCGCCTCGGTAATCATGTTGGCCGGGGCGTTGTAGCGGACGAAGCCGTTGTACATGCCGGTGAGGAACCCGTGCGCATGTCCCGCCTCAATCATCGGTGTCTCGCCGATGGTGTAGTCGTAGATTTCAAAGGTCGCACCCTTCCAGGCGAACTTGCCGTTGGTGTTCTCACGTGTCAACACGTTGTCCTGGTAACGCAGCCAGGCGTCCTTGGTGGACTTGTGCGATACCAGCGCGTCAAAGAATTCCGGCGAACAGAGGACGGTCACCCCGGAAGACGTATCACCGCGCAACCCTTTCTTCATGGTGCGGATGGTCTGCTCGATGGTAAGGGCGAGGTCGGCGGTTGCGCTGGAAAACTGCATGTTGGTCGTTGGCTCGGTCACACCAAACTCGGTGAAAAGGTCGTAAATCACGGTTGTGCCGTCGGCATCCAGGATTTTTCCTTTGACCGCGCCCAGCATCAGGTTCTCGATGGTGGCGTCGTGGCGGTTGCGGTGTTCGGCGATTTCATTGGCGACCACGTCGGCGTTCGCTAATAGCGCGTCCTTGGTGCCCGCCTTGCGCACGTCCTGCAACTGGCTGGCACGGATATAGGTTTCCAGCGGCAAGTGCGGCACGGTAAAGGTGCGTACCTTGCTGCCCCTGCCAAAAGATTTGGTATTCGGCGCGGCTTCGCGGCTGGTGTTCGGAATCAGGTTGACCTGACCGTCAACAAACTCAATCATCACGCTGGTGGTGGTGAGGTTCTTTTCGCGCCACATCGTATCAACGAGCAGGCGGGATGGGACGTTAGGTTTGCTGTTGACGGCTTCGTCAAGCTCGGTCTGGGTCAGACCCAGCATGGCAAGTACATCGGACATGGGTTACTCCTTGTTTTTCAGTAGGGGGTTAGGGCGGCGCTGCTCTTCGTCTTCGCCGCCGCTGTAATTGGCGCCCAGCACCGCCTGCTGTTTGTTCTGCAAGGCAAATTGCGCGGTGAGGGCGGCAAAGACGTCATCCGGCGCTTTTGCTAGCGTCGTGGCGTTGTCGCCGTCGATGCCGAGCGCTTTCAACTCTTTCAGGCGGGATTCGGTTTGTTGTTGCGCGAGCTTCGCTTCCAGTTCGGCGATGCGCGTATCTCTTTCATCGGGGGTGTTGTCGGGTTTGTTCATGGGGATTTCCTTGGTTGAAGTCCCGCCCTTGCGGGCAGTAAGATTGACTTGGGAGGGCATGGCCCCTTCCGGTTCAGAACCGCATACAGAATTTATGTGCGGCTCTGTGGGTTGAAACGTCAGGGATAGGGACAAGATGCTGGCCGAGGTGTCGGCATCGACGCCGGTCGGGGTAAAAGACACCTCGCGGATGACGCCGTCGGTCATCACCAGCACGTCATCCACGGCCAGCGCCTCACCGTTGACAATGTCGCCTGCGTGGCGGGTCAGCACCCGCCCCGCTTCGATATGTACCGACATCTGCCATTCCAGACCGTCGTCAGCAGCCTTGATGATTTCGGTGGCGTGGTCATTACTCAGCATCTCGCCGTGGACGGTGAGCGCCTTGCCTTCACGCGCCAGCCAGCCGTAACCGACGCAGCGGTCGCGGTCATGGTTATACAGGAGCGGGATTTGCTTGCCGCTGAATTGCAGGCTGTCGAGGTCAATGGCGATGTGGTCGCCGTAGTAGGACAGCACCCCGCCCGCGTAGGCCGTGCCTTTGACTTTGCGCCGCTCGTCCAGCGAGAGACGCAGGACGCCGAGGGTGATGCCGTTCATTTGAATGCCCGCTGCGCGTCAATGCTCGTCACCAGCGCGATTTGCTGCCGCGAGAAATGGGCATCAAAGCCCGCCAGCGGCTTGCCGGTGTCGAAGGCATCCGCCGCGACGCCTGTCAGCTTGTCCTTCATCACTGTGGCAACGCGGACAATGCAGGCAGCTTTGCCGCCCTTGGCCGCATCTTCCAGGGCGATAGCGACGATGACACCCTGCGGTGCCTTGGCCGCGTCTGCCGTCAGCGCTGTGCCCTTGTAGGGTTCGTAGCCTTTGGCGGTAAACACCAGCAGCTCGCCGGTCTTGAATGCCTCGCCTGCGGTGAGCACTGCGCGGCTGTTGGTCGGGTGCCCTTCCCAGTGCAGGAAGGACGGCTTGTTGTAGGGAATGTCTTTTGTCATGACGTACTCCTTGGGTAAAAAAATCCCCGCATGACGCGGGGTTTATCGGTTGAATTTGCGCCTGGCGCCGCCGACCACAGACACACTGCCGCGCCCGCGAATGATGGGGGCCAGGGCGTAGCGGCAGTTATGCACCAGCACACCGGAGGCGAAAAATTCTTCGGCATCATCCACCATCAGGTCGTACACCCTGCTGCTCTTTCCCGTAGCGCAAACGGACAGCACAATGTCGGCTGCAACAGCGGGCTTTGCTGTATTTGTTGATAGTGAAGTTCTTCCCACAGCAGGCGCATTGCCTTGTCTCGTTGTCAACGCCAGACACGCGGCGGTAGGCCGATTTGCAGGCGTTTGAGCAATAGCGGTCCTGGTGCCCCGTCTTGCGAGTGATGAATTCCTTGCCGCAATGCAAACACCGCTTGGGCTTGCCCTGAAAATTGCGGTAAGCCAGTGCGCCAATCTCGCGATGTTTGGCGATGCCTTCCGGCGAGCGATGCCATGCTTTGGTGAGCGGGCGGATGCGTTCGAGGTGGGCGATAAATTCGTCGCGTCGTCCGCCCCACACTTCATGCTTGGCAAAATGTTCGGCAGGCGGCAGGCATTCGAGGTTATCGAGGCTGTTGTTCTGGCAATTACCGTCTTTGTGATGGATATGCCAGCCATCAGGAATCGCGCCAACTTGGTCAATCCATATTTGCCGGTGCAGATACCCATCCCGCTTGCCGTCCGGTGCGCGGCGGAAATATTCGCGGATGCTGCGGTCGGGGGAATCGGGGTAGCGCCGCCAGGTGACACCGCCATAAGTAATACGTTCGATGCGTTGCATGATGGTTCCCAAATCAGAACATGGTCGCCGCGGGTGATGGCGTCCATGCGGACAAAGCCCCTGCCAGCCACAAACACCCGATGGTCGGCAGTAGCCAATAATGTTTTCCCTCCGGCGGTCGTCAGGCGGAATAGCGGTTTGTCGTCATGCACCAACCCCGCCGCTAGCACCTGCCGCAGGCCGCGTCGTGTTTCCACCCAGTCGCCGACGCGCACCTGCTCAATCGGGATGCTACCGCGATGCGTTGCCACCTCTTCCCCGTGGGCGATGCAGGCATCCCAACAATGGTCCGAACCCGGCGCCAACTGCGGCAGCGGGTCGCCGGTCAGGCGGTCGGTCTTGTAGCTCCACAGCCGTGCCTCTTCGGCGGTGTACTTGCAGCGCGGGTGGATGATGATGTCGTCCAGCCCGCGCAGGAAACTGATGCCGTCCTCGACGCTCCCCGGCCATTTATCTGCTGCCCGCATCCCCGGATAGCCGTGGTTGCGCAAATGGCTAATCATCTCCGGTCGGGCGCTATCGGCACGGATGACGTGCTGTCTCGCACCCTCGATGCTGTCAAACAGTGCGGGCGTGTCCACCGTCTCCACGTGCTCTCCCCATGCCTCTTGCTCAACATAGAGCGTCCGCCCGTCTATCCAGCACTTAACCATCACCGTCGGATCTGACGCAAATCCCCAGTCCACCCCAAAATAGGGGCCGTCCCAGCGTGTCTGCGGCTCAAACGCCTCGATGCGATAACAGCCAGCCAGCACCTGCGCCGCCGACAGCACGGCATACTTGCCATGCCAGACGTGCTCAAAATCCGCCCAGGCGTTCTTGTCTCCTTCTGCCTGCCGCCGCATGGCGCGCTCGCGGTCATCTGCATACTCTTCCCAGGTCTCGTCACTGGCAAACGGGTTGTCATGCAAATTGACCTGCACCACGATGCTGTTCTCCGGCGGGTCGGCGCGCAGCAGGCGGTCTATCGGATCAGTCTCGTTCTGCGGATTCCAGCTTGCCCAAATCTCGCTCCCCGCTTTACGGATGGTCGGACGCAGCAGACTAAGCGAGCGCGCCGATATGCTTTGTGCCTCCTCAATCCAGGCGCGGTCAAAATCTTCCAGCGACTTGATACTGTCGGCGGTGTGGTCCTGCATCCCCTGGAAGATAATCAGCCCTTTGCCCTGTTTCGAGAGAATCAGGTCACGCTGCACGTCAAACAGCGACGACACGCCCAGCGCTTCTATCTTGCTTTCTATCAGTGCCTTCACACTGTGACGCAAGGATTTCTGAATCTCGCGGATGCACACCGTCTTGCTGTGCGGGTTCATGATGTGCTCCTCTACCACCATCTCGGCAAAGAAGTGCGACTTGCCGCCGCCACGTCCGCCATGCGCGCCCTTGTAACGTGCCGGGTTAAGTAACGGCAACGCCCAGCGCGGGGTGTTAATGCGGATCGGCATCCACCACCACCCGCTCAATCTTCTGCGGCTCACTGTTGTTCAGCTACATGGCAATCATCGGCCCTTCACCCAGCATTGCCTTGCGCTGCATCTGTAGCACATCGGCCACTTGCTTTATCTCACCTATCTTGTCAGTTCCGGCCAGCAGACCCATCGCCTTGTCGCGCACCGCCTGAAAGTCTGCGTTACTCTGTAATTCGAAAGCGAGGCGGTCGAATACCGCTTCCTGCACCGCCCTCTGCGTTTCTGCGTTCAGCTTCTGCGTTTCTCTGCGCAGCGCCAATTTTTCCTTTTCGTTTTCGACGGTTGCGGTAATCAGGTTCTGCGTTTCCGTCTGATTCCAGCCCTCTTTCTTCGCACGCCGACTGATGTTTGAGTTGTTGACGCCATACTTGCGCTCCAGCTCGCTGAAAGACATACCGTTGACCTCGTGGTCAACGCGCACCTTCTCCCACTGCTCCAGCGTGAGTCTGGCCATTACTGCCCCAGCTTGGCTTCCAGCTTGTCAAAAAGCTGGCGCATTTCTGCGCGGTCAGCATCCACCCTGAGGCGCAACTCCTGTACCGCTTCCTTGCGCGCCTGCTGCTCCGCGATAAATCCTTCCTTCCTCGCCTGCTGCTCGGCGGCGATCAATTCCTTCAGCGTAGATTTATTCGCCTCAATCTGCGCATCCTGCAAAGCGTCCTTCTTTTCACCGTTGGCAAAGAACCAGAACCCCGCCACCAGCATCCCGATAATCGTCAGGATATTGCCCAGGCTGATGCGCCCGTCGTAGATTGGCCTTGTCATTTGGCCTCCTCGCATAGCGCCCTCAACTGTCCAATGTACTCTTTAAGCCGCAACTCACGCTCGACCAAACGGCGATACGCATCATCCGTAAGCGGCTGCAATTCCTGCGCCGATATGGACGGCAGGGGCGGCATTGACGGGCAGGGCGCGGCCATAGGTACATACTCAACACGCGCTGCACAACCCGCCAATGCCAAACAAAAAACCATGTGCGCAGGCTTCAGGGCGCCACGAAAAAAACTGTTCATTTCTACTTCGTATAAAAACCCCGCACAGTGAAAGCCATGCGGGGTTTTGCTTTATGCCAAAAGAAAACGTCCCGCAGGGCGTTGCTTAAATATCCATCAAGGCAATTTCAATCATGCTGCGATATTTCAGCGCGGCAGTCTTGATAATGAATTGATAGCGGCGTTTCCCTTCGATAACGTCAAGAAGGTCGGTAATCGCCGAGTACAAATCACTTGCAAGCGAGCTTGAGCCTACTCTATTTACATAAAACGCAATTACCACTCTTGCAGTGGTTTCAAGAATAGCAACACTCTTGGATGCCTCGGCAATGTCTTTGACAGCAAGGTCGGTAACCCTGGCCGCTTCTTCATTCACATCATCGGCAGTGTAGCTTTGTGCGCTTGGCCAAATCCTGTGGATGATGTCGATATAACGTTCTTTATCTTCACGTTTCATGGTATTTACTCCAAATAAAAAGCCGCCCGAAGGCGGCAGATGGGTTGCCTTGCTGGCAACATCCGGCAGAATGCCGGAATTTGTTACAATCGGTTTCCCCAAATCAGAGGAGACCAGTCATGAAAAAATTGTTTGTTATTAGCGGGTTGTTACTGCTTGCGGCCTGTTCAGATAAAAAAGACAACGACCGCATTCATTATGTGGAGGTGGGCAAGAACAGCGAGGCTTGGGAAGTCAGCAGTCAACTCCTTGAAAAATGCCAAGTTGCTGACAAGAAACCGACGCCTTGCGCGGTAGTCGCCCTGAAAGCGGGCAAGAGCAAACCGGCTTATCCACTGACAAGCACCGGCAACATTGCTGCTTTGCTGGTCTATGACCCCGCCTTCCAGCAAGAAAATGATGTGAGCTTCCGTATCCGCTTTGATTGCGAGCAGTTCCCGAAAAAAGCCAAACCCACAACAGAGTTATGCCTGACGGTGGAAGAAGCGAACACACTGCTCAAACCCTTCTACTCAAAATAATCCCGCTTCCCCGCGCTGATTTCTTTCTCGACACGGGCGCGTTCCTGTTGCGCCTCTGCCGACGCCTGCCGCGAGCGCTCTGCCTGCTGATGCAGACGGTCAGCAATCCCTTTCAGCCGCGCCGCCTCGCGTTTGGCAATCTCTTCACGCAAAGACGCATTGCGCCTGCTCGCCAGTGCCAGCAACACCACCAGCACGGCGACCACATACAGCCATGCCGTGCCGATGACGGCTTTAATCCTTGATAGCCACACGGTGCTTGCTCCAAATGATGTAGGCAAAGAGACCGGCGACCAGTGCCAGCCATACCCAAGACGGGATGCTGTCAAACACCGACAGCAAACTGAATTTGACATCGGCGGCCTGTTCTAGTGCGGTGCCTGCCGCGCCCATAAGACCTACTGCTGCTGCCTTGTTGTCGGCTACCGTTGCCGACAGTTTTTGTTGACCGAGGCCAAGCGCCGCGCCGTCCGGTTCGGTAGCGGCCACCGTTTCCCTGCCCGCGATCATGGCAAGGGCGTTCTTCTCCGCGCGATTGACGCGCTTCTCCCATCCCTTGCCGAAATGCTTCCAGGTTTTCAGCCGCTTCAAAAAGCGCAGGCGCTCCTCGCATAAACTGGTAATGACCCGCTCAATATCAGCTTCTGCCAATGCCGCCAACGTGCGCGCGCCCAACGAACCATCCGCGCGCACCTTGAGAATGCGCTGCAGGAACCGCACCGCGCGCGACACGCCGCTGTTGACGGCAAAATCGAACAGGGCGTAATCCAGCCCCAGCGGCAATTTGTCGAAGAGAATCTTGGCGGCAAACTGCTCGCGATAGATGGCGTCCACCTCGGCATGCTCGATAGCGCGCACCGAACGCGTCGGCCTGCCGTGCAGCTCGCGCCAGGCGTCATAGGTGGCCTGCGTGATGCCCTTGTTGGTGAGGCCGCCACGATCCGCCGGATGATTGGAGACACCGCCCTCGTCCGCGAGGACAAGGCGCAGCGCCTGTGGGAAATTATCCTTAGCCATCTCTCTCCTCCGCTGCTTTGATGCGCGCATCAAGCACAGCCAAGTAGGCAGTCATGGCCTGTTTCTGCTCGCCGAGGCGCGCCCATTCGGCGTCATCAATAAAGCCTGGCTGTCCGTTGGCAATAAAGCCGGTCAGCTTGCCGAGGCGGTCGTTGAGCTGTGTGCGCTCGTTTTTCAGGCGATAGAGGAAATCGCCGCCGATGTCGTGTTTGACGCGGTAGCCTTCCAGTTCCCACATCT
>ERZ772827.2043-NODE-2043-length-10022-cov-3.365005_pt1 | contig 10022 bp, 4 predicted proteins | sample MGYA00580850_ERZ772827 | MGnify/ENA primary metagenome ERZ772827 (study PRJEB29015, sample SAMEA2737950) | human oral metagenome | biome: human oral; feature: human-associated habitat; material: dental | place: China | collected 2145 ...
AAGATTACGTATATGACCGGCGGCATGGAACAGCGCATGAACGGTACCTGCGCCGGCGGAACGGGCGCCTTTATAGACCAAATGGCTGCCTTGCTGGAAACCGATGCGCCCGGCTTAAACGAGCTTGCGCGCGGCTTTTCGACAATTTATCCCATTGCGGCGCGCTGCGGCGTATTCGCAAAAACCGACATTCAGCCGCTTATCAACGAAGGCGCCCGCCGCGAAGATATCGCCGCGTCCATTTTTCAAGCCGTCGTCAACCAAACGATTTCCGGTCTTGCGTGCGGAAAGCCGATACGCGGTCACGTCGCGTTTTTGGGCGGCCCGCTCCACTTTATGGATCAGCTGCGTGAACGCTTTATCGTTACGCTGAAATTAAAAGACGACGAAATCATCGTTCCGGAAAATTCCCAACTTTTCGTCGCGCAGGGCTGCGCGTATTCGGCAGACCGCCGCTATTCGGGTATGCCGGATTTTGCTTTTCCGACGGTCGCCGATTTCAGAAGCAGTCTTTCGAACCTCGTCGGCGCGGAACTCAGCGAAGTGCAGCGCTTGGAGCCGCTGTTTAAAAGTCAAAGCGATCTCGACGAATTTGTCAGTCGGCATGCAAAAGAAAAAGCGAAGCGCGGCGATTTGGATAGTGTCAAGGGTCCCGTCTTTCTCGGTCTCGATGCGGGTTCCACGACGACGAAAGCGGTGCTCATCGATCAGGAAGGCAGGATCCTGTGGGATTTTTACGCGGCGAACGCTGGCAATCCCGTCGACCTTGCCGTCAAAGTTTTAAAAGGCTTGTATGCGCGTCTTCCGAAAGACGTGTACATCGCGCGCGCGGTTTCGACCGGTTACGGAGAAGCGCTCTTTCAGGCGGCGCTCAACGTCGATGCGGGCGAAGTCGAAACGATAACGCATTTCCGCGCCGCCGATTTTTTCGTGCCGGGCGTCGAATTTTTGCTCGATATCGGCGGGCAGGATATGAAATGCCTTCGCATGAAAGACGGCGCCATCGTTTCCATTCAATTGAACGAAGCCTGTTCTTCCGGATGCGGCAGCTTTCTCGACAATTTTGCGCGTACGATGGGTATGGATGTGCGCGAGTTCAGCAAAAGGGCGCTGCGCGCCGAAAAGCCCGTCGACTTGGGAAGCCGGTGTACCGTATTTATGAACAGCCGCGTCAAGCAGGCGCAAAAAGAAGGCGCGTCCGTCGCCGACATATCCGCGGGTCTTTCGTATTCGGTTATTAAAAACGCGCTTTTCAAAGTTATTAAATTGCGCAAAGCGAGCGACATCGGCACGAAAGTCGTCGTGCAGGGCGGTACGTTCAACAACGACGCCGTGCTGCGCGCGTTCGAAAATATTTCGGGCGTACACGTGTTCCGTCCCGACGTTGCAGGTCTCATGGGAGCCTACGGTTCGGCGCTCATCGCCTACGATCAGTGGCTCGATCTTTCGGCTCCGAAGCCCGAAGAAGGGCCGGGCGCTCCTCGGCATGAAATCCGTTCGGGCATCGCCACGCTTTCGGATCTCGATTCGTTCAGCGTCAAGCTCGATCTCCGTCGCTGCGGCAAATGCCAAAACAACTGTCTTTTGACGATCAACACGTTCAGCACCGGCGGCTTCGAGCGGAAGTTCGTCACGGGCAATCGCTGCGAACGGGGAGCCGAACTTGACGGCAATGTCCTCGACGCGAGCAATAAAAAAGCGACGAATGCCGCAGCGGGAAAAGAAGCGAAGCTTCCGAATATGTTCGCATGGAAATACGCGCGGCTTTTTAACGACTACGTTCCGCTCCGCGCCGAAGATGCGCCGATGGGAGAAGTCGGTATCCCGCGCGTACTCAATATGTACGAAAATTATCCGCTGTGGTTTACGTTTTTCACTTCGCTCGGTTTCCGCGTCCGACTTTCCTCCCGATCGTCGCGCACGGTTTACGAAAAAGGGCTTGAAACGATTCCGTCGGAGTCGGTGTGCTATCCGGGAAAAATTTCTCACGGACACGTCGAAAGCCTTTTGCAGCAGGGTATAAAATTTATTTTCTATCCCTGTGCGCCCTACGAACTGCAGGAAGATTCGACTGCGGGCAATCACTATAATTGTCCCATTGTCACAAGCTATCCCGAAGTGCTGCGCAACAATATCGATTCGCTCAGACAGGACGCTTCCATTTTGTATATGGATCCGTTTTTGCCGATTTACGACAAAGACCGTCTTGCCGTGCGCTTGACCGAAGAGCTTATCCCGCACTTTCCGAAATTGACAAAAGAGCGCATCGCGCGCGCGGTGGACGAAGCGTGGGCGGAACAGGAAAAGTTCCGGCGCGATACGGAAGAAAAGGGTATCGAAGCGATCGAAGAGACGATCAGACGCGGCGCAAACGGCATCGTGCTCGCAGGCCGTCCGTATCACCTCGATCCCGAAATCAATCACGGTATTCCCGAACTCATAAACGATTTGGGGCTCGCGGTTTTTACCGAAGACAGCGTCGCGCATTTGGGCAGCATCGAGCGGCCGCTGCGCATCATCGATCAGTGGACGTATCACAATCGACTATACCGAGCGGCTTCCTTTGTCGCCGGCATGCCGAACATCGAACTCGTGCAGCTCACGAGTTTCGGCTGCGGGCTGGACGCGGTTACAGCCGATCAAGTCGATGAAATCATGCGCGCAAAGGGACGCATGTATACGCTTATTAAAATCGATGAAGGCTCGAACTTGGGCGCGGTTCGCATACGCATCCGTTCTCTCATCGCCGCGGTAAAAGAGCGCGAGAGGCGGCATCAAAAACCGGTCGTAAAAAGCGCTTCGTATCAAAAGCAGGTGTTTACGAAAGAGATGAAGTACACGCACACGATCATCGCTCCTCAGATGTCGCCGATCCACTTCCGCCTCTTTCAAAAAGCCTTCGAATATTCCGGCTATAAATTCGTCGTACTCGATGCGGTCGATCCGCGCGCCGTCGATATCGGTTTGAGATTCGTCAACAACGACGCGTGTTATCCGTCGATCCTCGTCACGGGGCAAATGATCGCCGCTCTCGAATCGGGCAAATACGATTTGAATCACACGTCCCTCATCATTTCGCAGACGGGAGGCGGCTGCCGTGCGACGAATTACATCGGCTTTATCCGGCGCGCTTTAAACGACGCGGGCTGGGGACACATCCCAGTACTGTCGCTGAACGCGAACGGTCTCGAACAAAATCCGGGATTTAAAGTGACGCTTCCTCTCCTCGAACGGCTCATCATGAGTTCGATGATAGGAGACGTGCTCATGCGCGTTTTGTATCGGACGCGCCCTTACGAAAAAGTGCAGGGCTCGGCGAACGCGCTTTACGAAAAATGGAACGGCAGAGCTGAGATTCAGCTGCGCTCTCTTTCGGTACGCGGTTTTCACAAACTCGTAAAAAACATCATCGACGATTTCGATGCGCTGCCGCTTTTGCCGATCAAAAAGCCGCGCATCGGCATAGTCGGAGAAATCCTCGTCAAATTCCATCCGACGGCGAACAATCAGATAGTCGATACGATCGAGCGCGAAGGCGCGGAAGCGGTTATGCCCGACATGGTGAACTTTTTCCTGTATACGTTTTCGACCGGCATTTTCCGCCACGAAAAACTTGCGTTCCCCAAAAAGACCGAAACGATTGCGCGGCTTCTCGTGTGGTTTACGGAATCGTTCAGAAAGCCGATCGAAAAGTACCTGCGCAAAAGCAGGCGCTTCGACGCGCCCGAAACGATCTACGAGCAGATGAAAAGCGTCGACGACATCGTACAGCTCGGAAACATCACGGGCGAAGGCTGGTTCCTCACGGCGGAGATGGTCGAACTCATTAAAACGGGAGTGCCGAGCATCGCGTGCGTGCAGCCCTTTGCCTGTCTTCCGAATCACGTTACCGGAAAGGGTATGATAAAAGAGCTCCGCCGGCGCTTTCCCGGTGCGAATATCAGCGCGATCGATTACGATCCGGGTTCGAGCGAAGTCAATCAGCTCAATCGCTTAAAGCTTTTGCTGTCGAACGCGCCGATCGGAAAGCATCCCGACGAAAACGAAGAGGGCATGATCGTGATGAGCGACGGCTCCCTCGTAAAGCCCGAAATACGTTTGGCAGAAGGAGCGGTAAGCTTTACCGATTTCGAACCCGTCGCGGCGGGAAACCGTCCTCCGGTGCTCGCGCCGGTGAATACATGAGAGTGCAGGGGAGGATGCCGATGCGGCGTGCTGTCGGAAAATTATTAATTTCACTTTTTTTCGTATGCGGAGCTGCGAATGTGCTTTTCGCACAGAACCTCCTCCCCGATTCGTCCGACATCCGGAAAGAGCTGCGCGAAACGTGGTTTGAGTCCCCGCTTTCGGCCGTCAGAGAAAACCGCACCGAAGTGCGTACGGCAAAAGACGGACACCGCTTTCAGATCCGCCTTGAAGAAACCGATACGACTTTTTCCGTCGTAGTCGCTCCCCGTACCGAAATGCCGGTCGACGTATATTCCGAAAGCGGCAAAGTAACGGCGGTACAGGACGTCTATTCGTCGTCGGCGCCGGGGAGCTGGATCCTCGTCCGCGACAAGCGTTCGGGAAATCCTCTTCGCGTGCGTTATTATTTTGCGCCCGACAGCGGCGTGTACGTCCAATTTTCTCCGCTCGGAAAAAGCGCATACGGAGATTTTGTCATTTTCGGAAATTATTGCGCGCGTCAAGTTCCGACGGGTCTTCCCTTTGAGCGCTTTTATGCGATGCCCTTTTCCGATGTCGTAAATCTCACAAAGCATACGCTTCCGTGGCGCTATACCGCCAGGCGGGAAGGCGCATACGATACGACCCTTTCCATGATACGCGTCATCCGTTCCCGCCTTGCAAACCTCGTCTATGCCGACGATGCGATGTACGACGAAAACGGAAATCCCGTGTCGATTTTAACCGGCGCGCCCCGCCGCATGCACGCCGAAGACGCGGGCAAAATGTCGCTCTCTTCCGCGGGATTCGTCAAGTGGATCGCCGACGGCATCGTCTATCCGATGACACGGGGCGGACTCAAGCGGCGGCCGCTCCTCGAACCGACGGTGAGTTACGATCCCGTTGGCTATCAAGGCGTAGTTTCTGAAAAATACAATATATCCTTTGCGCTCGACTGGACGCGCAATTTGGCTGCGGCCGTGTTTTCCGTCGCGACGGGCAAAACCTACCGGTATCCGGAATCGGGTGTCGATATGACGATCGATCCCTTTGCGGCGGAGATGACGGCGGACGGCATAAAAAATACCGTCGGCTATGTCAAAGATTCGGGCTATCCCGCATCTTCTCTCGCTTCTCTTTTGTACGTTTTTGCAGCCGAATATCCCGGCGAATGCTACCTTGCGGCGATCCGTGAAACCGACCGCAAAAGAATTCCCGAAGTGCATGCGTTCAACCAATGTGCGATTTTCTTTCCGTATTTCGATGACGCGGGAAAATTTCAGTGCGCCGTATTCCGAAACAACGCCGAATCGACGCTCACCGAATTCTCGCGCACGTTTCGAAACGATTTTATCCATCTTACGCGCATGCGTACGACCGCAACGTTCAACCCGCAGTAAGACCTTTTCGGATTTCCGCGCCGCTTCACAGTAAATATTCGATCTTCCGCAATTTCCTACCATCTTCTGCAATCTCCGAATGTAACCTGTAAAAAATAATTCCCCACCAGCTGTTATAAACCGACGTTTTTGGTGTATATGCTCTTTGGTGTTTCTCCTTTGAGCACCCTCCTTGGGTAAGCGTTCATCCAAAGGAGTGCCTGTTCGACATCAGTATCACAGACGTACAAAAAGTCACAGCCTTTCGGGAAAAAACGCCGGAGCATCCTGTTATGTACTTCATTCGTCCCTCGCTCATACGCAGCATACGGATGTGCACAGTACAGTTTTGTCCGCGGCTTCCCATCAATACAGCTCCTTTGAATGCCGTCAATATCCATAAACTCAGGTCCCCCATCACAGGTAACACTGATGAATATCTTGCGAAATGTTTGACTGCCCATCTTTGTTTCCAAGCTATCAAGAAAATCTACTACACTTTGTGAGTGTGTATTGGCAAGACGAGTTGCTATCTCAGTACGGCTGTTTCGCTCGGTCATCGTAAAAAGACAATAGGGCGAAGTATGCTTACCTCCGTGTATCGTATCAATTTCCCAATGCCCAAAGGTTTTTCTGTCCATTACTTCTTTGGGACGTGTATCGATGCTGTGTTCGGCACATTTTGGACGTCTAAAGCGCCTTGGACTGCTTTTTGCTCTGTATTTGACCCCCTGATTGGGTAATGCACTGCCACTGACTCCCGGAATATGAGCTGCATACACCCAATTATACAGCGTTTTCTCGCACATGCGTGTTGCTGTCGGCCAGCCGGTATGCTTGAAGTACTGTATTACCGCATACGGGCTATAGTGCTTTTCGACGATAAGGTGCCGTATGCGCTCACATAACAGAAAATCACTGCCGATTTTTAAGTTTCTGCCTCGTGCCGTATTCTGCCAGTCTGCGTCTTGCTGTGCATAATCTGCGTTATATTCGATGACAGTACTCAAGTCGCTTTTTATGTGCGCTACAAGACCTCGTTTGATTTCATTGTAAATGGTCTTTCGATCACAGTCAAAGATGCGTGAAAGTGTTGTGCGTTGAGTAATCTTCGGATACCCCTGTTTACCTAACAGATAGCCTTCAAGTAACAGTCGCTTTTCATAATTGAAACACCTGTTTTCTTTTCGGCTCCTTTGTGATACCTTTTTCATAAGGTTTTCTTCCTGCCTGTTGTTTTGTCTTCCAACTTTCAATTATAACAGGTGGGGGAAAACCTTTCCCTTCGGGGAATTATTTTTTACTGTTTACCATCAAATTTTCCGTAAAAAAATTTTGTTGACAGATTAAAAATAACGAAAGATAATTATTATAACTAAAAAAGGCTTTTCAAGGAGGCTTTAATGAAAAAGTTTTGTGTTTTCATCTCTGTTTTACTGATACTCGCCGTTCATGTATCGGCGGACGTATCGGTAAAAAAACTGGCCGACGGAAACGTAGAAGTAACGTTCTTCTACGGGAATCCGCGCGCGCAAGAGGTTGTCCTCGCAGGAGACTTTACCGATTGGCAAAACGGTGCTCTGCCGATGACAAAAGGTGAAAAAGGATGGACCTATGTCCGTATCGTTCCGCCGGGAACCGTTATGAAATATAAATTTATTTCAGACGGAAACTGGACGGAAGACTTACGCGAGCCGGACAAAGTGGACGACGGTTTCGGCGGACACAACGGCCTTGTCGATGTCGACGTTTTGGTTGCGGCGCAAAGCAAAGCGGAAAATGCGGCTGCAAGTGCGAAACGCGCGGGAAATCTGAAATTTGCAACATGGGGTATGCTCGCCTATCAGATGAAGTGGGGCGACGGCTCGAAAAACGCCAAAAGCGAACTCGACAGTGCCGGTTTGAATCTCACTTCGTACCTTAAAATAAGCGGTGAAGCGCTTCCTCGTCTGCCTATTTACATAGAAGTGGCGCTTGCCGAACAAAAAGGTTTCGACAATCTGTATAAACGCAATGTCAGAAATTGGGACGAAGGCTGGAAAAATCTTTTAGTCGACACGATCTTCGATCCGATTTATTATTACGGAGGACAGGATAAGGCGAAATCCTATCTCGGCCATCTCAAAATGGGATTGAATACGCCGATTGTAAACTGGACGACCGGCTATAAATATGCGAAGCTTTCTCCTCATCAAAACGTAAACTGGAACACGATCGATAAAGAATGGGAAGCGGGCTACAATGAAGTCGGCGGTTTCAATCAATTCGATTTCGCGCCGCTGTTTGCAAAAGTACTTGCGGATACCGGCGTTGAAGCGGATGTCGTCATCGCTCCGAACCGCTCTGCAGACCGCGCGGGTTCGCAGTACGGTATGTACGCCTACGGTTGGTCGCGCTTTAACATCGCCGATTTCCCGCAGTATATCGATCTCCAATATAACGGCGCATACGGCAAAACCTATGATACGATTTTCAAAGAAGTGATGGAACACGACATCATCTTGGGCTATCAAGGTATTTACGGACCCGTTACCGTAAAAGCGAACGCTCTCTACAACCGCTACGGTTCGTACGATAACGGCGACGGAACGAAGACTCTGTACGCACCGGCGACATCCGATGTCGGTTTGGTTCACGACGAAAACAAAAACTTCGGCGATAATTCCGCTTCCAACGTGAACGTTTCATACAGTTCGGATACGGTCAAAGCGACGGTCGGCTATCGGCACCGCGGTATTCAGGCGAATATGATGTATGTCGAACAAGGAGCGGACGATCACACCGACATAACCGATCAGCTCGGTTTCCGCAATACGCAAGTGATCTTCGGCGGCGCCGATGTCATGCTGCTCGACAACGCGCTTACCGTCGGCTTGGACGCGCAGCTTACGATAGCGCTCAACAAAGACAACGATTATTACTATGATGAAGCAAAGAAATTCAACAGCAAAGATACGGCTCTCATTAAAATAAAACCGCGCGCCGCGTACGACTTCAATCCGTATTTCGATTTCCCCGCAAAGCTCGACGGCTATATCAGATTCGACGCGGTTACGAAAAGCGAAGACGAATTTGTGCGCAAAGACAAGAGCCCCTTTATCGTTGCGGAAGCGGGTTTGCGTTATAACCAAACCTTCGATACGGCCGTTATAAAAGGTCTGACTGCAACCTACGCGTTCGACAATCTCGGAGGCGAATACGTATTCAATACGCTTTCGGCGGATGTTTCGCTTTTGCGCGACATCGTGGCAAGCTGCGGTATCGGAGTCCGCACGGAAGGAACGAAAACCTTTGACGATATTTTGAATCCGTTTGCATTCTTTATCGGCGCTCGGAAAAAGCTCAACGTCGCAGCCATTTACAAGCCGACCGCATACTGCTATGTGTTGGCGGGTATGGATCCGTTCAAAGAATTCAACGACGGACCGACGGCGTATTGGTACAATACCGACAGCTACACATGGCATCGCAATACGGACGGCCGAAAGGACTATGACGGGGAAACGGCAATTCGCATAGGTCTCGTGTGGGATCTCTAATCCGGAGGAAAAATGATGAAAAAAATGACAATGGCGGCGCTCATCGCCGCAGCGATAGCGGCGCTCGTTTTTACGGGATGCACGACGGGCGATCCCGACTTACCGATATCGGTCAAGCCCGCCTATATCATCGGAGGCGCGACGGCAGGAGATGCGGCGGGTACGGAGCAGTGGAGCACAATGCGCGTGCCGATTACGTTTGCCGCGGGAAAAGCGACATACGAGTTTACGCATTCTGCGGCAAAAGAGACCGCATGGGGCAACGGTCCCGGTAAAACATCGTTTAAGCTTTTGCTCGACGAAGGAGGAGCTACGGCATGGGCGACGAACGGCACTACGCCGCTCACAGCGGGCACGGAAATCGTTACGGATGTCGGAGGCGGTAATATCGTGCTTGACGGATTGACGGTCGGCACGAAGTATAAGATTACGATTACCGCCAGCGGGCTGATTATAAAAGTCAAATTCGAATAAAAAGCTTCGTATACGGACTGTCCGAAAACCGAAGTTTTCGGACAGTTTCCTGAATTTACCGGCGTATATGACTTATTTGTAGGTACGGCGTCGCTCGCCTTAAAGAAGGCGATAAAAGGCTTCCTGCAGGCGGCGTGCCGTTTTTTCAAAGCATTTATAAAACTGAGGTTTTCGGCCAGTTTCTTTTATTACTATGCATTTATAAAAAATAAGTGAGGAACAGTATGAAACATAAGGGATTTTTATGCGCACTCGCAGCGGCGGCACTGTGTACGGTTGCGGCATCTGCGGCTCCCGCAAAGCGCATTTCGCTTAAAGTATGGGAATCGGCCGGCCCCGAACAGGAGTTTATCGTTTGGGCTATAAAAGAATTCAGAAAAACGCATAACCGAACGACGATCACGTACGAACCCGTTCAATCGACGGATGCGCGCGCAAAGATCGAATTGGACGGACCGGCGGG
>ERZ772827.2044-NODE-2044-length-10021-cov-6.700983_pt1 | contig 10021 bp, 7 predicted proteins | sample MGYA00580850_ERZ772827 | MGnify/ENA primary metagenome ERZ772827 (study PRJEB29015, sample SAMEA2737950) | human oral metagenome | biome: human oral; feature: human-associated habitat; material: dental | place: China | collected 2145 ...
GACCGCAGTGGTCCGGCCCGGCTTGTGGACGTGGTCCCAGGCCGGTCCAAGAAGGTCCTCAAGACCTGGCTCTCCCAGCGCGACCAGGACTGGCGTGGGCGGGTCGAGGTGGTAGCCACGGGGCGGTTTCACCGGGCCCCGAGAGCGCCGCCGGCGAGGAGCTCCCACAGGCCCGGGCGGTGATGGACCCCTTTCACGTCGTGTCCCTGGCTGCCAGCAAGCTCGACCAGTGCCGCCGTCGCATCCAACGGGCGATCACGGGCCGGCGGGGCCGGGCGGGTGACCGGCTCTACCGGGCCCGGCGCACCCTGCACACCGGGGCCGGCCTGCTCACCGACGCCCAGACCGAGCGTCTGGAGACCCTGTTCGCTGATGATCGCCACGCCGCGGTCCAGGCCTCCTGGGGCGTCTACCAGCGCCTCATCCAGGCCTACCGCACCGAGGAGGCGGGCCTGGGAAAGTACCTGATGCAACGCCTCATCGACTCCCTGAAGCAGGCCATCCCAGAAGGGCCTGAGGAGATCCAGACACTGGCCAGAACCCTGACCGAAAGAGCCTGCGACACCCCTGGCCTACCTTGACCGCCCCCGTACCTCCAACGGCCCCACGCCAGGCCATCAACGGACGCCTGGAGCACCTACGCGGCATCGCCCTGGGCTTGCGCAACCTGGCCAGCTACACCATCCGCAGCCTCATCCACACCCGACGCCTCAAAGACCACCTGGCAGCAACCACCTAAACCAGCCGACAAGCCCCACCTACCACACCCCCAAACACGAAGAGCCAGATAACTCGGCAAAGTGATGCTCAGTTGCCTACTCACAAGATGCCTCCTCTCCCACAACAGGAAAAACTCCACACCGGCGTCCTGGAGAGAGGCCGCCCAGGACGGTGACTGCACCCACTCACCGTGGTTCGACGTCGGTCACTGCGCAGGCCCGCACAGACACCGATCCGGGCATTTTTCGCGTCACCCAACTGAAATTCCGTCCGGCTACGCGAAGAAATGCCCGGCTCGGTGCAAGGAGAGGCGAGTCCCGTCAGCCCCGCAGCTCGGCGGCTACCAGCTCGGCGATCTCGATCGCGTTGAGCGCCGCCCCCTTGCGCAGGTTGTCGGCGACGGCGAAGAAGGAGATGCCGCGACCGTCGTCGTAGGCCTGGTCCGCACGCACCCGCCCCACGAAGGTGCCGTCGCGGCCGGCGCCCTTGAGGGGGCTGGGCACGTCCTCGTAGGTGACGCCGGGTGCCTGGCGCAGCAGCTCGATGGCCCGCTCAGCGGTGATCTCGCGCTCAAACTCGGCGGAGACGCTCACGCCGTGGCCGGAGAAGACCGGGATGCGCACACAGGTGCCGGAGGCCCTGAGGCCGGGGATCGACAGGATCCGGCGCGACTCGTTGCGCAGCTTCTGCTCCTCGTCGGTCTCGCCCGAGCCGTCACCGGCGTCACCGCCCGCCCAGGCCACCGCGTTGAAGGCGATGGTGTCCACGTACACGCCCGGCTCGGGGAAGGCGACGGCGCGCCCGTCCAGGGCGAGGGCCTCCAGGTCGCCGTCGACGCCGGCACGCACCTGGGAGGCGAGCTCGGCGACGCCGGCGCGCCCGGATCCGGAGACCGCTTGGTAGGTCGAGGCGACGAAGCGGACGAGCCCGGCCTCATCGTGCAGGACCTTGAGGGCCGGCATGAAGGCCATGGTCGTGCAGTTGGGGTTGGCAATGATGCCCTTGGGGCGGTGGGCGATCGCCTCGGGGTTGACCTCCGAGACGACGAGCGGGACCTCGGGGTCCTTGCGCCATGCCGAGGAGTTGTCGACCACGACGGCTCCCGCGGCGGCGAAGCGCGGGGCGTACTCGCGTGAGGCTGCGCCCCCGGCGGAGAAGACGGCGACGTCGATGCCGGCCAGGTCCGCGGTGGCGACGTCCTCGACCTCGACCTTGGCGCCGCGGAACTCCAGGACCTGCCCGGCGGAGCGTGCGGAGGAGAAGAAGCGCACGCGGGAGGCGGGGAAGTCACGCTCCTCCAGCATGGCGCGCATGACGCGGCCGACCTGGCCGGTGGCGCCGACGACGGCGACGCTCACGCCGTCGGCGGGACCGATGTACTCGTTGACACTCATGAGGTGCTCCTTCAGCAGGAAGAGGAATGAGGGGCGGCGGGGCGGGCGGTCAGCGGCCGGTGCCGCCGTAGACGACCGCCTCGGCGGTGGAGGAGTCCAGTCCGAAGGCCGTGTGGACGGCGCGCACGGCGTCGTCGAGGACGGCGTCGTCGACGACGACGGACAGGCGGATCTCCGAGGTCGAGATCATCTGGATGTTGACGCCCGCCTCGCTCAGCGCGGAGAAGAGCCTGGCCGAGACCCCCGGGTGGGAGCGCATGCCCGCACCCACGAGGGAGAGCTTGCCGATGTTGGGGTTGAACTCGAGGGCGGCGAAGCCGAGCTCCTCCTGGGCGGCTTCCAGGGCCTCGCACGCGGCCGCCGAGTCGCCGTCGGGACAGGTGAAGGAGATGTTCGTCAGGTTGCTGCCGGAGGCGGAGACGTCCTGGACGATCATGTCGATGTTGGTGTCCGTGCCGGCAACGATGGCGAAGATGCGGGCGGCGGCACCGGGGACGTCCGGGACCCCGACGAGGGTGATCTTGTCCTGGCTGCGGTCGTGGGCGATGCCGGAGATGACAGGGGCTTCCACGTTGTTCTCCTTGGCTGACTTGCGGGTGCGGGCGTGGGCGCGCGTGGCGATGGCGGTCTGGTGGGCGTCGTCGACGAGCGCGGCGCTGGGCTGCTCGGCGCCCTCGGGGGCGACGACGACGCCGGTGACGGCGTCGACGGTGGCCACGCCCAGGGAGGAGAGGCTGCGCGGCGACCTGCGGCCCCCGCGCTCGGCGGGGTGGTCCTCAGGGTCGTCGTCGAGGATCTTGTCGAGGTGCTCGGCGACGGCCGGGATCGCCGGGCGGTCCTCGTGCGAGCCGTCGACGATCCAGGTGCCGGTGCGGTCCGAGAAGGACGAGCGCACGTGGATGGGCACTCCGAAGCGGCGGGCGTACTCCACCGCGCGCAGGTGGAGGATCTTGGCGCCGTGGGCCGCCATCTCAAGGGTCTCCTCGCTGGTGAGGGACTCGATGCGGTGGGCGCTGGGCACGATGCGCGGGTCGGCGGAGAACAGGCCGTCGACGTCGGTGTAGATCTCGCACACGTCAGCGTTGAGGGCCGCGGCCAGGGCGACGGCGGTGGTGTCCGAGCCGCCGCGGCCGAGCGTGGTGACGTCCTCGACCTCGTTGATGCCCTGGAACCCAGCGACGACGGCGACGGCGCCCGCCTGGATGGCGCGGGCGACGCGCTCGGGCAGGACACCGACGATGGAGGCCTTGCCGTACTTGGAGTCGGTGAGGACTCCGGCCTGGGCGCCGGTGTAGGCGCGTGCGGGCACGCCGAGCTCGTTGATGGCCATGGCGAGCAGGCTCATGGAGATGCGCTCCCCGGCGGACAGGAGGATGTCCATCTCGCGCCCGGGGGCGTCGGAGGTCAGGGCGTCGGCCATGTCGAGCAGCTCGTCGGTGGTGTCACCCATGGCGGAGACGACGACGACGACGGTGTTACCCGCGTTGCGGGTGGCGACGACGCGCTTGGCGACGCGACGCATCGCCTCGACGTCGCTCACGGACGAGCCGCCGTACTTCTGCACGACCAGGGCCATGTGGGGTGCTCCGTTCACTGGGGGCGACCCGGACCACGGAGGGCGCGGGCCGGTGTCGCGGACCGGGCGCGCGGGCGGCGTCAGGCCCACGACGGCGTGGCTTCGGGCCTCAGCATACGGCCCGTCCGCTGGGTGGAACCGTGTGATCCTCCATCCTGAGATGCGGTCGCGGGCCCGCGCCGGGGCGGCAGGCGCCCGACGGGCCTTCAGTGTCCGGGCAGGTGCGCCGACCTCGCGTCTTCGCCCCACCGGGCCGTCCACGGGACGACCGGCGAGTCCTCCCGGCCGGTGACGACATAGATCCTGCCGTTGACAACACGCCGCAGCTTCTTCTTTAGCGCCTGGTGGTAGTCCGCCATCGCCGTCACAGCCTTCGCCTGCCGCCCCTTCGCAGCGTGCGGCTGCGCACCGGGGAGATCGATTCGCAGAACGACGTACAGCCCGCGCGCCCGCACCGCCCGACGGCAGAACTGGGAGTGGTCATGCCCGTCCCTGGTTCCGGCGTGCAGGCCCGCGAGGGTGTCCATGACCTTCTCGGCCACGATGGCGACCAGGACGTGAGGGACCTTCGCATCCTTGTAGGCGTAGTCCTTCGCCTCAATGAGCCACAGGTCGTCACCGTGGAGCGCGACGATGTCACATCCACGCATTCCCCCGCCCTCCGGGTCCTTGATCGGGTTGAGGACGTTCCGGAAGTACGGCCACTCGTCGTACTTCGTCACGTCCCACCCGTCCTCGAAGGAGAAGACGGAGCCGTCGACGTCGAGGTCAGGCATCGTGCGTCACCGGTAGAGGTAGCGAGAGCTCTGCTCGAGCTCGGCGTCCAGAGCCGTCAGGACGGGAAGGTCGTCCAGGTCGTCGGCCTGGACGGCGACGACGGCCCCGGACTCTTCCCTGTCGAGGCCGGTGTAGCGAATGTCTGCCGCGCCGTCCTCGTCGAGCATCTGCAGCTCGCGCAGGAGGAAGAGACTGTGGGTGGCAAGGAAGACCTGTACGCCGTGGGCGGCGAGACGGGCGACGAGCGGCGCGAGGGCACGAATGGTTGCCGGGTTGAGGTTGGCCTCAGGCTCGTCCCAGAAGAGGTAGCCCTGATCCCTCAGGACCCCGTTGGACAGCAGGACCTGAAGCATGCCGAGCTTGCGGTGGCCCTCGGACACGAGCGGTGCCTCCAGGCGGTCCTCGTCGGACCCGCTCCGCCTGAGGACGAAGCGGTCGCCGTCCACCTCGAACCGGCCTCCCATGACCTCGGTGACAGCGTCCTCGACGCTGGTCCCCGAGCGGCCTTTGAGGCGGGGGCGGTACAGGAGCTCCGCCAGGTCGTTCCACGTCTCGTCGAAAGGAACCTCATAGGTCGCGTACAGCGAACGCAGACCGGGTGCGACCGAGAGGATCTCGTGCGCGGGCAGGAAGACCGGGAAGGCGCGAGGCCGGTGGAAGGCGAGACCGACCTTGATGCTGTGCGTTCCCCCCGGGGGATCGTCGCCCGGGAAACGAAGGTGAAGGTCGCTGTCATCGCCCAGCGTGATGGTGAGGTGCGTCTGCTGCCGTCCGTGCGTGGTGAGAGAGCGCAGCGTGTCCACGTTGAAGACACCGCACAGCTTGTCCCGGACAGCGGTCGGCCACAGCAGCCCGTCCATGTCCTCGTCAGGCGGGAACCGGACCGGGTTGGACTTCTCGGAGGCGACGGACGTCATGGCGTACAGCGTCCGAAGGAGCAGGGACTTGCCGGTGTTGTTGGTGCCGACAATGACATTGACCTGGGGCGAGAAGGTCATCTCGACAGACTCGAAGGGCCCGAGGTTGGTCAGGCTCAGAGTCGTGATCGGCTGCTCCACCATGGTGTTGAGTCTAGGACGCTCGGCTCTCGCACACTGTTGGCCCCGCAAGGCGCAATGGGACGGAGTGCACCGTGCCGGAACACCGACGGGGCTCGTAGCGTGACGGCATGAGCACGCCCGGGCCCTCCCTCACCCCGCAGGCCGTCCCCGCGGGCGCACCCGCCGGGGCGGGCGCCACCGGCCTGCTGCCGCAGGCCCTCGCCCAGGCCCGGCTCACGTTCCGCACGGCCCGGCTCGCCCGTGTCCTCGTGCGCTGGACGCTCGCGCAGTGGACCGTGTCCTTCGGCACGCTCGTGGCCCTCGCCCTCGGCGGGGCCTCGCGCTGGCAGCTCGGGCCGCTCGCCTACGACGCCTCACTGCTCAGCGCCGCCTGCGCGGGTCTGCTTCTCGCACCCCTGCTGGCGGCCCGGTGCGAACGGGCCGCCGTTGAGGGTGCGGCGGGTCCGGGAGCGCCAGGCCCGGGGGCGCTCGAGCACCATGCGAAGGAGACCTGCGGGCCGACGGCCTGCGGCGCCGCCGCTGTGCTCGCACGCCTGCTCCTCGTCCTGCCCTTCGTAGCGGTGGAGGCGGTACCGCTGGTGGTCCTCGGCCTGGGCCTGGAGGGGGCGTCGCCGTGGGCGGTGCCGACGCATCTGCTGCTGCTCGCGCTCATGGGCTGGGCCTCCTGCTGCCTCGGCTGGGCGGCGCGTGCGCTGGGGTCACGCTTCGCCGTCGGGATCGTGTACGTGCTGACGGCGGCCGTGGCTCTCGGGGCACCCGCGCTCGTGCTGGGGCTGGGGAGCGTCGTCAACGTGGAGCAGGAGCAGACGGTCTACTCGATCAACGGGGACACCTCCAGCACCGAGTGCTCCCTCACGCCGACGGTGCAGACCCGCACGGTGGGCCGCTCGGAGCTGTACTGGTGGCTGCTGGTGGGAGACCCCTTCGCGGCCCTGGCGGACGCGGCCGCCCACGGCCCTGCCTTCGACGGGGAGGGGGATGAGCCCGCCTGGTTGGTCGGTTCGCTCAACGCGCTGATGGGTCTGTCGGTGGACGGGCTGCGTGATGCGCACCCGCAACGGGTGGAGATCCGTATGTGTGGTGAGGACGTCATCTGGGACCACACGGGAACAGTCATCCTCGTGCAGGCCGATCACGCGCCCTTCTGGCCGGTGAGCGCGCTGCTCATGGTCGCGCTCGCTGCGGTCTCGGGTGCCGTCGGCTCGTGGGCGGAGGCTACTCGTCGACGCGGCGACGACCCTCGAAGGCCCGGCCGAGGGTGACCTCGTCGGCGTACTCCAGGTCGCTGCCCACGGGCAGGCCGGAGGCGAGCCGGGAGACGGGCACGGCCATGGTGCGCAGCATGCGGGTGAGGTAGGCGGCGGTCGCCTCGCCGACGACGTCGGGGTCGGTGGCCAGGATGACCTCCTCGACCTCACCTGCCCCCAGGCGCCCGAAGAGCTCGCGCACGCGCAGGTCGTCGGGGCCGACGCCGTTGATGGGGTCGATGGCGCCGCCGAGCACGTGGTAGAGCCCCCGGTACTCGCGGGTGCGCTCGATGGCGACGACGTCCTTGGGTTCCTCGACGACGCAGATGACGCGCTGGTCGCGACGCGGGTCGGCGCAGATGGTGCACTGCTCGGCCTCGGCGATGTTGCCGCAGGTGGTGCAGAAGCGCACCCGCGCCTTGACGGCGCGCAGGGCGTCGATGAGGCGCTCGACGCTGGCGGTGTCGGAGGCCAGGATGTGGAAGGCCATGCGCTGAGCAGACTTGGGGCCGACGCCGGGCAGCTCCCCGAGCTCGTCGATGAGGTCCTGGACGGCGCCTTCGTAGACGGCGGGCATGGGTCAGCGTCCCTCCGTCCCGCGGTCGGTGATGACGACTTCCTCCAGGACGGTGGCGCCGAGCAGGCGTTTGACGACCTCGAGGCCGACGGCACCGGCCTCCTCGGCGTCCTCGTCGTCCTCGCTGATGACGTCGTCCTCAAGCCGGACGGCGGGGGGTGTCTCGGTACCGGGTGGCGGCGCCTCACCGCGGGCGGCGGCGCGTGCCGCCGCCATGGCGGCGCTCACGGAGGCGCTCGGCGGCGTCCAGGCGTCCTCGGCACCGGGGTCGAAGGGCGCGGGCTCGTCGGGCAGGGGGATGCCGTCGGAGAAGTAGCCGTCATCGGGACCGGGGCCAGCAGGTCCGGGATCGGCGGGCCCGGGTACGCGCTGCCCGGTCTCGGCCGGGCCGGTTCCGGTGGGAACGGGCGGAGTGGGGCCCGCCCCGGGTGCGGCGGGCCCGGGAAGAGCACGCCCGTGGTCGAGGCTCGCGGGCGACTCCTGGGGTGCCCACGTGTCCTCGGGCGACGGCGCGCCTTCCGGGGCTGGCGCACCCTGCGGTGTCGGGACGCTCACGGGGGAGGGCGGAGCAGACGGAGGGGACGCAGCGGGAACCTCCGGCAGGGCGTGGAGGCGGTGCACGGTGGCCAGGGGCGTCTCGGTCGGCTCCCCCACCGGTCCCGAGGTGGGCGGCACAGCAGCCGGGGGCGGCGTCGGGTCGGCCTGGGCGGTGGTCGGGGCACTGGTCGAGGTACCGGCCGGGGCTGCGGCTCGCGCACCGGAGAGGCGGGCCTGGCCGATAGGCGCGACCTCCCCCCAGCCCACGGGCTCAGGGGTGGTCTCAACGGCGGCGGACGGGCTCGGGTGCCCGTCCTGGGGACCGGGGACGGTGCCACCCGACGGGGGGACCGGAGCGTGCTCACCCCAGCCGGGGGAGGGCTCGCGGCCGCCCGGTGCGGTGCGGGCGGGTACATCCCGGACGTCCCTCGCCTGCGTGGCGGCCGAGGGGCGGGGGCCCGTGGGCTCTGCGCCGCCGGGGCCTCCGGGTCGCGGACCACCGCGGCCTGCGGGCCCTGTACCGCCCGGCCCTCCCACCGGACCGGTGTCACCAGGTCCACGGCCGCCGGACCCTCCCGCAGGCCCGGCACCTCCGGGGCCGCCCGGGCCACCGGGGTCCCCGACGAGGACCGCCTCGACCTCAAGCTGGAGGCCGAGGGCCTGGTGAAGGGCCTGGGCGACGACAGGGCCGTGCCCGTGACGGAAGGCGTTGACGAGCCCGGGTGAGGTGAACAGGACCCGGAAGACGCCGGAGTCGATGTCACCGGGCTGGGCGTGGGGCTCGACAAGCGCCCACGTGGCACGACGCTCACGCTTGACGGCGTCAAGGACCTCACCCCACCGGGTGCGGATCATCTCGCCGTCGGCCCCGGCGCTGCCCACGGCCCGCTGCGCTTGCCCCTGTTGGGAGGCTCCAGCCGCATCGGGGGCGGCGGGCGCGGCCGGGGGTACCGCGGGAGCCACGGGCTCAGCCGGGGGCCTCGGTGGCATCGCCGCCTCGGGCACCGGCGGTGCCACCGGATGGGGCTCCGGCTGCACCGGCCACTCGGAGGCTGTCGGACCCGGCTGCGCCGCAGGCTGGGGCTCCGGCTGCATCGCACCCTCAGCGCCCGCCTGGGGCGCCGACTGGGACACCGGCTGAGGCTCCTCGACAGCCTTGGCGGTGCGCTCACCGCCACCGGCCGCTCGGCGGGCGATGTCCGCCGCCAGCGCGCGTGGGTCCTGCACGGCGGGAGCCGCAGGCTGCTCGGGACGCGCCACCGACGGCGTCGGCCCGCCGCCGACGACCCCCTGAGGTGCGCCCCGCCCGCCGGTCTGGGCCACCTGGGGGACAAGAAGACGGGCCATGAGCAGCTCAAGCTGTAGCCGCGGCGAGGTCGCCCCCACCATCTGGGTCAGGGCCTGGGCGGTGAGGTCGGCGTAGCGCGACAGCGCGGCCGAGCCGATGGTGCGCGCCTGCACCTCCATGCGCTCCAGCTCGTCGGACGGCAGGGAGCCGAGGGCGGGACCGGCCTGTGCCCCGGCGAGCGCGATGACCAGCAGGTCGCGCAGCCGCTGGAGGAGGTCCTCGACGAAGCGCCGCGGGTCGTGCCCGGAGGAGATGACACGGTCGACGACGCGGAAGACACCGGCACCCGAGGCCGCGGCGATGGAGTCGACGCACTGGTCGAGCATCGTCGTGTCGGTGTAACCGAGCAGGGCGACGGCCCGCTGGTAGTCCACCTCGGCGTCGAGCGCGCCGCCGATGAGCTGGTCCATGACGGACAGGGTGTCTCGCACGCTCCCCCCGCCTGCGCGGGTCACCAGCGGGAACACCCCAGGCCCCACACCGACGCCCTCCGCCTGGCACAAGAGACCGAGGTAGGCCTCCAGGGTGTCCGGCGGCACGAGCCGGAAGGGGTAGTGGTGGGTGCGCGAGCGGATCGTGCCGATGACCTTCTCCGGCTCGGTGGTGGCGAAGATGAACTTCACGTGCGCCGGAGGCTCCTCGACGAGCTTGAGCAGGGCGTTGAACCCCTGCGGGGTGACCATGTGGGCCTCGTCGAGGATGAAGATCTTGAAGCGGTCGCGGGCAGGAGCGAAGACGGCGCGCTCGCGCAGGTCGCGGGCGTCGTCGACGCCGTTGTGGCTGG
>ERZ772827.2046-NODE-2046-length-10020-cov-4.007526_pt1 | contig 10020 bp, 6 predicted proteins | sample MGYA00580850_ERZ772827 | MGnify/ENA primary metagenome ERZ772827 (study PRJEB29015, sample SAMEA2737950) | human oral metagenome | biome: human oral; feature: human-associated habitat; material: dental | place: China | collected 2145 ...
AAATACGGCTGAACCCAGCCGTATTTTTCATTCGAAATCCTCAAATCCCAAGCGCTGCAATCCATGAGTTGATCGCCATCGGCGTCTCTCCCATCTCGAAGCGGCGGCCTTCCTTGAGCACGCCTGTACCAGCAGAAGGGCGCAGGTGGGCCGTCGTCTGCCCCATCGCGCTCCCACCCGAGGTCGCAAACGGAACGACGGTCTTGCCCGTCAGGTCAAAACTCTCGAGAAATGTGTTAATGATATGAGGCGCAACATACCACCAGATCGGAAAGCCAACAAAGATGACGCCGTACTGCGCGATGTCAGGCAGCTCGCCTGCGATCGCCGGACGGCTCTTCGGGTCATTCATCTCCACACTCGAACGGCTTTCCCGGTTGTTCCAATCCAGATCATCCTCCGTATAGGGAACGGCGGGCACGATCTCATAGAGATCGGCACCGATTACATCGGCAATCTTATGCGCTACTGTTTCCGTTCGCCGCGAAGGCGATGCGGAGAAGAACGCAATCAGGGATTTCCCGTGCATTATCTATTTCCTCCTTGCCAGGAATTCATGAGCAAAGCCGCGGTCATCGAGCAGAATATCGGACTCAAACATCCGATTCCACGGGAAGGTCACCTCAACGGCATTGATCTCCGAGATCGGGGGCAGATTCTCCTCGATAAAGCGATTCATCATGCGTGTCGAACGCACCGCAACCGCATCCATCTTGGACCCGAGGCTGCCGTAGAACCCGTCGCCGCGCAGCCAGGTGAGCTGGCGTGCGATGGTGTTGCGCACATTCGCCTGATACGCCCAGTCATCGAGATAGCGCGTCGTGAGCAGGTGGTCCACCGCATCCGGCTGCATATGGCGGACAAGCATCCCTTGTCCGAGCGCAAAGCCCGAGCTGTTCGTCGGCGTGTTCCAACCCGCATAGGCGCGAATTTTGTAGAGGAGACCGCGACGCTGGAGCTCTCCCATCAGCGCGTTATCGGCGCCATTTGCAAAGGCAATATCCGCGATCGAAACAGGATATCCCTTTGCGGCATAGTCGGCCACAATATCGGCAAAATACGTCGTTCCGTCACGCGGCGTACCGTCATTGAGCAGCGCATTCGCCTCGTAGGTGCGCCCGTCCGGATTCGTGTTCACGGCGAGAACAACGTCCGCCTTCTCCGGCGCGCGGACAATCATGCCGCCGGCAGCGAGAACAGCATCGCCAATCGAGGTTCCAATCTTCTCATCCGAGTAGGCGGGCACCGTCTCTGCACCGCGTCCCCAATTGTAGCGAGGATAGACGAACGGTACCTCATGGCGCTGCTCGTTGACCGCACGTGTCAGCATAAGCAGACCGATCTCGTCGATTCCTGCCATCGTCTGAAACCGCGTTTTCCCGAGGTCCGCCCCCGCCTCTGCAAGGTGGCGGCTCTCCATATGCGTCTGCGAGAACGGCGCGTTGTCATCGCGTCCGAGCGCGAGGTAGCGGAACGCCCCGCGGTCACGCATGAGACTGATGAGATACGCATTGACCGCATAGTTTTTTTCACGTCGGCCCATCCAGTCGGCAAGCGCCTCCTTCGGAATCAGCCGCTCGAGGAAAGCATACTCCTTGCGCTCGCGGCGGCTGAGCCCCTCGACTTCCTCCTTGTCGCGCAGGACCGTATAGCGGAAGATGTCCGCGCCGTAGCGGCGGTAGTACTCCGGCTCCTCATGTCCCGACGCTTCGCCCGTGCGCGGCGTGCGCATGATGGAGCCGAACACATAGAGGGGAATCTTCGGCCGCGTGCGTGCGAGGTCGCTGAACCGCGCCGCGCGTGCGAGCACCTGTGTGCGCGTATCACTGTGTTTGCGCGAGCCGACGAGACTGCCGTAAATCATCGCATCCGAGGAGATGACCGCTGCCTTTACTCCCGGCTGCTCAATGTTCTCGCGCACCCATGTCCAGAGTTCATCCGGGTGTCCCCAGTCGTCACGGCTGCCGAGCAGTTCCTGCGGCGGCACAATGACCTCATAGCCGGCCTGCTGGACGACATCCGCCGTCTGCTTGCTCGAGATCGGGCGGCCGTCGTGCGGGACAAAGATGATCTTCTCCGCGGCCGGCTCCGCCTTTGCCGCATCAGCCGTCTGCGGCATGAGCAGGATCGTCAGTACAGCCGTGCATAGTGTGCAGATAATATTTTTCGTCAAGAGGCTCCTCCTTCCGCTGCATGCTCTTCCTCATCGGAAGAACGCTTCTCCTTCAAAATCGCCCGAAGGCCTTCCTTCACGTCATCGGGCACGTTTAATTTTGTATCAAACATGATGCCGCCCTCGCGCACCTGTGCGCCCTCAATCTCGATCATATCGATCAGACGATGTCCGCGGAACTCCGTCGCCCCCAGTTTTGACGCTGCAAGCACCTCGTGAAAATCTACGAGCACCTTATTTCCCTTAATGTCTACCGGCAGACGGTCAGACACATCGAGGTGCCCCACCATGCGCTCCACCATCGAGAGCGATATGCGCGAGAACACCCACGACACGAGTCCGTGATCCGGAATATTCTTCTTGCGGACGCGATAGACTGCATAGGACTTCTCGCCGTCGTGGACGAATTCCTCGATGGTTCCGGACAGCTCAATCTTCTTGTATTTTTTCGTCGTGGTACAGACCATATCGAGCCTGCCGTTCTCATGAGATGTAAGCACGATACTCCGGATCGAGCCCTCCGTTCCGATGTTGTGCGCGATGGCTTCATTCAGCACAGAGTCCCGTACGAAAAGATGTCCTTCGGCGATCTGCACCAGCGTCTCGCGGTCCCATGTATCACGCAGAACGGTGAGTGCGGGTCCATAGTCCTGCACAGCCTCCCGAACTCTGCTCCAGTCAATGTTCTGTACCTGTTCAATGACGTGTGCAGGAATATCAACAGCCATCAGCTTCCCGCCTTTTCTGCAGCAGCCTTCTTCGCACGCAGATCCGTCCAAAGGCTCTGTGCACGGTCAAAGAGTTTCTTGTCGTTCTTGCGCACGTCCTGATCGCTCATGATCTGCGAGAGCATCTGCGTCGCTTTTTCAAAATCGCCGATGCGGTAGTAAGCCGCACCTGCAATGTACACGGCCATATTGTCGGTCATTCCGTGGATCGGATAGTGCTCGGTCATGACGGATTTCTGATAGAGCTCTGCAGCACGGCGCAGCATCTCCTCTTCCTTTTCATGCTCCTCCGTATCGCGGTAAACCCACGCCATTCCCATGCAGTACCCCGCCTGCTTTTGGAGCGACCAGCCGAGGCGCTCCGCGAAGAAAATGCCCAGTTTGTAGGCGCGGATCGCCTCCTCCACCGTGCGTTCCTCCGTATACGGCAGGTTGATTTTATGTCCCTCAAGCAGCTCCTTGATCTTGGCCTTATCGCGCACACTGATCGGCTCCTCGGTAAACTGCTTTTCATCCGCGGCAAAACCGCAGTGCTCACACATCCAGATGCGGTATCGGTAAGGATTGACGCCCTTGTAGTGCACACAGAAATCTTCATCCGTCTCCAGCGTGATGAGGCGTGTCTTCAGCTTTGTCACATGTGTTTTCTCTCCGCAGATCGGACAGTCTTTCTCAACGGTGTATATATACTCTGACATAACTCTTCCTCCTGCAAAAAATCTCTTTGTAGGATACCACAAAACACTGAAAAAAGAAAGAAGAGCCCGCCGCGCCCAGTGGCGGCGGGCTCTTCTCAGCCGCTCGGCTGCCGCATCATGTGCAGAGGCATCACCGATGATACCGCATGCAGAGTGCCTGCAGTTTCTTCGGATCGAGCTCGAGGAGGTAGTCCTTCTTGAGGCTCCAGCGCCAGTTGATGCCGACGGTGCCGGGCGTATTCATGCGGGCGCGCTCGTCAAGAGCGAGCAGGTCCTGCATCGGGATAATCGCCATGCGTGCGCGCGAGGCATAGGCCTTCTTGATGAGTCGCTTGCAGATGGTGCGCGGGCGGTCGGAGGTCGTTCCTGTGATGTTGGCGAGTGTCTCGCGCAGCACCTCATCGATATCGCGCTTAAACCAGCCAACCGTTGTGTTGTTGTCATGCGTGCCCGTGTATACGATACTGTTCTCAGGCACCGTGAATCCGACGCGGCCGGACTCGTTCGGTGCAAGGAGGAACTGTACGATCTTCATCCCCGGGAAGCCGCATTCATCGCGCAGCCGCTCCACGTCTGCCGTAATGATCCCGAGATCCTCGGCAACGATGTCGAGTGTACCGAGCTCCCGCTCGATTTCATCGAAGAACGGCTTGCCCGGCCCCTTGATCCAATGCCCGTTGATCGCCGTCTCCGCCTTTCCATCAATCGACCAATAGGACTCGAAGGCGCGAAAATGGTCGATGCGGATGATGTCCACCTGCTCGTGCAGTTTCTGAAAGCGCCGCTTCCACCACGCATACTGCTCGGCCTTCATGGCCTCCCAGTTATACTGCGGATTGCCCCAGAGCTGCCCATTCGCAGCGAAGTAGTCAGGCGGCACCCCCGCTACCGTGCGCGCCGTACCATCCTCATTCAGATCGAAAAGCTGCTGATGCGCCCACGCATCCGCGCTGTCCTGTGCCACAAAGATGGGCATATCGCCGAGGATCTCGATCCCCTTCTTCCGCGCGTAGTCATGCAGGCGATTCCACTGCAGATGAAAGATGTACTGCTTAAACCGGTCGAGCTCAACCTCATCCCGCTGACGCTCCGCAAGCGCCGCGAGCGCTGCTGGGTCGCGATTCTTGATCTCGTCGGGCCACTGTATCCACGGTGTACGATGATACTCCTTCTTCGCCGCATGAAAGAGCGCATAGTCATTGAGCCAGTACGCCTCCTTTTCACAGAAGTCCTGGTACACCTTGTCCTCTGCACACTCCCTGCGGAATACGTGAAATGCCTTTTCGAGCAAATCCTTTTTGAACTGTTTGACACGCGCAAAATCGATGAAGGCAGTATTCGCCTCATACGGCAGGAAGAGATCTTTCTCCGTCAGCCAGCCACGGGCGGCAAGCTCCTCAGGATCGATCATCATGATATTGCCGGCAAAGGCAGAGATGGACTGATAGGGCGAGTAGCTGGGGCCGACAGGACTGAGCGGCAAAATCTGCCAGACCTTTTGCCCCGCCTCGGCGAGAAAGTCGAGGAAGCGGTACGCCTCCTTTCCAAAATCCCCCACGCCGTATTTCGACGGCAAAGAAGTCGGATGCAGGAGAATGCCTGCCTTGCGCTCATAGCGGCGCGGTTCCTTGCGCTCACGAAGGAGTAATCCGAAAAGCGGTGGTATCTTGATGCGGAGTCTTCCGCGCTCTACCTCATAGGTACGTGACGGCTTGAATGCATCCTCGAAGATTCCGCATGCAAAGTCGCTCACATCGACCTCGATCGTCAGTGTCTCCGTCAGATTCCGATTAAACGCGGCGATAAAAACGCCATCTTCCTTCTCCTGGTTGAACACATCGTAGCCCGAGCGGATCGTCCGTGCATAGGCGATCACATCACCCGCACCATAGAGCGGCAGGATGTCACCTGTGCGAAGGGCATCGTTCTCATTGCGCACAGCAATGAATCGCTCAAACCAGCCACGAATCTCCTTATTGCCGTTCTCCCAGTCATAGGGACGGCGGTTGAAGGGATCCTTGAACCCCTGCATGCCGATCTCGTCACCGTAGTAGACGCTCGGCACACCAGGATAGGTCATCTGCCAGAGCGTCGCCATGAGGAGTCGGCGCGATCCGAGGTCAAATTGCTCGGGGGTCATGCGTACGCGCGACTGCTCAATCGCAGGCATCCCCTCGTAGTAGGGCACACCGGCGAGAACGGTAATCGCACGCTGCACGTCATGACTGCCAATGAGGTTCATCATGGCATAGAGATTTTCCTTCGGATAGTTCTCGATCTGGCTCGCAAGCCGCCGGGCAGTCTGACGGCCATCCACAGACCCCGTGAGGAAATCGAACATCATCGTACGCAGCGGATAGTTCATCGCCGAGTCCATCTCGTTTCCGGAGAGGTATTCGCGTGGTGTCCCATAGGCGACTTTGTTCGATGCATCCTCCCAGACCTCACCGATCATGACGGCGTCGGGATTGGTCTTTTTAAGCTCGGAGAAAAATTTCTTCGAGAATGTCGGCGGCAGCTCATCGATGACATCAAGGCGCCAGCCCGCAATGCCCTCATTCATCCAGTGATGGAGCACACTGTCCTTACCCGTAATGACAAAGTCCATATAGGCAGGATCGGTCTCATTGACATTCGGCAGCGTGTCAAAGTTCCACCAGCAGTCGTATTCATTCGGATAACTGCGGAAGTGATACCACGAGTAGTACGGCGACTCCTTCGACTGGTAGGCGCCGAGGGATCGATACTGATGCTGGCGATTGAAGTAAATGCTGTTGCTGCCCGTGTGGCTGAACACGCCGTCAAGAATGATCCGAATGCCCCGCTCGTCCGCTGCTGCAACGAGCGCGCGAAAATCCTCGATATCCCCAAGCACAGGATCAATCTTATGATAGTCCCCAGTATCGTAGTGGTGATTGCTCTCGGACTCAAATACAGGGTTGAAGTAGATGCAGGAGACTCCTAAATCCTGCAGATAGTCCAGCTTCTCCATCACGCCGCGCAGGTTCCCGCCAAAGAAATCATAGGCGATGATCTCCTTCGTATCAGGATCCTTGAGATACATGGGGTCGTCTGTCCAGTCTGTTCGAATGACCGCACCTTTTTTTCGTACAATAGTATCGCCCGAACGCGCAAAGCGATCTGGAAAGATCTGGTACATGACTGCATTCTTGAACCAGTCGGGCGTACGTGCCCCCTTGTTGTAGATCGTGATCTGATACGATGCAGGGGCCTCTCTGCTGAGTGCCCCAACACCGCCAAGCAGCTCCTCGTTGTTCCCATAAAAATAGGTGCCGCTCTCCATTGTAATGATGAAGTAATACCAAAGAAGACAGCCGTAGTCCGGCAGGCTGATCCACGTGGTATAGAATTTCTGTTCATCCCGTACATCCTTTGTCTCCAGCGCAATCAGACGCTCCCCCGTCTGATCCTGCCACAGTCGCACGAGCACCTGGCGAATCGGCTCATAGGTACGAATGCGGATGCCAAGACGCAGCCGACTGCCTGCCTCCGCCGCCCCGACAATAGAACGAAAATAAATATCCTGAGAATTGTGCTCCACCTGATAAGATTCCAGCATAGCGCCCTCTCCTTTCCAAAAGGAAACGCACAGAAACCACTGGCGAATCAAACAGTCTTAATTGATTCCAATTCGCCAGCGGTTTCTTAAGGAGTGCGTCATGTAAAACTTGAATGCGATCAATCCACTCACAAATCAGATTGCCACAACGAGATGATCTCAGTTTCCAAGCAAAAGTCGCTCATAGAGCGTCTCATACTCCTTTGCGGAGCGCTTCCAGCTGAAGTCACTGTGCATCGCCGTAAAGACGAGCTGACGCCACTCACGCAGGTTGCCATACGCAGCGAGTGCACGCTTGAGGGCATACATCATCTCATGCGCATTGTATTCGTAGAACAGGAACCCGTTCCCCTTATCGACATCCGTGCGGTCAAATTGGACGACGGTATCCTTAAGTCCGCCCGTCTCACGCACGACAGGGACCGCCCCATAGCGCATGGCAATGAGCTGTCCAAGTCCACACGGTTCAAACATGGACGGCATAAGGAAGATGTCGGATGCCGCATAGATGCGCTGCGCGAGCTCATTCGAGAAGCGGATGTTGATGGACACCTTGTTCGGGTAGCGCCATGACAATTCCTTGAACCAATCCTCATAGTTGCGATCTCCCGTGCCGAGCAGGACGAACTGCACGTTCTCATGTTGGAGGATCTCATCCAGCACGCGCACGACGAGATCGAGGCCCTTGTTCGCAACGAGGCGTGTGATCATCGCGACCATCGGTGTACGGCGATTCTCGGGAAGCCCAAGATCGTGCTGCAGGCGCACCTTGTTGTCGCTCTTGCCCTCGACTGCTTTTTTGATGTCATAGTTGACGTAGAGATTCTTGTCCGTCTGCGGATTATAGACATCATAGTCAATACCGTTGACAATGCCGAAGAGCTCTTCGCGGCGCTTCTGCAGCAGCCCCTCCAGATGTTCACCGTAGTATTCGTACTGAATTTCCTCGGCATAGGTCTTGCTGACGGTCGACACGTAGTCGGCATAGATGATGCCTGCTTTCATGAAATTGACCGCATCGAAGAATTCAAAGTCACCGTTGTTGAAGTACCGCCAATCCAGTCCGAGCACATCCGTCATGACATCTTTGGGGAATACCCCCTGATACTTCAGATTGTGAATGGTAAAGAGCGTCTTGATTCCAGTGTAGCGCAGGTCGTCCATGTGTTCGAGCCGCAGGAATACATTGACGAGTGCAGAATGCCAGTCATTCGTGTGGATGATGTCCGGCCAGAAATCGAGTGCAGGCAGAAGGTTCAGGACGGCACGGCTGAAGAAGGAGAAGCGCTCCGCATCATCGGGATACCCGTAGAATCCGTCGCGGCCAAAGTACTCCTCATTATCTATGAAATAGAAGGTTACGCCGTTTAGCACGTACTTATCAATGCCGACGAACTTATCGCGCCACGCAACATTCAGTATGCCGTCATAGATATGCTCCATCTCGTTGCGAATGTCGTTGGCGATCACACCGTATTTCGGCAGGATTACACGGCAGTCCACCCCATCCTTTACGAGCGCTGCGGGCAGTGAGCCCGCGACATCTGCAAGGCCGCCCGTCTTGACAAAAGGAACTGCTTCCGATGCTACATATAGTACCTTCATCCCAATATCCTCCTTTTTCTCACAGGAGGGTGCCGTAATCCCTCCGTGAGCTGATCATCATATTGTCCAGCCGCTGTCATTCTCCTATCACGTTGTACCGCAGCTCATGCCTTTGCTGTACGCGTTTTCTTTGGTTCCACCTCTGCCTCTGCCGTCTTCTTGCGCGTGGTTTTCTTCGCTGCCGTCATAGCAGCAGACTTTTTCACCGTCTCCGCTGCCTGATTGGCAGGTTTTGAGGCAGCCTTGGTCTCCTTCGCCGGGGTCTTCTTCGGCGCGGCTTTCTTCACAGGCTTTTCCTCAGTCCCAGTTTTTTCAGCTGTGGTTTTCGTCGACTTTTTCGCAGGTGTTTTCTTCGCAGCGGCAGATGTCTCATCCGTCTTTACAGCGCCTGTCGTTTTGGTCGTCTTCTTGGCCGCTGGCTTTGGGGCAGATTTCTCCGATGCTGCCTTTGCCGTACGCTTCTTTGGCGCAGGTTTCTCTGCTGTCGCATCGCTATCGGCCTTCTTGGCGGCAGCAGCGCGTGACTTAGATGCTGCTGGCTTTTTTTTTGCAACGGCATCCGCTGTTTCAGCCACCTCACTGACGGGTGTCCCCGCACCGCTCTGCCGCTTAAGACGATAAAATGTCGAGGCGAGCGGCGGCACTGTGATGACAATGGACTGCTCGCGTCCGTGGAACGCATGGTTCTCGCTCACAATATCGCCGGCATTGAGCACGCCGCTGCCGCCGTACGCCTCCTCATCCGAGTTGAACACCTCGACATAGGTGCCCTTTGTCGGTACCCCGATGCGGTAGCCGTGGCGCACCTCAGGCGTGAAATTGTGCACGCAGATGATAAAATCATTCGGATCCTCTGCACGACGAATGAGTGCGATAATGCTGTTCTCACTGTCGTTGCAGTCGATCCACTGGAAGCCGTTCCAATCGAAGTCGACCTGCCAGAGCGCCTTGTTGTCGATGTAGAACTTGTTGAGCGCCTTCGAGTACGCAAGCATCTTCGTGTGCATCGGATACTGCTCGACCAGATGCCAGTCCATGCTGTCGTCGAAATTCCACTCGATGAAATGCCCGAACTCGCCGCCCATGAAGAGCAGCTTCTTGCCCGGATGCGCCATCCAGTAGCCGAAGAACCCGCGCAGCCCCGCAAACTTCTGCCAGTAGTCGCCCGGCATCTTGCTGATGAGCGAACACTTGCCGTGCACAACCTCATCGTGCGAGAGCGGCAGGACAAAGTTC
>ERZ772827.2047-NODE-2047-length-10020-cov-3.745309_pt1 | contig 10020 bp, 10 predicted proteins | sample MGYA00580850_ERZ772827 | MGnify/ENA primary metagenome ERZ772827 (study PRJEB29015, sample SAMEA2737950) | human oral metagenome | biome: human oral; feature: human-associated habitat; material: dental | place: China | collected 2145 ...
ACTAATGCGATTTCATTTTTATTTTGTGACTATAAGTGATGAGGATGATATCGCGAACTTTAGTATAGATACTGAGCAAAAGCTTAAAGATTTGTTAACTTTATTAAGTGAGAAAACTCATCCAGAAAGAACTTGGACCCGGAATAATGATTTAGATAATAGAATTATTTTACAAGAAATAGCCAAGGAAAATGAATTTTGGAGACTTAACTTTGTTAAGGTTCGTGATGGAATGCTACCAGGAGTATTAGATACTGAGGGTGAATTTTCTGAGCTGACTTTAAATGAAGGTGAGTATATGGGAGAGGATATGACTATTATTTACTCTCCTACTCATAATATTATTGGAGTTCAACGTAATTTTTTTAGTGTTAGTGCATCTAAAACCGCAGATTATTTCAATGAAATGCAAATGAATTTAGTTGCTGATGGTCGAGCATTTAAATTTGAACCAATAACTGACTCTGTTGAGATTCCAAATAGTGCTATTTATCGTGGTGTGGAAATATCTTGTTATGACTTGAGTGGTGGTAGTTTAGAAGAAACTATAGGTCTAAGTGATAGTTTTGGGGCTAAAAGAGCTACATTGCTATTAAGTATGGGAACTGCACCACGGAGTAAAGGCCTAAAAGAACGAGTGGTTACTTATGTAAATCGTATAAGTAGACGTGGGACTGTAACTAAAGCACTTATCAATTTTAAGGCAGATGAAAGTTCACCAGTTGAGTCAATCGATTTATTAAATCAAAAATTAGAAATTTGTATTAAAATTACTTACTCTAAATCTGAACCTATTACGCATCAAAAGGTGTATCATGAATTTTTACCTAAATTTAGGGCGCAACTTGATATACTAACTGACGAAAGGTGATAATTTATGGTGGCGACTTGTTATAAATTAGGGAAGTATATTGTTTGCATTCTTTTTAGTGTTTATGTAGTTTGTTTTTATGGTGAGATTAATACAGCGATTGTTAATGCAGTTTTAACTATTAGTTCTGTTTTACTTGGTTTAATTTTTACTACTTTAAGTATATTTATTGGTATCACCCAAGAAAGAGTAATGATACGAATTAGAAAACGTAATAAAGGGCTTGAGTTATTATCTTACTTTGAAAGTGCAATTAGAAATAACTTTTTAGTAATTATTTGTTCTTTATGTGTGTTATTTAAACCAGATGCTATCTTTTCTATTTTTTACTACCAATTTAGTATTTTAGAAATTATTACATTTATTTTTTTGAACCTGACTATACTTAGCTTGGCTTCAACTTATAAATTGATTAATTTAATACTATTGATTTTTAGACATATTCTAATAGATACTTGAATTTTATTTTATATCAGGCATTTATTATTTGAGTTAATCAGTATTAGAATTGGGCGTATAATTATATTTAAATTGGGTATGATTATTATATACGTATAAGAAAAAATATATTAATAAAGTGTTAGTATTATTAGTACAGTAAAGGGTGGGGAGATATGATTATTCAAAAGAAAAGAGTTCGAAATATACAAAAGTATTTAGACTTTTTTAATAGACAGATGATTAATGAATTTTACATTCAGGTTCCAAATAAAGTAGAGAATTATGAGAAACTTAGAAATGTAAATCCTGGAGATATAATAGATAAATCTATAGTTCCGACTCCTATAGGGCCGATTACTCAATTTAATGCAAATGGTAAAGAACAAATTAGACGAGATTTACCTAAAGAAACGAGATGGTTTAATCGAGATTTCCATGTTGTTGATTGGCATGGAACAGATCATTATGGTACTTGTTATGTTCCTAGAAAGTGTTATCCCAGAGATTTTATTGCACCACCGGAAGAAGAAATTATTTTTACAACAGATTCCATTAAATCTATGTCATTGAATAGAAATGATTTAGATAGGTGTAAACATATCATAAACATGTTTTTAGAATTATTTGGATTTTGTGAATTAGTTGCTTTGGAAACAGTTGCTGTTTCTAATATTATAAATAAACGTGTTCCTTGGAATTTATTGCCACCAGATGAGTATCCATGGGAACGAATAAAATCAAAATTGGAATCTGATAGAGGATTTAATTTTAAGCGTCGAAGTCTAGAACATGAGATAGAAATTCTACATAGCTACAATCCTGACTTATTTGCAATTGGAATTGATAACTTTAATGGTTATTTAGTATTTGGATATTCTAGTAAGAATATTTTTATTTTAGAATCAACCGAATTAAATAATGCTACTTATGTATTTAAAAATGGTTGGGAGAATGTATCTCGATTAAGTAAAAAAGAAATTTTAAATGAATGTTTACAATATGCTCGTATTATACATTCTCCTCAATGGAGGGAACAAATAAATAGTTTATTTTTATAAGAATTATTTTATAGATCTGATGGATAATAATTTGGTGTATATTTTTTCTTATAGAAGCTGGTAAATCTATAGCCTGTATCAAGTTTTGATCAACTTTTATAATCCTCCCTTACCATAAAAGAAATCATATATTTTCTTTCAGAAAGAGGGGTTAATTATGACAGCAGTAAAGCATGAATGGCGCAAGCACGAAAAGGAATTGTATTGTCCGAAGCAGCAGACGGTGCAGGTTACGGTACCGAGCATGAAGTTCCTCGTGTTGGACGGCGTGGGAAATCCAAATCATGCGGCCTTTGCCGATGATATCGAGGCGTTATATTCGTTGTCCTACGGGATAAAGATGTTGCCGAAAAAGGGCGTGACACCGGACGGGTATTTTGATTACACGGTGTATCCGCTGGAGACACTCTGGAAGCAGATTGAGCATATGGAGCAGTTTGACAAGAATAATCTGCAATACCGGGTGATGATCAGACAACCTGATTTTGTGACTCCTGACGTGTTGGAGGCGGCCATTATGAATGTGTCCAAGAAAAAATCGTTGTCTCGATTTAAGGACGTGCGGCTCGAATCGATTGAGGATGGGGAGTGCGTGCAGATATTGCATGTCGGGCCTTATGATGACGAACCGGAATCGTTTATGAAAGTAGAAGAATTCTGCAGTGCCCATAATTTGCAACGTGTTAATGACGAATGGCATCGAGAAATCTACTTGTCCGATGCGCGAAAGGTGGAGCCCGCAAAATTGAAGACGGTACTGCGTGTGCAGGTAAAAAGGGGATAGTATAAAACTGTCATAATAAACTTAATCGGATTTATCAAGGAGGCGCCTTATGGATCTGCATAGTTTTTTCTTATTGTTCCCCAGTATTTTCATGCTGCACGAACTTGAAGAAATACTTTTGTTTCCTCGCTTTATGGATCGGAACCCGCAACTGCAACGACGACTTTTATCGGGGGCGTTTACATCTTTCAGAATCAATGTAATCATCTATCAGGAATTCATACTCTTGTTGATTATATTCGGGGTGAGTATATATTTTGAAAGCTTCGATTTTTACCTCACCATAATCATAGCCTATATATACCATGTAATCGGACATGTATTTCAAAGCATAATCCTGCGACAATATATCCCGGGTGTTCTTAGTGGCATTATCACAGCCGGATATTGCACATATCAGATATATGATGCGGTGTCGGAGAACCATATGCTGTTAGCCTATTCGTTCCTAACACTGTTGATTATTTTCGTTAATATCGCTGTGAGCTTTAAAATTCTTCAAAGCCTGCAACATGACTGATTAATTTGGTAAAAATTAACTATACTTCTAATTAATAACTGATGCTTGATGTATAAAAGGACGCCCTACCATTAGAGAAAATTATCTCTGATAGTAGGTCGTCCTTTTTTATGTAAGCGTTTTAAAGTATAGTTGGTTAGTATCCCTATGGGTTGCATAATTACAATTTAATAGAAACTTATACAGGCGCTATTCAATTTCCGCTTTCAAATCAATGACGTTTTTACATGCTACGCAACTATCGCAGTCACAGAATTCAGCGCCTTGTGCTTTGATGTCTTTAGCGTGTTGTAATAGGTTAGCAGCACCTTCTTCGCCAAGGATTTGTACAGCGCGTTCGGAACCTGCAAAGGCGATTGTTTCGTCGATAAGGGCAATGTTTTGTTCTGCTACAGATACGAGTTGTTTTGTAAGCTCTGCTTGTTTTTCTGTTCCCTCAGCATCGAGCCAAGATTGAGCGAATTCTTTTACAGTTGGATTGCTTTGTGGTGCATCTAATAACGCTTGTACGAGTTGTGTTAATTGTGTATGTGTCATGATAATCTCCTTTTATAAACTACTAACTATAGTTTTTGAATAGTGCGTTTAGTATCATATGAGCATCTATTCCTTTTGTTGAGTTCATTATAGCACCTACAATTATTTTGACTAGTAGAATGATTTTGGATAGATACTATCAAATAAGATAGAAATGTGATGATTACAGATAAAATGTTTTAATGTAATATAATAATGATAAAGGATAGCGAATGATAGGATCAAATCATTATGAATAAGTTAGACTTTATAAGTGAGGTGAGTTCGTTTGGAAGCATATATTAAGAGTTTAGAGACAGAGTTGTCTTTGATAAAAAATGGTTTCAAAGAGGAAGAAAGACGAGCCTTAGCCGATTATAAATTTAATAATCATGAATATATCAAGAAGTTGGCATTTTTAGCCTATAAATCTGACACCTATCAAGTAAGAATGTATGGCGTATTTCTTTTTGGATACTTATCAGAGCAAAAAGATATTTTGGTATTTATGAGAGATGAAGTTTCTAAAGATGATAATTGGAGAGTTCAGGAAGTATTAGCAAAGGCATTTGATGAATTTTGTCACAAGACAGGGTATGAAAAAGTACTTCCAATCATTGATGAATGGTTAGCGGATAATAATCCAAATACGAGAAGAGCAGTTATAGAGGGCTTAAGAATATGGACAAGTAGACCTTATTTCAAAGATAAGCCAAATGAAGCTATTAGACGAATTGTGTTATTAAAAGAAGATAGCAGTGAATATGTTAGGAAATCAGTAGGCAATGCTTTAAGAGATATTAGCAAAAAATTCCCTGAATTAATTAAAGCTGAACTCAATAACTGGCAGTTAGAGAACAAAGAAATAATTCAAGTGTATAAATTGGCGAGTAAATTTATTAGCTGATAAATTTTGGTTTATTGGATTAAATTAATTTGAACTTATGGAGGTAGTAATGAATAAGATCACTTGCATTTGTTTAGGTGTTAAAGACATGGAACGGTCGATAAAGTTTTATAGAGATGGTTTAGGATATAAGACTGATTGCAGAGAAAATAATCCGTCAGTATGCTTTTTCGATACTCCGGGAACAAAGTTTGAACTATTTCCTTTGGAACAATTAGCAAAAGATATTGATGAAAATAATCCACCTACGGGAAATGGGTTTGCCGGAATTACATTAGCTTACAATGTTGAACATAAAGAAGATGTTGATAATGTCATTGAATTAGTACGAAATGCTGGGGGAAGAATTGTAAAAGAACCACAAGATGTTTTTTGGGGTGGTTATCATGCTTATTTTTCTGATCCCGATGGCTATTACTGGGAAGTTGCATGGGGGCCAAATTTTAAGTTTGATGAAAATGGACTACTGAAATTTTAGTAGTTAATCTTGCTCAGGCTTGTCGTGTTCTTTTAGTGATATAATTTATTTAATACATATAGTATGTTTTGAAGGGATTGTATTATGAATAAGATTCTATGTGCATTGGTTGCATTAGCTTTCATTAGTGGTCTCAATGTTGCCTCCGCAGATGACTCGATGCGATTTCGTCTTAATGGTAATTCTATTTATGACCAGCCCTATGGTGACAGAAATGAGTTTCCATGTCCTGACGGCCTAGGTAGTTGTACTATAACTGATAGCGATTATAAAAGCACTCGTAAAGGTCAATCACTAGAGTTGTTTGATACTGTATATGAGGCTAAGCAACATTTGAACTTTAAACCGCAGTTGCCAAGTGGATTAGAGGGATTACGTTCTGTACATGTATCCATTGTGGATCATGATGTATTACAAGTCGTGTATGCCTATCATGAGTTTTTAAAAGGGAGATACTTTGACCGTGCAGATGATATACCGAAATATATTAAGTATCGTGTATCGACTCTATCAGGCAATATAGCAGGCGATTATAAGGATTACTTACCTCAGAAAAATGATGTTGTAAATGGGATGACGGTAACCTATCGAATGGTGGATGACGCCGTTTACTTAGTATCTTGGGAACATAGGGGGCAGAACCATGTGTTCTTATTTAATGCGCCAGTTTCCGTTGAGCGAGTTAGAGAATTGATTAACAGTGTAGAATATTGAAAAAACACTTTAAGTGTAGTATATTATAGATAGGCAATTGATAGTTGTGCAATTAACTACAAAATCCCCCGGAGCGGCAACTCCGAGGGATTTTTTACATTATTACGCTAATGCTAGAGCGTTGGGCTAGTTGCTAAATAAAAGGGCTAGGAAAGCGTCTAACCACTTGCAAATGTAGTAGGCGAGTACATTTACCATGACGGCTACCCAAAATTGATAGTTGTTATGCAATAACTACACCCCCTTTCTGTTGCCAGATTAGGGTTAGCAACACTTATAGTATAGCAAAATATACTTTACACAAATAGCGATATACAGCCCTCTTTGTTGTGTTTGACATAAAAAATAAAGGAGTTTTTATGAACTTAGAAAATTTTAAGATTTCAAAGCTATCATATATAGAAAATGGTAGTAATGAAATCATGGAAAAGTACCAGATACGTGCACAATATGAAACGGAACCGCCTCATGGGGATGCTATATACTCTATTTCTATAAAAGATAAGGTATTGCCATTTTGGATTTATGGTAGAGAGGTTACTTTTATAGGTAGTAGCATGGTTATGGTCGAGTCTGTAAAATGTAAAACATGGAATCCAATTCAAACTATAATTATTGATTTAAAGCGTGAAGTATATGCTAACTTAAAGGAATGGTATACAGATATTTCCTTTGTTAATGAACGCATTGAGCTAACGAACCAAGTGGTAAAGAAGAAGAAACTCATTAAGAATGATTTTGATGATTTAGAGTGGACTAACTACTAACGATGAGTTTTATGAAATCATATTCATTTTATTTTAATTGACATAAGTCTATAGAATACAGTACAATACCCTTATATCTTACAACAAGCTATGAATGGGTATAAAGGTTTACAAATCCTGCTTTCAGAGAGTTGTCGGTTGGTGCGAGGCAATAGAGGTTGTACGCTGACACTCTCCCGTGAGCTTTGGTGGCGAATGCAGCAGTAGTCATCGACGGTGGTTCCGTTATACCCGCAACGAGTCCCAATTAGGGTGGTACCGTGTTATGAATATAACGCCCCTTTGAGCAACGACAGTTGTTCTGAGGGGCTTTTTTTTATAAAAGTTTAGTCAACCATACTACGTGACCGAATTAAAGTGGTGCTTTGACGCTCCAGCTAGCTTAACGGTCTTCGGTCTAGGGCCTCGACCTACTAAAGTCGCTTGCGAGCACGCACTTTAATTCTACGTTTTGTTTGACTAAACTTTCACAATGAATAGATATAATAAAGTGTTATGTTTTATTAGTACAGAAAAGGTGAAGATTATGGATCAAAATCGCGTATATTTCTTCGATACAACCCTTCGTGATGGGGAACAAACACCGGGCGTTGCACTTCGCACACCAGAAAAGGTAGAGATTGCGAAAGGTCTCGTACGCCTTGGTATTGATGTTATTGAAGCAGGTTTCCCTGCAGCGTCTCCTGGGGATTTTGAAGCGGTGCAAACTATCGCACGTGAGGTGAAGGGTACAACAATTTGTGCATTGGCACGTGCTAATGAGAAGGACGTTATCAAGGCTATAGATGCATTGAAGGATGCGGAGCGCAGTCGTTTACATGTGTTCATCGCTATCTCCGAGATCCATATGCAATATAAATTAAAGATGACTCGTGAACAAGTACTAGATAAGGTTAAAGCTATTTTAGAATTGGCTAAAGGTAAGGTTGATGAAATCGAATTCTCTGGCGAAGATGCATCTCGTGCAGACTTAGATTTTGCTTGTCAAGTATATGGCACAGCTATTGCTGGTGGTGCAACAATCATTAATGTACCAGATACAGTGGGGTACATGATGCCTCAAGAGTTTGCTTCTAAGATCCGTTACATCAAAGAACATACACCTGGTATTGAAAATGCCATCATTTCCGTTCACTGTCATGATGACCTTGGTCTTGCGAATGCTAATTCCTTGGCTGCTATCGAAGCTGGTGCTCGCCAAGTAGAATGTACAGTTAATGGACTTGGTGAACGTGCTGGTAACGTGGGTATCGAAGAGGTTGTGATGTCTCTTAAAACACGGCATGACTATTTCCACGATTTACAAGTGAACATCGATACAAAACAATTCACCAAATTGTCTAAATTGGTAAGCCGCTTAACAGGCGTGGCAGTTCCTCCAAATAAAGCTATTGTTGGTTCTAACGCATTTGCTCATGAATCTGGTATCCACCAACATGGCATGCTTAACAACCCTGAAACATATGAAATCATGACGCCTGAATCCGTAGGTGCTGAAAAGACAAATATCGTTCTTGGCAAACATTCTGGCCGTCATGCCTTCGAAGACCATTTGAAAACATTGGGATTCCACCAAACTTTCACAGAAGAAAAAATCAACGACCTATTTGCTAAATTCAAAGATTTGGCAGATAAGAAAAAACATGTATACGATGATGATATCATCGCTATTGTTGTGGAACACATGGATCACAAGAAAGCGTACGAGCTTGTTGCTCAATACTACAAATTGGGTGAAAAAGGTTATGCCTATGCTGATGTTCGTCTTAATACGCCAGAAGGTGAAAGAGCAGATGCTGCGGTTGGTGATGGCCCTGTGGATGCCTCCCTTAAAGCGGTTGAACGTGTGGTGGGCTTGCCAATTAGTTTGAAAGATTACCAAATTCGTGCCATCACAGCCGGCAAGGATGCCCTTGGGGAAGCAACTCTCAAGGTTGAATATAAAGGACGTATTTATCACGGTCGTGGTATCAGCACCGATATCGTTAAATCAAGTGTGAATGCATATATCAATGCGGTGAATTCCGTATTCCTAGCTATGGAGCTAGAACAACAGGAGGAAGAATAATATGGGTATGACCATTACTGAAAAGAATATGGCTCGTCACGCGGGTCTTGATGTCGTTAAACCGGGACAAATCATCGAATGTCATTTGGATGCAGTATTGATGAACGACATCACATTCCCACCGGCGCGTAAAGAATTCTTAAAAATCGGAAAACCTGTATTTGACCGTCATAAAATCTACTTGGTGCCGGATCATTTCACACCAAATAAAGATATTCAATCCGCTACACAAGCGAAAGTAATGCGCGACTTCGTACGCGAACATGGCATTACGAACTACTTTGAAGTAGGTAGAATGGGCATTGAACACGTTATTTTACCGGAAAAAGGTCTTATCGGTCCTGGCGAAATGATCATCGGTGCTGACTCCCACACTTGTACCTATGGTGCGGTGAATGCGTTCTCCACAGGCGTAGGCTCCACTGATGCAGGCGTTGCTATGGCAGAAGGTAAAACTTGGTTCAAAGTACCTGAAACCATTAAGGTTGAGCTTATCGGCAAACCTAACAAATGGGTCACCGGTAAGGACGTAATCCTCGATTTGATCGGTCAAATCGGTGTAGATGGCGCTCGTTACATGGCCCTTGAATTTGCCGGTGACGGCGTACAACACATGACTATGGCTGACCGTCTTACCATCTGTAACATGGCTATCGAAGCGGGCGGCAAATGTGGCGTATTCCCTTACGATGCAATTACTGAAGAATATATCAAAGGACGTGTCAATCGTCCTGTTGAGCCGATTGCTCCAGATGCTGATGCGGTATATGCTCAAACGATTACCATCGACTTGTCCAAATTGCAACCAGTGGTAGCATTCCCTCATTTGCCATCCAACACGCATTACATCAACGAAATTGACAAAGATATTAAAATCGACCAAGTTATCATCGGTT
>ERZ772827.2048-NODE-2048-length-10019-cov-7.572762_pt1 | contig 10019 bp, 11 predicted proteins | sample MGYA00580850_ERZ772827 | MGnify/ENA primary metagenome ERZ772827 (study PRJEB29015, sample SAMEA2737950) | human oral metagenome | biome: human oral; feature: human-associated habitat; material: dental | place: China | collected 2145 ...
TATGGCATTTAGCTCTACATTAAACTTAGGTGGTAAAGAATTTGATGTTCTTGACTGCAAATACTCTCTAAAAAGAGACGTAGATTCAAAAGGAAGACCTTCTTCTAATATTTATGGAGGTCGCATAACTGTAACTGTGGAGTCCACTTCGGATACTACAATTATTGAGCAAATGGTAAATTTGTACAAACCTTTTTCAGGTAGTATTGTCTTCAAAAAAATTGATGAAGATGCTAAAATGAAAGAACTTACCTTTGAAAATGCATATATTGTAGAATTTGAAGAAGGGCTAAGAGCAGAAGGTGAAAAACCGATGTCCCTTTCATTTACAATTTCAGCTCAAGTTTTGAAAATAGGTAATGCAGAACACCACGAAAATTGGCCTAAAAGTTAGGCTAATTACTAAAAAGAGTAAGTGCCTGACCTTATCGTTAGGCACTTTTGTTTTATAATAACTAAAATCCCATCATAAAATGAGTATAGTAGATTATGGCGTGGGGGGAAATATGGTAGAAAACGAAGCCTCAGAAGCTATTGCTAATATTCCTTCCAATCGCACCTTGTTAGTAGAAAAACTTACTGCTGAAGAACCTGTTGTTCCACAAACAGTAGAAGGACTTACAACAATTGAAGCTGTTTTTGAAGCATTTAATCCTAATATAGATGTAACTTTTGAAACAGACGATGGAGAGCCTGTTCAGGAGAATTTTGTATTCAAAAATACAGGAGACTTCCAGGTAAAGAATCTTACTTCTCAAAGTCCTTTTTTGAAGAATTTAGAGATACAAAGAGATTTCTATACCAAATTGGTGAAACAGCTTCGTTCTAATAAAATTCTTCAACGAGCATTGGAGAATCCAGAAACAAAACAAGCCTTTATTAGTGCTCTTACCCAGCTTAAGAATGAGCTTAATGAAAATGTTTAAATTGTAATTGAATATGTCAGAACAACAACTTAATGAACAATTAAATTCTGAGACAGCACTTCAAGAACGCCAGAAAAGTTCAGAGGCTTTTTCTCAAACAGCTTTAAACGAAGCCTTAACAGGACTTTCACGTCTTGGAGGGTTTAGCTTTTTAGAATCGGCTATAGAAGGAATTCAAAATTTGAATCCTGAGAGAAAAGCCCGTAAAAAAATGTTCTTAGTAGAAGAACAAAGTGCTCAAGAAAGAAATGATTTAGCAAAGAAAATAGATTTGTGGTTAGATTTGATTTCTAGTAATACATCTATTGCTGATATGGTAGAAAAAAGTCAGCAGCAAGCCAATGAAACTGCTGATTTATTAGCTAAGAATCAACTTACAGCGGTTGAAACTGTTCGAGAATTAGAAAAATCATACCGTTCTGTTCAAGCATTTTACAAAAATACAGAAAGTGATAAAATAACTAACATCACTATTGTAAATGCTTCTCCTGAACAAATTACAGATCTTGACAATTCTGTTTTTATTGATTATATAGCAGATGAAATCAATAAGAATTACGATCGTTTAGATTTGAGAGAGAATTACTCTATATTAGTTCTCCCTGGTTATTTAGGATCTAACAAAGTTCTTGAAAAATGGGCTAAAATAGCTTATGCTAATAAAGTACTCCTGTTTACCGATTTTGCCGATTTAGAAAGACCTGATGATGTAGTAGACTTATTTTCATCATCAAATTTAACAGGTGGAGATATCTACAGAAGTAATGTAGTAATGTCTTGCAACTGGAATATAGGCAGAGGCGCTTATCAGGAGATAGGAGAGGAGGAAGATTTACGAGTTCCTCCTTCTACAGCACTTGCAGGTAGAGTTTATGCACAGCCTATTGCACAAGTAGTAGCAGGTAAGAAATATGGAGGTATTAATGAAGTAGATGCCGTTTCTTTTCCTTTAAAGAAAAGTGAAATATCACAATTAGAAGCAATGGGATTGGTTCCTATGGTGAATGAGTATGGAAAAGTAATGGCTTTTTCAGGAAAAACTCTTTTCAACGGAGATGATTTGGGACTGCAATCCTATTCGGTAGTGCGAGTATTTGACCACTTAGCAAAAGTAAATATCGATTTTCTCAACCGTCGTGCTTTTGAGAATTGGAACTCGAAAATAGCACAGGATCTAAGAGGACAGTTAGTTCGTTATTTTGATAGTATAAAAGGCCCTGGAAGATTGATTCAAGATTACAAAATAATTCGTTTGGAGCAAGATCCTAATCAGAAAGATAGGGTATATTTAGATATGCATATCACTCCGTTTTTCCATACAAAGAGTTTTATTATTAGACTTGATGGTACCAAAGGAGATGAAGGAACCTCTTGGGATACGGCATACGATGAACAATAGAATGTATATATAAAAAGAACCCTCAGAATTACCTGAGGGTTCTTTATTATCCTTCATTTTCTACTATTCTAAAAATGCGAGTACCAATAATCATATTCTTTTCAGGGAGTTTATTTTCTTGAAAAGATAAATCTGGGTCAATATACTTTTTAGGTGAAAGTAGAGAAGGTTTGGTATAAAAAACCCAACCATATTCTTCTTTTTTATCGTAGTATTCTATGAGGGAAGAGGTTTTTCTCGCATTGTAATCAGATACGATGAGTTCAAACCAATCACCAAAAATCATTTCTTTTGTAGCCTTAGCTTTTAGTCGGATAGGTTTTTCATCAGTTAAGTTTTTATAAAACTCTATTTCGAATACTAAAAGGTTTTCGTTTTCGATTGACGAAGATGAATTATTGAATGAGTTGCCATCATAAGTACGTATTTTGTATATTTCGATAGGTATTTTTAAATACGATTGGAATGTTTGTACAAAGAGGGGGCTTACCACAATAGACAACAAACAAGTACTTGCCCATAACCCATATTTAAAATCATTGCTTATATTAAAAAATAATGAGAAAAGAGCTATGCTCATAAATAATTGTATTAGGAGCACTAATAAATACTTCCAAAAAGGGCTATCGTTTAAGGACTTACAAAATTCTTTTAAGTATATGTAGTTGAAATAACCTATTACGAAATAGAACAATTGCAATAACACATATCCTATAGGCATAAAATCAACTTGCAAGAAGCCTAACCAACCAAAAACAGAAAATATCAGGCTTGATAATACAATATAAAGAACTGCTTTTTTATCACTGAGCAGTTGTTGTTTTTTTGCCACAAAAATAGCTATAACACCCATTAGAATAGCAATAATAGGGAGTATGAATTGTGCTGTGAGTAGGGTTTGTATAAAAGAATAATTCATTTTTACTAAAAGATTTTAATTTTCATCTATAAAGATACGATACTGAAAAGTCATAGGTGATATATGTACTAATTTTTTGTAAATATTTTCTATAAGTACCTCTTTCTCGTCTATTATTGAAAAAGTCTTTAGATGTACATCAATGGTGCGAACGAGTCCTTGTAAGGAAGTCTCTCCTTTGCTTATACCGTGTTCTATATAGACATCACTGATGGTATTAGGATATTCGGCTAATAGGAAAGTCTTGATGTCGTAATTAGTTACAATACGTCCTCTTCCATTGAGTAGATACTTGAACTGAGCGATTCTTTCTCTTTCTGTAGGCATACCCAAACCTCCAGAAGAAGAGGTAAGTAAAAAGGCTTGTTTTACATAAGAATGAGCACCTACTGAAGTAGGAGATAGAGGAGTGTGAATACGTATTCCGTTTGCGAGTTCTCCTAAAGTTGTCCAATACTTGATAAAAAATAGATTTTCGGGAGAATTATCTAGGAATATGTAATGAAGCGTTTCATAATCTCCTTCATTTTGTAATGTGCTTCTCATAAGTTCTATTCTCTTTATGGTTTCTGTTGCCATTTCTTTAATATCTTTGTATTCTTTTTGTAAGAAAACTCTATTTCCTTCATCTTCTAATATATTTTCTAATTTAGCTAAGAAATCTTTGGTACTTCTATTGTCGAAACTTTCACTTCCTCCTTGACGCAAAGCGTAGGTTCTTTGTATCGTCTCTGTTTTAAAACCGTGATTTCGTGTATATAACTCATTTTTATCATCAGTTACTGATATGACTCCTAAAAAAGATTCTCTTTTCTCTAAATTTAGAGGAATAATTCCCAGTTCTCTTTCATTATTATGAGTAATTTCCTTAAGCTCTTTATTAGCAACAGGCACTGCATTGATAGCAATTTCCATTTCCGATAGAATTTGGTAAGAGAACTGCTCTGGAAAGCTAACACCTATCCACAGTAATCTTTCATCACATACAGCTACAGCAGTTTCATTAGTTAGTATAGGCTCATTGTGAGTAGGCACTAATAAATTTTGTTCGTTTTTTACAAGAAAAGATTGATCTATAGTAAGATAATGAGGCATATAGTGCTCCAAAATCTCTCTATTTACTCGGTAATTAAAGTCTTGATTATCAAAAAAATGCTCTACTAAGTTATTTTTACTTATATGCTCCTCTACATATAAATGGTTTCTTACTTTTAAAGACTTGTTATTACATTCCCATTGAGTATATTGAAGAAGATTGAGATAGTCTTCTTTCTTAATGACATTAGGAAAATTGAAGAAAAAAGACAGATGTTCTAAGTCTTTTATCTCTTCATCTAAAGAGATTCCTATCCATATTTTTCTATCAGAGAATAAAGGAGCTGTGTATAGTTCTTTTTTGTTTAACTGCTCGTCTATTTGTATTATACCTTGTGGATGTATAATTTTCTTTATGTTTGCCTGATAAAGAGGAACATTGGCTATAGGAAAAAAAGAATATTCTTGTCTGAAGTCATTTCCTACGAATGGACTTTTTACTAAAAATCTCATCTCTAATTCAGTTTTAACCTTATTCCTTTGGGGAACAATATAGGCAATGGCGTGAGAGGGTTTAGCTTTAGATACCGATTCAGGCAAAAGTACTTCACTAAGTCGCTGTATGACTCTATTCTCCATATCATACATTTCTCCAGAAAGCACATACAATTGCTCAGATAGTACCTCTATAAGAAGACGTACTAAAGGATCTAAATTTTCTACATTTTTTATGTTCCAGAAGTGTAAAACACTTCGTATCATACTTTCTTGTATTTCTTCTTTTTTGCCTTGAATCATAATTGCTATTTTTTTGATAAAGGACTCAAATATAACTGATACTGAAAAGTACAGTATTTCCCATTGCTCTTCAGTTTTGTTTTGATGAGAATTTTCACTCGTTTTCTTATATTTACGTTGCCATATAGAGAGTCTTCCTCCAAAAGTTCGTCTATTTTCATTTGAAAATTTAAAATTGTAATTCTCGGTTCGTATAAAGAGATAGATTTTTTCAAACTTTCAGAAACTTCTTCTTTCCAACCTTCGACGGTTTTTACTTGTTCAAAATCTAATTCACCAATAGTAGAGCCGTATTGTTTGTCAAAACTACATTCTCCTTGATAGGTAGTAATAAGGAGCTCTATATGAGCATCTATAGATTCTACTTCTGTACATTTACCTAAGCCTCCTTTTCTTTCATCAAAAAAGGAGGAAAAATCCAAAGGAATTTTGTAATTGTTTCTGGGCTCGTTTATAGTCATTCTTTTTGAATTATATGTACATACAAAAATATACAAATATACACTATTTTTGTGAGATACAAGCAAAAAATAAAAAAACTTTGTTTTTTGTGATAATTCCACAACTAATAAGTGTATTTTTTCGTCTGAAAAATTTATAATATTTTTTCTTTTCAAAGAAATATATATGAAACTTTATGTATTTTATTTAACTTATGTTCAGTAAATAACAATCAAATATACAATATAGCTTGTTTATATGAATAATTATATATACCTTTGCCTCGTAATATACCATAATAATATGAGAATCGTAAATATCAATCACAAAGGAGGTGTAGGAAAAACCACGAATACTATTCATATAGGTGCTGAACTCCATAATCGAGGATACAAAGTACTCCTCATAGATGCCGACAATCAATGTGACTTAACGGGAGGTGTAGGAATTAAAAATGTAACCTACACCATCAAAGACTTTTTGGATAACAAAGGAAAAAATGTACGCCTTTCCAGTATAGGCGAAAACTTCCATCTCTTAGCGGGGTCTCCTGATTTGTATGCCGATAAATATAACCGACAAGAACTACAAAATGCATTAGAAAACTCCCACTTTGATGAGCTATATGAATTTATATTAATTGATTGTCCTCCTACGGGTATCAATCCTCACTTTGTTACTTCCGCTGAATTAGCTATCTGTGCCGTAGATTATGTAATCATTCCCATACAAGCCGATTTGTACTCTATCAAAAATGTATTTCCTTTTTCAAAAAAAATGTTAGCCCTGAAAAAGTATAACAATCGCCTCAAACTACTCGGTATATATTTCTCTAATGCTATCGATAATACCAATGTTTTTAGCGATTGCTTCACCAAACTGAAAGAAGAAAACCCCAATTATGTATTCACCTCCTATATTCGCAAAGATGTGAAAGTGGTGGAAGCAGCTCTGGAAGGGATGACCATTTTTGAGTATAACGACAAGTGTAGAGCTGCTGAAGATTTTAAAAATTTAGTAACCGAAATCTTAACGAAAATAGAAAATGGCAAAAACTAAAAAGATAGAAAGAGTAGGAGAGTTTATTCCAGAGAATTTTGATGTTATTGCATCAAAACTCAATGAAGATTTTTCTCCAAAAAATAAAAAACAAAATATACGTATCAGTCTGACAAAAGAAAAAAGTGACAAGTTTAAATATTTGCTAAATATGTTCATCATCAAAACAGGAAATGTATACTATATGCAAAGAAAAGATTTCTTGCGTATGATACTTCTCGAAATGATTGATGAATTTAATCAGACCAATAGCTTCTTCCCAGCAAAAGATACTGCTTTCAAAGATTTTATAAAACGTGCAGGTCGTAGGTGGGGCGAAAGAACCATTCCCTCAAAAGAACTTTCGTTTATCATTTTTGGAGGATATGATGATGATACCCTGCAATTGTATGATGATGTTTGTTATTCATTAGCCAAAAGAGAAAATATGGAACGTATGAGTCAATACTCTACTAGCTTTTTCTTTATCGATATCATTAATTTCATAGAAGAAAAATCTCATTACCTATACAAAAAATACAAAATTAAGAAGCTCTAACTTTTTCTTTGAAGTGGTTCAGAATAACGATCCTTTTTTAAAACATTTTCAGTACATTATTTGTATCCCACTAAAACAGTACCAAAAACCGTCTTTTTTAATAGTAACATATATTAACACTTTTTAGAACTATGATCTTTGGATATGCTCGCGTCTCTACTTCTGACCAAAATATCAGTACTCAAGTAACCCTCCTAAAAGAAAACGAATGTGAAAAAATATATACCGATATTGGCAGTGGGGTACGCGAAGAAAGAAAAGGGCTTAATGAAATGCTTTCTTTTCTACGCGAAGGCGATATCGTAATGGTATACAAAATTGACAGAATTTTCCGTTCTCTAAAAAATATGATTGAGCTCATAGAGACTTTCAATCAAAAGAAAGTGTTCTTCAAAAGTCTTACAGAACCTGCTTTTGATACTACATCCGCCAATGGTCGCTTTGTAATTCAAATATTTGGAGCTGTTGCAGAATTCGAAAGAAACCTCATTACCGAACGCACCAAAGCAGGATTAGAAGGAGCTCGTAAACGAAATAAACACTTAGGTCGTCCCACAGGAGTAAGCCAAGAAATTTTAGAAAAATATCAATTTGCACTACACCTATTCAAAAATAAAAATATACCTATTGATAAAGCCTGTAAACAAGCAAGAATAAGCAAAACATCTTTTTACAGAATCGATAAAGAAAATATTTCTGATTCTAAAAAATAATGTATCTTTGCATATTATTCTATAATCGATTACAGATATTCATAATTGATTGGTTATAGTAGTTTTTATACAAAGGCAATTGTAATTTATGAATAAAATTACCATAAAAGGACATCACGGAACAGATTTTGATAGTTATAGAAAAATATATACCTCTAACTACGAAATATCTAAAGGAGATGATAATTGGTTAGGAGATGGGGTATACTTTTTTGTAGAAGGTATAGCTACAAATACTGCAAAATTAGCTGAAAAATGGGCTATAGCACAATCTTGGGACAATGATAAAAAGAGACTTAAATACAGGAACTTTGCAGTTATAGAATCAGTAATTGAAGTAGAGGAAGATAAATTTTTAGATCTAACAACAGAGGATGGCGTAAAAATATTATCTGATTTAGCAAATTTTTTTATTGATACAATAAAAAGAAGCAAGAAAAATTCAAAATATAAAGAGTGGGAATTTTACGATGGTGAATTAATAAATATAGCAAGAAAGGATGAAACATTTCCTTTTGATATTGAAGTGGTTAAAGGGAACTTTTATATTAAGTTCAAAGAAGAAAGAATAAAAGGTATTAACCTTAGAACAAGTAACTGTACAATATGTACTGTTTATAATCCAAATGAAAATATTAAATCTAAAAAATTAGTAAAATCATTATGAAATATTCAGATGTAAAAGACAAAATAGAAAAATATTTTAGAGAAGTTAATCCTGACAGACTCTATGATTTAGCTATTTCTTGTGGCTTTAAACAAGTTGATAAAAGGGTAGAAGAAGAGCTACAAGAAGAAGTTAGCTTTGAAAATAGAAGTATAACTCATTATAAATATGTTGTTTTAGAAAAAAGTATATCTCATAAAGATTATAAATTTGAAGATGATTCCGACTATTTAGCAACAGCTTAATTTAAAGTTATGAACATACAATTAGCAAATTGGGAAATTGTAGAAATGAATTATTCTCTTTTAAATACTAAAGAAAGAAGAGAAGAAAATTCTTTTGCTCTAAAGTTTAAAAAATTGTTTAATAGTAAAAACAAATCCTTTTTTAGAATTGTTTTTTTTCTTACTGTTAAAGATAAGAAATTTGATTTGAATATTGAAGCTGTGTTTAATTTTAAAACAGATGAAGAATTTACCGAAGAATTTAAACAATCTCACTTTCCAAGAATAAATGCTCCTGCAATAGCATATCCTTATTTGCGTGCATACGTTTCAAATTTGACATTGCAATCAGGGGTAAATCCAGCTATGTTACCAACTCTTAATTTTGTGAAATTTCAAAACCCAGAAGATTAAGATTCTTCCAATATTGCATACACTAATCTCTCCTATAGGGATAGATTCTGTAAGTATACGTGGTTTATATAAAAAATAAGGTGCCGTTAAGCACCTTATTTTTTTAAACAAACAATCCAGAAAATAAAATATTTCTTTGTCATTCCATTTCTTTTTACTACCTTGCGCCCATATTAATATTAAACAATTGTATTATGCAAAGTACATTCTCCAAACTCCGTCCCATCTTTCATTCGATACATATAGATGGAAAAGACAAGACTTCACGCTTCAACAGTCTGTTGTTAAAACAATCTTTAAATTCTTGCTGTGATTTTGAGCTTATAGAAACCATTGCTACGCGTAAAACACTTTGGCAAGGTGAGTCGCAAGAGCTCTTAAAACAAGTGGGCAAGAATGTGATTATACGCCTTTCGTTCCCCAGAGGACAAAACACTTATCAATTCTCAGGCTTTATTACCGAAGTCGTGATTGACTCGGACACTGCTATACAGGGAGGTAGTGAAAATAAGATACGTATTATAGGTAAAGGGAGTCCTGTGGTGTTAGATGATGCGCCTTCAATGAACTCGTTTGTAGACCAAGATCTCAAAAATATTGTTGAGAAAGTGTTTAAAAACAAGTATTTTGACTTGACGTGTAATCCTAAGTTTAAAGAGATTATTCCTTACGCAACACAGTATAAAGAAAGCAGATGGGGGTTTTTGAACCGGCTTTCGGCTATTTACAACGAACTACTGTATTTTGACGGTAGCAAGCTTGTGTTTGGAGGGGTAGCAGATGAACATTCTGAAAACCTGACCATAGACGAGGATATTACCGAATTTAAAGTTTCTTCTAGAACCATTCCTTTTAAATACACCCTTTACAACTACAATGCGGAGGA
>ERZ772827.2051-NODE-2051-length-10014-cov-7.708304_pt1 | contig 10014 bp, 9 predicted proteins | sample MGYA00580850_ERZ772827 | MGnify/ENA primary metagenome ERZ772827 (study PRJEB29015, sample SAMEA2737950) | human oral metagenome | biome: human oral; feature: human-associated habitat; material: dental | place: China | collected 2145 ...
CCACCGGGGGCGGGTACGCCGTGCGCCGGGCCCGGCGCCAGGGCAGGACGTCCTACGTCGCCCCGCCGGGGGGTGCGTGCCGGACGCCCCTGCCGGCGTACGCGCACCCGGGCCTACCCGGCGCCCGCACACCACGTGGGCCGCACACCCGCCGCACACCGCGCCCAGCAGCCCCGAGTGCCACCGGGCCCCCTGTGCCCAGTATCACCATGCTGACACGGGTGAGAAGGGCCTACGACCCTCACGTGAGGACACCGGGTGCCTGCTGCCGCCCGGACCGGGCGCCCGCGCCACGTCAGCTATGACCGGTACCACCACACGCCGCCACGAGGCGACTTGCGTACCCGGGCCCAGGGTGCGCTATGCTCATCTGGCGCCGCCGGCCACGGCCTACGTGGTAGGCGCTCGCGGGTGTAGTTCAATGGTAGAACTTCAGCTTCCCAAGCTGACAGCGCGGGTTCGATTCCCGTCACCCGCTCCACGAGGCCTCCGGGCCCGCCTCCCGGGCCCTACCGCAGGCCCTGGGCCCCTACCCCTGGTACCCCTGCCTAAGGCTCAGGTCTCTTCCGGGTAGGCCGCCTCCTCCACGTCACCGTCCCCGGGCTCAGAGGGGAGCCGCGACAGCCCCTGGACCCACCCGCCTGCGCCGTCGTGTGCGCGTGCTGGGAGCCCCGTGGCGGGGCACGCCCGGCCCGCCCGCCTGCGCCGTCGTGGCACGTGACAGGACGGTAGGGTCCACTCCATGACCTCTTCCCGGCTGGTCGTGGCCGCCGCCGTCCTCGACTCCCTGTCCGCCCCGGGCGCCCTGCTGTGCGCCGCCCGCTCCTACCCGGCCGAGCACGCCGGGCAGTACGAGTTCCCCGGAGGGAAGGTCGAGGCGGGCGAGACCCCGCACGAGGCCCTGGTGCGGGAGCTGCGCGAGGAGATCGGGGTCCCGGTCAGGCTCGGGCCCGAGCTGCCTCCCGCCGACGGCTCCCCCACCTGGCCCGCCATGCACGGGTACCGCATGCGGGTGTGGCTGGCCGAGGTGGCCCACGGCCTGGCCCCGGTGCTGGGCGACGCCCACCAGAGCCTGGACTGGGTGCCCCTGGAGGAGGTCGCGGCCCTCCCCTGGCTGCCGGCGGACCTGCCTGTCGTGTCGGCCCTGCGTAAGGCCGTCGCGCACCCGCGCACCGGGGCGTAGCCGGGGCCGAGCCAGCAGGCCACCGGGGCCGAGCCCCGGCCCACCTGCGGAGACCCCCGGATACTGACGAAGACCTCACAGGTGTCACCAAGGCCTTATGGATTAGGCTGTCCTTATGCCGAAGATACTGGGTCACTCACTGGCCGAGCACCGTGAGCGCACACGCAGTGCTCTCTTTGACGCCCTGGGCAGGCTCATGAGCCGCCAACCCTTCGACAAGATCACCCTGTCCGACGTCGCCGCCCAGGCCGGGGTCGGACGCACGGCGGTCTATAACCACTTCGCGAACAAGGAGGACCTCCTCCTGGCCTTTATGGAGCACGAGGCCGCCCGGTACTCCCAGGAGCTGTCCCAGGCGCTCGAGGGCATCCAGGACCCCGTTGACCGTCTGCGCGTCTACGTGCGCCAGCAGGCCCTCATTAAGCGCGACTACCACTTCCCCGCGACCGGCCCGCTGAACGCCTCGGTCTCCCGGGCGACCGCCGGGCGCCTGCGCGCCCACGGCGAGCTGCTCGTCCAGACCCTCGCCGCAGTCCTCACCGACGCCATGGACTCGGGCGCCATCCCGCCCCAGGCCCCCCGCACGCTCGTCTCCCTGGTCCACGCCTGCGTCATGGGGGGCCGCCCCACCCCCACCGAGCCCGCGGCCCGCGAGATCTACCTGGCGGCCCTGGACACCTTCGTCCTGCGCGCGGTCGGCGCCGCGGTGCCGGACCACGCCGTCCCGACGGTGCCGCCCTCGCACGTCGAGGAGCCTGCCACCCCGGTGCCACCAGCAGGTGCTCGCTGCCCGGTGGCCCACGTGGCCTGAGCCCGGCGACCACGGGACCGGACGAGCTGCCCCCCGCACCTCAGCCGCGGTAGGCGGCAGCCGAAGGTAGCGGCGGCCTACCAGGGGCGCCTGGCCCCGCCCCCGCCGGGTTGCTGGGGGTTACGGGTCTGCAGGCGCGGGTCGAGGGTCGGCCCACCGGGCCTGGGGGTGGGCGACGGGCTGGCACTGGCAGACGGAGTCGGCGTGGGCGTGGAGCCCGGGCTCGGGCTGGCACTCGGATCCGGAGTGGCGCTGGGGTCCGGACTGGCGCTGGGGTCCGGGCTCGGGCTGGCGCTCGGATCCGGACTGGCACTGGGGTCCGGGCTGGTACTGGGATCCGGCGTGGAGTCGCTGCCGTCCTGGCCCGAGGGCATGGAGCAGTCGTCGAGCGCCGTGACGGCGGCCTGCTTCTGCTCCTCCACGGCGGTAGAGTCGCCGGCCTCCTGCGCCTTGGCGGCGAGCAGGACGTGCGCCACCGCCAGGTTGCCCCGTACCAGGCACTCCGGGCTGTCCGGCTTGGCCACCTGCACCTGGGTGCCGTCCGAGGTGGTCCCGGTCTTGCGCGGGGCCCTCGGCACCACCTTCAGGGCCCGCTCCAGGTCCTTGACCGCGGCGTCGACCTGGTCGTCCACGAGCTCGGCCGTGCCCAGGTTGTAGCGCACCCGCCACTGCTCGAACCAGGGATTGAGCCGCTCCACCGTGCGGTAGTAGCGCACCGCGTGGGCGGAGTCCTTGGCAATGGCCGCCCGGTGCCCGGCAAAGGTCCACCCCCACACCGCGGCCAGCCACAGGGACAGCGCCAGGGCCAGTAGGGCGGGCAGGACGCCGATGACGAAGCGGTGGCGACGTCGGGTCAGGCGGGCCTGACGCGCCCGAGGATCCTCCGGGCCCGGGTCCGCACGGGGCTCACGCGCCTGGGGCCCCTGGCCTCCGTCGCCCTGCGCGGTGCGGTGCCTGCTCGCCCGGTGCAGCCTCATCGGCGGCCTCCTGTCTGCGTGGGGGTCAGTGAGGAGCGGGACACCAGGCGACGGGCGGCCACGTCCGCCCGGCCCAGGCTGGCGACCTCCCAGATGAGCAGCCCGGCGGCCACGACCCCCAGGGGCCACACGACGTAGCGGCTGGAGCGACGGGTGCGGTCCTCCTCGGTGGTCTTGCCCTCCACGCTCAGGTCGGTGAACTTGCTCGTGGGCTCGTCATTGGTGCCGGTACGCTGGATATAGGTCACGCCCAGGGCCGAGGCGAGGGCCGAGAGCGCCTGGGTGTCGGGCACGGAGACAGCGTCCTTGCCGCTGGGGTCCTGGATGAGGGGGGCGTCGGTGGCACCGGTGCCGGTGTTCTGCCGCATGGTGCCCCCCTCCTTGGTGCCGTAGCCCAGGACGGCGCCGCCCTGGATGTAGCCGGCCACCGTGGACCAGCTGGGGTTGATGGTGCCCGGGGTGGCGCCGTCCTCGGTGGACTCCCCGTCGGACAGGACGTAGAGGATCCGCGAGCCACCGGGACGGTGCTCCTTGGCGTCGGAGAGGATCTGGGTGACCAGGGGCAGGGCGCGGTCCACGGAGGAGCCGGAGGAGCGGGAGGAGATCTCCGGGGCCAGGTTGGCGATCCAGGTGGTGAGGGCCTCGACGTCGCTGGTCAGGGGCAGCTCGCGGGCCGCCGTGGAGTCCAGGGCGATGACGGAGAAGCGGGCGTCGGCGTAGGCGTCACGGATGGCGGTCAGGTCGGCGCGCACCCCGTCCAGACGGGTCCCCTTGCCCCCGTCCCAGTCCTGGGCGGCCATGGAGCCGGTGCGGTCCACCACCAGGTAGACCTCGATGCTGGAGACGGGGACCTTCTCCTTGAGCTCCACGGAGGGCCCCGCCAGGATGACCGGGACCAGGGCGGCCAGGGCGCCACGGCGCCACCAGCGCCGCCAGGCCCCCGGCTCGGCGCCGCCGCGTCGGATCCACCTGGCGCCGAGCCACAGCAGGACGGCGTAGGCCACGACCAGCAGGACGATGACGGCCACGGGGACCATGGGTACGAAGGTCATGCGCGCCTCCAGACGGCTCCGGCGAGCAGGACCAGGACCGCCCCGGCGAGCACGACCGCCCAGACCTCGGGGACGTCGGTGGTGCGGACCTGGGTGTTCTCCCGGGCCTCCTTGACCTGGGTGCTCTCCACCTCGTTGACAATGGTGGAAGTGGCGTTGGGGTCGTCGACCTCGTAGAAGAGCCCGTTGTGCTCGAGGGTGACGTTCTTGATCTCGGTGCGGGCGGCGTCGATATCAGCCTGGGTGATACCGGGGTCCAGGTTCTTGGCGTCCACGCCGAACAGGGTAATGAGCTTGATATTGTTCTGGGTGGCGAAATCCGCGGCAGCCTGCAGGGAGTAGATCTGGAGGTGGTAGTCGTCGTAGACCTGGTTGTCGGTGGCCAGGATGAGGATCCGGGGCCGGTCCTTGACGCTCTGGTTGCCCATGGCGGCCGCGCACGAGGCCAGCCCGTCCCCGTCCAGGGAGGAGGCCTTGATGTCCCTGTTGGTGGTGCCCGCGAAGGTCCGCGCGTAGCGCTGGTAGGCGGGGTCGTGGTACGTGGCGGTGCTGGTGTCGAAGTCCAGCGCGTTGGCCACCTCGGTGAGCTGGTTGCGCAGGGTGTCGTAGTCGTCGGTGAGGGGGACGATCGTCTGCGCCGTGTTGTTCCAGGCCGTCAGCCCCACCCTCTCCCCCTCGAAGGAGTCCACGAGCGTGCTGAAGGTCTTCAGGACCTTGGCGTCCACCCCGATCATGGAGAGCGACACGTCCAGGCAGAGCATAATGTCGCGGTTGGCCAGCTGGTCGTTGCGCACCGTGCGGTGCACGGGCCGTCCCGCGATCCCGGCCGCCGCCACCAGGGCCACCGCCACCACCCCGCCCAGGGCCGCGTAGGTCCAGCGCCGGAGCCTGATCCGACGTCGGACCGCGGGGGCGGTCAGGAGCCCGGCGGAGTTGGCCACCCGCCGCAGGCCCCGGCTCGCGGCCAGGCGCACGGCCTGGCTCCCCAGCACCCCGGCGACGGCCAGGCCCGCCAGGACCAGGCCCGCCAGGACCAGGGCCCATGCCAGCCAGCTCATTACCATCGTGTCACCACCTCCGTGGTCTCGTGGACGGCCTCCAGGGCGTCGGCGCGGGTGACCGCGTCAAAGGAGGGCTGCTCCCACACGGTCAGCAGCTCCCCGACGTACCCCAGGGGGTTGCGGTCCACGGGGCGACGCCGGGAGCGCAGGAAGCGGATACGGTCGATCACGCTGCGCCGGTCGGCCCCCTGGGCCAGGTCGAGGATCTCGGCCACCGTGAGCGACTCCATGGGGGTTCCGGTGCGCTGGGTGGCGAAGCCCCGCAGGACGGCGGCCAGCTCCAGGTGGAGGTCGCGCACGCTGAGCTCGCCGGCCTCGTAGGCGGCCGCGGCGTCCTGCACGCAGCCCAGCCACCGGGTCCGGTCCCCGGGCGCCAGGGGGATGTCACCGACCCGGGAGGAGGTGTCCCGGGCGGTGCTCACGAACACCCAGACCAGCCAGGCCGTCACCAGCAGCAGGCCCACGATGGCGGCCATAATCCACCACAGGGGCATGAGGACGGGGGAGTTGAGCGTCACTCAGATCACCCGCCGCCTGCGGGAGGAGGCCAGGCGCTGACGGCGCAGGAGCTCGGCCAGGGCGGGTACGAGGGTCGATGAGGAGGTCACGGTGGTGTGCTCCAGGTGTCGGGAGTCGAGGAGAGCGGAGACCTGGCTGCGGCGGGAGGCGTCGGCCCCGGCCATCTCGGCGGCCAGGGAGGCGTCCTCACGCAGGAAGGCGGGCAGCTCGTGGACCATCTCCACGTCGCGGCTGCGGCCCTTGCCGGGGGCCACCGGCAGGTCGTCGGCCACCTGGACGACCATGAGCTCGTGCTGGACGCTCAGGCGGCGCAGCCAGTCGCTGGCGGAGGCGTCCGGGTGGGAGGTGTCGGTGACCAGCGCCACCAGGCTGCGGCGTCGGAAGGTCGTGGAGACCCGCTCCAGGACGCGCGAGACGTCCGAGGCGGGGGCGGCCAGGGGGTCGAGCTCATCCAGGCGCCACAGCTGGCGGGCCATGAGGGTCAGGATCATCTCGGCGTGCTCGCTGCCCGAGCGCGGGGGGCGGGAGACCAGCCGCTGGGCGTCCCCGGCCACCACGGCCACGGTGTCCCCGCGCATCCGGGCCAGGTAGGCCAGGATCTCGGCGGTGAAGAGGGCCAGGTCGCGCTTGTCCTCCCCGCTGGGGGCCTGGGCGCCCATGGTGCGCCCGGTGTCCAGGGCCAGGACCAGGGGCAGGTTGGACTCCCTCTGGAAGCGCTTGATGACCGGCTTGCCGTTGCGGGCGGTGGCCTTCCAGTCAATGTCCTCCACGTCGTCCCCGGGCCGGTAGAGGCTCAGGTCGGAGAAGTCCTGGCCGTGCCCCACGAAGATGGAGCGGTTGCGCCCGTCCAGCAGCCCGGAGGCGCGCCGGACCACGGGCAGGCTCATACGACGTCGCACGCCCGCCAGCCGCGAGCCGCGGCTGGGTCGGGGGACGGAGTGCTCCTGGGGCGGGTAGAGCGAGGAGGCGCCGGAGGGGCTGGGAGCTGACATGGGCGGCTGGCGGTCCTGTTCTCAGGGCGTGGGGACGGCCTGGAAGACCGCGTCGATAATGGACTCGGGGGCGACGTCGTCGGCCAGGGCGTCGTAGGTCAGGACCAGGCGGTGGCGCAGGACGGGGTGGCGCAGGAGGCGCACGTCGTCGGGGGTGACGTAGCCGCGGCCGTCCTGGAGGGCAATGGACTGGGCCACCTTCATGAGGGCGATGGCCCCGCGCGGGGAGGCGCCCACCCGCACGTGCCGCTCGATACCGGCCACCGGGCGGGGCCCCGAGCCCCGGGTGGTCCCCACCAGGGCCACAATGTACTGGCGGATGACGGGGGCCACGTAGACGGCGTTGACCGCCTCCTGGAGCCACATGACGTCACGGATGGAGATCGGGGGGTGCTTGATCCGCCTCTCGAACGCGCCGCTGGCGACGCGCTCCAGGATGTCGGCCTCGTCGGCGGGGCTGGGGTAGGTCAGGACCTCCTTCATGAGGAAGCGGTCCATCTGGGCCTCAGGCAGGACGTAGGTCCCTTCCTCCTCAATGGGGTTCTGCGTGGCCAGGACCATGAAGGGGGTGGGGAGAGGGTAGACGACACCGCCGATAGACGTCTGACGCTCCTGCATGGCCTCCAGCATGGCTGACTGGGTCTTGGCGCTGGAGCGGTTGATCTCGTCCAGGAGGACGATATTGGCGTGCACCGGCCCCAGCTGGGTACTCATCTCACCGGTGGAGACATTGAGGACCTGGGTGCCGATAATGTCGTTCGGCATGAGGTCGGGGGTGCACTGGATGCGCCGGAACGACCCCGAGACGGCGGCGGCCAGGGCCTGGGCCGCCGTGGTCTTGGCCAGGCCGGGCACGGACTCCAGCAGCACGTGCCCCCCGGCGATGAGGGAGGAGAGCAGGGCCACCCGCAGGCGCTGCTGTCCCACCACCCGCTCGGAGTAGACGCTGGCGACCTTGGACAGCAGGTCGTCGGCCCGGTCCAGGTCCGAGGCCGACAGGGTGGAGTGGGAGGAAGAGGGGGTGGGGGCCGGTGAGGTGGCCGCCGCGGGCGGGAAGCTCGGCGCGGCGTGGCTGCCAGCACGGCGCCGGGGATCGGGGGTGGTCATATACGGTCTCCTTGGTGTCTGCCAGAGACTAACCTGTCACAGGCGCCGGGGCACCTCCACACGCACCTCGGCTACGATATAGGCCAGATCCCAGTGGTACCGCGCCACCCCTGGAAGTGGCCGGGCCGCGGTACACCCCACCCACATAAGGACCTCAATCATGTCCCAGTCCCAGGCTGACCTCCTTGCACGTGCCTCAGACCCCAACGCCCCCCTGGAGGATCTCCACCGGCTGGCGCAGGACTACCCGGGACTGCGGCCGGCCATCGCCGCTAACCCGAGTACCTACCCGGCGCTGCTGGAGTGGCTCGGCAGCCTCGGCGACCCGGCGGTCAACGCCGCCCTGGCCGCCCGCTTCGGCGGCGCGGACCCCTCGGAGGCGGCCACCATGGCGATACAGAGCCCCAGGCCGACCGCCCAGCCGGGCGTGGGCACGGACACCGCCATCAGGCCCGGCCCCCCCGGCCGGGACACCAAGGTCATCCCCGCCCAGGACTCGGCCCAGCTCGCCCAGGACCAGTGGGCGGCCCAGTCCGCCCAGTCCGCCGCGGCAGCCACCACCAGCATGGGCGCGGTCGGCACCCCGGAGCCGGTCCACTACAGCCGGACCTACACCCGCCCCACCTCCTCCGTCGTCCCGGTGGGCCCCGCCGTACCGATCAGCCCCGGGGCGGGCGCCGTTCCGGGGGCCGGGACGGGGGCCATGGGCCCGCAGGCCGACCTCCTGAGCGGCCAGCAGGACATACTGGAGGAGCACCACCAGTCCAACGCCGTCCTGTGGGTCCTCACCGGCGTCGTCGTGGTACTCGTGGCAGGCACCCTGACGTGGTTCCTCACCGCCAACAACCGCAAGCCCACGGCCGTCCAGACCACCTCCAGCACCGCCCAGGAGGCCTCCGTCCCCCAGACGACCGCTACGACCGGTGCGGGCAAGCCCACCCCGACCCCCAGTGCCACGCCCACGCCCACGCCCACCGCCACCCCCACCGCGCTGCGCTACCCGGCCCCCGCCACCGCCCAGCAGCTGTCGAGCTTCACCGCCCCCAGCGGCAACATCACCTGCCGCCTGGACGGGGACACGGCCTCGTGCACCATTAAGGAGTACAACTTCACCGCCCAGGGAGCCTCCTGCTCGGCCAGCTCCAAGCCCTTCACCAGCTCGGTGGGCAAGTCCGGCCAGGCCACGGGCTCGTGCTCACAGTCCTTCTCCCCGGTGGGGGTGACCCTGGACTACGGGGCCAGCGCCAAGAACGGGACCGTGGCCTGCACGTCCGACGAGTCCGGGATCACCTGCTGGAGCCAGATCACCGGGGAGGGCTTCACCATGGCGCGCAACGGCGCCAACTCCACCCACCGGTGAGCCCGGTGACCTCGAGCTATGCCCGGATCCTGAGCAGGCCCGGCGCCCTCCAGTTCTCGGCCGCCGGTTTCCTGGCCCGCTTCCCCATGTCCATGGTGGGTATCTCCACCATCCTGACCGTCCAGTCCCTCTACGGGAACTACACCTCCGCTGGCGGGGTGAGCGCCGCCCTGGTCGTCGCCACCGCCGTCGGGGCCCCGGTCCTGGCGCGCCTGGTGGACGCCCGCGGACAGTCCCGGGTCATGCTGCCCGCCGTGCTCGGCTCGGCCCTGGGAATGGTGGGGATGATCACTGCAGCCGGCCTCCGGGCCCCGCTGTGGGTCCTGGTGGCCCTGGCGGTGGTGGCCGGGGGCCTGGGCGGGTCCATGGGTTCCCTGGTCCGCTCCCGCTGGACCACGGTGCTGGACAGCCCCGACGACATCCACACGGCCTTCTCCCTGGAGGCGGCCCTGGACGAGGTCGTCTTCGTGGTGGGACCGGTGGCGGCCACCGCCCTGTGCACCTCCGCGGCGCTGCCGGTGACCTCCGGGTGGGTCGCCGCCCTGTGCCTGCACCTGGGAGGCGGGCTGTGGACCCCGGGCATCCGCGCTGGCGTCACGCCCGGCAGCGAGTTCCACCTCACGGAGTACTTCGCGCCCGTTCTCGGCATCATGCGCGTGGACACCCTCAAGGAAGCCATTGAGGCGGTCAACGCGGTTGACTACGGCCTCACCTCCGGCCTTCACACCCTCGATACCGAGGAGTTGGCGCTGTGGCTGGAAGAGGTCGAGGCCGGCAACCTCTACGTCAACCGCGGCATCACCGGAGCCATCGTGCGCCGACAGCCTTTCGGCGGCTGGAAGCGCTCGGCGATCGGATCGACGACGAAGGCCGGTGGTCCGTCCTACCTGCTGGGTCTGGGCGAGGTCGAGGCGGCCCGTGAGGGCTCGACGGCGGGAGTGCTCGGACGGCA
>ERZ772827.2052-NODE-2052-length-10013-cov-9.051617_pt1 | contig 10013 bp, 8 predicted proteins | sample MGYA00580850_ERZ772827 | MGnify/ENA primary metagenome ERZ772827 (study PRJEB29015, sample SAMEA2737950) | human oral metagenome | biome: human oral; feature: human-associated habitat; material: dental | place: China | collected 2145 ...
CGCACCCCCTCCTTCCACGTCCGCCCCCAGCTCGGCTACTGGCACTGCTTCGGCTGCGGTGAGGGCGGAGACGTCATCACCTTCATCGAGAAGATCAACCACCTCGGTTTCGCTGAGGCCGTCGAGTATCTGGCGGATCGCACCGGGGTACAGCTGCGCTACGAGGAGGGCGGTGCGGTCCGGCGAGGCGTGGAGCCGGGGACCCGCCAGCGACTCATGGACGCCAACCGGCTGGCCGAGGCCTGGTTCCGCGAGCAGCTCGCCACCCCGGATGCCCAGGCGGGCCGCGACTTCCTGACCTCCCGGGGCTTCGACCGCCATGCCGCCGCGCACTTCGGCGTCGGCTACGCCCCCACCGGCTGGGACAACCTCGCCCGCCACCTGCGCAGTGCCGGCTACACCGAGGCCGAGCTGGTCGACTCCGGGCTGTGCAGCCGCGGCGGACAGGACGGGCGCCGCGTCTACGACCGCTTCCGGGGCCGCCTCATCTGGCCCATCCGAGACGTGACCGGAGCGACCGTCGGCTTCGGGGCTCGCAAGCTCTTAGAGGACGACCAGGGCCCCAAGTACCTCAACACCCCCGAGACCGCCGTCTTCCACAAGAGCCAGGTCCTCTACGGGCTGGACCTGGCCAAGCGGGAGATCGCCCGCTCCCACCGCATCGTCGTCGTCGAGGGCTACACCGACGTCATGGCCGCCCACCTGTCCGGGGTGACCACCGCTGTGGCCACGTGCGGCACCGCCTTCGGCGCCGACCACGTGCGCGTCGTGCGCCGCCTGCTGGGCGATATCGACGACCCCGCGGCAGGCGTCGTCACCGGGCAGGGGCGCGAGGCCCGAGGAGGCGAGGTCATCTTCACCTTCGATGGCGACGCCGCCGGCCAGAAGGCCGCCCTGCGCGCCTACGCCGAGGACCAGCGCTTCGCCACCCAGACCTTCGTGGCCGTCGACCCGGGTGGTCTGGATCCCTGCGACCTGCGCATGAAGGAGGGGGACCAGGGCATCCCGCGCCTTCTCTCCAGACGGGTGCCACTGTTCGAGTTCGTCATCCGTACCTCCCTGTCCCACCTGGACCTGGACACCTCTGAGGGAAGAGTGCGCGGGCTGCGCTCAGCGGCACCGGTGGTCGCCGGTATCCGAGACCGGGCGCTCAAGCGCGAGTACACCCGCAGGCTCGCCGGGTGGCTGGGACTTCCCGACGCCGAGGTCCACAGCGCCGTCCAGGCCGCCCAACGGCGCGGAGCACAGCCCTCCGCGGGGCGCGGCGGCCAGTGGCCCGCCGACGAGACCGCCGGCCCCGACGCCGCCGCCCCGGTGCGGGGCCTGCCGCCGGTCACCGACCCCGTGGAGCAGCTCGAACGCGAGGCCCTGGCGGTCATCATCCAGTTCCCGGTGGCGGCCCACCGAGCCGGCGCTGACGACCTCGGGGCGGACTCCTTCGGCCAGCTCACCCACCGAGCCGTCTACGAGGCCGTCGCCGCCGCAGGAGGCGCCGGGGAGGTGCCGGGGCTGGTGCAGCAGGCGGTGGCCGCCGGCATGGGGGAGCAGGAGGCACAGCGACGGGCCACACAGCGCTGGCTCCAGCAGGTGCGCGACGGCGCCATCGGCCTGGTCGAGGCCGCCATCACCGAGCTCGCCGTGGCCCCCCTGCCACTGCCGACCATCCGGGGACGTGGCACGGAGGTCGACGCCACGGGGCTGGACCGCTACACCAAGGGTGTGCTCAGCTCCCTTGCCGTCATGGGCATCAACCGCCAGCTCGTTGAGATGCGCTCACGCCAGCGGCGGATGTCCCCGCAAGATGAGGGCTACCGCGAGCTGTTCTCCCAGATCGCGGCCCTTGAGCAGCGCCGCATGCGCGTCCGGCAGGGAACCTGACACCTGCCGATGGCCCACCCGGGGAAGCTGGGCGGGTAGCCTGGCGGACATGCCGATCCTGCGCCGTCGTCAAGGCTCATCCGCCCGATCCGCTAGAACGCTGCCCCTTGAGATGCGTGAGCAGCTGCATCAGCCCGTTCTGGGGGCCGTGCCTCTGGACGGGGACGGCTCCGCATGGGCAGCGGCCACCACTGATTCCCTCGTCATCTTCAGCGGACACAGTAAGCCCGAGCACTACGCCTGGGACGAGGTGGAGCAGGGCTCGTGGGACGTGGACGAGCGGGCCTTCACCCTGAGGTGGACGGATGCGGATCGTGCCGACCTCGTCCTGAGTGTTCCGGCAGGGACCCGCGACGGCAGCACCTACGCTTCCACCGATGTCGCTCCCTTCGCCAAAGCGCTGCGCCAGCGGGTGGAGGCCGCCATCGTCCACAGCGCCGTGACGACGCTTCCCAGCGGTGCTACCGCCACGGCCAGCGTTCGACGCGGCGTCGACGGGCACCTGTACTCCGTGACCCGACCGACGATGTCCCAGGTCTCAGATGAGCAGGATGCTGCGGCGCTTCAGGAGCTGGAGAACCGCGTCAGAGAGGGTGTGGGGCTGCCCACACGGTAAGACATCCCAGGATTTGCAACGTTTCCAGCGGTTTTCCGGATTCGACGTTGCCGCGGGATGTTGCTAAAGTTCACTGCGCGTCAAACGCATTCCTGCGTAGCTCAATGGCAGAGCATCCGACTGTTAATCGGACGGTTGCTGGTTCGAGTCCAGCCGCAGGAGCCCATCTCTCGGAGCCCCAGCCCACCGGCTGGGGCTCCGTCGTTCTCCGGTATGGGTCATCGGCGGAACGTGGCCCAGCAGGCGGCGTTCCGTCCTGTGGCAGTGAGCGCGTACGCGGCCCCTCTGACAAGACCTGCCGGACCGTCACCATCTCCCAGGGAGTCGGCGCCGATAATCACGATGTCCGGCCGATCCTGTTTTGGTGCAGCACGTGCTCTGCTCCACGATGGGCCGAACATGACCTTGCCTCTCGGGTCATGGGAGGATGCCGCCATGGCATACCGCGACATCCGCATCATCGGCGACCCGATCCTGCGCACACAGTGCGACTGGATCACCGACATCGACGACTCCGTCAAGTCCCTGGTGGAGGACCTGCTCGAGACAGTCGATGAGGACGGCCGGGCGGGCCTGGCGGCCAACCAGATCGGGGTCGGCCTGCGTGCCTTCTCCTGGAACATCGACGGCGAGATCGGCTACATCCTCAACCCCAAGATCGTCGAGCTCTCCGAGGATGAGTACCAGGACGGGGACGAGGGCTGCCTGTCGGTCCCGGGGCTGTGGTTCCCCACGGAGCGTGCCTGGTACGCCCGGGCTGAGGGCACCGACCTGGACGGCAAGGAGGTGGTCGTCGAGGGGGAGGAGCTCATGGCCCGCTGTATCCAGCACGAGTGCGACCACCTGGAGGGGCGCCTCTACCTGGACCGCCTCGACCGTAAGAACCGGGCCCAGGCGATGAAGGAGCTGCGCGCCCAGGGGCTGTGACCACGCCCAGAATGCAAGACGGGTGGGGCAACAGGCTGAAAGTCTGTTGCCCCACCCGTGTAAGGCGACGATGAGGTGGCGTATCCGCGTTCTGTGGGCCTTTAGCCCACCCGGTGCAACCAGCGTACGGGCGCACCGGCCCCGGCGTAGCGGAACGGCTCGAGCTCGTCGTCCCAGGCCTGGCCCAGGGCCAGGTCCAGCTCACGGCGCATCCTCTCGGGATCCGCGGCGTAGACCAGTGCCGCACGGATCCGGTCCTCGGGGACGACAACGTTGCCGTGAACATCCGTCTGGGCATGGAAGATCCCCAGGTCGGGGGTGTGGGACCAGCGGCCGCCGTCGATCCCCACGCTCGCCTCCTCGGTGACCTCGTAGCGCAGGTTCGCCCAGCCGCGCAGGGCGGAGGCGAGGCTGGCGCCGGTTCCGGCTGGGCCCACCCAGCTGGTCTCGGCTCGCATCATGCCCTGGGCTGCAGGCTGCTCGGTCCAGTCCAGGTGAACACGCGAACCGAGCACCTCGGCCGCCGCCCACTCAATGTGGGGGCAGAGCGCCCGAGGTGCTGAATGCACGAAAAGTACACCGCGGGTGTAGGCACCGATCATGAGTATCGCCTCCTGGTTGGTTTCGAGATTCGCCTTCCCCAACGGTCTCGACCCTCAACCGGGCTCATGTCATGACGTACGCGGCATGCACGACTATTGTGCCCGACGGCGGCGGGCCAGGTCCAGCCGGGTGGGTCACAGCCGGCTCCACCCGGTACTGGCCGTCTACTGTCGGGTGAAGACGAGCGCGACGTTGTGTCCCCCGAAGCCGAACGAGGTACTGGCCGCCGCCTCCAGCCCTGGCAGATGGCGCCCCTGCGGTCCGACGACGTCCAGGCCGAGTCCGTCCAGCTCCGGATCCACCCCGGCTGGGAGGAGCGTCGGCGGAGCCCACCGCTCACGCAGCGCCATGACGGTCAGGATGGCCTCCAGACCGCCGGCCCCGCCCAGGAGGTGACCGGTGGAGGACTTGGTCGCGCTGACGGCCGCGCCCGGCGTGGTCCGGGTCAGGACACTCGCCTCGACGACGTCGCCGGCTGGTGTCGAGGTGGCGTGGGCGTTGACGTGCCCGATGGAGCTGGCGTCAAGACCCGCTCGATCCAGCGCCAGCCGCAGGGCCCGCTCCTGCTCCGCGCCAGACGGCTCGGGGCGGGCCACATCGTAGGCGTCAGCGGTCACCGCCGAGCCGGCGAGCACGGCCAGGATCGGTGCGTTGCGGGACAGGGCGTGCTCGGCGCTCTCCAGAACCAGGATCCCGGAGCCCTCACCCAGGACGAAGCCGTCACGGTCCGGCGCGAAGGGGCGTGAGGCGGTTGCCGGGTCCTCATTGCGTGTTGACAGAGCCCTCATGGCGGCAAAGGCGGCCACCGTCATGGGGTGGAGGGCCGCGTCCGTTCCACCGGCCACGACGACGTCGGCCCGCCCCAGTGCGATGAGGTCCGCGCCGTAGGCGATGGCCTCAGCGCCTGAGGCGCAGGCCGACACCGGGGCGTGAATGCCGGCGCGTGCGCCCAGCTCGATCCCGACAGCCGCCGCCGGGGCATTGGGCATGAGTGCGGGGACGGCTGTCGGCAGGACCCGCCGGGGACCCTTGTCCCGCAGGGCGTCCCATGCCTCCATGACGGACAGGACCGGCCCCATCCCGGGCGAGACAGACACCGCGAGGCGTTGTGGGGCGACCTGCGGCGAGCCCGCGTGCTCCCAGGCCTGACGGGCGGCCAGCAATGCGCACTGGCTGGCGCGGTCGAGGCGGCGTATCTGGCGGGCCGGGAGCAGGTCCTCAGGGTCGATCGCCAGGGGAGCGCCGATGCGCACCGGCAGCTCGTACTCCTGCGCCCACTCCGGTTCGAGGGGGCGAACCGCACAGGTGCCTGCCTGCACGGCTCTCCAGGTGGAGGCGGTGTCACCACCCAGCGGGTTGACGGTACCCAGGCCGGTGACGACGACGTCTCCGGGAGGGCGGACCGCTGCCGGAGGCATGGCGTGTCAGGCCTTCTTGGTGCTGACGAGGTCCACCAGGGCTCCGACAGTGGGGAGCGTCGGGATGAGGGAGTCGTCCAGAGCGACACCGAAGCGCTCCTCGACCTGGGTGGCGATCGTCAGCAGCCCCAGCGAGTCGACGTCGAGGTCCTGGGCGAAGGTGCTGGAACGAGTGATGTCCTTGGCATCGACACCGGACTCCTCGCTGACGATGTGGATGATGACGGACAGGACGTCATCGTTGCTCTGCTCGGCCATGGTGGCTCCTTCTGCTGCCGCAAGAGGCCGGTGCGGCTCCTTGTGACCCTGTGGTTGGAAGTTCGGTGCGGTTCGCCGGGGGCGGCGCCGCGGTTGAGACCATTGTCCCAGACGGTGGCGGGCTTCCTGGAATCGGCTTCTCACCGAGACGCCGTGACCGGCCCTCTCCGACGGAGTGGATGGGCTGGTCACGTGGGTGAGTGCGGGGACGGGCACGGGGTATCGGTGAGACGAGGATGGGACCGAGCCGCTGTTCCTTCGTTTTCCTTCGTCTCCGGGGCCAGGTGGGTGAGTCAGTCCTCGCGGCCGACGGCCAGTCGACCCACGATGATCGCCATGTGCAGCATGAGGCCGTCGCGAGCGTTGGTCGCGTCCCAGCCGACCTGCTCGCTGACCCGTCCCAGCCGGTAGCGCACCGTGTTGGCGTGGACGAACAGGTTCCGTGCCGTGGCCTCCAGGCTTCCGCCCAGGGCCAGGTAGGTGGCCACCGTGCTCTCGAAGGGGTCACCCATCTCGTGGAGAGGGGCGTGGACCAGGCTGAGGATCTGCTCCCCGGCCAGCTCGTCACCGGCCAGGAGGCGCTCGGGGAGGAGGTCGTCGGCGTGGACGGGGTTGGGAGCCTCGGCCCATCCCGGCAGAGCGCGCAGCCCGGCCAGGGCTGAGCGCAGTGAACGGCCCGCCTGGGAGATGCCCGAGACCACGGGGCCAACGACGGCGGAGCCTCCCAGGCCGCCGGCCACCTGCATCGCTGCCTGATCCACCAGCTGCTCGGCGTTCTCAGCCCGAGAGGAGTGCTTGGAGGACGGGGTGTGAGACTGGGCGGTGCCTCCCAGGACGATGAGGACGGAGTCGCCACGCACCGATACCAGGCAGTCGCTGGCGAGGTTCCTGCACTCATGCCGCAGCCGGGAGACCCCGAGTGCGTCCAGGGTGGTCTTGGCGGCGATGGTCACCACTGGTCCGGTGCCGTTCCAGCCGGCGGTGCCGGCGCGGGTGACGGCGTCCTGGGGATCGTCATGGAGCATCGCGTCAACGGCGACGGACTCAAGCCTGGCGTCCCAGGCGCCTCTGGCCTCGGCGGCGCGGGCGTAGACCTCAGCGGCCGCGAAGCCGACGTCGCGGCCAAAGGTCAGGACGAGGATGCGCACCGTGTCATGGTCCTCGTCGGGGACGGCACGAGGGGCCTCATCGACCACGACGTCGAGGACCGTGCGCACCAGCGCCAGGGTCTGCTCCAGCGTGATGACTCCAGTCAGGGCCGCAGGTGCGACGGAGAAGATCTGGGAGGGAACCAGCGCGGTGGAGGGGTTCTCCGCGGAGTCGACGAACATCGTGACACCCAGGCGGGCCACCGCTGCGATCTGGTCGCGGGATCCTTCCGGCAGAGTCCGGTAAAAATCATGGGCCGAACTGATGCGGTCCAATGAGTGTTCAATAATTGTGTCCTGCGCCTGTCGCAGTGCAGACACCCCCGGAGCGCTCAACTCATCCATACTGTGGATGCTACCGACTGGAATATCGTTATGGCAGTAGGTTCTTGATTGGCGCGCCGTGTGATTCGACACGAGTTTGTGTTGAAAAACCGGGGATAACTAAGAGTGGCGCGTCGGACAGGCTGTGCAGATTAGACAGGTTACAATAGCGTAACCATTGTGGAACTCATGGTAAGTGAAACTGCAATGACCTGTGCGGGCGTACTGTGTGTCAGCATGGACGCGTGCCCACATGCACTCAACTAGATGACTCGGAGGCTCAAGATGACGCAGGCGACCCGTACGGAGGAAGACCTTCTTGGTGCACGAGAAGTGCCCTTGGAGGCCTACTGGGGAATCCATACGCTGCGGGCGATGGAGAACTTTCAGATCTCAGGGTCCGTGGTTGGCGATGAGGAGGCTTTTGTCCGTGGCATGGTGCAGGTCAAGAAGGCCTCGGCGTTAGCAAACGGTGATCTTGGGGCCTTGGATCCGGAAGTGGCGGGCGCGATCGTATGGGCCTGTGATCAGGTGCTGGTTGCCGAACGATGCCTGGATCAGTTCCCGGTCGATCAGTTTCAGGGGGGAGCGGGTACCAGCGTCAACATGAATACCAACGAGGTGATCGCCAACCTTGCGCTGGAGTACCTGGGATATGCCAAGGGCCGTTATGACATCGTTAACCCCAATGACCACGTCAACAAGTCCCAGTCAACGAATGACGCCTATCCGACCGGATTTCGTTTAGGGCTGTTCGCGCTCGTCGATTCCCTCATCGATGAGCTCGAGCGCCTCATTGCCGCCATGCGAGCCAAGGGTGCCGAGCTGGTCAACGTTTTGAAGATGGGGCGCACCCAGCTTCAGGACGCCGTCCCGATGAGCCTGGGGCAGGAGTTCGAGGCCTTCGCTGTTCTCCTGGAGGAGGAGGTCGGCCGGCTTCGTAACAACGCGGCCCTGCTGCTGGAGGTCAACCTCGGTGCTACGGCGATCGGCACGGGGCTCAACACGCCGCCCGACTATCAACGGACCGTTGTTGACAGGCTTCGCGAGGTCACCGGTCTGGAGATCCGAGGAGCGCAGGACCTCCTGGAGGCCACGAGCGACACCGGCGCCTACGTCTCAATGCACGCTGCTATCAAGCGCCTGGCGGTCAAGCTGTCCAAGATCTGCAACGACCTGCGGCTGCTGTCGTCCGGGCCTCGTGCAGGTCTGGGGGAGATCAGGCTGCCCGAGCGGCAGGCGGGCTCCTCCATCATGCCGGCCAAAATCAATCCGGTGATCCCGGAGGTGGTCAACCAGGTCTGCTTCAAGGTCATTGGCAACGACGTCGCACTGACCTTCGCCGCCGAGGCCGGCCAGCTCCAGCTCAATGTCATGGAACCGGTGATCGCTCAGGCCATCTTCGAGTCCATCAACCTTCTCACCCGCGGCATGTCGACCTTGCGTGAGTTGTGCGTCGTGGGGATCGAGGCCAACGAGGAGGTGTGCCGGCGTAACGTCTTGGACTCGATTGGGATCGTTACCTACCTCAATCCGGTGATCGGTCACCACAACGGTGACCGGGTGGGGCGCGAGTGCGCTCGGTCTGGACGCAGCGTGCGAGAGGTGGTCCTGGAGATGGGGCTGCTCGAGGAAGCCGTGCTCGATGAGATTCTCAGTCCCGAGAATCTGCTGCGTCCTCATTTCCGTGACCTGAAGGTGTACTCCGGGTCCGATCCGTCGACCCCTCCTGTGGTGCCGATGGCGCCCGAGTCGGGAAGCTGACTCGACACGGCCTTCGTCGATCGGGCTGCGGATAGCGCGGTGACCTGCTTCCGCTCGCATAGCGGAGGCCGCTTGTTCTCTGTCGCGTCACGAGAGCGTGCTGCAGGAGCGAATGATCGGGGCGTGGACGTCTTTACCAACCACGTTAAGACCGTGCGGATCAACCTTCGACTGCGGCGGTCGGGAGTGCCAGAAGACGTAGTTGAGATTGTCGCCGTCACTTGATCCAAATGTGACTTTATTGGCGGCGTGGATCCAGATGGTGTTGTCAAACCCGTTAACGGTGAGTGACTCGATCTCTCCCTCGATGATGACCACCAGGTTTGTTGCGGTGATTGTTACGTTCCGTGCGCCGGCCGAGACCTTGACCACCTGATCGGTGGAGAGTTCGCCTTCGGTGACGTCGACCTGCTCGGAGGCGGGAACAACCTTGGTGACCAGGGCCTCCGCCTGAGCGCGATTGTCCTCCTCGTCGTTGTCGGTTAAATCGTCGTCGTACTCGAGTATCTCTGAGGACGTGCAGTTCCCGTACTCCAGCTGGTCAAGAGGCTTGGTGTCATCCAGGTCGTCCGTGGGCTCCTCCTCGCCGCTCTCGGCAGCGGTGGTCTTGCGGGCTTGGTTCGATGTGTCAGAGGACGGGCCGGCGAGGAGCGGTCGGACGATCGAGCAGCCTGACACGGCGAGCAGACATGAGGTCAGAAGGCAGACCGAGCGCAGGTACGGGGATCGGGACACAGGAAGACCTCTTTCGGCAGACGTGGCAGTGCCGGTGGAACGAGGAGGAGCTCGTTCCACCGGCACTGCAGCTGGTCAGTGCGTCCAACTATAGCCGCATGGGCTGGATCAGGACTCTCCGCCCTGGGACCCGGAGGTGCCCGCATTGACGTTGCTCAGGTCGTAGCGCGCCACGGCCTCAGCCAGGACGGAACGGTCCAGCCGGCCCTGCTCCACCAGCGCCTGGAGGGCGCGGACCACCACCGACTGCGCATCAATGAGGTAGTGGCGCCGGGCGGCGGCACGGGTGTCGGAGAATCCGAAGCCATCGGCGCCCAGGGTGTAGTAGTCGCCGGGCACCCA
>ERZ772827.2054-NODE-2054-length-10010-cov-2.155198_pt1 | contig 10010 bp, 8 predicted proteins | sample MGYA00580850_ERZ772827 | MGnify/ENA primary metagenome ERZ772827 (study PRJEB29015, sample SAMEA2737950) | human oral metagenome | biome: human oral; feature: human-associated habitat; material: dental | place: China | collected 2145 ...
CTGGGTTTATCTTAAATATTGTGTGTATATTGGTTATCGCGACAATAGGATATTATTTCTGGTTGAATTAATCATATAAAGAAAAAGGGCGTGTTGGATTGGATATATTCAACACGCCCTTTTATTATTTTTTGTAAAGATTTTTACGGAGGTATTTTAAATGGATGTGATGAAGTCGTTTTCGCTTGCCGGAAAAACGGCGTGGGTAACGGGCGCTTCGCACGGCATCGGCTTTGCAATCGCTTCGGCGCTTGCGGAAGCGGGTGCCAAAGTCGCCTTTAACGAGCGCAGCGCGGATAAGCTTGAAAAAGGAAGCGCCGCTTATAAAGAAGCGGGTCTCGATGTGCGCCCGTATCTCTGCGACGTTACCGATGAAGCCGATGTCAAATCGACGGTAAAAAAAATCAATGCGGATTTGGGCGTTATCGATATCCTTGTAAACAACGCAGGCATCATCCGCCGCGTGCCGATGACGGAGTTGACCGTCGAACAGTACAAAGAAGTTATCGATATCGATTTGGTTTCTCCGTTTATCGCGGCAAAAGCGGTTGTTCCGCAGATGATTGAAAAAGGTCACGGGAAAATTATTAATATTTGTTCGATGATGAGCGAACTCGGACGGGAAACGGTAAGCGCCTATGCCGCGGCCAAAGGCGGTTTGAAGATGCTTACACGTAATATCTGCAGCGAATACGGCAAATACAATATTCAATGTAACGGCATCGGGCCGGGCTATATCGCAACGTCGCAGACGGCTCCGCTTAGGGAAAAACAGGCGGACGGTTCCCGGCATCCCTTCGATTCGTTTATCATTTCGAAAACGCCTGCGGAGCGCTGGGGAACTCCCGATGATCTGAAAGGACCTGCGGTGTTCCTTGCAAGCGATGCGTCCGATTTTGTGAACGGTCACATACTCTATGTCGACGGGGGTATCGGCAGACAGCCGGGGTGAGAAATTAATAATTATTAATCTATATAATTTTAAGGAAGGGTGATATATGGATATTCGCTATTCGGTCGGAAAAGAGCAGTTCAAACGGATGACGGCGGAAGAGCTCAGAGATGAGTTTCTCGTACGCAATATTTTTCAAGCAAACGATGTATCCGCCGTATATTCTCATATCGACAGAATTGTAACTATGGGTGCGATGCCGACGACGGAAAAAATCGACATCGAAAAAAATATCGACGTGATGAAAGATTTCGGCGTATCCTATTTTTTGGAGCGGCGCGAACTCGGTATCGTAAACATCGGAGGGGCGGGATTTATCGAAGCGGACGGCAAGCGCTTTGAGTTGAAAGGGCGGGATGCGCTCTATGTGCCGCAGGGCACGAAATCGGTTTTGCTCGGAAGTGCCGACGGGGCGAATCCCGCAAAATTTTATATGAACAGCGCGCCCGCTCATCGTCCCTTTCCGATAAAATTAATAAGTTCGGACGATGCGAAGCACTTGAATCTCGGCAGTAAAGAAGGATGCAACGAGCGCGTCATCAATCAATATATTCATCCGGACGTTTTGGAAACCTGTCAGCTTTCGATGGGATTGACGCAGCTTGCACCCGGATCCGTGTGGAATACGATGCCTGCCCACACGCACGAGCGCCGTATGGAAGTTTATTTTTATTTCGACATCGCCGAAGACGAAGCCGTTTTCCACTTTATGGGTTCACCGTCCGAAACCCGCCACATCGCCGTGCATAACGACGAAGCCGTCATCAATCCGAGTTGGTCTATCCATGCGGGCTGCGGCACGAAAAACTACACATTCATTTGGAGTATGGTCGGTGAAAACAGAACGTACACCGACCAGGATGCGATCCGTACTCGGGATTTGCGCTAGAGAATGTGCAGGTTATGGCTTTCGAAGTTGAGGTAGGCTTTGTCTCCCGCTTCGTAAAGCTTGTGATTTTTCGGGTTGTATTCGGTGATCTTTATCATCATGCCGTTTATGTCGACTTGATAATACTGATACGAGCCCATAAACGTCGAAAGCGTTACGGTACACGGCAGCACTCCTTGGTCGGCGAGCGTAATCGATTCGGGGCGCAGTACGATTTTGCACGAGTCGCCCTTTGAAACTTTTTCAAAGGATTCGGCCGTGATGTCTACGCCGCCGACGTCGACGTGTATGGCTTTGGAATCGATCGACGTTACGTTTCCGGTCAGGAAGTTTACTTCGCCGATAAAGTCCGCGACGAATTCGTTTTTCGGCTGGTAGTAGATTTCGCGCGGCGTTCCCATCTGTGCGATTTTGCCTTTGTTCATGATGATGATTTGGTCGGAGATGCTCATGGCCTCCGACTGGTCGTGCGTAACGTAAATCGCCGTAATGCCGACCGTCTGCTGGATGCGTCTGATTTCGGTGCGCATTGCGACGCGGAGCTTTGCGTCGAGGTTCGAAAGCGGTTCGTCGAAAAGCAAAACGCTCGGCTGTACGACAAGCGCGCGCGCGAGGGCGACTCGCTGCTGCTGTCCGCCCGAAAGCTGATTCGTCATGCGGCCTTCGAGCCCTTCGAGTTCGACGAGTTTGAGCATGGCCATAACGCGCTCGGCGATTTCGTCTTTTGCAACTTTTCTGATTTTCAAGCCGTAGGCGATATTGTCGAAGACGTTATAGTGCGGCAAAAGCGCATAGCTTTGGAACACCATTGCCGTATCGCGCTTGTTCGGCGTGAGTTCGTTGATTGCTTGATCGCCGATATATATTTCGCCTTTGTCGGGGCTTTCAAATCCCGCGACCATGCGGAGCGTCGTCGTCTTTCCGCAGCCTGAAGGGCCGAGCAGGGTGACAAAGCTGCCGGGTTTGATGTCGAGCGAAATGTCGTCCACTGCGGCGAAATCTTTTTCCGTTTTATAATCTTTGTAAATCTTCGTTATGTGATCGAGGCGTACGCCTTTTTGTTCTTTTGACATAATATTCCCCTTGTTATTTTTGTTTGCGGCTCGTGCCGAATTTTCCGGTAAACAGATTCATCAGCGTGATCGCCGTATACGTGATAATGATCAGTATGGTCGCGTATGCGCAGGCTATGCCGTAGTTGCCCTTTTCCGCGTGTTCGTTGATGCGCACGGTGATGAGCACGAACTGCGGAGTAACGAGCAGAATGATCGCGGAAATCGCCGTGATGGAACGCACGAAAGTCGTAACGAGTCCGCTGAAAAACGAATCCTTAATAAGAGGAAGCGTCACCGTCGTAAATACGGTAAAGCTGTCGGCACCCAAATCGTAGGCGGACTCTTCGATCGATTTATCGATCTGTCTGAGAGCCGCGATACCGCTTCGCGTACCGATCGGAAGCGAGCGCACGATAAACACGATAACGAGAATCGCTCCGGTGCCGTAAAGCCCCTGCATAAAACCCGAATGAAACAAGCCGCTGTTGAATCCGCGGATAAAGCCGACTCCGAGAACTGTTCCCGGAACCGCCATCGCAAGCATGGCGATGAATTCCATAAATCCCTTGCCGGCGAATTTTCGCTTTACGACCAAGTAGGCGATTATCATCGAAATGAATGCGGTGATGGGAGATGCGATGAGCGAAAGCCAAATCGAATCGAGGAATACTTTGTATCCGTTATTTTTAAAAATGTACTGATACCATTTGAGCGACAGGCTGTAGTTCCGTCCCCAAATCTTAAAGAGAGAGCCGAATACGACGAGGATGTAAAGCACGATAACGAACAGCGAAATAACGATGCTGATCGTGACGAGCGGGACACGCACGCTTTTGTCTTTTATGCGCATGCGCTCCCGCGACGCTTTACCCGTAAGGGTGGCGACCGATTTGCGTTCGAGCCGATATTTTTCGACGATGAATAAGCCCATCGAAATAAAGAGCAGTACGACGGCCATTGCGGTAGCTCCGCTTTTATCGTATGCGCCGGTGAGCTGCAGATAAATCGACGTTGCGAGCGTGTCGAAGTTTCCTCCGATGATCATCGGGTTTGCAAAGTCCGCAACCGATTCGATAAAGGTTACGAGAAAGGCGTTGCCGAGACCGGGGAGCAAAAGCGGAAGCGTTACCGACGTAAACACTTTCCACCGTGAAGCGCCGATATTGCGAGCGGCTTCTTCGAGTGAAGGATCTATGTTTTTAAGCAAGCCTTTGAGCATGAGGTAGCAGACGGGAAAAAACGTAAGCGTCTGTACGAGGCAGATGCCCGGAAGGCCGTATAATTTTGTCGTGCTTAAATTGAACAGGTTTCGCGTGATGATACCCGTGCGGCCGAAAAGCATGATCGCCGAAAGAGAGAGGACGAAGGGGGGCGAAACGACCGGCAGTACGGAAACGATTTTAAACAGGCCTTTGACAAATTTGTTTCCGACGCTGACGTACATGTCGACGTATGCGAAGAGAAAGCCGACAAGAGTGGCGAGGATACCTGAAATAAAGCCGAGATGCAGCGTATTTGAAATCGCCTTTCGGAAACCCGACATTCCGAAAATGCGGGCGAATACGGAAAGCGTGATTTGATTTTCTTCGTATACGCTGTCGACAAGCAAAATCGACAGGGGGTAGACGATAAATAAAACCAAAAATAAAAATATACCGAATATTGCGGTGATGAGGATCGGATCGGCAAGCAGTTTTTTTCTGTCGAGCGTTTTGCTTTGCGTTCCCGCCGTATATGGTTTTGTCATAATAAAAATCCACGAAAAAAGATGATGTGCTGCGGCACGGATCGCACCGCAGCGGTAATTGAAATTAATAATTATTATTTAGTCTTGACGCGGTCGTCGCTTGCGATGACTTTAAAGAAATCCTGTACGTACTGCGACGTGTGATATTTTGCGTCTTCGAAATCGTAATTGATCGTTTTGATTTTATCGAGACCGGCTTTGACTGCCGCTTTAACGGGCTTCGCGTTGTCGATGACGAGGAACTGATACGAACCGTTTTCCTGAGCGAGGTTTACGCAGTCGGGTGAAAGCGCGAACTCGATGAATTTCTGTGCGTTTTCGACGTTTTTCGCGCCTTTGAAAATTGCCGTCGCTCCGATTTCGTAGCTCGTACCGGACGAAGGAGCTGTCATGCCCAAATTGTCGTAGCCGTTGTCGACGATCTGATAGACGACGTCGTGCAGGAAGCCGATGCCGATGACGATTTCGCCGGTCGGAACGAGCTTCGACGGGCCGGAACCGGACTTCGTATACTGAACGATGTTTTTATCGAGCGCTTTGAAGTACTCCATCGCTTTGTCGTGTCCTTTCATCTGCACCATCGTGTTGACGATGAGTTTTCCCGTTCCCGCCGTATTCGGGTTTGCGAACGAAACCAAGCCTTTGTACTGCGCTTTTGTCAAATCGTCCCAGTCTTTCGGCGGCTGGATACCGAGGCGCTTGATTTCTTCCGTGTTCCAAAAAAAGCCGAGTATGCCGCGGTAGATTCCGAACCAGTTGTTGTTCGCATCTTTGAACTGCGGTGCGATGATGTGTTTTGCATTTTTCGCGTTGTACGGGAGCAAAAGTCCTCTTGCCGCCGCTTCGTTGTACGGGTCGGTCGTGCCGCCGAACCATACGTCCGCCGACGGTTTGCCGTTTTCTTCAGCGATCTTCGTGAGCACTTCGCCCGTCGAAAGGCGCTGGTAGCTCGTTTTGATGCCGGTGAGCTTTTCGAATTTCGCACATACGGCGCTGACGTATTCTTCTTCGCATGAGCCGTAGACGACGAGGGAACCCGCGTTTTTGTTGCCGGCTGCAAAGAGCATGCTGCCGGCGAGTAAAAGCGAGCCGATGACTGCACAAATCTTTTTCATAATGGAAATCCTCCGGATATTGAATATCTTTAATAAAATTGTAAGGGGGGAATTCCGTATCCGCAATGCCGATTTTATATAAAAATATCCCGAAAAATGAACCGGACGAAGCGCGACGCGGGCAATGCCGGCGAAGCGGGACAGCAGCCGATCAGGCCAAGCGTACCGAAGATCGTATTTTCTGAAAAATAATGTGAACGTAAAAAATCGGCGTGCTCATTCGGGCGTTCGGTTTTTCTGTTTTCCGTCCGGCTTTGCGAGTTCCGTCGGAGGAAAGCCCGCGTAGGATTTGAACACTTCGTAAAATCGCTTGTACGAGGAAAAACCCGTCATCGATGCGACTTCGTAGACGCGGTATTTTTGATCGGAAAGGAGGCTTACGGCTTTTTGAATCCGGTACGTGTTCAAAAAATCGAGAAAAGTCATCGACGTGTGTTTTTTAAATAATCTGCTTAAATAACTTGCGCTCACTTTGAGCGTTTCGGCGAGCGTTTCGATGTTCGGATGCCCCGCGTAGTTTTGTTCGATTGCGACCAGGCAGGCTGCGATATACGGATTGTCGGAAACCAAAGGCGGAAGGAACGGCGCCGGGGCGCCGGCGGTATTTTCCGCGCGCTCGACTTTTTGTGCGATGCGGTTTTTTGTAAGCTGCTCTTGTGCGCGCGAAACGACTTCTTTGATCTTCGCTTCGTCTACGGGTTTTAAAAGATAATCGAAAACGCGGAGGGCGATGGCGCTTTTGGCATAGTTGAAATCGGAATAGCTTGTAAGCACGATCGGGATAAAATCGATTTTTTCCTTTTGCGCTTCCGCTATCATATCGAGGCCGCTCATGCCCGGCATCTTTATGTCGGTGATCACGATGTCGGGACGCAGGCTTTTTATCTTTTCGAGTCCTTCCGTACCCGTTGCCGCAGAAGCGACGACGACGGCACTCATGGAAAGCCAGTCGATCGTATACAAAAGCCCCGATCGGATGATCTCTTCGTCTTCGGCGATTAGGATTCGTATCATATTTTACTCCGAGTGACAGGCAGGCTTATGCGCACGGTCGTTCCTGCGCCTGCGACGCTGTCGATCGTCATACCGTATCCTCTTCCGTATAAAAGCTCTATGCGCCGCTCGACATTGTATAAACCGATGTGATTCGTTTTATTGCTCTGCGCGCGGATGAGTTTCCGTATCGCTTTCAGTTCGCTTTCGTCCATGCCGGCTCCGTCGTCGCTTACGACGATATGCAGTTTTTTTCCGACCGTGTGCGCACCGATCGAAACTTTCATGCGCTCTTTGTCGCCGAAGCCGTGCTTGACGGAATTGTCGATCAGAGGCTGTATGATGAGCTTCGGCACGACGCAATTTTGTACTTCATCCGGCACATCGATTTCGTATGCGAATTTTTTGCCGAAGCGGAGTTTCAATATGTACAGATAATGTTCGATGCGGCGGATGTCTTCGCCGATCGCCGCCGTCGACGCATCGTTATCGATGCTGTAGCGCAGGAGGTCGGAAAGACGTAGGATCGTTTTTTGCGCTTTATCGGGATCGAGTTTTATTAAAAATTTAATATTTTCGAGCGTGTTGTATAAAAAGTGCGGATTGAACTGCATTTCAAGCTGTTTGATTTCTGCAACATAGCGTTCATGCGTTTCCTTTTTATTTTCATCGATAAGGCGCTGTACGGTGTCGAGCATGTCGTTGTACGCATTTGCAATCTTTTGGAATTCGATATTGCCGGAAGCCGCAAGGCGTTCTGCGAGATTGCCGCGTTCGACTTCGCCGCACAAGTCTGCAATCTGTGTGAGAGAACGCGATTCCTTTTCCGCGATTTTGCGGGCGCTGACTAAAAGCCCTGCGATAACAAGAGCGAGAACCGAAAGCGTCGTCAATACGATTATTAAAAAAGCGCTTCGCATCTGCTGTGTGTTTTGAAACGTATAGACGTCGAAGATGCCGCCCGTCGTCGTTTCTCGGAAGACCGCTTCGTTTTCCGTAAAATAATATCGCCTGTCGCTTCGATAGCCGTCCGCAAGCTTTCCGAATACGTTTGCCGCATGAGGGAACGATGAGGCAAAGAGCGTGCCCTTGGCGTCGGTGATCGCAAAGGGGAGCGCCGGATTGAAATATGCGCGTATGTCTTTTTCGCCTATCGTAAAGACGATGTAGCCGCCGATTCCGTTTTGTACTCCGATCGCGCGTCCGATGACGATTTCGGTTTTTCCGCCCGTATTGTATTCCGACGACAGTTCTATCACCGTTTGATCGGGTTTTTCGCGCATCCTGCCGAGCGCACCCCACATAAATTGATTTTGCCATTCGGGAACGATAAAGTCGTCATCAGCGCTTCCCTTAAGTACGACGGCATACGACGGAGAAAGCAGCGTAAAATCCGCGGCGATTTTTTGCGTATGGATAAATTCCTTTAACACGGTATACGCTCCGGAAAGGGACGATGCGTCGTCAAAAATTATTTTTTCGGGTGCGAGTTTTTTTTCTTCAATAAAATTGCCGTATGAAGCTACGGCCGCGCTCAAGACGGATGAGGTCTTTTTGTTTTCGCGCGCGAGGGTGCGGTAGAGATTGACGTTCCACACCAAAACGGAAGTGACGATGACGACGCTTGCAAAGGCGATGGACGGGATGAGCGAGTATGCTATGAACGAGCGGCGTATTTCTTCTTTGAAGTGCATATTATTATTCATCGCTTTGCCTTGCGCTTTCAAAAATATCGAGAAAGCGCTCTACCCATTCGCTTTGATGCGAAGTCGTATAAGCGTAATCTACCGGGATGCAGTTGATTGCGCTCTTTGCCGGAAGCAGGCTTTTCGTTTCGACGTCGTTTCGCACGGAACGGCGGTTCATCCGCTTGGCGATATAGCTTTGTACGTTTTTTCCCGTCACGTAATCGATAAATCGGACGGCGTTGTCTTTGTGCCGGATTTTTTTCGGCATATAGACGCCGTCGGGAGTAAAGACCGCGCCTTCGTTCATATAGACGAGGGCGATGTTGTCGTCTTTTTCGGCAAAATTTGCGCCGCCCTCTTCGAAAGTTAAACCTACGGCAAATCGCCCGTCCGCGACTCCGTTGTAAACCGCGCTCGAAGAGTTCAAAAGAATGCCGTCGAGATTTCCGCACAGCCTTTTTACGTAGTCCCAGCCGTCGTCGGGATTTCCTTTGCCTTCGGCGTAGAGTATATTTATTAAATGTTCCCATGCCGACGACGATGTTTCCGGGTTCCCGAACGCGATCGCGCCTTTTAATTTCGGATTGAGGAGATCGCCGTAACCTGAAAGAGCGATATCGCCGAGCCGTTTTTTATTGATCATTAAAACGCTCGGTACGTCGGAAAAGCGGTTCAACATGCCTTCGACGTTTTTATATTCGTCCCTGATATACGCTTCGTTTACGCTTGTATAGGAATCGAAAAGAGAAGAAGCGGGAAGAACCGATGCGTACGAGCCTCCCCACAGCACATCGTACGGAGATGCGTCGGGATGCATTTGAAGCGTTTTGAGTATTTCTTTTGTACCGCCCTGTACGAGTTCGACGGCGATACCCGTTTCGTTTTCGAAATTTTCTATGACGGGAACGATGAGTACGAGCGGGTGGGGGCTTGCGACGATGAGCGTGTTCGCATCGCCGCCGCCTTTCGCCTTTTGCAAGCAGCCTGTAAAAATGAAAAACGATGCGGAAAACAAAAGCACGCGGTAAGGAGTACGCATAGCCTCAGTATAGCACGGATTGCCCTCGTTTGACACGGGGCGCACTTTATGGGGGCGAAAAAAAAAGGAACCGACTTTTAAGACGACTCTATATAGTCAAGCCGGTTACCCTGAGGCGATTGTTTACCGCGTTTTACAATTCTTCGATGTATTTTACGCCTTTGAGCGTTCCGAACTCCTGGATGACTTCGGCGTGATTTCTCCGTTTCGGAAGAGAAAGCGCGATGTTGACGCCGATGTAATCGCTGTCGAGCAGCGATTTTTTCATTTCGATGTCGGACAGCGTATAGTTTTTTTTGCGCGCTTCTTTTACGAACGATGTAAGCGCTTCCGTCGATTTGAATTCGGCGAAGATGATCATGGAGCGGGATGTCGAATTTATGCGTGCGTCGATCCTGCTCATAATGGTCATGATGATAAGCAAAAAGATTCCGGTGATAAATGCGCCGATGTAAAATCCCGCACCGATCGCCAGTCCCAATCCCGCCGATCCCCAAAGACCGGCGGCGGTCGTAATGCCTTTGATGCGCAT
>ERZ772827.2055-NODE-2055-length-10005-cov-5.543518_pt1 | contig 10005 bp, 7 predicted proteins | sample MGYA00580850_ERZ772827 | MGnify/ENA primary metagenome ERZ772827 (study PRJEB29015, sample SAMEA2737950) | human oral metagenome | biome: human oral; feature: human-associated habitat; material: dental | place: China | collected 2145 ...
AGTACACACGTTACGGCAAGGCGAGCCAACGCTGTACTGGTTTAAATTTAATTCACTATAATTCGGCTTTTTATTTTTCAGGTAGCCTCATGCCGCCCTCCCAGCCCGTTTGGCTGTTCGACCTAGACGACACCCTGCACCGCGCCGATGCGGGCATTTTCCGCCTCATCAACCGCCGCATGACCGAATTCATGGCACGCGAACTGAGCCTGAGCCTGCCCGAAGCCTCCGATTTGCGCGAGCACTATTGGCGGCTCTACGGCGCCACGCTCGGCGGTTTGCAGCAGCACCATCCGCAGGTTTGCCCCGCCGAATTCCTGCGCCAAAGTCATCATCTACCCGAACTCATTACTGCCTTGCAGCCGATGCCGCACACCGATACCGCGCTCGCCGCCCTACCCGGCCGCAAAGCCGTGTTTTCCAACGGCCCCGCATTTTATGTGCGCGCCCTAATCGACGCCATGCGGCTGGGCAGCCGTTTTGAAGCCCTGTTCGGCGTGGACGACCTCGCCCTGCACTACAAACCGCAACCACAGGCCTTCCATATGGTGTGCGCCGCACTGGCCGTGCCGACGCGGCAATGCGTGTTGGTGGACGACAGCCCGGCCAATCTGCAAGCGGCCAAAGCTTTGGGAATGCGCACGGTGTGGTTCGGCAGCCGCGCCCGGCCGCAGCCCTTTGCCGACCATATCGCCCGCAATATGTGCGAGCTACAGGCTCTGGCTGGAGAAATCATGTAAAATCCAGCTATTGCATTCCAATACCGGATTTCAGGTAGCCTGTTTGCCCTAACCAAATATAGTGAATTAACAAAAATCAGGACAAGGCGACGAGCCGCAGACAGTACAGATAGTACGGCAAGGCGAGGCAACGCTGTACTGGTTTTTGTTAATTCACTATAACAAGAAAGGATACCCTTGCAACACACCGACTCCGCCGACACCCAACACGAATACTTCGCCGACCGCCCCGGCTTCCCCGCCAAAACCATCGTCGCCACGCTCTTTATCGGCGCCTTCTTCGGCTACCTGAACGACACCCTGCTCAACGTGGCGCTCACGCCCATCATGCGCGATTTCCACATCGACAAAACCACCGCCCAATGGCTCACCACCGGCTTCCTCCTGGTAATGGGCGCATTCACGCCGATTACCGCCGGCGTCATCCAATGGTTTGAAACCCGCAAAATGGTGCTCATCACCCAAGCCACCTTCCTCGCCGGCTCGCTGATTTGCGCCCTCGCGCCCAATTTCGGCATACTGCTGGCCGGGCGAATGGTGCAGGCCGTATCCGCCGCTTTCTTCGTGCCGCTGCTGTTCAACGGCATCCTCAACATCTTCCCGCCCAACCGGCGCGGCACAGCCATGGGCGTGATCACCATGATGTTTACCGCCGCCCCCGCACTCGGCCCCACCCTCTCCGGCATCATCATCGACCACACCCACTGGCGCGTGCTCTTCGCCGCCACCGCGCCGTTTATGCTTACGGCCATGTTCCTCGTGGGCAAATACCTCAGCGTCAACCTCAGCCCCATCACCCGCCCCAAAATCGACATCCCCTCCGCCCTACTCTCCATCGGCGGCTTCGGCGGCCTGGTGTATGCCTGCAGCAACTTCGCCAGCCTGCCCCTGGCCGAATTCGTGCTGCTGTTGGCCGGCTCGGTGGTGCTCATCGGCTGGTTTGTGCGCCGCCAGTTCCATATTGCCACGCCGCTTTTAAACCTGCGCGCCCTGCAATACCGCCAATTCAGCCTCTGCCTCGCCATCCTCGCCTGTGCAGGCTTCCTCTTCCTCGGCCTCGAATTGATGATTCCCATCTACACCCAGCAAGTGCTGCTGCTCTCCGGCACCGCCACCGGCCTCATCCTCATGCCCGCCAGCATCGCCCAGGCCTTGTCCGCCCCGCTATTTGGCAAACTGCTGGATAAAAAAGGTGGCCGCTTCGTGGTGCTGCCCGCCACCATCATGCTCACCGCCGCCCTGGCCGTATTGTGGGGCTACCTGAAAATCGACACCCAAACCGCCGCCCTCTCCGCCATGTTCGCCCTAATGGCCGTATCCGTATCCGCCTGCATCACCGGCGAAACCCACGGCCTCAACACCCTGCCCAAGCAACTCAACCCGCACGGCGCCGCCATTATTACCACCATCAACCCCATCGCCGGTGCCATTGGCGCGGCCTTCTTTGTGGGCATCACCAACATCGGCGAACACCTCTCCAGCGGCAGCAGTCCGCAGCAAGCCATGCTCAACGGCATCCACCTGAGCATGAGCCTTGCCCTGGCAGTAGGCATCCTCACCATCGTCTGCGCCTACCGGCTCAAACCGCAAAGCAAAGATAGCGATTAGAACCCGTGGACAATAAAGCAAAAGGCTACCTGAAAACTCGCTTCATAAGTTTTCAGGTAGCCTTTTTTAACAATCCGACACTGGCAGGCCGCAAAATTCCGCCCGCAATGCTCAAGCAGCCTCAATCTTCCGCTTCTTCTTCCTCGTCCGGCAGGGGCAGTTTGTGCTGCACGGCATACACGGCGGCCTGCACGCGGCTGCCGAGCTCGAGTTTGCGCAGGATGTTTTGCACGTGCACTTTCACGGTGGACTCGGCCAAATCCATGCGCTTGGCGATGATTTTGTTGCTGTATCCCACGGCAAGGAAACGCAACACTTCGAGTTCGCGCGAAGTGAGGGTGTCGAGGGCGCTTTCGGCGGCGGGCTGAGCGGGGCGGATGAGGGATTGCACCATGCAGGCCATCATTTCGGGGGAGAAGACGTTATCGCCGTTGGCAGCTTTGCTGATGGCGTCGATAAGGAAGTTGGCATTGATGTTTTTCAAGAGGAAGCCGCACGCACCCAGGCGCATACATTCCACTAGGTTTTCGCCGTCTTCCGATACGGTGAGCATCACCACTTTCTGCTCGGGGCGGCTACTGAGGATTTGGGCCAGCGCTTCGCGCCCGTTCATCACGGGCATGTCGAGGTCGAGCAGCACCACGTCGGGTGCAAGCTGGCTCACCAGTTTGACACCGCTGAGGCCGTCGGCAGCTTCGCCCACTACTTCGTAGTTTTCCTGTCGGGCAAGCAGGGCTTTGATGCCGCTGCGGAATAGGGTGTGGTCGTCGATGAGGACGATGCGGATTTTTTCGGTCATACCTGTCTTCTTTCTTCGTAAGGCAGATTCAAGGTTACCCGGGTACTGCCGGGTTTGGAGTGTAGGGAAAGGTGGGCGCGGATGCGTTGGGCGCGTTCGTGCATGATGTTCAGCCCAACATGGTTGCCGGAATGCTGTTCTTTGAGCCGTTCGATATTGAAGCCGCGCCCGTTATCTTCAATTTCCATCACAAAATCCTGCCGGTTGTCGAAGCGGATATCCACTTGGGTGGCTTGGGAGTGTTTGCGGATATTGGAGAGGCTTTCCTGCAATATAAACACTACTTGCAGCTGCTGCTCGCTGTTGAGCTGGGGGCCGTTGCCGTGCCAATGCAGGCGCACGCCGATTTGGGTTTGGCGTTGGAAGCGGTCGGTTAGGGTCTGCACCACTTCAGTGAAGTCTTTGTTATTGATTTTGGTGCGGAAGTTGATGAGCAGTTCGCGCACGTCGTCATAACACTCTTGGATGCCGTCTTTAATATAGTGCAGGTTTTCGTTGATTTGCTCTTGTTCTTGGTTTTGCAGGGCGCTTTCCAACATCTGCACTTGCAGGTTGAGGAAGGTGAGGGCTTGGGCGATGCTGTCGTGCAGGCCTTGGGCAATGAGGTTGCGCTCCTGCAATACGGCCAACTGGCGGCTTTCATCAATCAGGCGCAGGTTGCTCACCACCACGCCGAATTGGCTGCACAGGGCTTCCCACAGTTCGGTATCGGCCATGGCCACGGGCTCTTTCTGTTTGAAATAGAGCGTAACCATGCCGAAATCTTGCGCTTTATATTGGATTTTGAAAATGCGCAGCTGCTGGAAGCCCATGCGGCTGCATTCGCTGTTGTCGGTGTCGAAGGTGTGGCCGTCGGGTTCACGCACGAATTGGATGGGCTGCCAGTCGTCGTGCACCACGGCGTGGCCGCACAAGCAGTCGTCGAAGCGCTGGCAGGCTTCGGCGGTTTGCAGGCTGTCGGGCAGGTTGATTTGGCTCACCAAGTCCATGCGCTGCCGTTTGAAATCGATTAAGCGGATGCTGCCGGCATCAGCGGCCACCATTTCCAGCATTTTCTGCAGGAATACTTCGGCAGCCTCGGTGGTGGTTTGGGTTTGACTGAGAAAGCGCGAAAAGAAATACAGGGTTTCTAGGGTGTGGTGTTTGCTGGCCAGGTCGCGTGTTTTTTCCAGTACTTCTTCTTCTAGATGGGAATAGAGTTGGTGCAGGCTGCTGCTCATCTGGTTGAAACCGTTGTCTACACGGGCGAACTCGGCGGAGTGATCAATGGGGATTTGAATGCCGAACTGCCCATCGTGAATAGCAGCCACGCCTTGTTGCAGATGCTGTAAAGGTTTAATAATCCACCAATACAGCAAAAACACCATAAAGGCAGAACTCATCACCACCAACACCAAAAGGCAGCTTTGAAACAAGCGCAGCCAAGAAATATAGCGCGTGTTGGCCTGCTCCACGGCGGAAACCAAACCGTCCAAACGGCTGAGGAAGGGTTGCAGCTGTTTATCGGTAACCGGGCGGTTTTGTTGGTAGGCTACCTGAAAAGCCGGGCGGATATTTTGCCGCCATTGCTGGTCTAATTCGTTGAAACGCTGCCACACCACTTTGTCTGGTGGCAGGAATAGCGGGCGGGAGCGGTCGCCGTGGCGCACGTTGTCGAGGACGCTGTCGTATTGCCGCAGCCGCTGTTCGATTTCTTCCGCTCCGGCATTTTCACGAATCAAAAGGGCGATGCGGAAACTCCTCAAGCGCAAGCTGCCGATGTCGTTGATGGCGGCGGCGCTGCCCTCCAGCCGCCAGGAAAGCAGCAGGGTATAGCTGATGGAAGCCACGGCAATCACCAGCCACAACAGGGTCAGCAGCTTGAGCCGCACAGACAGGCTTTTGAAGAAATTCATGGAGATAGGCGGGGAAATCAAAAAGTGCAACCGCTCATTATACGCGTTTAATCCATGAAGCTTAACTATCGGCTTAGTGAAAATGGTTACCGCTCTAATACTTTCGGATTAGAAGACCTAGATACAACAGGGCTTATTTAATCCAAACCGTTGTTTTACAATTCGCAACAGCTGAAACCCTTATTTTCCCAACGTGATTTTTTATTTTGAAAAATAAACGGTTTGGCTTCGCATGCTTCAACCGGCGGTTTTCAGGCAGCCTCTTCCTTATCAGGACGTACAAACCGCGAAATTTCCCCTTAGTATAGAGAAAACAAAAAATGAAATCAGAAAATTACAAACGCTACTCCGTGCTTATTTTCAGCACGTTTGCCTTCACAGTCTGCTTCATGATTTGGATGATGCTGGCGATTGTTGGCGTGAAAGTGCAGGAGCAGCTCGGCCTGAACGAAACACAAACCGGCATCCTGATGGCCGTGCCGGTACTCTCCGGCTCGCTGATCCGCGTACCGCTGGGCATCTGGACCGACAAATTCGGCGGCCGTATTGTAATGTTTGTATTGATGCTGCTTTCCGTGCCCGCCATCTTCCTGATGAGCTACGCCACCCACTACTGGCACTTCATCGCCATCGGCCTGATGATGGGCTTGGCCGGCGGCTCCTTCTCCGTGGGCACCCCCTATGTGGCACGCTGGTTTCCGAAACACCAGCAAGGCTTGGCCATGGGCATTTTCGGCGCGGGCAATGCCGGTAGCGCCATCAACAAATTCGTTGCCCCTGCGCTGATTAAATATTCGGCTGCGGCCGGTGCCGGTGCGGCTGCCTGGGTAATCGTGCCGAAAGTGTACGCCGTCATCATGGCCGCTACCGCCGTATTGTTCTGGTTCACCACCTACCCCACCCCGCATAACCCCAATACCGCGCCCAAAGCCTCGCTCGCCGACCAGCTGGCCATGCTGAAAGACCCCGGCGTGCTGCGTTACAGCCAGTATTATTCTGTGGTGTTCGGCGGCTATGTGGCATTGGCTCTGTGGATGACCAAATACTATATCAACGAATACGGCCTGAGTATCGCTACTGCCGGTATGCTGGCCGCCTGCTTCTCCCTGCCCGGCGGCGTATTGCGCGCAATGGGTGGCTGGCTGTCAGACAAATACGGCGCCTATAAGGTTACCTGGGGCGTGATGTGGGTGCTGTGGGTGTGCTTCTTTATCCTGTCCTACCCGCAAACCGACCTCGTGATTGCCACCACACACGGCCCGCAAAGCCTGCACCTTGGCCTGAACGTGGTACTGTTTACCGTTTTGATGTTTACCGCCGGTATCGCCATGGCGGTGGGCAAAGCCTCTGTGTTCAAATTTGTGGCCGACGACTACCCGAACGACATCGGCACAGTATCCGGCATCGTGGGCTTGGCCGGCGGCTTGGGCGGCTTCCTCCTGCCGATTATGTTCGGTATGTTGCTCGACCTCACCGGCATCCGATCCACCACCTTCATGCTGCTCTACGGCACGGTGTGCGTATCACTGGTTTGGATGCACTTCTCTTTCAAAGCCAAACGTGAGCAATAATCCGCCTGAAGGCTACCTGAAAACCGAAAACTGGCTTTTCAGGTAGCCTTTTTTCAGGTAGCCTCCGCCCTAAACCGTACCACCCGAAAAACACTGAATTTTCACAACCCATAGGAAAACTTATGTCTCACTTGATTCAAGACTGGCGGCCAGAAGATCCCGAATTCTGGCAAAACACCGGCCGTAAAATCGCGCGGCGCAATTTGTGGATTTCCATCCCCGCGCTGTTTTTGGCTTTTGCCATGTGGCAGGTATGGAGCGTAACCATCCTCAACCTTCCCAATGTTGGCTTCAACTTCAGTAAAGACCAACTGTTCTGGCTGGCTGCTTTGCCCGCCCTCTCCGGCTCTACCTTGCGCGTATTCTATTCCTTCATGGTGCCGATTTTCGGCGGCCGCAAATGGACCACGCTTTCCACCGCCAGCCTGCTGCTGCCTGCCATCGGCATCGGTTTTGCCGTGCAAGACCCGACTACCAGCTACAGCACCATGGTGATTCTTTCCCTGTTGTGCGGCCTCGGCGGCGGCAATTTCTCCTCCAGCATGGCCAACATCAGCTTCTTCTTCCCCAAAGCGGAAAAAGGCGGCGCGCTCGGCTTAAATGCCGGCTTGGGCAACTTGGGCGTATCCGCCCTGCAGTTTATTGCCCCGCTGGCCATTACCGTCGGCCTGTTCGGCGCGCTCGGCGGCAACCCGCAAACCTGGGTGGAAAACGGTGCAACCAAACACATGTGGCTGCAATATGTCGGCTTTGTGTGGGTGCCCTTCATTGTTTTGGCCACCTTGGCCGCCTGGTTCGGCATGAACGATTTGGCCAACGCCAAATCCAGCTTTAAAGAACAGTCCGTTATTTTCTCGCGCAAGCACAACTGGATTATGTGCATCCTCTATTTGGGCACTTTCGGCTCGTTCATCGGTTTTTCCGCCGGTTTCCCCTTCCTTACCAAGCTGCTGTTCCCCGAAATCAACCCCACCCAATATGCCTTCCTCGGCCCCTTGGTAGGCGCGCTTACCCGCGCCGCAGGCGGCTGGGTATGCAAAAAACTCGGCGGCGGCGCGCGCACCACGCAGATCGTGTTTGCGGGCATGATTGTCGGCGTGCTCGGCGTGATGCTGTTTTTGCCTGCCAACGGCAACGGCAACTTCTGGGGCTTCTTCGTGTGCTTCATGGTGTTGTTCGCCTTGAGCGGCATCGGTAATGCTTCCACTTTCGTGCAAGTGCCGCAGATTTTCCTGGGCTTCCACCAAAAACGCGCCGACTGCGGCGAAATCCCGCAAGAGGATTGCGTGCAGCACGCCAACCGCGAAGCTGCCGCCGTTATCGGCTTCACCGCCGCTTTCGCCGGCTATGGCGGCTTCTTCATCCCCAAAAGCTTCGGCACTTCGCTGGCCTTGCTGGGCAATGTGGACGGCGCGATGATCGGCTTCATCCTGTTCTACATCATCTGCGCCGGGCTCAACTGGTGGTACTACGCCCGCAAAAACGCCGAAGCCAAGTGCTAAAACGGCAGGCTACCTGAAAAGGCCGCAAGGTTTTCAGGTAGCCTTTTAACCGTTTGGCCGCCTACCCCGTTATTTCTACCAACTAAGGATACCCGTCATGGCACTCACCCCCGTTCACGAACTGCAAGCCCTGATTCACGATAAAATCGCCGCCACGCAAAAGCCGTTGGAAACCGAAACCGTGCCGCTGGTGTCGGCAGTGGGGCGTGTGCTGGCGCAGGATGTGGCGGCGGCGGTGAGCATTCCGCCCGCCGATATTTCGGCCATGGACGGCTACGCCCTACCCGTGGCCGCGGCGGCGGGCAGCGAATGGAAAATAGCGGGCGAATCGGTGGCCGGGCAGCCGTTTTCAGGTAGCCTGCCTGCCGACGGCTGCGTGCGCATCATGACCGGCGCAGTGGTGCCCGAAGGCTGCACCAGCATCGTGATTCAGGAAAACGTGCAGTTGCAAGACGGCGTAATCCGTTTGGAAAAAGACGCGGCCGAGGGCGGCAATATCCGCCGCCGCGGCGAAGAAATCGCAGCGGGAGATACCGTGTTGCAGGCCGGGCGGATTCTGCGTCAGGCCGACATCATGCTGCTGGCCGCCCTGGGCTATGCCCAAATCGAAGTGCGCCGCAAATTGCGTGTGGCCGTACTCTCCAGCGGCGACGAACTGCTCGAACCGGGCACGGCCGGCAGCCGCACCGACCGCATCTACGACAGCAACCGCTATATGCTGATGGCGCGGCTCGCGCCCCTGCCGGTGGACGTAATCGACTTCGGCCAAGTGGCCGACCGGCTGGAAGACGTGTTGAAAATGCTGAATAAAGTCATCAACCAGGCCGATGTGCTGATTACCACCGGCGGCGTATCCGTGGGCGATTACGACTTCATGCGCGAAGCCGTGGAGCGCGTGGGCAGCATCCATCACTACAAAGTCGCCCTCAAACCGGGCAAACCCTTCGTGTTCGGCCAAATCATGACTACTTGGTGTTTCGGCCTGCCGGGCAACCCAGTGTCCGGCTTTGTGGGCTTCGATATTTTCCTCAAAGCCGCCCTGTGGCAACTGTGCGGCGCGGCCGAAATCCCGCAGCCCGTGCGCTTTACAGCCAAACTGGCCGAGCCGGTGAAGAAAAACCACAGCCGCACCGACATCCAGCGTGGTATCATCAGCCGTCAGGAAGATGGCACTTGGCTGGCCGCCCCCTGCGGCAGCCAGGATTCGCACCGTATTTATCAGGTGAGCCGCGCCAATGCCTACTTGGTTCTCCCCGCCGAAAGCGGCTCGCTGCCCGCCGGCGCGGAAGTCACCGTACAACCTTTCGCCGAAGCATTTTTGTAAAGCCGGAGCGGCTGCCTGAAAGCGCTTGGCACATTTTCAGGTAGCCCGTATGCCCTTTGGGGCAAATGAGGCTACCTGAAAACCCAGCCGTCCGATTTTTAGGTAGCCTTTACCCCCGTAAATAATATAAGCAAACCAACACACTAAACAGAAATCATCATGACCACGCCCCACACACTCACCGACCCCTACAACCGCCGCCTAAGCTACCTGCGGCTGTCGGTTACCGACCTGTGCAACTACCGCTGCACCTACTGCCTGCCCGACGGCTACCAAGGCAAAGCCAAGCCCGACGAACTTACCCTGCCAGAAATCGAAACCTTGGTAGGCGTGTTCGCTGCGGCCGGCACGCGCAAAATCCGCCTCACCGGCGGCGAGCCCACCCTGCGCCGCGATCTGGCCGACATCATCGCCGTGTGCAAAGCCAACCCCTTGATTGAAAACGTGGCGCTCACCACCAACGCCTTCCGCCTGGCGCAGCTCTTCCCAGCCTACCGCGCCGCCGGACTGGACAAAATCAACATCAGCATCGACAGCTTCGACCCAGACGTATTCTTCGAAATCAC
>ERZ772827.2057-NODE-2057-length-9997-cov-7.388554_pt1 | contig 9997 bp, 9 predicted proteins | sample MGYA00580850_ERZ772827 | MGnify/ENA primary metagenome ERZ772827 (study PRJEB29015, sample SAMEA2737950) | human oral metagenome | biome: human oral; feature: human-associated habitat; material: dental | place: China | collected 2145 ...
CGGCCCCCGCACCCGGCACGGCGTCAGGGCGCCCCCAGGCGGTAGGCGGCAGGGCACGCCAGGCGACCCACGCACCGGCCAGGGCGAAGGGAACGAAGACGAGGAAGGAGGAGCGCCACCCCCACTGGTCGCCCAGGGCCCCGATGAGCGCGCCGGACATGAGGGGCCCCACCGCGACCGAGACCCCGATGACCCCGCCGAACAGGCCGAAGGCCCGCCCGCGCGCGGCCCCGGCGTAGTACTGCTGGATCAGGCCGGTGACCTGCGGGTTGAACAGCCCCGAGCCCACCCCCATGAGGACCCGGGCGAGGTTGAGCGCCAGGATCGAGGGCGCCACGCCCGCGGCCAGGGAACCCAGGCCGAACAGGACCAGCCCCGCCACGAAGAGCCGCCCGCGCCCCATGACGTCCCCGGCCCGCCCGGCGGGGACGAGCAGCACCCCGAAGACCAGGGAGTAGCCGGAGACCACGAGCTGGAGGCCCCCGGTGCTCGTGGGTACCGAGGCGGCGATGGCCGGCAGGATCACATTGACGCTGGAGACCGCCAGGAGGGAGACGAACGCCGGGATGAGGAGTACCGGGAGGATCCGGCGCTGCTCAGGGGTGAAGGTGGGCAGTTGCCCTGAGGGCTGGGGGTGACGCACCCTCGCAGCGTACGCGCGACCGGGGCCAGGCGGGACCCCGGTGTAGCACACCTCAGGACAGGGACGCGATCACGTGCTCCACCTCCTCCTGTATCCCGGAGGCGTCCGGGGCGGGGGTGGACCAGCGGCCCGTGCCCACGTCCACGACCAGCCCGACGGCCAGGGCCAGGAGCGTGGGCAGGATCCAGCCGGTGGAGTCGTTCCACAGCCCGGTGCGGGCCAGGAGGGCGCTGACCCTCTCCTCGCCCAGGGACGGCAGGGCGGAGAGGACCGCCAGCACCGTGCTGGCCGCGACCGGCCACAGGTAGGCGGCGCGCAGGTGGCCGGGGGCCGCGACGTCGATCAGGGTGACCACCACCAGGGTCATGGCGACCGGGTAGAGGATAACGATGACCGGTGAGAGCACCACGATAATCTCCGACAGGCCCAGGTTGGCCAGGACCAGCGAGACCAGCGCGGAGACCAGCAGGTGGCGGTCGAAGGGCAGGCGCGGCACCACGGTGACGGCGTAGCCGGACCAGGAGGACAGCAGACCCACGGAGGTGGTCAGGCAGGCCAGGACGGCGATGGCGGCGAACAGGAGGGTCCCCAGGGTCCCCAGGTTCGCCGAGGCCGCCGCACGCAGCAGGCCCGCGCCGTCGGTCACGTCCCCGCCGGTGCGCTGCCCGATCATGGCCAGGCCGACGTAGACCACCGCCAGGAGGACGGCGGCGATCAGCCCCGAGCTGACGGTGGCGCGGGCCACCTGCCGGGTGCCGTGCAGTCCCTGGTCCCGCAGGGCCTGGATGACCACGATGCCGAACACGGAGGCGGCCAGGACGTCCATGGTCAGGTAGCCCTGCGTGAGCCCCGTCGTCAGGGGCGCGCTCGCGTAGGCCCCCGTGGCGGCCCGGTCCACCGGGGAGGAGCCGGCCACGGTCGCCACGCACAGCACGGCCAGGAGCAGGAGCAGCGCCGGGGTGAGCCACCTGCCCACCCGGTTTGCGATACGGCTGGGGCGCAGGGCCACCAGGACCGTGACCCCCAGGAAGACGACGGCGTGGACGAACAGGGCCGGGCGCCCGGGGGTGAGGCCCAGCAGCTCCAGGACGGGCCGGGTGGCCAGCTCGTAGGACACGGTGGTCACCCGGGGCGCCACGTAGAGCGGGCCAATGGACAGGTAGACGGCCAGCGGCATGACGACGCCGAACCTGGGCCCCACGCGCCGGGCCAGCCCGAGAATGCCCTCCCCCGAGGTGGACACGGCCACGATGGCGGTCAGGGGCAGCAGGACGCTCGTGGCCAGGAACCCCAGGAGCACGGGCAGGAAGTGGCTCCCGGCGGAGGCCCCGACCACGGGAGGGAAGATGAGGTTCCCGCTGCCGAAGAACAGGGCGAAGAGCATCAGGCCCGTGGTCAGGACGGTGGTGGAGGTGCGGCGTGGCGCCGTCGTGGACGTGGTCATTGAGGGCCTCCTGTGGTGGTCACTCAGGGCTCCGGGGGCGCCCGCCGGGGCGGTGGCGGACTGGGGGCACGGCGGGTCAGGTCAGGGTGACACGCCCGACGACCTGGGCCGGGCCGGTCAGCAGGACGGTGGAGCCCTGCGCCAGGGGGGCGGCCCCCACGTGCACCCCGACCTCCCCGCCGGGCATAATGATCCGGTAGTCCTCCGGCGCGCCCGGCCCCTCCCACTCGTGCAGGGCGACGGCCACGGCGCAGGCCCCGGTACCGCAGGCCAGGGTCTCCCCCACGCCGCGCTCCAGGACGCGCACCCGGGCCACGCCCACGCGCTCACCGGTGCCGGGGTCGGTCTGCTCCGCCAGGGGCACGACCAGCTCCAGGTTGGTGCCGGCCTCGGGCACGGGGTCGTAGGCCACCGGCGCGCCGGAGCCGGTCAGGCCGGCCAGGGCGGCGGCCTCCAGCTCCTCGCGGCTGCCCAGGGCGACGACGGTGTGCGGGTTGGGCACGGCCAGGCTCAGGGCGGCCCGCTGCCCCGGCAGGCCGGGGACGGTGACGACGGTGTCCCAGCCGGGCCAGTCGGGGTCGGTGGCGGACGTGCCCGGCAGGAGGCTGAGGCGGGCGGGCCCCATGTCCACCGTCCAGTAGTCCCCCATGCGGGTGAGGGTGCGGGCCCCGCCCCGGGTGCCAATGGTCAGGCTGGCGCCGTCGGGCACGTCCACCAGCCCCTCGGACAGGAGGACGGCGGCGAACAGGCGCGAGGCGTTGCCGCACATCTCGGCCACGGAGCCGTCGGCGTTGTAGTAGTCCATGAACCACTGCGCCTCGGGGACGGCGGCGTGGAAGGCCCGGGCCCCCTCCAGGGCGGCGGTGCGCACCACCCGGACCAGGCCGTCGGCCCCGACGCCCCGGTGCCGGTCGCACACGGCGGCGACGTCACCGGCGGTCAGGGCCACCTCCTGCTCGGGGTCAATGAGGAGCAGGAAGTCGTTGCCGGTGCCGTGGCCCTTGATGAGGGTACGGCCCGACAACGCGCCACCGGTACCCGGGCTGGTGTCGCTGTGCGTCATGAGTACAGCCTATGCGTTGGACCCCACGACGCCCTCAGCGTCGCTCACCACACGCAGGGCCTGGCCCACCAGGCGGTCACGCTCGCCGGCGGGCAGCTCACCGGCCTCGGTCAGGGCCACGTCCAGCCAGTGGACCCGCGGGTCGCGGCGGAACCACTTGGCCTGGTAGCTGGCGAGGCGGCGGGTGGCCTGGGCGGTGGAGGCGATCGCCTCCTCAACCCCCATGCGCCCGTCGAGGACCGCGAGCGCCTGGGCGTAGCCGATGGCCTGGCTGGCGGTGGGCCCCTGGCGCAGGCCCCGGGCGAGGAGGGCGGTGGTCTCGGTCAGGATCGTGGGGGCGCCCTCCTTGGTGGGCCTGGTCCCCGGCCCCAGGAACATGGCCCTGGCCCGGGCCTCGATACGCCGGTTGAGCAGGTCGCGGCGTGGGCGCAGGGCCAGGTGGACGGTGGGGACGAGGTCCTCGTAGCGGGGCAGGTTGGCGGAGAAGGGGCGTCCGGTGATCTCTATCACCTCTAGTGCGCGGACCACCCTGCGGGTGTCGGCGGCGTCGATCCGCTCGGCGGCCCGGGGGTCGCGGCGGGAGAGCTCCTCCCACAGGGCGGTCCCGCCCCGGGCCCTGAGGCGCTGGTCCAGGGCGGCGCGCACGGCGGGGTCGGTGCCGGGGAAGTGCAGGGCGTCGGTGACGGCCCGGACGTACAGCCCCGAGCCCCCGACGATGAGCGCGCGGTTGCCACGCGCCTCAATGGCCTCCAGGTCGGCGCGGGCGTGGCGCTGGTAGGCGGCGACGCTGGCGGGCTGGGTCACGTCCAGGACGTCGATCTGGTGGTGGGGGTAGCCGCGGCGCCCCTGTGCCGGGAGCTTGGCGGTGCCCACGTCCATGCCCCGGTAGAGCTGGGAGGCGTCGGCGTTGAGCACCTCGGTGCCCCTGGTGCCGTCTGCCGTGCCCAGGGCGTCGGCCAGGTCGAGGGCGAGCTCGGACTTGCCGGTGGCGGTGGGGCCGACGACGGCGACGCGGACGCTCATGACCTTAAGGATACGGGCCTGGTCGGGCCGTCGGGCGAGGGGCTCCCGGGGTCCTGCCTACCCCTGCCGGCACCCCGGCCAGTGAGGCGTGTCGCGGCGGGCGGAGGGTGGCTCTAGGACCTGTTTCCCAGGATAGGCTGGTGCTATGCCCACCGCCGTCATGCCCGCCCCGGTGGACGTCGCGCGCGTGCTGGACAGCCTCAGCCGCCTCGGTCTGCGGTCCTTCGTGGACGACGAGGGGGACGTGGGGATCCCGTGGCGCAGTGTCACCGTCCACGTCATCTTCCAGGACACCCGCGCCTTCCAGCTGCGCGGGCTGTGGCACCGGATCGCGGACACCGAGCACCTGGCGGCCCTGCGCCAGCTCGTGGAGGACTGGAACGCCACCCGGATCGGCCCCAAGGCCTACCTGACGCTCTCCGACGCCGGGGTGGTCCGTCTCCACGGGGAGGTCACCTACCCGCTGGCGGCGGGGATGACGGACGACCAGCTCGACTCCTTCGTGTTCACCAGCTGCCGGCTGATCGTGGCCCTCATGCGGGAGGCGGAGGAGACCTTCCCCGACCCGCTGCGCGGGAGCCTGGAGCCATGAGCCCTGCCGGACGCCCCCGCACCTGGCGCGCCCTGCTGGCCTCCCTGCTTGGGGCGGTGCGCCCGCCCCGCCGCCCCGAGCCCAGGGCCCCCGAGCCCGCCCCCAGGCAGGTGGTGGAGCGTGAGCCCGCCGCGGCCCTGGAGGTGCCGGCCCTGTCCCTGGGCCGGGTGCGTTCCATGCTGAGCAAGTCGATGGGCTACCACGTGCGTGACCACGTCGATGAGGAGCACCCTTCCTTGCTGGGTACGTGGAACGGGTTCCCCTTCGTCATTGAGGAGCCTGCCGAGCACCCTGGATGGCTGCTGGTCTCGGGCGACTGGCAGGAGCCGGCCCTGCCGGGGCAGCGTGACGAGCTGGCCGCCAGCGTCAACGACTGGAACCGGGACAAGTTCTTCCCCACGGTGGCCCTGGTGGACACCCCGGTGGGACCGCTGGTGCGCACGATCTACCTGGTGGACCTGACCACCGGGGTCACGGACAGGCAGCTGCGCCTGCACCTGAACACGGCCCTGGCCTCCTGCACCCAGGCCCTGGCGGAGGTGCGCCCCCTGCTGCCGGAGCTCTGAGCCGCTCCCCCGGCCCCGCTACCCCACCGACCTGACCCGTGACGGCTGGCGCTCCCCCGGCGCGCCAGGGCGGGCTCACTACGTAGAGGCCAGCACGCGGGCCCCGGCGCGCCCAGCCGGGCGCACCCGCTGTGGCCGCCGCCCTGTCAGCGGCGTGGGCCCCCGGCGCGCCCGGCCCGGCTCACTGCTGGGCCTGGGAGGCAATGGCGTCAATGGCCCGGTTGAAGGCCTTGGAGGTCTTGGAGGCCCCTGCCAGGGCGGTGACGTGGGCGTCGGCCAGGCTCCTGCCGGTGACCGCCCCCTCGATCTGGGCCACGAAGCCCTTCATGTAGTCCCGGGAGACGGAGGTCAGGGGGTGGCCGGTGACGTTCATGTCGGTGATGACGCCGCCGCTCAGGGTGACGGTCACGTCAATGGAGTCCTCCTCCACCAGGTCGTCCACCGGCCCGTAGGACTCGCTGGCCGTGTAGGTGCCGTCCGTGTAGGAGGCTGCGGGCGGGGCGGTGGTGTGGTCGCAGCAGTCCGAGGGGGTGGCCGAGGCCGCGGGCTCCTGGGTGCCGGGGGCCTGGGTCTGGGGGCGGCCAGCGTACTCGTCGGAGCTGGGGGCCTCGCCGCCGGCGCAGGAGGCCAGCGACGCCGTCGTGATCAGGATCCCGGCGAGGGCGGCCGGGCGCCGCAGGGCGGGGTGGTTCATGACGTGGTCTCCTTAGCGGTCGGGGTGCCGGGGGCGTGGTCACCGGGCTCCTGGGCGCCCTCCAGGCCCTGCCCCTCAAAGTCGAGCATGTCGGCGGCGCGGTGGCCCTCGAAGCCCTCGTTGGTCTTCTCCCCCACCAGGCGCCCGTGGTTGAGGAGGATCTGGCGCTGTCCGGTGGAGGCGACGTGGGCGTCGTGGGTGACGACGATGAGGGTGGTGCCCTGGGCGTGGAGGCGGCCGAAGATGTCCAGGACGAGCTGCTCGTTGGTCTCGTCGAGGTTGCCGGTGGGCTCGTCGGCCAGGACCAGCTCGGGCCTGTTGATCAGGGCCCGGGCGATGCACACCCGCTGCTGCTCGCCGCCGGAGAGCTGGCTGGGCAGGTGGTGGGCCCGGTCGGCCAGGCCGACGGAGTCCAGCATCTGGCGGGCCTCCTTCTCGTCGACCATGGAGTGGTAGTACTGGGCCACCATGACGTTCTCCACGGCGGTCAGGTGGGGGATGAGGTGGAACTGCTGGAAGACCAGGCCGATGACGTTCTTACGGATGTCGGTCAGCTGGCCCGCTGTCAGGGAGCCCAGCTCACGCCCGTCCAGGGTGACGGTGCCCTTGGTGGGGGTGTCCATGCAGCCGATAATGTTCATCAGGGTGGTCTTGCCCGACCCCGAGGAGCCCACGATGGACAGCCACTGGCCCCTGGGGACGGTCAGGCTCAGGTCGTCCACGGCGGCCAGGTCGCCGTAGATCTTGGAGACGTGGGAGAGCTCGAGCAGCATGTCATTCCTCTCGCAGGACGAGCGCGGGGTCGATGGAGGCGGCGCGGCGCACCGGCCGGTAGGCGGCGACCACCGCCACCAGGACGGTCACCGCCACCGAGACGAGGGCCAGCCACCACCCGAAGCCCGCCGCGGAGTCGAACACCCCCAGGAGCACGGCCACGGCCAGGCCGTAGCCGACGGCGGTCCCCACCAGGCCCCCGAACAGCCCCAGCAGGGCGGCCTCGGAGTAGAACTCGACGGCGATGGCGCGCCCGGAGGCCCCCAGGGCCTTGCGCAGGCCGATCTCGTTGCGGCGCTCGGAGACGATGACGGTCATGGTGGTTGACACGCCCACCAGCGTCAGGGCCAGGACCACCACGCAGACCACCCAGAAGAGGGTGTTGAGCATGGTGATAATACGGGTGTCACCGCTGGTGATCTTGGCGACCGGCTGGGCCTGGACGGAGTCTCCGGTGGCGGCGACGGCGTCGACCACGGTGGCCATGGGGGCGGCGGCGGTGTCCACGCTGAACTCCAGGACGTCGTAGCCCGGGGCACTCACGCCGGTCAGGGCGTCCACGTCGGCGGCGTTGGCGTAGACGATGTCGTCCTCGCTGCCGCCGGTGTCCACGATCCCGGCCACCTGCCAGCGGGCCTGGCCGGGTGCGGTGGGCGACGCCGGGTTGGCGGAGTCCTGGGAGGCGGCGGCGGTGGACCAGGCCTTGGAGCCCGGGACGGGCCCGGTGTGGTGGTGGCCCACCGTGGCCTGGGAGCTGGCCGCGTCGTCAGAGGAGACCGAACCCTGACCAGACTGCCCACCATGCCCGGCATGCCCCGAGTGCCCCGGCGTGGCCTGGGAACCGGACGCGCCGGCGTCGTCGGAGGAGACCGAACCCTGACCGGACTGCCCGGCATGCCCCGAGTGGCCTGCGTGGCCCGGGGCGGTGGTGGCGGTGCCCGTGGGCGCGGCGGTGGGGGTCAGCGGGTCCGAGCTCACCGACCCGTCGGGGGCCACCGAGGTCTGGGAGCCCAGGTCCAGGTTGTCGCTGGAGAGGTACTCGGCGGTGACCGTGGAGCCGACGGTGAAGCCCGCGGCCTCGGCCACGTCGGAGCCAATGAGGACCTCCCCGGGGCCGGGCCAGTGGCCGGTCACCTCCCAGTGCCCGTTGAGGGTCCGGACCCGGTCCACGTCGATACCGGCGAGCATGTAGGGGGACTTGTTGATACGCACCGTCTCGTAGCGGTAGGCGGCGGTGGCCAGCTGGTCCGTGCCCACGCCCAGGGCGGTGGCCACGGCGGCGTCCACGTCGGCGGCCTCCTGGGAGGAGATCCGGGGTGCGGAGCCCTCGGAGGCCACCGGCACCACAATGAGGTTGGCCCCGAACTGGCGCATCTGGGCGCTCATCTGGGCGGGGACCGCCAGGCAGACGGCGGCCAGGCAGAACAGGGTGGCCGAGCCCACCGCGGAGGACAGGACGGCCGCCAGGGCCCGGGAGCGGCGGCGTCGCATGGCGGCGGCGAGCATGCGGACGAACAGGCGCCGGTTGGTCGTCCCGCGGGGCGCCCGCGAGGTGGTCGTGGGGGTGGTCTCACTCATGTCCGTCACCTCCGGTGCAGGGCCGTAGCCGGTTGGATACGCAGGATGGAGCGCATGGAGGAGGCCGTGGCCGCCAGGAGGACCAGGGACACCAGCACCGCCACCAGCACGAAGACCATGGGCCGCATGGTGATGGTCGAGCCGAAGACGACCTTGCCGATCAGCTGGGCCAGGCCCGATCCCACCAGGGCCCCTAGGAGCGTGCCGGCCACGCCGATGACGGCCGTCTCCCCCAGGATCAGCCGGTTGACGGCGGCCGAGGAGGCGCCTACCGCCTTGAGGAGGGCGAACTCGCCGGTGCGCTCCACCAGGGAGGCGGTGGTCAGGGAGGCTACCGCCAGGGCGGCCGCCACCAGGCTCAGGGCGGTCATGAGGATCATGAGGGCCTGGGTCTTGACCAGGACGTTGCCCTCCACGGCGGCGACCTGGCGGACCTGCTTGGCCACCGAGCCGGGGACGGCCTCCTCGATCTGGTAGGTGATGGAGGAGGCGTAGGCCGTGCAGTACCAGGTCTCCCACTCGGCCTTGGACAGGGCCCTGGGGTTGGAGGCGGCCTTGCGGCTCAGGTCGTTCTCCGGGGTGGTCAGGGCCTTGACCTCGATCCGCTCGGCCTTGCCGGGGTGGCCCGAGACGTGCTGGACGACGGACAGGGGCGCGTAGAGGACCTTGTCGTCACCGTCCTTGGAGGTGTAGATCCCGCTGACGGTCAGGGTGTGATCACCGGCGGTCCCGCTCAGGGTGAGGGTGTCGCCCACCGAGGCCCCCAGCTCGGAGGCCAGGGAGGAGCCCAGGGCGACCTGGCTGCCGTCGTCGGTGGGCCAGGTCCCCTTCCAGGCCCACCAGGAGCGCAGGGTGGTCATGCCCGCGGTGACGCTCTGCCCGGTGGGCAGGGACACCTCCTTGTTGAACCAGGTGCCCACGGCCTTGACACCGGTCAGGGAGGACCCCCCGGCGCCGGCCACGGTGAGGTGGGTGGTCAGCACCGGGGCGAAGTCCACGATGTTGTAGGCCCAGAAGATCGTCTTGAGGCTGGCGGCGTCGGCCTCGTTGAGGAAGGCGGTGGCCTCGGTGTCCTCGCTGGTCTCGTACAGGTCGGACACCACGCCCTGGGCCTTGGGCTGGACGGTGATGTTGGAGCCGTAGGTGGTCAGCTCGGCGTTGAGCTTGTCGCCCACGTCGAGGACGACGCCGAGCATGGCCACGCTCACGGCCGCGGACAGCGCCACGGTCAGGACGACCAGGGAGCGGCGGCGCAGCTGCCTGGTGAAGGACCGGCGCAGCAGTCGGGTGAAGAACATCAGGCCACCTCCGGGGCGGACGAGGGGACGGGGGCCCGCCCGGGCCGGGGCCCCGCGTCCGGGCGGGGACGGTGGGTGCGGGGGCTCACGCGAAGACCTTCTTGGCGGCCTCCAGGTCGGCCTCGGCGATGGCCAGGTCCCCCCCGACGACGTCGAAGGCCAGGGGGATGGGGTTGCAGCCGCCCTTGAAGCCGATGGTGGCCGGGTTAATGGCCACGTCGCAGCGCTTGCAGATCACCTTGCCGTCCTTCTCGTAGTAGCCCGAGGGGCCGCAGTTCTCGCAGGCGTCCAGGCCCACGCCGTAGGCGCCGCCGTTCTTGAG
>ERZ772827.2058-NODE-2058-length-9994-cov-4.720696_pt1 | contig 9994 bp, 8 predicted proteins | sample MGYA00580850_ERZ772827 | MGnify/ENA primary metagenome ERZ772827 (study PRJEB29015, sample SAMEA2737950) | human oral metagenome | biome: human oral; feature: human-associated habitat; material: dental | place: China | collected 2145 ...
TGGAAAGAACAGCTACAACTCCCACAGACGGATACCCCTTTAAAACCTTCAATCATGCTCTTCTTTCAAGAGAAAGAAATAAATATTACTTCCTATCTTGAAGGACTTGATTTCTATGGGAGTTATCGCCACATTACCATTCATACATTTCACAAAAAAGGAACTCGTCACTGGACACAATTTGTCAGAAACAATCGCCTTTTAAGAGCCCTCTCCAAGGAAGAGTGTGTAGATATTCCCTTAGAGAAACCTGAATGCTTCTTAGTAGAATATAGCAATGCTGATTTTGGCAAAGAGGTATTTACCCATTTCCTCCAGCGCTATCTACAAACAAACCCTCCCGGTTCCCTCTATATTGATATGGGAGATACTCTTTATAGTGATCAAGAACTTTATAGTTTTTTACTTAAATATCCTGATTGGGATTGGAATAAAGATAGGCAATAATCTGCTTACTTTCAAAAAATTGTGATTAATCTCTTGACATTTGTTATTAAAAAGTTGTATCTTTTGCACATCATTTACGTGATATGAAATAGAATACTAAAAGATAGATAAAATGAAATCTATATTTACTTCCGAACAAGAAAAATTGGCAGATATTATATTAGAAAACAATCATATTTCTCCTTTGAATGAATTATATTCTAAAGAAATAAAGGAGTTAGCTCTAATATGGTCTTATTATTCAGGAAGGATAGAAGGAAATACCTATAGCTTTGTTGAAACAGAGACTTTACTTAAAGATAATATTACCTCTGCTAAGAGATATGAAGAAGCAAAAATGTTGAAGAACTTATATAATACCTTTATAGCTGAAGTACAATATATAAAAAATGGAAATAAAGAGGTCATAGATAAAGAATTTCTTTTAAAGATATATTCAACCCTTATTTCAGATTTGATAGATAATAAAGAAAAAGGTATCATAAGAAGAAGATTTTTTCCTATTATGGAAACAGATTATACATCTTCTCAGTCAGAATTTGAAATAGAAGATAAGTTAAATGAAATAATAGATACTCAAAAAGATATCTCTAATCCTTTGGAAAAAGCTATCTATTTACATTGTAACTTAGCTAAATTACAACCTTTTATACAAGGAAATAAAAGAATGGCAAGATTAGTAGAAAGTGTAGCTTTAATGAATGAGGATATCATACCTATTTTTTCTACAAACAATGAGGATATTAATGATTATTATACAGGAATGCTACATTTCTGTGATACAGGGGATTATACTGTCTATACAGACTATTTTTTGAGAAACAAAATTAATTACCTACAAAAATTAAGTGAGAAAAACTTGTTGTAGGATATAAAGAGAAGAAAACTCTAATTATCACACAAAATAATATCATTTCGAAAACAATGTTCTATATTATTCAGGTAGTTTCTTTTTTATCTTATGAGAGCTTAGCTATCATAATATTTATGATTCTTATCTCAAATTTCAAAACTAACAAAGACTCCATTATGATCGGACATATACTTGCCTTGTTCAGTGAAGTGATCCCAAGCACCTACCTGATATCCTTTTACCTTCCTTATAAAAGTGTTGGAGATGCAAATATGATCAATATTGTTTCTCACCTTATGTTTGATAGGGTCAATATGTAAGAAAGAAGAAAGATCACACTCTGTTATACAAGTCAAATCCAATTGGCTAAGGTAGTCAGAAAGTATTTGTCTTACTTTTTCAGTACCATATCCTTGATTATTATATCTACTTTGATTGAAATCTCCCATTACAAGTATAGGCAAGCCCTCTTGCTCAAGAATACGCCCCCATTCTTTAGCTTGTTGATGCAAATCTTTTTCATGATATTCCCATTGTTTGTAGCCCAAACATCCATATCTCACTCCCGATACTCCAGCTTGATGATAGGGAATAATAGTCCCAAATACAATTACTTTTCCAAAAGGAGTTTCTACAACAGCACAAGCTGTTCGAAAATTATCAAAAGTCTCTATTTGTTTAGTAATTTCCCATTTAGAAAAAATAGAAACCCAGTGTTCTTCTGGAGTCCTTTCATAGGCTAATGAATGCACAGAAAAAGGATATAATTCAGTCAGTGATATACTGAAAGCACTTTCAGTAAGTACTAAGATATCTGCATTTACATCCTTAATCTTTTCTATAACAAGAGCTGTTTTCTCGGTTTCTTTTTTGGGACGTTCTACATTCCAAGTAGCTATTTTGTACATAACAAAGAAAATTCTTCTTAATAAGATTCTATAAAGCCACAAATATACAAAATTAATCATTAATGATTAATTATTATTTTTTTATTGACGTTTGTGGTAAATGTAAGTTAAATTCTAAGTTATCACTTTTGATTCGTTACTTTCAAAAAATTGTCATTAATCTCTTGACATTTGTTATTAAAAAGTTGTATCTTTGCCCTCAAAATATGTTATTCTAAAAAAAGAAAATACCAAAGAAAATTTTAAGGTAGAGGATATTGTGGAAGTGTTACCAGAACTTATTTTATTTAAAAAAATGGATTTTTGGAATAGTGATTAAAATATTTAAAAATCCATTCATTGGAGATGAAATTGCTATCAAAGATGATTTAGGTTGTGTTTTCTTTGAAGGAAAAGATTTTTTTAAGTCTATTATAGCCCATCAGAAATAATTTGCGAAAAATTAGTATGAGCAGCTGTAGGGGCAAAGTCGCATAAGCAAGTATGTGGGGCAATTCGTCCTTGAAAGTGATTTCACTCATTTTGTAAAGAAAAAAGCAACCAATCAATAAAAAATTATACCAAGATAAATATATGTTACTAATTAAGTTTGGAGGCTCCTCGGTGGGGTCAGTAGAGAATTTGCAACGTGTGGTGCAGATTGTAAAAAAGCAGACAGAGCCTTTTATCATGGTGGTCTCTGCCTTTTCTGGGGTAACCAATACCTTGCAATCCTTAGGAGAGAATGCTTTGAAGAACACGCATCAGCCTATCCTTGAAGTACTTAAAGAAAGGCATTTCACGATGGCTAAATCTCTCTTACCTATCCATAGACAAACCAATGCATTAGTACATATTGGTAAGACGACACTTGCTCTTGAGAATCTGTGTAATAGTATCAGTACCTTGGGGGAACTCTCCGAGCGTACTCAGGCTCGTATCATGGCTCAGGGAGAGCTGCTTTCTTCCTTTATCATTGGTGAATACCTCAACCAAGAGGGAGTAAATATCAGCTACTTGCCTTCTGAGGACTATATTGTAGCTCAGGGAGACCCGCTGAATGCTGTAGTGGATTTCTCTCAGACGCAGTTGCGTATGCAACAGATTGATACAGAGGCTTCCTATATTGCTCCTGGTTATATTGCAGCTAACCCTGCGGGGGAATTGGTCGTATTGGGTAGAGGAGGCTCGGACTATACCGCTTCTATCTATGCCTATTGCTTAGGAGCTAAACAGGTGGAGCTCTGGAGTGATGTCAATGGTATGCAGAATGCCAACCCTAAGTTGGTTAAGAATACTAAGGTGATCTCTCAAATGAGTTATGAAGAGGCTTTCGAGATGGCTTATTTTGGAGCTAAGGTAATCTACCCTCCTGCAATTCGTCCGGCTATGGAAAAGAAAATTCCAGTACTACTACTCAATACCTTAGCGCCTGAGGAAAAAGGTACCCGCATTCATGTGGCTACCCAAGGGCATACAGATAAGGTGTTGGGAGTTTCTACCCTAAGTGATATCAGTATGATCACCATTTCGGGAATAGGTCTGGCAGGCACTAAGGGTAGTGCTCGGCGTGTTTTCCAAGCGCTGGAGCAGGCCGATGTCAATGTAATTCTTATCACTCAAAGTTGTTCCGAGCAGAGTATCTGTTTTGGGATTAAAACCAGTGATGCCCAGAGTGCTAAAGAGGCCTTGGAACGTGAATTTGCTCAAGAGATAGGATCACTTATTAATCCTATAGAGCGTACGGACAATCATGTGATCTTAGCTCTTATTGGGGACAATATGAATCACCAAACGGGTCTTAGCGGTAAGGTGTTCAGTGCCTTAGGAGCCAATGGGGTCAATATCCAAGCCATCGCACAGGGAGCATCTGAACGCAATATCTCGGTGGTGATTGATGCCCATGACGAGCACAAGGCAGTCAATGTGGTACACGAGCGCCTCTTTCAAGAAGTTATCAAGCGGGTGCACCTTTTTATCATTGGTGCAGGTAATGTAGGGGGACAGTTTATTGATATTGTCTACAAACAACAAGAATATTTCCGCCAACAATACAAGGTAGATCTCAGGGTGGTGATGGTGGCCAATTCTCGTCAATATGTATTTGCGGATGAAGGTTTATCCCAAGAGGCACTTTCTCTACTTTCTACATCAGGGGCGACTCCTTATGCTTCAGCAAAGGCTTTGGCCGAACTAATTATCGCTACCAACAGGCGCAACAGTATCGTGGTGGACAATACCGCTTCAGCTCAGGTGGCAGCGATCTACCCACAGCTGATACGCAAGTCCATATCGGTGGTTACCTGCAACAAGATTGCTGGTAGTGCCCCCTTGGAACAATACACTGCTCTGATGGAATTGGTTAAGAATCAAAACTGTGATTTCCAATATGAAACCTCGGTAGGAGCAGCACTCCCTATTATCAAGACCCTTCAGAACCTGCGCCTCAGTGGGGATACTATCCACCGTATTGATGCAGTAGTCTCTGGAAGTCTAAATTTTATCTTCAACCACTACAATGCTACTACACCTTTTGTGGAGATTGTCAAGCAGGCGCAAAAAGAAGGATATACCGAACCTGATCCACGTATAGACCTCAGTGGCTTGGATGTGATCCGAAAGATCCTAATTCTCTCCCGAGAGGCGGGTTATCGCAAAGAGATGAGCGAAGTAGTTTTTGAAAGTTTCCTCCCTGAGAAATCCTTGGAGACCCCATCGGTGGAGGCCTTTTATAAAGTATTGGAAGAAAATGAAGCCTTTTTCCAAGACCTATATCACCGAGCACAACAAAAAGACGCCAAGCTCAATGTAGTTGCTCAACTCTTAGAGGGAGATATCAAGGTTTCTCTACAAGAAATCCCTGCTTCTTCTCCGTTCTACCAGCTGGATGGCAAGGACAATATTGTGGCCTTCTATACCGATATGTATCCTACCGAACCCCTTGTAATCAAAGGAGCAGGAGCAGGAGCCAAGGTAACTGCCAGTGGTGTTCTCTCCGATGTCATGTATGTTGCTAACAAACAGAAATAATACAAAAAACTATGAATCAATCGCTTAGAAAAGCAAACCCTATACAAGAAACCATTTGTGGTTTTGCCCCTGCTACCATTGCCAATGTCAATGTAGGTTTTGATGTCTTAGGAATCTCTCTTTCCTCTGTAGGAGATCGAGTGGAAGTGACCCCCAATGGCAGTGGTGAGAATAAAATTACTTTTATTGAGAGTACCACTCCCCTACCCTATGCAGCTGAGAAAAACTCTTGTACAGTGGTGATAAGTGCCATGCAAGCACAGCTGGAAAACCCTTTGTATGTCGACGTACGTATTCGCAAAGGCTTTGCTTCAGGTAGTGGCTTGGGCTCCAGCAGTGCCAGTAGTGCAGCAGCAGCCTTTGCCTACAATACCCTGATGGGTAATCCTTTTACCTTGGAGGAACTTCTCCCTTTTGCTGCAGAAGGAGAAAGAGCCGCTTGTGGTTCCGCTCATTATGACAATGTATCTCCTGCAATTCTGGGGGGAATTGTACTTCTGTATCAGAACAAACCTATTCGTTTGCCATTGCCTAAGGGGTTACACGCTGTTTCCTTTTTTCCAAATATAGAAGTCAATACTGCTTCGGCTCGCAGCATCGTCTCTCGACATGTGTCTTTGGACATTGTCTCCAAACAGGTATCAGCCATGGGTGCCTTTGTAAGTGGTTTATACCAAGAGGATTATGACTTGCTAAGAAAAGCAGCAAAGGATTTTTTAGTGGAGCCTTCCCGTAAGATTCTCATTCCTTATTTTGATGAGATGAAAGAGGCTACCCTCTCTGTAGGAGGGATTACCTTTGGGATCTCAGGATCAGGACCTTCTGTTTTTGCACTGGCTGAATCCCATGCAGTAGCCGAACGTATTCTCGCGGAGCTGCATAAGATCTATGCAGGACAGGGTATAGAGACGCTTTCCTTTATAGAAGATTTGGCCAATGGCAAAGGCTGTCGTCTTTCACAATTCGATGAATAATGTTTAATGATTAATGATCAATGAATAATGTTCTTATGTTGGCGCGAGTTTGTAGCTTATGTCTCTAAAATCTAAAAAAACGAAAGAAATCTTTTGTAGGTTTAGAAAAAAGTTGTAACTTTGCACCCGCAAAATCGCCGGTATAGCTCAGTTGGCCAGAGCACGTGATTTGTAATCTCGGGGTCGTGGGTTCGAATCCCTCTACCGGCTCTAAAGCTGTCAGCACTCTGGCAGCTTTTTCTTTTTTTCCTAACCCTGAAAAGGGAGAAACTAAAAACTAAGAACTAAAAACTAAAGAAATGTCCATTTCAAAAAAAGAAACCAAGCGTGTAACGGTACAAACGCTACAGGCTATGAAGGCCAAAGGAGAGAAAATCACCATGCTTACGGCATATGATTATACCATGGCTAAAATCATTGATGGAGCGGGTATCGACATCATTTTGGTAGGTGATTCCGCTGCCAATGTCATGGCTGGATATGAGACAACACTCCCTATGACATTAGAGGCTATGATATACCACGCTTCGGCAGTAGTACGAGCCTGCTCTCGTGCCTTGGTAGTGGCAGATTTGCCTTTTGGTACTTACCAGTCCGACCCTCAGCGTGCTTTAGATTCAGCTATTCGCATGATGAAGGAAAGTGGAGCGCAGGCTGTGAAGCTTGAAGGTGGGCGAGAAATCGGTGAGGGAATCCGCCGTATCTTGGAAGCAGGAATCCCTGTGATAGGTCATTTAGGACTTACTCCTCAGTCTATCAATAAGTTTGGAGGCTATGGTCTCCGCGCCAAAGAACAATCTGAAGCCCAAAAGCTCAAGGACGATGCCCGCTACTTACAGGAATTAGGATGCTCGGCCATCGTTTTGGAGAAAATCCCTTCAGCATTGGCCAAAGAGGTGACTCAAAACCTATCAGTGCCGACTATTGGAATAGGAGCAGGTCATGAGGTAGACGGACAAGTACTTGTTTCCCAAGATTTTTTTGGTATGTTTGTGGATTACAAACCTAAGTTTGTACGCCAGTACCTCAACCTACACGAGCTAATGACAGGGGCAGTAAGTCAATATATTACTGATGTAAAAGCACAAACCTTCCCCAACGAGAGCGAACAGTACTAAGGGATGAAGACAAACGCCCAGAACCTACAAGTGCTCTATGAGGATAATCACTTGATAGCTATCAACAAACGAGCAGGGGATATAGTTCAAGGAGATAAAACAGGCGATATTCCCCTGAGTGAGATCGTCAAATCCTATTTGGTGGAGAAGTACCATAAGCCAGGAGAAGCCTACCTTGGGGTAGTACACCGCTTGGACAGACCCACCACAGGAGTCGTTGTCTTTGCCAAGACCTCCAAGGCACTCCCCCGCTTGAATGCAGCCTTTGCCACCAAGGAAGAGGTAAACAAACAGTATTGGGCTTTGGTAGAGAAAAAAGCGATTCCTCATCAAGGCACTTTGACCCACTTTTTGGTACGTAATACCTCGCAAAATAAGTCCTATGCTTATCCCGAAGAGAAGCCACAGTCTCAGAAGGCAGTGCTTACCTATAAAGTATTGGCGACACTTACCCACTACTTGTTGGTAGAAATCACACTACTTACAGGTCGTCATCATCAGATACGTGCCCAGTTTGCCGCCTTAGGATGTCCTCTCAAGGGGGATCTAAAGTATGGAGCTAAGCGAAGCAATCCCGATGGGAGCATTTCCCTACATGCACGCGCTTTGGAACTATTGCACCCTGTAAGAAAAGAACCCCTGCATATTGTTGCGCCTCTACCAGAATTATTTTCTAAACTACTGAAAGATATACAGTTAGAAAACTCCTGATAAAAAACTCATTTTTTATTGGGAGTTTCATTTTTTTTTACTATCTTTGTGCATGTGTTTCACTGAGTCAGTGAGCATGGGTTATAATATAATTTAGTTAGATAAAAAATAAAAAATTTATGATCTTAGAAATGAAAGTCCCTTCGCCAGGGGAATCAATCACCGAAGTAGAAATCGCCACTTGGCTTGTGAAGGATGGCGATTATGTAAAGAAAGATCAAGCCATAGCTGAAGTGGATTCCGACAAAGCTACTCTTGAGCTACCAGCGGAAGCCAGTGGGGTGATTACCCTCAAAGCAAAAGAAGGCGATTCTGTAGCAGTAGGACAAGTAGTTTGTCTTATTGATACCGATGCTGCAGCTCCAGCCCAAAGTGCAGCTCCAGTGGCTGAAGTTCCTAAAGCAGAAGCTCCTGCTGCTGTAGTGGCTCCTGCAGCCCCATTGGCCCCAGCAGCTTCTAATAGCTATGCTACTGGAGAAGCCTCCCCAGCGGCGAAGAAAATTCTTGCCGAAAAAGAAATCCCTGCTAATGAAGTTAAGGGTACTGGCAAAGGCGGACGTATCACTAAGGAAGATGCTCTCAATGCACAGCCTGCTCGCCATAGTATGGGAACTCCTACCTTTGGCAAGAGAGGAGAAAAACGTACCAAACTCTCCATGCTACGACGTAAAGTAGCTGAGCGATTGGTATCTGTAAAGAACGAAACAGCTATGCTTACCACCTTCAATGAAGTGGATATGTCGGCCATCTATGAGATTCGCAACGAATATAAGGATGCCTTCAAAGAGCGCCACAATGTAAGCTTAGGATTCATGTCCTTCTTCACTTTGGCTGTAGTGCGTGCCCTCAAGCTCTTCCCTGATGTCAACTCTATGATCGATGATAAGGAAAAAATCACTTACGAATATTGTGATATCTCTATTGCCGTTTCCGGACCTAAAGGGCTCATGGTACCAGTGATCCGCAATGCAGAAAACCTATCTTTCCGTGGCGTAGAAGCCGAAGTAAAGCGCTTGGCTATCCGTGCTCGTGAAGGTCAAATCACTGTAGATGAGATGACTGGAGGAACCTTCACTATTACCAATGGAGGGGTATTCGGTAGTATGCTCTCTACTCCTATCATTAACCCTCCACAATCTGCCATCTTGGGTATGCACAATGTGGTAGATCGTGCTATCGTACGCAATGGGCAGATCGTTGTCGCTCCTGTGATGTATATAGCTCTCTCCTACGACCACCGTATCATTGACGGACGTGAATCGGTAGGTTTCTTGGTAGAGGTGAAGAATGCCCTCGAGAACCCAGTAGAGCTCCTTATGGACAACGACCTAAAGAAGGCCTTAGAACTATAGTATATTGTTGTTACTTGTCTATATAAACTAAGAGCGGTTATTCTACTAAAGAATAACCGCTCTTTTTTAGTTAGAGATTATTATTTTTTCTTAAGAACATAGAAAGACGCTAATTCCCCTTCCACTTCTTGACCTTCTTGCAAGAAAGCAATAGAACCATCTTCTTTTACCTTATATTGCTGTTCCTTTCCTTTTTCCTCAGTACTAGTAAGGGTAAGTACTTTCTTTTGAGCATCATAAGCGACACTGCCCTTATCCTTGGTAGTGAGATCCTCCATTACCTCTTCAGAGGTATACCCATCTTTGTTAAGAGTGAGAGTTACATTGATTCCACTGCAATCTGCACAAGGGAAAGTACCTGTGTAAGTGCCTTCATACGAAGAACTTTGTCCGCAAGAGGCCAAGACTAAGGCTACTCCTGCTACTAACATTTTTTTCATGTGATAATATATTTTTATTTCCAAGGGACATTACAATTTCCGTGCCAAAGAGTAAAAAGCAAAGTAAAATTTATCCACTGAGTTAAATTTTTTTTAAAAAGCAGTATTACCTAATTGAAATGACTTACCTTTGCCCCATTAATAATAAAAAACTAAAGAAAGATGAAAAAAATTTTTTTATT
>ERZ772827.2061-NODE-2061-length-9988-cov-4.529548_pt1 | contig 9988 bp, 10 predicted proteins | sample MGYA00580850_ERZ772827 | MGnify/ENA primary metagenome ERZ772827 (study PRJEB29015, sample SAMEA2737950) | human oral metagenome | biome: human oral; feature: human-associated habitat; material: dental | place: China | collected 2145 ...
TCCGCCGCCGCGAGGAAACCGCCGCCACCCGCTCGCTGCTCAACACCGCCAAGGTGATGGAAGACAACCCCATCGCCCTGCGCATGAAAGAGCTGGAAACCCTGGAGCGCGTGGCCGAGCGCATCGACAAGATTTCCGTCGTTGGCGGGCTGGATCAGGTCTTGAACGGACTGGTCAAGCTGCGTTGAAGCGAGCCGCCCATGACCAACACAGCCCTGTATTCCCACTGGATCATGACCGTGCGCGGTGATGCGCGCGCGGTTCTGCGCAAGCTCGAACGCCTGACACAGGCCAAAGCAGAGGATGTGCGCCTGATCTCCATGTACGACATTCAGCAGCAGGACTCGCAAGTGCTGCGCGCCAGCGACATACAAGCCTGCGCTGACCATCCCGGCCGCTACCGCCAACAGCTCACACTGGAACAAACGCTGGAGCGTGTGCGCCTGCAAACGCTGGACTTTCTGATGCCCCATACCGCCACATCCTGGCCCGAGCTGCGCGGGCAGGCGCTGGACATGGCGCGCCGCATCACGGCGCAATGGCAGTTGCAATTCGACGGCGCCAACGGCCTGCACGCCAGCACCGGCCAAGACCTCAACTGCCAACGCCTCTCTCGTATGCAAAACCTGCACTGGGCTTTGCGGCTCGACCAAAGCTATACCCGCACCTCTTGCCCGACACCATGACACCCCGCCCCAGCCGCAAGCAGCAGCGCGCCGAGCGCAAGGCCGCTCGGGCCGCCGCCCTCATGCAAACCGCCCCGGTGAACCCGGCCCGTCTGGCCGCCAACAACAGCTACGGCCCCCGGTTCGTGCTGGATGGCTTTTATCGGCCACGGCCCTTTTTCTGCTGCGACTGCGGCGCAGCGCAGGTCTGGACGGCCAGGCAGCAAAAGTGGTGGTACGAAACCTGCCAGGGCAGCGTTTACAGCGTTGCCGTGCGCTGCCTGGCCTGCCGCATCCGGCACCAGCAAAAGCGCGCCGAACAGCGCCAGCGCACCGCCGAGGGCCTGGCCCGCAAGGCCGCCCGGCCTTTTGACGGCAAAGCCTTCAGGCTGGAAAAACAGCGCCGTGCCCAATTACGCCGTGAATGGCGTCGTTTATTGCAAATGCAAGCGCGCGGCCAAATCGACCCAACAAATCAAATCAAACAAAAAACGAAAGAAAACCATGAACACCCAAACCCCGGAAGCTATTGACCAGGCGCGGCTGGCGCGCCGCTTGGCCGCAGCGCAAGCCAAAAATGCGCAGGCAGTGGAAGAAGCCGCGCCCGAAATTGTGGAAATCAATAACGAGCGCGGCCATTATTGGCAAATGCAGCAAGATGCCGCGCCCGTGAAAATGTGGACGCATGGCGTGCCCGTGGAAAAAGAGGCGCAAAAGCAGTTGCTCAATGTGGCCAAACTGCCGATTGTTTTCAAACACGTGGCCGTGATGCCCGATGTGCATTATGGAATTGGCGCGACGATTGGTTCGGTGATTCCCACCATCCGCGCCATTATTCCCGCTGCGGTGGGTGTGGATATTGGCTGCGGGATGATTGCCTGCAAAACCACATTAATGGCCGGCGATTTGCCCGATCACCTGGGGCCGCTGCGCGCGGCCATAGAAAAAGCCGTGCCGCACGGCATGACGCCCAAGCAATATGGCCGCGACAAGGGCGGCTGGGAAACGCCGCCCGAGGAAACCGATGCCGCATGGAAAATGCTGGCGGGCGAGTTTGCGCAGATTTGCGAAAAATATCCGCGCCTGGAAAAGACCAACAACTACAAACACCTGGGAACGCTGGGCACGGGCAATCATTTCATAGAAATCTGCCTGGATGAAAATCAGGCCGTGTGGATTATGTTGCACAGCGGTTCGCGCGGAGTGGGCAATGCCATAGGCACGCATTTCATTGAATTGGCGAAACAGGACGCGCGATTGCACCAGCAAAATCTGCCGGATGAAAATCTGGCCTATTTTGAAGAAGGCGCGCAGTATTTTGGTGATTATGTGCAGGCCGTGGGCTGGGCGCAAAAGTTTGCCGCCGCCAATCGCGAAGTGATGATGACGCGCGTGATTCACGCCCTGCGCAAAATCATTGAAAAGCCTTTTGAAACGCATGTGGAGGCCGTCAATTGCCACCATAACTATGTGCAGCGCGAAACTCATTTTGGCGAGCAGGTTTTCGTCACCCGCAAAGGCGCGGTGAGCGCCGAAAAAGGCAAGCTGGGGATTATTCCGGGCAGCATGGGCGCCAAAAGCTACATCGTGCGCGGCAAGGGCCACCCGGAGAGTTTCAACAGTTGCAGCCACGGCGCGGGCCGCGTGATGAGCCGCACGCAGGCCAAAAAGCAATTCAGCGTGGAAGACCAGATCCGCGCCACGGCCGGCGTGGAGTGCCGCAAGGACGAGGCGGTGATCGACGAAATTCCAATGGCCTACAAGGACATCGACGCCGTGATGGCCGCGCAAGGCGATCTGGTGGAGGTGGTGCACACGCTCAAACAGGTGGTGTGCGTGAAGGGCTGAAGGGGCCAGAAAGGCCCGCCTCCTCAGGCTTTTTGCTGCGCGTGGCGGGCGGCGTCGGCGGCGTCCAGCGCCTGGGCCTGGGCAAAGGCCGGGCGGGCGGTGTGGCGGCTCATGTAGTCGAGAAAAACCGGCTCGGGCGGCAGCACTTGCAGGCGCTCGATCATCCAGGACAGCAGGCCGCTGTAGTAAAGGTCCAGCGCGCCAAAGCGCTCGCCCACGATGAAGGGGCGCTCTTGCAGCCGGGCTTTGAGCAGGGCCTGGGCGTCGTCAAAGCTGCCGTAGCCGATGCTGCTGCGCAGGGCGGCGTCGGCTGCGGTCAGGCCGCGTTTTTGGTCGATGCAGGCGTATTCCAGGTGCGTGGCAAAGCACATCCAGCGGTAGTAAAGGCCTCGCTCGATGCTGCCGGCCGCAGGGATGAGGCGCTTGGCCGGGAACTGCTCGGCCAGCCAGGTGATGATGGCCAGGGTTTCGGTGAGCAGCTGCTCGCCCGCTTGCAGCACGGGCACTTTGCCCAAAGGGTTCAGGCGCAGGTGTTCGGCGCTGCGCAGTTGCTCGCGCGGGCGGCTGACGACCTGATAGGGCGCTTCGCATTCCTCCAGCATCCAGCGCACATAGGTGCCGCGCGTTTTGGGGCTGGTGTAGAGGGTGAGCGGCGGCAAGAGGGGCTTGGGGGCGTTCATGGGCAGGATGGAGCGAAGAAGTTATCCACAGTTTACTTCAGTTTTGATAGCTGCCTGCACAGTGTTTACGGGCGCTGCGGGCGGTCTGCCTGTTTTTTGACCAAATTTTCGTTATCAGATGTAAGGGCGGCGGGCTGCCAGTAGCGCAGCAGCAGGGCGTTGCTGATGACGCTGACGGAGGACAGGGCCATGGCTGCGCCGGCGACGACGGGGTTGAGGTAGCCCAGCGCGGCCAGGGGGATGCCGGCGATGTTGTAGAGGAAGGCCCAGACGAGGTTTTGCCTGATCTTGCGCAGGGTGCGGCGCGAGATGTCGATGGCTGCGGGCACGAGGGCGATGTCGCCGCGCATGAGGGTGAGGCCGGCGGCGTGCATGGCCACATCGGCGCCGCTGCCCATGGCCATGCCGACGTCGGCGGCGGCCAGGGCGGGGGCGTCGTTGATGCCGTCGCCCACCATCGCAACGGTGAGGGCGCTGCCCGGCTTGCTTCCTTGCTCGCCGCCGGCGGGCGGCTGGCGCAGGCGGCGCACGGCGGCGGCCTTGTCGGCGGGCAGCACTTCGGCCAGGGCGTCGCCCTCGGGCAGGCCCAGGCAGGCGGCCACTTGCTGCACGGCGCTGCGGCTGTCGCCGGAGAGGATGACGCTGCGCACGCCCTGGGCGCGCAGGGCGGCGATGGCCTGGCGCGCGCCGGGCTTGATTTCGTCGCCAAAGGCCAGCAGCGCCAGGGGGCGCAGGCTGCCGGGGGCGGGCGAATCGCTTGCTGCCGGATCGCCTGCTGCCGGATTGCTTTCTGCCGGGCCGGCGGCCAGCAGGGCCAGGGTGGCGCCCCGGGCCGATTGCTCCCGGGCGATGGCGGCCAGCTCTTGCAGGGGCACGCCCAGTTGCTGCATCCAGCGCAGGTTGCCCAGGTGCAGGCTTTGGCCCTGCACGCTGGCTTGCATGCCGCAGCCGGGCACGGCGCGGGCGTTTTGCGGGGCTTCGGGGGGGGTGTCGGGCTGGGCCTGGGCCTGCGCTTGCAGCACGGCGCGCGCCAGCGGGTGTTCGCTGCCCAGTTGCACGCTGGCGGCGGCGCGCAGGGCCTGGTCGGCGTTCACTCCGGGGGCGGGCCACAGGCCGATCAGGCGCGGGCGGCCTTCGGTGAGGGTGCCGGTTTTGTCAAAGGCCACCACTTGCACGCGGTGCGCCAGCTCCAGCGCCTGGGCGTCTTTGACGAGGATGCCGTGGCGCGCGGCCACGCCGGTGCCGGCCATGATGGCGGCCGGGGTGGCCAGCCCGAGTGCGCAGGGGCAGGCGATGACGAGCACGGCCACGGCGCGGATGAGCGCCAGCTCCAGCCCCGCGCCGGCCTGCCACCACAGCAGCGCGGTGAGCAGCGCCAGCGCCAGCACCACGGGCACAAAGACGGCGCTGACGCGGTCGGCCAGGCGCTGCACGGGGGCCTTGCCCGCCTGCGCATCTTGCACCAGGGCGATGATGTGCGCGAGCACGGTCTGGCTGCCGGTGGCGGTGACGCGCATGAGCACGCGGCCTTCGCCGTTGATGGCGCCGCCGGTGAGTTTGTCGCCCACGCCCTTGGGCACGGGCAGGGCTTCGCCGGTGAGCATGGATTCATCGACTTGCGTTTGCCCTTCGGTGATGAGGCCGTCGGCGGCGATGCGCTCGCCGGGGCGCAGCACCAGCACGTCGCCGGCTCGCAGTTCGTCGGCGGGCAGTTCTTTTTCGCTGCCGTCCCAGTCCAGCACGCGGGCCGTTTCAGGGCGCAGCGCGTGCAGGGCGCGTATGGCGGCGGCGGTTTGGCGCTTGGCGCGCTCTTCCAGCCATTTGCCCAGGCGCACCAGGGCGACGATCATGGCGGCGCTTTCAAAGTACAGATGCGGCGGCGCGGCGTGTCCGGCGTGGGCGGCGTGTTCTGCGCCCGGCGCGGCCAGCCACAGCCACAGCGAGAGCAGCCAGGCAGCCGTGGCGCCCAGGCAGACCAGCAGTTCCATGTTGCCGCTGCCGTTTTTCAGCGCGTGCCAGGCGGCGCGGAAAAAGCGCGCGCCCGGGCCGAGGAGCACGGCCGTGCTCAGGGCAAATTGCACCCAGGGCGGGGGCATCCAGTGCAGCCCCAGCGGCATCAGCAGCATGGGCAGCGCCATGGGCGCGCACAGCAGCAGCCCCAGCGCCACGGGGGCGAAGCCGGCCCAGGGGCCGGCCTCGGGCGCGGCCAGCGCGGCATCGGCGGCGCGCGGCTCGTAGCCCACATCGCGCACGGCGCGGCGCAGCGCGCTGGCCAGCTCGGGGGGGCCCTGCCAGCGGATGCGCGCGCTTTCGGTGGCCAGGTTCACCGCCGCTTCCTGCACGCCGGGCACTTTTTTCAGCGCCCGCTCCACGCGCGCGGTGCAGCTGGCGCAGGTCATGCCGCCTATGCCCAGGTCCAGGGTGTGCAAGGAGTTTTCGGGGGTTTTGCTGCTGGTCATGATGTGTTTCATTGTTCCTGCCGACTATGCCTTTCTATGATTTGTGCGCATTTCGCGTTCACAAGCTTCGATTGAATGAAAGGACTCAAGCGCCATGCAACACGAATTCACCGTCTCCGGCATGAACTGCGGCCACTGCGAGGCCGCCGTCACCCGCGCCATCAAGCAGCTTGATCCGGCCGCCCAGGTGCAAATCGATCTGCCCAGCGGCCGCGTGAAGGTGCAGTCGGAGCAGCCGCGCCAGGCGCTGGCCGCCGCCATTGCCGAGGAGGGCTACGAGGTCAGGGAATAAGCCCGGCCCAAAGGCAGCGGCCAGTTTGCATAAAAAACAGGCAAACCGGCCGCAGCGCCCGCCATTGCTGCGAAGGGCGCTATCAAAACAGGAAAAATCTGTGGATAACTTGCCCTGGCGGGGGCCAGAAGAAAAGGTGTGAAGCCCGCCGATAAGCCGGATTCTGTGCAGCGCGGCTGCCCGCGCCGTGACCGCCATCTGTCTGGGCCGGGGGTCGCCCGCCCGGCTCGATGCCACCTACCCGCACACTCGGCGGGCCGCTTCAACGTGTGCCTATTTGGTGTTGCTGCGCGCAGAGATTGCCCGTTTCACCCGAACTCAATCGGCTCGTCTCTGTTGCTCTGATCCTCACCTCGCGGTGGAGAGCCGTTAGCTCCTGCGCTTGCCCTGTGCAGTCCGGACTTTCCTCCAGCGCGGCCTTGCGGCCCTTGCGCCAGCGGCGGTCTGGCGGGCTTCACGGGCGCGGATTATCGGCGGCGCGCTCACGCGCCCGGCCAGCCGTAGAGCGAGATGTAGATGTTGGCCCCGATCACCGTCAGCAGCCCCAGCACGCCCACGCCTATGGCCAGCAGCCCGGCGCGCGTGCGGTTGTAGCTGTAGCCGACCAGCAGCAAAAGGAAAAACACCGAAAGGGCAATGATGTTGGTGTGCAGCAGGTTGAACATGAATGAACTTCTCCTTTCTTTGCTGGGGGGTATCGACGCCAGCATAGCCCGCATGTTGGCCTGCATACCGGCCCGTATATCTATATAGCCGGCCGCATCCAAGGCCCGCGCCACAATGACCGCTTCCTTCTCTCCCCCCTTGAGGCGCCCTTTATGAAAGCCAACACCACCCTCGACCCCATCGGCGGCACGCCGCACGTTCGCATCAACCGCATCTTCGGCCCCGACGCCCAGGTGTGGATCAAAAACGAGCGCGCCAACCCCGGCGGCTCCATCAAGGACCGCATCGCCCTGGCCATGATTGAAGACGCCGAAAAAAGCGGCCAGCTCCAGCCCGGGGGAACCATCATCGAACCGACCAGCGGCAACACCGGCGTGGGCCTGGCGATGGTGGCCGCTGTCAAGGGCTACAAGCTGGTGCTGGTCATGCCCGACAGCATGAGCGTGGAGCGCCGCCGCCTGATGCTGGCCTACGGCGCTACCTTCGAGCTGACCGCACGCGAGCAGGGCATGAAAGGCGCCATCGCCCGCGCGCAGGAGCTGGCCGCGCAAATTCCCGGCGCATGGATTGCGCAGCAGTTTGAAAACGCATCCAACCCCGCCGTGCACGAGCGCGCCACCGCGCAAGAAATCCTGGCCGACTTCCCCGAAGGGCTGGATGCGCTGATCACCGGCGTAGGCTCGGGCGGGCACATCACGGGCGTGGCGCGCGCGCTCAAGGCCAAATGGCCGAATCTGAAAGTGTTTGCCGTCGAGCCGAGCCAGTCGCCCGTCATCAGCGGCGGCGCGCCCGGCCCGCACCCCATACAGGGCCTGGGCGCGGGCTTCATCCCCAAAAACCTGGACACCCGCCTGCTGGACGGCGCGATACAGGTCGAAGCCGAAGCCGCCCGCGAATACGGCCGCCGCGCCGCCCGCGAAGAAGGCATGCTGGTGGGCATCAGCAGCGGCGCGACGCTGGCGGCCATCGCGCAAAAACTGCCCGAGCTGCCCGCCGGCAGCCGCGTGCTGGGCTTCAACTACGACACGGGCGAGCGCTACCTCTCGGTGGAAGGCTATCTGCCCGCCTGAAGCCTCCGCCGCCCCCACGCTCGCTTCAAAGTTCCAGGCCGCCCGCAGGCGGCCTTTTTTGCGCCCGGGCGGGGCCAGGTTATCCACAGATTTTTCCTGTTTTGATAGCGCACTTCGCAGTATCTACGGGCGCTGCGGGCGGTTTGCTTATTTGCTGCGCAATTTGCGGCGGGTGTGCACGGCGTGGGCGAGCTGGCGCAGCACGGGGGCGGTTTGCTCCCAGCTGATGCAGGCGTCGGTGACGGAGATGCCGGGTTGCAGGGGCTGGCCGGGGGTGATGTCCTGGCGGCCTTCGCGCAGGTGGCTTTCGATCATTGCGCCGGTGATGCGCGCGTCGCCGGCGGCAATTTGCGCGGCCACGTCGGCGGCCACTTCGATTTGGCGCAGGTGTTGCTTGGCGCTGTTGGCGTGCGAGAAATCGATCATCACCTGCTCGCGCAGCCCGGCCTGGGCCAGCAGGGCGCAGGCCGCTTGCACGCTGGCGGCGTCGTAGTTGGGCGCTTTGCCGCCGCGCAAGATGACGTGGCAGTCGGCGTTGCCGCGCGTTTCGCAAATGGCGGCCTGGCCCATCTTGCCCATGCCGATGAAAGCATGGGGCGACTGGGCGGCCACGATGGCATCCACGGCCACTTTCACGCCGCCATCGGTGCCGTTTTTGAAGCCCACGGGGCACGAGAGGCCGCTGGCGAGCTGGCGGTGGCTTTGGCTTTCGGTGGTGCGCGCGCCGATGGCGCCCCAGCTAATGAGGTCGCAAATGAACTGGGGCGAGAGCAGATCGAGAAATTCGGTGCCCACGGGCAGGCCCAGCGCCAGCACGTCCAGCAGCAGGCGGCGGGCCATTTGCAGGCCGTCGTTGATGGCGTAGCTGCCGTCCATGCGCGGGTCATTGATGTAGCCCTTCCAGCCGACGGTGGTGCGGGGTTTTTCAAAGTACACGCGCATGACGACGATGAGCTCGCGCGCCAGGGCGTCGGCCTCGGCCTTGAGCAGGCGGGCGTATTGCAGGGCCTGCTCGTGGTCGTGGATGGAGCAGGGGCCGACGACGACGACGAGCCGGTCATCGCGCCCGTGCAGCACGCGCGAGATGTCGGCGCGGCTTTGCGCAACCAGGGCTTGCGCGGCCCCGGGCGCGGGCAGCCACTCTTGCAGCAAGGCGGGGGTGATCAGGGGGCGCATGGCGCTGATGCGGATGTCGTCGGTGCGGGTGGCGTCCTGGGTGTGCAAGGCAGGGTTTTGTGGCATGGCGTGGGGAAGTCAAAAAAACAAAAGGGGATATTTCAGGCGGCGTGCAGTGCGGCGTGCAGCTCGGCGCGAGTGGCGGCAGTGTCCGGGCGCAGGCCGCGCCACCACTCAAAGGAGGCGGCGGCCTGCTCCAGCAGCATGCCCAGGCCGTCGGCCACTTGCGGGCAGCCGGCCTGGCGGGCGGCCTGCATGAAGGGCGTGCTGAATTGCGCGCCCAGGCCATACACCATGTCGTAGGCCAGACGGGCGCGGCCCAGGGCGGCGGCCAGCGCATCGGGCGGGACGGCCGGGGCCTGCCCGGCCAGGGCGGCGGAGGTGGCGTTGATCACCACATCCGCGCCCTGCAAGGGCAATTCGTGCAGGCCGATGGCGCGCAGCGGGCAGGGCAGATGCGAGGCCAGCTCGCACGCCAGGGCGTGAGCTTTTTCGGGCGTGCGATTGGCAATCGTCAAACGGGCCGCGCCCGCGCGCGCCAGCGGCAGCAGCGCGCCGCGCGTAGCCCCGCCCGCGCCCAGCAGCAGCACATGCGCGCCTTGCAGAGGGCAGGCCAGGGTGTCGGTGATGTCGCGCACCAGGCCCAAGCCGTCGAAGTTGTGCGCCTCAATGCGGCCTTCTTGCAGCCGCAGCGCATTAGCTGCCCCGGCCAGGCGGGCATCTGCGCTGGCGGAATCGGCCAGAGCCAAAGCGCGCAGCTTGAAGGGCAAGGTGACATTCAGCCCGCGCCCGCCAGCCGCGGCAAAGGCGGCCACAGCCGCTTCAAAGCCGCCCGGCTGGCTGCCGCCATCCATGGCCTCATACACCAGCGCCTGCCCCGTGGCCCGGGCAAACAGGGCGTGAATGCGCGGCGAGAGGCTGTGCCCTATGGGGTGGCCGATGACGGCGTAGCGATCCACAGCGGCGGGCGATGGGGAAGAAGCGGGCGAATCAGGGGCGGCGGTGTTCATGCCGCTATGGTGCCACTTGCCGTATGGCCTGCCAGAGTCGGCGGAGGCGGCCTAGCGCCCCTCAATCAGCCAGGCCAGCATCACCAGCGCCAGCATGAGGCTGAACAGCCCCAGCATTGCGC
>ERZ772827.2063-NODE-2063-length-9981-cov-2.901370_pt1 | contig 9981 bp, 10 predicted proteins | sample MGYA00580850_ERZ772827 | MGnify/ENA primary metagenome ERZ772827 (study PRJEB29015, sample SAMEA2737950) | human oral metagenome | biome: human oral; feature: human-associated habitat; material: dental | place: China | collected 2145 ...
GCTATATCTTTGAAACCAATACCATAGGAATTACAGACCAAGCGATTAGGGTAGATGATATTATAGAGACCTCCAACCACTTTAGGGCTTTTGATTTTATGTTGGCTCATGCTATGGAACCCCTTACGGAGGAGATGATCAAGGAATTTCATAGTATTCTAAAGACAGGTACTTCCGATAGTAGAAAAGATGGGTAGGCGGTGAAACCAATACCCTTCCCTAAGGACGTTGCAGTCCAAATGGACTATTTATTAAAGAATTATCACCAAATTTCAGAATGATTTGGTGATTTTTTTATTGGTGTTTTAAGTTCAGGACAGCAATAGGTGGGAGGGGTGCTTGTTACTTATTAAAAGGAACTCCTTTCAAGTTACAATTCACAGGATATACAAGTGATAAAGAAAAGGGAGGATATCCTACCTTTAGCTATATGAAGTTTTAGTTACCAGTAGTCAGAGGTCAATGTTCAGGTTTTAGTTGTTGGCAATTGATTTTCAATATATTAAAAACTAAATCACTAACAGTCAGCAACTAACTGTTAATTTATTTTGTTTTATTCTAAATAAAAACGTATCTTTGCCGGCACAAACAATATAAAATTAGATTAAGATGAAATTAAAATTTATTGTACCTGCTCTTCTTGCGGGTTTAGTGGCTTTCACTTCTTGTAGTAAAGAGGATAAGAAAGAAGAAAAAAAAGATCCTTATGAAGGACTTAGAAACTTGAATGTACCAGCAGGTCAAGAAAGAGAAATAAAGTACTTAGATGCTTCTAATAATGAAGGTAAGTATGTATATTTTTCTTTCAACAAAGGAGTAGTAGAAGTAACTGATCCAATGACAAGTAATGATTGGGATATTGCCTTTAATCGTTATCATGTAAAAACGAATAGCGGTACTTCTGGAAAGGGACAAGGGGGAGCTCTTAGAACAGAAGGAAAAGATTTTGCGGCTTTGAAAACGGCTCCTACAGCAGGCTACTTGGCAGATATAGAGAAAGAGGTCTCTTCTTTTGCAGGAGGTAAAGGAGGAAACCAAAAGATTTCTCTTGCACCTGCTCTTGATCCAGGGCATGGAGAAGGATTTTGGAATATGGTCAAACCTAATATTTTATTGGGAATGATTAAAAAAGAAAGGCCAGAATTTGATAAATTACCTGAAGTAGCACAGAAAGCATTGGTAGCTCAACTTACACCTGTACTCTCTCCAGTTTTAGATAAAAGAATTAAACCAACATTGGTACATAACAATGGTTGGCTTACTATGGATTACAAGCAAGGAGCTCAAGGACCTACTTATTCTTATAATAATTGGGTGTATGTAGTGAAAACTGCTGCTGGCAAATATGCGAAAATTCAGCTAACAGATTACAAGAATGCTAAAGATCAGACAGGATTTATTACCTTTAAGTATTTGGTATTCTAAGAGAGAGAAAATACCTACTCTAAATGTTGATAATAGAATTGCTATACTTTGTTAATCTTGTATAGCAATTCTTTTTGCTGCAATAATACCTTAATCATGTCAAGATTTCTTATATTCATAGGTCTTTTTCTCTTTGTTTGGGTGGTAAGAGGGCAATATTCTTTCACAGGAACCATTACCGATTGCCAAACCCGTGAACCTCTTTCGGGAGCTACGGTGGAGCTGGTTGCCCTAAAAAAGACGGTACGCACCGATGCCGAAGGACAATTCACCTTCCAAGACCTTCCCAAGGGGACACATCATTTTTATGTAACTCAAGACGATTACAAAGGACATTTCTTTAAGGTGTCTCTCAAAAGGAATGAAAAAAACTATATCTTTGCTCTCTGTAAGAACAAAGAAATAGAGGTGGGCGAGGTAGTAGTAACCGCCACCCGTACCGAACGTAATCTTAAGAATGTGCCCATCACCGTGCAGGTCGTTACCGCTCAAGAGATTCAGAAATCACAAGCGCCAGACTTTCAAACCTTTTTGGAAAATGAGTTTTCGGGAATTAACTTTACTTACAATGGAGGTATGCCCAATATCAACATGATGGGCTTCGGAGGTAAGTATGTGCTCTTTCTCATGGATGGGGAGCGTATGGCAGGGGAGACCTTTGACAATATTGACTATGATCGTATTGACTTGGAAAACATTGAACGTATTGAGATTATCAAGGGAGCATCTTCTTCGCTCTATGGTTCCAATGCCTTAGGTGGGGTGATCAATATCATCACCAAAGATACCAAAAAGCCTTTGGAACTGAGCGCCAGTTACCTCTACAATACCAACAAAGAGCACAAAACCAATTTTTCGGTGGGTACCAAACAGAAGTGGGGTAGCTTCCGCTTATCCTCTTTCTATAACCTAAGGGAGCCTTATGTTCTTACTGATAAGGAACCCCTCAAGACGTATAAGAATGGCTCGGTGATCCTCTCCCAAATGGGGGAGCTGAATGTGGCTGGCTTTACCAATTATGGGGCAACGCCTAAGCTAAGTTTTGACCTCTCGCCTAAGTGGAATCTTTCCTTGGCGCCCAGCTATTATTTTAGCGAACGCAATGCGGGGACAGAGAGTTCCAAGAAGCTCAGAGATAGGTATTATAATTATACAGGGGCACTCAAGTCGGATTACAAAATCAGTGATAGTAAGACCCTAAGCCTTTCGGCCGCTTACGATCGCTATGACAAATATAAGTACTATGTGCTGCTCAACGAAAAGGAAAAGAGCTATGAGAACTCTATCCTAAGAGTTGGCGGACAGTATAACCAAATGCTCTATGACAAACATGCCTTGGTGGCAGGGGCGGAGGTCAATTCCGATGAGCTATTGAGCTTTCGCTTTACCAACTCAGGGGAGGAGGCCAAGAAGAATGCCCAAAACTATGCGGCTTTCACCCAGCAGGAATGGGCACTTTCCGATGCTTTTACCTTGGTTACAGGAATACGTATGGACTACCATTCTCTCTTTAAGGAATACCTCACTTATCGCCTTTCGGGTATGTTCAAGGTGGATGCCTTTACCCTACGTGGGGGCTACTCCTCTGGTTTTCGTTCGCCTACGCTCAAGGAACTCTATACCAATTGGTTTCACCCATGGGGTGGGGGATTCCAGATTATGGGGAACAAGAACTTAAAGCCTGAGACGAGCAATAATTTTACCTTTTCGGTGGATTTCAATGCAAGGAAATGGAATATCACGGCCATGACCCAATATTCCAAGGTGAAAGATAAGATTGCTTACCGCTGGACACAGTCCAACGATACCATTCGTTATGTCAATTTCAAGGGTAATACGGATATTATAAGCTCCGAAATTTCAGCAACCTATCGTCCGAGTAAGTATTTTCGTCTGAAGGGGTCTCATGCCTACTATATCACCAGCAATAGTGAGTCCGACACACGTCCGCATACCCTCACCGCTAAGGTGGAGTATGTAGAGCAGTCCGAGCTGAAGTACTTGCCCAATATAATTCTCAGCGGTAAGTGGGTCAGTGGTTCGGACATCTATGAGGCAAAGGATACTTTTACCCACTATGCGCCTTATAGTATATGGCGGTTGCAGCTCTCCAAGAAGCTCCCCTATCACTTTGTAGTCAATGCGGGAATAGACAACCTCTTTGACTATGTGACCCCGACAACGAGCTTTTATTCGAGTATAACCCCTGGCCGTACTTACTTTGTAGGGCTTAAGTGGAACCTATAAGAAACACTCTATTATGAAATATATTTACAATATAACCTATCACATAGCCCCTGAGGTCTCAGCTCAGTGGCAGGCATGGATTGGAGAGTATCTGCCGCAGTGGCTTGAGCAGAGTCAATTCTCCCGAGTGAAACTCCTAAAAATACACTTAGACCAGCCCGATAGCGAGGCCTTTAGTTTGCAATATGAGACAGAGGATCAGCAGGTGGCTGCTCATTTCCGATCTGCCTTGGAACCCATCTACAGGCGTGCTGTATATGAGCAATTTGGAGAGAAAGTGCTATCCTTTGGGACACTACTGGAGGAGTTAGGAGAAGTAAAAAGTAAAAGATAAAAAGTAAAAAGGGATTTGTGTAGCATGTTGAATAACAATGTGTTATACTGATTGCTCTTTTTTGTATTTACGTTAGTTGCTGACTATTAGTGATTAAACACTGGCATTGTTAATAAAAAAACGTATTTTTGTTTGCTAGTTCAAAAAAAAGTAGTAATTTTGCGCCCTGAAACGAACAGAAGAAATATTTAGACATCATGAAAAAAGAAATACATCCTGCAAATTATCGTTTGGTTGTTTTTAAGGATATGTCCAATGACGATATCTTCATCACCAAATCAACCATTGAGTCAAAGGACACCATTGAAGTAGAAGGTGTAGAGTATCCATTAGTAAAATTGGAAATCTCTCGTACCTCACACCCTTATTATACAGGAAAAGCTAAACTTATAGATACCGCAGGACGTATAGATAAGTTCAAGAGCAAATATGCTAAATACCAAAAATAGTAAAGGTTTTTCATAATAAATAAGTTTTAAAATTATTTTGGCAACTCCTTTCTTCTTACGAAGAAAGGAGCTTGTTTTTTTACAAAAAAACAACATTTAACATTGTAGTGTTTAAAAAAATATGTAATTTTGCCCCTTGATTAAAACCACTTTAATATGGATTTAGGACTAATCATAACCTATACAGTAGTGGCTATCTATTGTTTGGCGTTATTGCTTATTTTCTTTTATAGTTTGACAATACTCAACCTATCGGTAAACTATCTAAAGAACAAGAGGCAAAATAATGAGGCACCAAAGTTCAATCTCTTGGATCCCAATGAGATTCCTTATGTAACGGTGCAACTTCCCATCTATAATGAGAAGTATGTGGTACCCCGACTCTTGGAGAATATCGCCAAATTGGAGTATCCTAAGAACAAACTAGAAATCCAAGTCTTGGATGACTCCACTGATGATTCCGTAGCCGAAACGGCAAGCATCATTGAGCGACTACAAAAAACAGGTTTGGATATAGTGCATATCCGTCGTGAAAACCGTGAAGGCTTCAAGGCGGGTGCCCTTAAGTATGGTACTGCTATTGCTAAGGGTGATTTTATTGCTATCTTTGATGCTGACTTCCTTCCTAAACCTGATTGGCTCAAGCAGACTGTGGTTTATTTCAAAGATGAAAAGATTGGGGTGGTGCAGACTCGCTGGGGACACATCAACCGTAACTACTCCTTACTCACCAAGATACAAGCCCTTGCCCTTGATACCCATTTTACTTTGGAACAGGTAGGACGCAATAGCAAAGGTCATTTCATCAACTTCAATGGTACCGCAGGTATCTGGAGAAAGAAAACCATCTTGGATGCAGGTAACTGGGAAGGGGATACCCTTACCGAGGACCTAGACCTTAGTTATCGTGCTCAGCTGAAAAACTGGAAATTCAAGTACTTGGAGGATGTGGAAACCCCTGCCGAATTGCCGGTGGTTGTTTCTGCGGCACGCTCCCAACAGTTCCGTTGGAACAAAGGAGGAGCTGAGGTATTCCGTAAGTCAGTTCGCAATATCTTAGCCTCCAAGAATATCGGTTGGAAGACTAAGTTCCATGGGGTGATGCACTTGCTCAACAGCTCTATGTTCCTCTATGTATTTATCGTAGCGATTCTAAGTGTACCGATGATGTATATCAAGGATGCTTACCCACACCTCTCTTGGGTGTTCAAGCTCACCAGCTTCTTTATTGCCAGTACCATAATCCTCTTTAGCTGTTATTGGATTACTTATAAGAACATACAGGGCAAGACCTTTGACGATTTTATAGATTATGTAACCCTATTCTTGAGTTTCTTCTCTGTCGCTTTGGGCTTCTCATGGCACAATGTATCAGCGGTATTGCAAGGTTATTGGGGTAAGAAAACCGAATTCGTTCGTACCCCTAAGTTCAATATCAGCTCACTGAAGGACACTTGGAAAGGCAATAAATATGTCAATAATAAGATTTCTGCCAATGTCATTTTTGAGTTCTTGCTCATGTGCTACTTCCTCTTTGGACTTTACAGCGGGATCAAGCTCAATGACTTTGGACTCTTTCCTTTCCACTTGATGCTCACCTTTGGCTTTGGCTTTGTGTTTTATAAGTCGTTGGTGCCAAAATCGTAAACAAGTGAATAATGAATAATGAAAAGTGAAAAGTGAAGAATTATTCGCTTTTCACTTTTTATTATTCACTTTTAAGTTGTACCTTTGTGCCTTATAAAAAAGTTTCTTATGAAAATATTAGTATGTATTAATCAGGTGCCTGATACCACCTCACAGATAAATTTCACTGCTGACCAGAAGGCTTTTGACCCTTCTGGTGTTCAGTTTATTATTAACCCGAGTGACGAGGCGGCTTTGGTACGTGCGCTACAACTCAAGGAGGAGATAGGCGCCCATATCACCTTGGTGCATGTAGGATTATCGGATAGCGAACCTATTTTGCGCAAAGCCTTTGCTTATGGAGCTGATCAAATGATTCGTATAGATGCTACCCCTACCGATGGTTTCTTCGTAGCTCAACAGTTGGCTACCATAGCCAAGGAATATGATGCCGTATTCTGTGGGCGGGAGTCCTTGGACTACAATGGCGGTATGGTAGGTGGTATGTTGGCCGCTTTGCTTGATCTGAATTTTGTAGATGAGGTAACCACTTTCTCGGTAGCAGGAGATAAGGCACAGATAAGCCGCATGATAGATGGCGGCAAGCAATTATTGGAAGTGCCCCTACCGGTAGTTATAGGCGCTCAAAAGGAACTTATTCCAGAGGAGCAGATGCGTATTCCTAGTATGAAAGGGATCATGGCCGCTCGCAAGGCACCCTTGGAAGTACTTCCCGCAGTGGAGGCTATCACTCAGGTGGTCATTGATTCCTTAGAAAAACCTGCAGAAAAAGCCCCTGTCAAAATGATCTCTCCAGACAATTTGGACGAATTGATAGATGAACTTCATAACAAAAGAAAACTATTTTAATCCCCCCAACATGATATTAGTATATACCGAACATAACGAAGGACAATTTTCTAAAAAAACCTTGGAGGCACTCTCCTATGCTAAAACCTTGTCCGATAAGATAGTAGCCCTTGCTGTAAATATAGCTGATGCTACAGTTTTGCAGACTTATGGTGCTGATAAAATCATTACAGTAACCTCCGATAAGCTCACTACTTTTTCCGTAAAGACCTATGTAGAATTAATTTTACAAGTAGCTCAGAAGGAACAAGTTAGTACTGTATTGCTACCCAGTTCCGCTAATACGCGCTACCTAGCCCCTGTCTTGGCAGTGAAGTGGGGAGCCACTTACCTCTCCAATATAAGTTCCCTACCCAAGGACGGGAAAGTACAGAAGGTAGTATTCTCCTCCAAAGCCATCGCTTGGTTGCCCTTGGCACAGAAGCAGGTGATCACCCTTGCAGGGAATACCACTGAAGTAAAGCAAGCTCCCGTTCAGGCGGAGATAGAGACCTTTGCCCCCACACTTTCGGAAGATCATATTACCCTTATAGGAACTGAGAAATTCACCAGCAAGGTATCTATAGATGATGCAGCCATTGTCGTTTCAGGAGGACGAGGCATGCAGACTCCCGACAATTGGCACATAGTGGAAGACCTTGCCGACGCCTTAGGTGCGGCCACTGCTTGTACTAAACCCGTATCCGATATGGGGTGGAGACCTCATAGCGAACATATAGGGCAAACAGGTAAACCCCTTTCTTGTGACTTGTATATTGCCTTGGGTGTATCGGGAGCTATCCAACATATCGCAGGAGTCAATGCTTCTAAAGTAAAAGTGGTGATTAATTCCGACCCAGAAGCGCCTTTCTTCAAGGCGGCCGACTATGGTATTGTGGGAGACCTATTTGAGGTAGTCCCTCGCCTAACAGAGAAAATTAAGCAGCTACATCCATAAAAGCCTAATTCCTTATTGACTATGACGAGTATTACCAGGGCGGTCATGCACTTGATTATTGCCAATGTGCTGTTTTTTATCTTAGCGACCTTTGTGCCTGCGATACAGGACAAGGCTGCACTCTATTATTTTGAGAATCCAGAGTTCCACTGGTGGCAACTCTTCTCCCACTTGTTCATGCACGGATCGGTTCCACATCTGTTCTTTAATATGTTTGCTCTTTACTCCTTTGGAGCCCCTTTGGAGAGTTATTTTGGCAGTAACCGCTTTATACTATTTTACTTTGCCTGTGGCTTGGGAGCAGGTTTGCTCCATCTGGGAGTGAATTATTATGAGTTCCATAAGGTAGCCGATGTGCTCTATGCTCATGGCTATACCGAGCAGCAACTCATAGCATCTTTTGCTGAAGGGCGCATCAGTTATCCGAATACTCTTACGGGAGAGGATGTACAACAGATGTATGAGGCTTATATGACCCGCGCGGTAGGCGCTTCAGGAGCCGTGTATGGGATATTGGTGGCTTTCGGTATGCTCTTTCCCAATGCCGAACTCATGCTTATGTTTTTGCCTATTCCTATCAAGGCAAAGTACTTCATTCCGATCCTTATTGCTTTGGACTTATTCTCAGGGGTAACAGGATTCTCTATCTTTGGCAGCAACATAGCTCATTTCGCCCATGTAGGTGGGGCGCTGATTGGTTTTATACTGATGAAGTACTGGCAAAAGAACTTGTTCAACAATCGCCGACTATATTAAGAAAAACAGATAATGAATAGAATAGCGACAAATATATGGGCTAAGCACTCGCTAGGTATCATCTATATACTTATGATAGGGTACTTATGTGCATATATTTTTCCCTTGCTCATAGCTTTTCTTTGGCAGATAGAAGTACCTTTTGTAAGGGACTATCTCGCGCTTTGGCAACACAGCTATCTCCTAGCAGAAAGACCATGGACACTGCTTACTTATAGCCTCTTTCATGCAAGTCTCCTGCATTGTTTCTTCAATGCTATTATGCTTTATTTCGTAGGAGTCTTGTTCATGAACCTATTTACCCCCAAGCGTTTTCTATCTATTTACGTAGGGGGAGTAGTAGTAGGAGGGCTTCTCTTTATGCTGCTCTATGCAGTACTTCCTGTATTTGCAGGGCATGATGATTATCTCTTAGGAGCTTCGGCAGGGATTATGGCACCATTGCTATTCTTAGCAACTTATACCCCTTCTTATAGGATATACCTCTTTGGGATTTTCTCCATACCCTTATGGACGATAGGAGCACTCTTGGTACTGATAGATTTGGTCAGTATTCCCATAGGCAATGCAGGAGGACATATCGCCCACTTGGGGGGCGCTCTTGTAGGCTTCCTCTATGCACTTCATCTGAAGGGAGGGTTCAGGCGCTTGCTACCCAAGCGTAAAGCAAAAACAGCCTATCAAGGTAAATACCCTAACCAAGCAACGGAAGAGCGCATCAACACTATTTTAGATAAAATCTCCAAGAGTGGCTATGATAGCCTTACCAAGGAGGAGAAAAAATTCTTGTTTGTTGCCAGCAAGGAAGAGGACTAATCACCAAGTATGCAATTGATCACCGATATAGCACATTTTCACCCCTCAAAGGAGAGTGTCCTGACCATAGGCACCTTTGACGGCATACATGTAGGACACCAGCGCATCATTGCCCAAGTAGTAGCTACTGCCAAGGCGCAGGGACTGACTCCTACACTGCTCACTTTTTTCCCACACCCACGTATGGTACTTAATCCTTCTTCCCCTATAGCACTGATCCAGACAATAGAGGAACGCGCTCAGCTATTGGAATCTTATGGGATAGAGCAGCTTGTCATACAACCCTTTAGTAAGGAGTTTGCCGCTCTTTCAGCAGAAGACTATGTACGAGACTTGTTGGTGGAGAAGCTCAAGGCACGAGTGATTATTATAGGCTATGATCATCGGTTTGGTAAGAATCGTACTGCAGGGATAGAGGAATTGAAGGCTTTTGGGGAGCAATACCATTTCCAAGTGGAGGAAATTCCCGTACAAGAGGTAGATTCCTGTTCGGTTAGTTCTACTAAAATACGACACGCACT
>ERZ772827.2066-NODE-2066-length-9977-cov-11.811832_pt1 | contig 9977 bp, 7 predicted proteins | sample MGYA00580850_ERZ772827 | MGnify/ENA primary metagenome ERZ772827 (study PRJEB29015, sample SAMEA2737950) | human oral metagenome | biome: human oral; feature: human-associated habitat; material: dental | place: China | collected 2145 ...
GCCGCTTCACCCGATTAATCGCCCGAGCTGTTTCATCAATCACCTGCTGTGGATTGATAGCCACCTGCTCAAACATTCTCGCTTGATCAAGCACCTCAAATATCACCCGGCGTGTCATTTGTGTCTGACGCTGAATATCCGCTAATAAATTCGGTATCTTCACCTCATTTTGGCGTGCCGCATAGGCGTTAAAACCGGTCTCGCGCACCATAAAGCCTCTATCATCATTCATCGAGTCAATCAGTGTTTTAGTATCAGCGATATGCGGTTTGCTAATAGCAACCTGCGCTAATTCACTAGCCGCCTCCGTCACTAACTTTTCTGTATCAATCGCCACCCGGTAGGTCGTTTTATGTTTAATTTTATCCCATAGTTCCTCAAAGGCCGGGTCAAGCGCCCGTGATTTCTGAAACCTAACAGGTCGCCGATCATCATGATTTTTGATTCGTCCACCAAAGCAAATGCCCGTCTCTTCCTCAATTTCCGTCTGGAGTTTCCGACTAAACTCTGCATAACTCTCGTTAGCTACTACCGTCAGTATGTTGACGCTATCATCATATACTCGTTGTCCGTCAACATTCACCGGCAAGCGCAGACCTCGTCCGATTTCTTGGCGCTTTTTCATTTGGCTCGACGTTTCGTTAAGTGTACAAATTTGAAACACATTAGGATTATCCCAGCCCTCACGCAGCGCCGAGTGGCTAAAGATAAACCGCAGCGGCTCATTTATATCCAGCAGTCTTTCTTTATCCTTCATAATTAAGGTATATGCCGTATCGTCGTTCTTCGTCCGTCCACCCTCACCCTTGGTGTCGCGAGAATCTTTCCACTGACCGCTCTTATCTGCCGCAAAGTAGCCATCATGCACCTCGCTTGCCGATAGATTGTCCATCACGCCGGCATATTTTGGTTTAGACGCCACCTTGACATACGCCTCCTCAAACCATTTGGCAAATTTACCCTTCTTAGCACCGTTCGCCGTATATTCACGATAATTTGCCACTTTATCGATGAAGAATAGACTTAGCACTTTAACGCTACTCCCCAGTCGGCGCTGTTTATCAAAGTGATCATCAATCGTCAGCTCAATCTGTCGCTTGATGATGTCATCGTGCAGACTTTCGTCACGCTGACCAACGTAGACTACTTTACCATTACTAAACTCGACGCAATCATCGCCGTGATTAATCGACTCGACATAGTAGCCGGCGTAGACCGAACGCCCCGTCTTTGCCTCCAGGTCATCACCCGGAAAAGCCTTGATGATCTTGCGTTGCAAGCCGTACTCGTCACTCGCATCCACTTCTATCTTAGCGAATGAGCGGGTCTTAGACTGGCGCTCCAGCGACAATACATTGATATACGCATCATTATAATTATCCTCACTCTGGACACTATGCACCTCGATCTTTTTGACTAAGCCTTTATCATAGGCATCAACTGGAGTCAGCCGATAAAGCAGATCGTATAGGTGCTTATGCGTGGCACTATAGCGCAACGTGCACAGCGGATTGAGACTAGCGATAGCATTCCGCCTTATGTCCGTCTCCATATTCTGCGGCTCGTCGAGAATGACCACCGGGTGAGTGGCCTTGATGAAATCGAGCGGCCGACCATAATCGCTCTGCCGGTTCATCACATTCTGTGCCTTGGCGAAGCTGTCGATGGTAATCACCATGATCTGCAACGTATCGTTCGTGGCAAACTCACGAGCCTGACCTGTCTTCTTGCTGTCCCAGACGTAGTAGTCCATCTCCGGCTTGTTATAGAGATCGGCGAAGTGCTCACCAGTAATCGCCAAATTCTTTAGCACACCTTCACGAATCGCTACGCTCGGCACCACGATGATAAACTTCTTCCAGCCATAATGCTGATGTAGCTCATGAATCGTCCGTAAATACACATACGTTTTACCGGTGCCGGTCTCCATCTCAATGGAGAAGTTCATACCATACTTCAGAGATTTTTCGTTAATTTCGAGCGGAAAAGTCATCGGAATACTAAAGACACCTTCTTTCGTCTCGCTTTTTTCGATACCACTTTTCTCTTGAATTTTATGTGTATTCTTAATTATCTGTGCCATATCCAGCACCAAGCTATTTCCTCTAGCGATTGTCGCCTCCAGACCCAACTGTCTATCCTGATCCATATGGCGAGTCACACTGTCAATGTCTTTTGGCTGACCAGTAAATATATCGACTACTGAGTGAACGGCGTCGAGTTGATACTGCTGATTAGGGTCAAATTTTAGTTTCATAACCCTGCCTCACATTCTAAGCTTTCTTTAACAAAAAGCTCTTCCATCTTCGCGTATCTGTTTAATAGTAACAACCCACTCATATTATCGGATAGTTGATTCATCATTAGTCTCCTCTTTATAAGGTTCTAGGCCATAATCCCAAAAATCATTATAGAAATGGCCATTACGAGCAATCCTAGGTGGAACATCGTCATTGTAATATAGGTATGCAAGGCCGGAAGAGATAAAGCTTGAGCCAGGATCGCCCAGCCCAGTTTCCTTATCTATATCTACAACGCTCAGTTGTTCGACAGCATCACATATTTGGATAAACCTGTCCCAAGTAATTTTTTCTTCCAAAAGCGCTCTATATAAATGGGCTTGGATTTTAACATGCGCCACAGACCTCATACGATCAATGCGAAATAATACCTCTTCTAGTATTTTTTCATCACCGTATTTTTTCTTTAATCTTTCATAACATTCCTTATCTAGGCATCCTTTTTGCAATGTTTCTATAAACTTCACAATTTTCTTCACCGTAGAAGCTTCGCGTATAGACCTGTAAAACCGAGTTATCGCAGTTATATTTTTAACAACAGGTATGCTGGTTAGTGCGTCTAGTTGCTGGTCTGTTAGCTTGTCACCAAAGATACTCTTTGAAAAAATATCTATTGCAGCTTCTAAATTATCTTCTACAACACCCTTCATAGATCAACTTTCTTTTCTTAGCACTTTTGTTGCCTTATCAAAATCACTCTCCAGCTGGCGCATTTCCTCATCACGGTATTTCTTAAACTCACGCTTCGCCTTGACCATTGCTTGTTCGTGCTTAATTTTGCCAGCTCCGACCAGCACAGACGAATCACTAATTTTTAGAAACTCATCCAGTTTATCTATCCATTGTTGCATTGTCATCGCTTTCTGCCTGGTTGCTTGCAACTCAGCAAAATCAAGGTACTGCGAGACGATCAGATTGAGAACATTCAGCTCTTCTTCACTCAGATAATTCTTAGCAACTTCGACATCGCCATAAGTAATATAATCACCTTTGAAATTTGTCAGCCCCATATTAGATTTCTTGGCATCCGCTCTCTCGTAAACCAGCTCAGCCGCAGTCTTGCCGTGCGCTGCAACATGCATTTTATTCTGCACTGTTGCGAAGAATTGTCTAGTTAACTTAGCGTCCTTTTGATAATCAATGCTCGTCGCATAGATATCTGTCACCTGCTGGTACAGATTACGCTCGCTACTACGGATATCGCGAATGCGCTGGAGAAGTTCTCTGAAATAGCGTCCGCCACCTTGTTTCAGCCTTTCGTCATCCATCGTAAAGCCCTTGACAATGTATTCACGCAGCCGCTTGGTCGCCCACTGGCGGAACTGCGTGCCACGCAATGACTTAACCCGATAGCCAACAGAGATGATAACGTCAAGGTTGTAATAATTTGTCGGCTTTGTAGAAAATTCGGAATTTCCGAATTTTCTCATTGTATCAATCTCTAGCAGCTCGCCTTCACTATAAATATTTTGTATATGCTCATTGATAGTTGACTTCGACTTATCAAAAAGCTCCGCCATCTGATCTTGCGCCAACCAAACAGTTTCGTCTTCAACTTGGACATTGATAGAGACTTTGTTGTCTGGGGTATTGTAGAGGATGAAGTTAGTCATTATTGCTTTCATTTCCGTTCTTTTGACTGCCTGATTTATTAGATGTACCTACAGTGGGTGAATTAGCTAAACTAGAGTTATTCGCAGTAACTAGTCTTTCCGTCAGTTCGTCTGAACTGTATCCACTATTATCTTTAGGGTCAATCTTCAGTTTGTCCTTAAGGTATCTAAGCCTATGTCCATTCTCGGTACTAATAACATCAGACCATTTCTTTACATAAATCTTAAATCTAAGACTTTTGTCATAAAAAACCAAACCCCTGTGTCTTTCTCCATGGCTAGACGCGTTCTCTAGCTGACTTGCAATGTACTCGTCATAGTCAGTCCCCACCAGATAGTATTCCCAATGCATCTTATCGCCGTTTAATGATTTTTCTTTTGCAATTATCCTTGCATACTGCTGAATCTGATCAAATTCATCCTTGCGAAGTGTTACGCTAGGACGCTTAATTTCAACTACAAGATTTTCACACCTATCCTCGGAAGCTTCATTAGTTCTTGTAAGCAATAAATCAACCTCTTTGCGGCTCTTGGTTTCTATCTCGCCCGGGTCAATTCCCAGTATTTCCCTAGCATAGCGTTGCAGCGTATTACGCATTGCACCTTCCGTGGACGCAAACAATGAATAGCCTTCTCCAAACAACCATAAATTATTATCTAGAACTCTTTGCAAATGCTTAACCTCTAGAGTTTCCTTTTCATTATCAAAAAGTAGAGAATGAATGTCCTGCAAAGATTGAAGCCTATTATCAATCTCAGCTATTGTCTTAACGATATTAGATAAATGAGTCCTGCTCAATATATCTTCTAGTGTTCTGGACTCTTCTTCAGAAAGTTCTGCTATGTGAGACAGTACTTTCATTACTAGGCTACTATTTCCGGAGGATACTAATCCGGCAATAGACGTCACCACAAACTTTTGATCATCTCTTCCTTTGCCTGTGAATAAATGCGGCGCAGTTATATAAACCTGCCTAAGTAGGTCATTGAAGTCCTCTTCTCGTACATGAAACTCTAGTAGGCTAGGGTATAGATTTTCTACTTTTAGGTTCATTATTAGATTATCTGCATTTTCATTCAGAATCGGTTTCCTAAGGTCTAACAGTTTTTCTTTTATCTCTTCTTTAATTAACTTATAGGCTGAGACTACTTCGTCCTTATCAAATAACTCAACTTGATTAGACTCATCTCCATCTATTAAATTATTTAATTCCTTAGTGAACTTGTTTGAATATAAATATACGGAATGCCAAAAACTATCTTTCTTCTTATTGAGCCCTGTATGTTCGGCGACAACCTCTTCTTTAGAAGTGGGGTTGATAGCAAAAAATTTCGCGTATTCGGAAGGTCGCTCTTTCCAGATAATCACCTTAGCTCTTATGTCGCCTATCGCTGCTTGAACCTCGCTACTAAAATCTTTACCAGTTAGCTCTACTTCTTTGCGAATAAAATCTTTATAGTCAATTTTTGTTCCATTTACTACTATTTTTCTATTTGCGTTCTGTTCTAAAAACCAGCAAAATTCTTTTACCAGAAAATTCCTTAAAACCTCTTCGCTCTTAAGTGCATTACCTAGAGATTCTCTAATGCCTGTCAGCTCTACGGTCGTTCCATTTTCTGGTGCATCATCGCAATCTTCTATTTTATATTTAGCGTCTGGCAGTAGTGTCAATTTTTGACCCTTACTCTTAGCATAAAGACTATCTGCATGCCATATAAAAGTATACCTTCCTCGCCCGAGCTTGCCGTGAGGTAGACTTAGATTTTTAACACTGGCGTTCTTTTTTGCGGACGCCATGAAATAGTCGGTATTATTATCGCCAAAGTCCCATCCTTGACCATCGTCAGAAATAATAACACTCTCAATATATCCCAGTTCGTTGTTGTTGTAATTTATCTCTACCGTCTTTGCGCCTGCGTCAAATGAATTCCATATATATTCAGCTATAGTTGATTCGGGCTTGTTTTTATAACTATTCAATTCATTTTGTATAGATTCCTGAGTGATCTTAAGCCTTTCCATCACACCACCTCCACCTCAACACCTTGCCGTTCAGCTTGGAGGAGTAGGTTTACTTTTAGATTTATGTCGCCGCCGAAGGCTCGGTCGAGGAGGATGATGGATGATGGCTTGGCGGCAAGGACAGTTGTGAATTGTTCCTCTGTCATGGAGTGCGCTAGGCAAATGGCGAGCTTTTCGGACGGAATGAAGCAAAAGTTATCGTGCCGCTCAATCTGCACCAGCGGCGAGACACCACGCTTGAGCAGGAGCTCGGTCAGCAGGTCGTCGTCAGTCGTACCCTCCTCCAGCGGGTCGAGGTTGGCGAGTGCCTGCTGGCGAATCTCCTCCGGGTTAGAAACCAGCTCGTTCCACTGCTTGAAATTACTATCACTCACCCGATATGCCCGAAAGCCAAGGTCAAGCGGAGCATCACGAGAAGCCAACTTGTCCGCCTGGTCAGCACGGAGTTTGGCGCCCGCCCGACGAATGCGCTCACGAGCAATGTCTGCGATGGTGCGGTAACCAGCTTTATACGCCTCCGACTTCTCGTCAGTCAGCTCAGGTAACTGCACGCAAATCCAGCGACGATTACCGCCATCTTCGGCATTAAGCTGCATCACAGCGTGAGCAGTTGTACCGGAACCGGAGAAGAAGTCGAGAATAATATCGTTGCCATCAGTACATAAACTCACTAGCTGCTTAATCAGCTTGACTGGTTTTGGATAGTCAAAATACGCAATACCGTCAAACAAATCCTTTACTTCTTTTGTCGCATCTTGCGAATGTCCAACGTCAGTATATTTCCAAACTGTCATTGGCGTTACACCGTCTTTGACTTCTGATAAAAAGCGCTTATACGCAGGAACGTTGTTACCGTCTTTTCCGAACCATACACGGTTATCGGCTATCAATTCACGTGTTTTTTCTTCCGAAAACCGCCAGGAGTATCCGCTCGGAGGTAATACCCTTCGTCCACTTGGTGTTATAATCTCATAGATATTCTTTGGATTCGCAGGACCTACTGAAAAGTTATCCGCTTTATATGAACCACGTGGGTCATTGTCTGGATTTTTATATCGTGCATCAGCTGCCTCATTGCGCTTTAAGGACAGCTTATCCAACAAATCAATATTACGTGCGAAACAAACGATATAATCATGGCTCTCCGAAAAATGATGCTTTAGATTAACTGGCGCATAGGCTCGTTCCCACACAATCTGCGCCACAAAATTCTCCTCCCCAAATATCTCATTCATCATCAGGCGGAGGTTGTGGACTTCGTTATCATCGATAGAGACGAAAATGACACCGTCCTGGCGGAGCAGGTTGCGTGCCAGGAAGAGGCGTGGATACATCATGTTCAGCCAGTTGCTGTGCTTGTGCCCGCCGGTATTGGTGCGCAGGCCGTCATCCCGCACGATATTACCCTCGTCATGAGTAATTCCCGCTTCCGCCTCATAACTGCGTCGTGTCTGCTTGAAGTCGTCGTTGTAAATGAAATCATTGCCAGTGTTGTAGGGCGGGTCGATATAAATCATCTTGACCTTGCCGTAATACGCCTTGTGCAAAATCTTCAGCGCCGCCAGATTATCACCCTCGATAAACATATTACCCGTCGTATCCCAATCGACGGAATTCTCCCGGTCGGGATGGAGCGTCTGGACAGTCTTCTCCTGGATGGCAGCAAAGACGTCACTCTTACCCTTCCAGCCGAGCCCATAGCGCTCACCCAAATCAACCGCTTCGCCCAGAGTTGCCTGGAGCTTCTGCCAGTCAATTTTACCCTCGGTGACTACCTCGGGGAAGAGCTGCGCCAGCTTGTCAATTTGTTGTTGATTTATGTTGTCGTTGTAGCCGTTCATTCTATGCCTCTCTCGCCTCTGTTTTCATAATTGCTGCTTTTTTAGGCTCCACATGTCCCTTGCTCTCAATCAAAGCGAGCAACTTATGATTTACATAGTACATATATCGTCCTTGTTTAACATTAGTCAGTAAACCTATTTCTTCAAGTTTTCTCAGGTACTTACTTGAGGTAATATAGTGCGACCCCATATCCTTTGCTAACTGGAACGGTGTTTGAACTGGCTTAGCAAAAATAGCATTAAGTAGTTCATGGGTGTATATACTCGGCAACTTCGTACGGACCTGATCTCGATATTCTTCTTGTAATTCCTGAATTCGCTGAAGTAATGCAAAGCTATGATTAGCCTGAGTAGTAAACGCCTTTAACATAAAGCGCACAAAATCTTCCAAATTACCCTCTGAAATAACGGCGCGTAGTAGTTTATAGTACTGTGACTTATGCGCATTAATATACTGACTGACATGAACGACCGGCACATCAAGCAGCCCCGCGTTAATAAAATGAAGATTAATCAACATACGACCAGTACGACCATTACCATCCTCAAACGGGTGAATCGCCTCAAATTGATAATGTCCAGCAGCAGCTAATAATAGCGGGTCAACTTGCTTATTGTTGTTTACAAGTTTTTCCCACTCGGCAATAAGATTCGGAATATCTGATGCCACAGGAGGGGTATAATGGACCTTACCTCGACCGTCACCAATCACCACTGGTAATCTTCGAAAACCTTCAACGCCATCAGGAACAAGTTTATGCTGAATGCCAGTAATGATACGGTGCGTAAGGCCATATTTTTCAATATGATTATATCCCCAACGAGAAGCTGATAGATAATTTACAACCAGCTGGCTACCAGATTTACTTTCAATGTCCGGCGCTATTTGACGTTGCATAACCTCAAGTAGCGTAGTGTTAATATTTTCGACCTCGGAACTCTCAACAGCCTCTTTGATAAAAATAGGACTCATGAGCATAGCACTTGTTTGCGGTAGCCCTCTCAGATAACCTTTTAATTGTGCCATAGCTATATTTGCCTTGGTTAACTCTTGAGACAAATTTGTTTGCACTTCAAGCAGCGTATCCTTTGATATCTGCGGTAATTTATATGGCACCTCTGGGTTATAGCTCATAATTTAATTATATACTACACATAAACAAATTGGAAGTTTTTTTATGTATTGTCGTTGATAGGTTAACGGTATTTATGTATCGCTCATGATACATAAAAGCACTAGTTATTTGTGTGATGTATCGAAATATACGATAGTTCAGTGATAATAATATGATCATCAAGCGTAATGCCAAGCAGTTTCCCCGCTTCTGCCAGCCTGCTGGTAACATCTTTATCAGCCTGACTGGCCTCCAAGCTCCCGCTCGGATGATTATGCGCCACGATGATCGAGGCGGCGCGGTCGGCGATGGCGTCGGCGAAGACCTCGCGCGGATGTACCAGGCTGGCGGTCAGCGTACCAATGGTCACTACCCGCTTGGCGATCAAACGATTCGCACCATCCAGCGTCAGACAGACGAAATATTCCTGCTTTTTGTCGCGAATGTCGGCCAGCAGCTCAACGGCCTTTTCTGGACTGTCAATGATCGGCTGGTCGCTGTCCAGCAAGTACCGCCTCGCCAGCTCCAAACTCGCCAAAATCACTGGGATCTTCGCTTCGCCCAATCCAACCACGCCACGCAGATCATCATACGAAATATCGCCGCCTTTTTGACGCACAATTTTCAGCACCTCGCGCGCAATCTTACCGACATCCGCCTGTTTATTGCCGCTGCCAATAATCGCCATCAATAGCTCCAAGTCGCTCAGCCGCGCCGTACCGTAACGCGCCAGTTTCTCGCGGGGACGGTCGTTGGGATGACGGTCAGACAGCTTCATATATAAAATTATACTATGTTAATGAAATTATTACTGCTCTACACACACTTAACTTCTAACAATATACCAAACCATCCAATAAAATGACCAGCCGCCAAACGTTACCTTTTGGTAACGGCAGGCTATCGTAAATAAACCTACTTTAATTTTATAAGGACATGGCCGAGAAGTTGGCCCTTCAGGGTTAGGCGCAGGCATCTCGTTATCAACTTGTACGGTCGCAGACTTGCCAGCGTAACCGTCAGCTTTGACGCCTGTCACCGTGACTTTTCTGCTCGTCGATACGTCTACATCGGTAATATCAAGC
>ERZ772827.2067-NODE-2067-length-9975-cov-11.185887_pt1 | contig 9975 bp, 8 predicted proteins | sample MGYA00580850_ERZ772827 | MGnify/ENA primary metagenome ERZ772827 (study PRJEB29015, sample SAMEA2737950) | human oral metagenome | biome: human oral; feature: human-associated habitat; material: dental | place: China | collected 2145 ...
GCGCCGACGGCCAGGCAGACGGCCAGCGCCCACGGCCTGGTCTCGCGGCCCAGGCCCGGCCGGTCGGGGTCGGGCGCCGCGGACGGGCCCCGCGGACTCCGGCCCCCGTCGGCCGGCGCCGGATCCGATTGTCCGCCGGGCTGCGGGGCGCGGGCGTCAATGACGGCGACGGCGCCGGTGACTGCGGTGTTGGCGGCGTCGTCGGCACTCATCTGATGTACCGGACCTTCTCGTCCAGGGCGGCCAGGGCGACCGCCTTGCGCTCGTTGTAGACGACCTTCTGCCGCTCGAACAGGTTGTCCCCGCGGGCGTCGATGGACACGATGAGCGGGCCGAACTGCTTGACCCGGAAGGTCCACAGCGTCTCGGGCATGCCCAGGTCGCGCCACTGGGCGTCCTCGACCTCCTCCACGGCGGTGGCGGCGATGACCGCGTTGCCGGCCGGGAAGACGCAGTGCAGGGCGCCGTGCCTCCGGCAGCCGGCCTCGGTTCCCGGGCCCATGCCGCCCTTGCCCACGATGAGGCGCACGCCGGTGCGGGCGATGAACTCCTCTTCGAACATCTCCATGCGCATGGAGGTGGTCGGCCCGACGGCGACGACCTCGAACCGGTTCGCCTCCTCGTCGATCACGCGGATGATGGGCCCGGCGTGGAGGATGGCGCCGTCGCGGATGTCCACGGGCAGCTCGCGGCCGTACTCGATGAGCCGGCGGTGGGCGACGTCGCGGCAGGTGGTGATGTGCCCGTCGAGGAAGACGACGTCGCCCACGCGGATGTCCTCGATGTCCTCCCGGCTGATCGGCGTGGTCAGGGTGATGTGGTGGGCGGCGGTGTCGGTGGTGCTCACAGCTCGACTCCCTTGTGCGTGATGAGCTCGTAGTTCAGGTCGCGGTCGAAGCGGATGGTGCCGCGCCGGTGCGACCAGCAGCCGGTGTTGACGGCCACGGAGAGCACCGAGGGGTGGCGGGCGGAGTTCTCGATGTTGACGCCCATCGTGGAGCGGGTCCCGCCCAGGCCCTGGGGGCCCAGGCCGATGGAGTCGATGGCCGCCTGAAGGTCCTCCTCCAGCCGGGCGACCTTCGGGTTGGTGGCGCGGGAGTCCACCGGCCGCATGAGGGCGAGCTTGGACATGTAACTGGCGGCGTCGATGGACGAGCCGATGCCCACCCCGACCAGCAGCGGCGGGCAGGCGTTGATGCCGTAGGAGGTCATGACGTCCAGGACGAACTTCATGGCGGCCTCGTAGCCCTCGCCGGGCATGAGGGTCCTGCCCTGGCCGGGCAGGGAGCAGCCGCCGCCGGCCAGGTAGACGTGCAGGGCGAGGTCGTCGCGGCCCTCGGCGACGTCCCAGTAGATCCACGGCGACTTCGTGCCGACGTTGGTGCCGGTGTTGAACTCGTCGAAGGTCTCCACGGTGTTGTGGCGCAGCGGGGCGAGGCGGGTGGCCTGGGCGATGGCGGCCTTGAGGGCCTCGGCCAGGCCGTCGGTGTGGGGGAAGTGGCTGCCGACCGTGGCGAGGATCTGGACCAGGCCGGTGTCCTGGCACGAGGGGCGCTTGAGCTTCTCGGCCAGTTCCTGGTTTCGCTGCATGGTGTGGTAGATCATCATCGCCATGGGGTTGGTCTCCTCCTCGGCCAGCGCCTTGAGCCGGGTGGTGACGTCGTCGGGCAGGCGGCGGGAGACGAGGGCGGTGAAGCGGGCGACGACGTCGGCGAGCTCGGCCAGGGCGGCGGTGGGCGGGCCAGCCGACGGCGCAGCCGACAGGCCAGTCGATGGGGCTGTCGCGGACAGGGTGGGGATGGCGGTAGCGGCGGCTGTGTCTGCGGTGGTCACGGCGATTCCTCCTTCGGTGATCGAACCGATCGGACCCATTCACCAGCGTGGCGCGACAGCGCGTCAGAATCCTTCCGTTGCATCAGCACTCCGGCCGGATTCCGGGCCCGGCAGGGGCGGTCGACGCGTCCGACGGCGCTGCGGCGCCGGGCGGGGACCTGAGGATCCGCCCGGTCCGCGCGGCGGGACGATGGGCGCGATTGCGCGCGAAGGGCGGGAACCCGCCCCGGGGAGGCGGACGGCGGACCTGCAGATTCACCCTGTCGGGAGCGCTGGCCCCGCCCGCCGTCGGGCCGCCCCGCTCACCCCGGCCGCCCGCCTCTCCTGCGCCAGCGGGCCCCGCGCGCCCCGCGCGCAATCGGGCCGTTCGCCGGGCTCGCCGCCCCGTCCCCGTGAGCGCGGGCGCAGCCAAGGAACTGGTGGGAACTGCGAGGGGGCGGTATGCGCTGCGAACCGGGACACATGGCCGGCGCAATTGAGGGGATGCCAGTGTTTTACTTGACTGACCGTCAGGACGCGCCGCGAAGGGGGTCTGCATGAGCGCCGTCATACGACCCTGCGTACTGGAGTGGGCACAACGTCGTGGAGGCCGCGATGATGATGACATGCGCGGCAAGTTCGCGAATTGGGACCGGTGGCTGACCGAGGAGGAGCGGCCCGGATTCTCCGAGGTCGAAGCCATCGCCGACTTCACCCATGTCCCCGTCGGGTACCTGTTCCTGTCCGAACCGCCTCAGGAGGAGCTTCCGATCCCCGACTTCCGGGCCGGTCGAGGGCCCGATGTCGCACCGAGTGGCGATCTCCTGGAGACGATTTATCTCAATCAGCGCCGGCAAGGGTGGTACGAGGACTATCTGACCGAATTCGGTGACGCCGACCCGCTCCCCTTCGTCGGTTCTGCGCGTCACGCCTCTGTCGAGCGCGCCGCCGACATGATCCGCAAGGAATTGAATTATGGGATTGAAGTCCGTCTGAGAATGCGGTCCATTGATGAGGTGCGGACCCATCTCATCGAGTCCTTCGAGGCCCTCGGCGGCCTGGTCGTCCTCAACTCCATTGTCGAGAATAATACTCATCGTCCGCTGGACATAGACGAGTTCAGGGGGTTCACACTGCATTCAGTCACGGCACCCCTCGTTTTCGTCAACGTCCGGGATACCAAGCGAGGGCAGGTGTTCTCCCTTCTTCATGAGTTCGCGCACGTGTGGCGGGGTGAGTCCGGCGTCAGCGCGGGCGGCGAGCCGTTGCGCGGTCATAGTGATCGAGTCGAGCGCTGGTGCGATGCGGTGGCCGCCGAGATCGCCGCGCCGGTCGCCGATCTGCGCTCCCAATTCGACTCCGGCATCGGCCTCGCCGAGGAGCTCGAACGTTTGGCCGACCGATACCGGTGCTCCACTCTCGTCGTTCTGATCAGGCTGCGCGATACGGGACTTGTGGGGCGCGAGGGATTTCAGAACATTTATGATGCCGAGGTTGACAGACTTCGGAAGGCGGCTGAACGTATTCCACGCGGTGGGGGCGGCGACTTCTACAACAATCAGCCATTCAGGGTGGGGAGAACGCTCAGTCGCGCAATCATCCGCGATACGATGCGCGGCTCCACATCCATGACCGAGGCACTGCGTCTGCTTTCCTTCAAGAGAGCGCCCATGTTTGATGAATATGCAATTCTTCTAGGGCTCCGGCCCCGATTCTGCCTCCTGCGGGTTTCCTCTACATGCCGTCCGCGGTCGGCAGTTCCGCGGAGTACCCCTCCAATCTCCACGAGGCGAGGGGATCTCTGCTGAAGATCTCCAGGATGCGTCCATCAACGAATCGCACGCGCAGATCGCAGGCCTCCCCCACCGGGAATATCTGGAACTCCGCCACCACGGCTCCGAGAAGCCCGGGCCCGTCCGCGCCCCACGGCACGTCGCCACTGGCCAGAAACCCGCTATTCTCATCCAGGGCCCGCCACTGCCCCAGAGTCCGCAGATTCCACCCCCTCCCCCCGACTACGAGGCAGTACAAGTCATCCGTGAAGATCCCGTCCCAGGGCGGCGGGAGCGCGCCGTCGGCCCCGTCCCAGAAGAACTCGGGGCCCGCCAGGACCTCGAAGACGTCCACCGGGGCGAGAGGGCCCGCCAGCAGGCGGACGCCTCCTCGGGACATCGGCAGAACCGCTTTCAACGGCAGCCATCCGTTCACGTTCTCCACGATTCTCCGCTCAGGGCCCATGAAGAACCACGCCCTCCAGAGACAGGCTCCACGTCTCCCAGGGATCCATGTCGAACACCTGAATTCGGTAACCGTTGTCGAAAATGAATTCGATGTCCACGAGGTCCCCCTGCTCCGACACGTCCATCGCCACGATGGACGCCCCATCGAACACCGACAGCGGCGAGGCGGCGTCCGAGGACGACGTCGATTTGCACGGGTAGTACAGCACCACGCGACCACGGGGATCCAGGATCCGGAAGAACTCCATAGTGCCAAGACGAAGGCCCTCCGCCTCGATGAAGAGCGCAGTGGTCACCTCGACGTGCACCTCATCCACCCTGTGCGGGGAGAACGTTCGACTCGCCCGCCGCAGAGCCCCATCGATATCCCTCACCTAAAGCGCCTCGATTCTATCGACCCGCGATCCTTCTAGGGCTCCGGCCCCTCCCAGGGGTTCTGGATGTACTCGCTCGGACAGGGGTGGTCGAGGTGCACCACGCCCGGGTTCCCGATGACGGTCGACCCGGAGGGGACGTCGACGTTCACGAATGCTCCCGGGGCGATGAGGACGTCGTCGCCGATCTCGATCCCCCCGACGATGACGGCGTTCGTCCCGATCCACACCCGATCGCCGATGCGCGGCGTGCCCGCGCGGCGGCCCACGGGGATCATGCCGATCGTCACCCCGGTGCTGATATTGCAGTTCCGCCCGATGACGGCGGCCGGGTTGATGATCACCCGGCCGAGGTGGCCGATGTAGAAGCCGGGGCCGATCTTGCAGGACCACGGAATATGGATGTGCGTCCGGGCGGAGGCGTGGGCGAGGCGCAACCGCCACAGCGCCCTGAGCAGACGCGAGGAGGTGTGCTGCGCCCGCCGCAGGAGCCGCAGGTACCCGAGCTGCTGCCTTTCGCCGTACCTCGCCCGAAGACCGACCCGCGTGCGGCCGAAGTACCGGAACAGATCGGTCTCGAAGTATCGTGAGGAGGAGTTCACAGGGCCTCGCTTCGGATGTGGGCGTCGGGCGGCGCGCCGGGGACGTGCGCTTCCTCAGCATAGCAAGGGCTCCGTCCGCCGCCGACGCCTCGGGCAGCGGATACCGGACGGTCCTCCTCGGCCTCAAGGGGCTCCGCCGCCGGTGCGCCGCGCCCGGCCCTATTCGCCGGGCCCACCGTCGGCCATCCGCTCCAGGCGGGCCGTCAGCGTGCGCGCGAGCTCCAGGGCCTCCTCCACCGGCGAGGGGCGCGCCAGCAGGCGCGCCGTCGCGCAGGGATCCGTCCCACCGGCGGCGCGCGAGGCCCAGGTGCGCAGGACCCGCATGACCGTCTCGTCGCGGCGGGAGACGTAGCGCTGGTGGAAGATCTCGTCCGCGGCCGCCGTGTCCGCCGTGAGCAGCCGCCGGTACGCCGAGGGCGTGCGCCCGAAGGTCCGGCGGAAGGCCGTGTTGAAGGCCTTGACGTCCGGGAAGCCGGCGTCCGTGGCGATGCGCGCGATGAGATGGTCGGTCTCGCCCAGGTCGCGGGTGGCCCGCCGCAGCCGCACCCGGCTCAGGTACTCGCTGAAGGTCATCCCCACCTGCTGGTGGAAGACCTGCGAGAGGTACCCGGGGGAGAATCCCACGTGCCGCGCCAGGCGGTCCAGGGTGATGCGCTCGCGGAAGGAGTCGTCGATGTAAGCCACGGCCCGCCGCAGCGCCCGGTGGCCGTCGGTCGCCGGCGGCTCGGGGGCGCCCGCCGGGGCGGGCGCGGGCGGGAAGTGGTCGAAGAGCGCGGCGACGACGTCGAGCAGGCGCGCCTCCCAGGCGGCGTCCGCGCCCGGGCCGGTGCGATGGCTGGCGAGCATCATCCGCGAGGACAGGATGCGCAGCCGCGCGAATCCGGCGTCCTCGCGCGTGGCCGGGGCGGAGCGGCAGGCGAAGCGGGGGACGGCGCCGTCGGGGGTGAAGGAGGCCAGGTAGTCCGCCTCGATGTGCAGGCACAGGACCGTGGTGCGCGGCCGGGTGGCCAGCGTGGCGTGGCCGTCGTTGGCGTTGATGACGACGACGTCGCCCGGCTCGAGCTGGTCGATGCGCCCCGCCGCGCACAGCTCCAGGGCGCCGGTGACGACGACGAGCAGTTCCAAGGCCGTGTGCCAGTTGTAGTGGTAGGAGCCGATCGCGTAGACGTACTGGCTGGCGCGCAGGCCGCGGGCGGGCGCGTCGTGGACGCGATGGAGCTGGTCCGCGCCGGGCTGCGCCGACTGCTCGGTCGGCCCTGCTGGCTCGGTCGGCCCTGCTGGCTCGGTCGGCCCCGCTGGCTCGGTCGGCCCCGCTGGCTCGGTCGGCCCCGCTGGCCCCCGCGGTTCCGTCGGCCCCTCTGCTTGGGCGGCTCCGTCGGCCCCCTCGCCTCCGCATTGCGTTCCACAGGATCATGGTAGGCAGCGGGCCGCGCGGGGGCGCGCCTCACCCACAGGGGAGCCGGGGACGCGGTCCGGGACTCGACGCGCCGTCCGCCTGAGCCCCGCCGCCCTGGGGGAGTCGTCTGGCATGGCCCCGGGTTCGTCGCCTGCGGCATCGGCGCGTATCCGCCCCGGGGGGAGTCGAATTGGTGATGTCACCTGGGCTCGCATTGTGCGAGGCGTGCTCGCAAGAATCGAGCTCAGGCGGATTCTGTCGCGTTGGGCTCGCACGGTGCGAGGCGGGGTGGACTGCGTCGCGCTGAGCTCGCATTACGCAAGCCGCGCCGGGTCGTCCGCTGCGCCTCTTCGCATCTGCTACGCCTTTTCCCGTCTGCTGCGCTCCTTCACCCTCCGCTACGCCTTCTTTTCTCGTACAGTGGAGGGTCAAGGGGCGTAGCAGAGGGAAAGGGGCGTAGTAGACGCGGGCGCGGACGGGCCCGCGGTATCGCTGTGCATAGGGTCGCCGCCCCGCTCGCCCCTTCCGCCCCATTGGCCCTGCCCGTCTCACCGCGGACGCGGGCGGACCTCGCGGGTGCGGGCGGACCAGCGGGCGGCGTGATCCGGCGACCTGGAAAGGCGGCCGGCGCGTATCTTCCCGCCCCCGCCCCGCGGCCCACATCATCACACTCCAGCACGAACCCCGATGAGAAAGGCTCATTGAGCCTTTCTCGCCAGGGGTCGTGGTCAGTGGGCCGGGGTCGGCGCAAAATGGTGTGGACGGAAGCTGTCCGGGGTGGTGAGGGGTGGGTCGGTCCTGTGCTCGTCGAGATGTGCATTATTCTCTCGAGATGTGCATTTTGCACTCGAGAATGACGGTTGGAACTGGGCGGTGTCAGGTGGTGGTTGCACCGTTGATGATGGTGTCCAGTATCTCGGTGGGGGTCTGTCCGTTCAAGACTTCTCGTGGGCGGCGGTTGAGCCGGCCCCGGGCGGCCCGGACCTGGACGTCGGTGACGTTGTTGAAGTCGGTGCCCTTGGGGAAGTACTCGCGGATCAGCCCGTTGGTGTTCTCGTTGGTGGGACGCTGCCAGGGGCTGTGGGGATCGGCGAAGTGGACCTTGATGTCGGTGGCGAGGGTGAAGGCGGCGTGGTCGGCCATCTCCGCGCCCTGATCCCAGGTGATGGTGGAGTACACGGCCCGGGGCAGGGAGTCGACCATGCTCTTGAGGGCATCGGTGACGGTGCGGGTGCGGTGGTTGTCCGCCAGGCGGCTGATGAGCACGAACCGGCTGGTGCGTTCCACCAGGGTGATCAGGGCGCTGCTGGAGTCGCCTCCGATGATCAGGTCTCCCTCCCAGTGCCCGGGGACGGCCCCCTCGTCGGCCTCGGGCGGGCGCAGACTGATGGTGGCGCCCCGGTATCCGGCTCCTTGCCCCTGGGCTCGGGCTTCTCCGGCCAGCGGGGAGCGGGGGATGCGGCGGGTGCGTCCGGTGCGCAGGGCCTTCTCCACCCGCAACTGGGCGCGCAGGCCGCCGGCGCCCTGGACGCACCCGGGCCCCTGGGTGGATCTGCTCGTGACAGATGCGCATGCTCTCATCATCGGGGTTCTCGAACCGCAGGCGGGCGGCGATCTGCCTGGGACTGACCCGATCCCCCGGGCGGGTCGACGACCCGCTCGCGCAGGGCCGGGTCGGCGCCGGCTTGCGGATCTTGGGGCGGGCCAAGGGCGCCCGGGCCGCGACCTGCGCCGCCGCGGGGCGGTAGACCCCGCCCCACGCCGGCCCCGCGGCGGATCTCGCCCGACACGGTCTGCCGGCACCGGCCGATCCGACGGGCGATGAGGGCGGCCCAAGTCCCCCTGCGCCAGGCCCGCGGCGATCATGGCCCGCTCACCGGCCCCCAGGCGCAGGCCCCGACCGGCGCGCCCCGACACCCGCGCGTCGGGTCCCCGGTGATCCGATGGCCGCACGGCGCCCCCGCGCCGCCCTCGACGCAGGACCTCACCGCCATGCGCGGACTCGACGGCGGCAACGGGGCGGGCGGCGGTACTCATACGCGTATCGTGCAACCACCTGCCCGCGGCCGGGATCGACACGCCCCCGGCCCCGGCGGCCCCGGCCCGCCCGGCCCCGGCGGCCCGGGCCTCGAACACCGCCCGCCTGCGCCGGACGGCCGCCAGGGCGCTTCCGCCCACGGCCCCCATCGCCAGTCCCACACCCGCCTCCCGAGCCCACCGCCCCACCGCAGTATGCGACACGCCCAGCTCCCGAGCCGCCGCCCACGCCGACCAGCCATCCGCAATCAGCTCCATCGCCCGCAGGCGCACCTCATCAGCGACCCTCACCCCACGAGGCACATCAACCACTCCTCCGAACCCGTAATGGTGCAACCATCCCCTGACACCGCCCCGCACATCTCGAGAGCAAAATGCACATCTCGACGAGTGCAGGGCCGACCCGCTCCCACCGCCCCGGACGGCTCCCGTCCGCACCACCCCGTGGCGACCCCGGCCCACGGACCACGACCCCTGGTGAGAAAGGCTCAGTGAGACAAGCGCCCTCACCGCCAAGGGCGCCGACCACGACTCATCACGCAAAGTGGGAGGATTCGGCCTCCACTCGCCCCGTCTATAATTCTCATTATCGCCCTCGCACTCGCGGCCATCGGCGGCGGGGTCACGTCCCTCATCCTCATCCGCAGGAGGCGGGCGAGGGCCAGCGCGCCCGGATGCCCCCGGCTGAGCCGCGGCCGATCCGAGCAGGTCCCCGGCCTGGACGCCGCCCGGCCGAGCTACCACGCCCATCCCGGCGTGCGGCAGCCCTACAACCACCAGTCCGGCTACAGCCCCAGCCCCCAGTCGGGCTACGGCCGGTCCGGCTGCGACCCCGACGGACAGCCCGGCCACGGCCAGCCGGGTCAGCAGCCCCGCAACCCCGACAGACAGCACTGAACCGAGTCCACCGCTCCGGCTCCGCCCGGTCCCGCGGGCCGTCCGCCCCGGACCGGACGGCCCGCGGGACGCACTCTCCCGTGTCGACTATCACTCTCAGATTTTTCGGTATCCACGATCACCCGTAGGCTAGGGGCTATGAGACTTACATCCGTCCCGCGCCGCCTCGTCGCGGTCGTCCCGGCCATCCTCATGGTCCTCGCGAGCCTCGGCCTCGCCCCCACAGCCTCCGCGGCATCCTCATCCAACGACATCTCGCTCGCCTTCGAGTTTGAGATCCACAAGAACGACACCGTCGATGTAACCATGATCACAAAGGGTGAGGACGTCGGTTCGAGTTCCAGTTGCGACGCTGACAACCTCAAGGACAGCTTCGGCGACGACGTCAAGGTCAACGCCAAAAGTGGCGACGGCGGGAACTCCTGCACAGTCACGATCAAGGGCATGACTATCAAGAAGTTCAACAACAACATGCCCTCGGTGGAGATCACCCACGATAATAAGTCCAAGTCCTTCACCTTCGAGATGTATGCCTTCGGCTTCGACTCCGACAACCAGGTGTCGGTCAAGGTGACCTTCCCCGGCAGCGTCTCCAAGGTCTCCGGCGACGGCAAGAA
>ERZ772827.2068-NODE-2068-length-9975-cov-3.554536_pt1 | contig 9975 bp, 11 predicted proteins | sample MGYA00580850_ERZ772827 | MGnify/ENA primary metagenome ERZ772827 (study PRJEB29015, sample SAMEA2737950) | human oral metagenome | biome: human oral; feature: human-associated habitat; material: dental | place: China | collected 2145 ...
ATTGAGCTACATAGCAGAATAACGGCTAGAAACAAAGAAACGATACTAGGCAAAAATTACGATTTAGGCGAGCAAGGCACGACCAACGCCCTAACGCAAATCATAATAAAGCGCGACGCGTGAAAACTTACGACATAGATCTATTTTACGAGCTATCGCGATTTTTTAAAGACGACTTGCGCCTTATGGCTCACGCCGTAGCTTATGCGCTAAATTTAGACGCTAAGACGATTTACAAAGATTTTTCATTCGGACGCTACAAAGACGAGTATTTAAAAGCCTTGCTAGAAGTGAGCGATAACCCAAAAGAGGCTTATTTAAATTTGCTGATGAAGTTTAGAGACAAAAGCCCGATATTTGACCGTGACGACTTCGCGAACGCAGAAGCTTACAGCGTGTTTAATAGGGAATACAAAAAGAAGTAAAAGCAAGCAGTAGAGCCACCTTCCTCTACACAGGGAAACCCCGGGCAGGCTATGCTGGGTCGTTATCGATTTTGACCGTTCGCTTGCTTTACAAGGAAGTCTTAAGACGTTCGACGCTAAGACTTTACTCCAAGACGGCTCTCTTAGAGACCTTTTACTAAATAGGCGGCGAGACCGCCCAACCCTCACACGGACGAACAACGCAGCATAAAACTACGCGCCGAACGGGGCGGTAATGCTTTGCTAAGAAGCTGGGGTATTTCACTTTCGCTCAACCCTTTCGCCTATTCACGGGCAGATTATGCCATATTTTCGCCAAATTTTACCAAAGGCGTAAAAAGACGGAGCGTAACATTAGTTCGTAGAAGTAGTAAAAACCGAACGCTACAACACAGTAAAAACGCTTAAATTTAGCGCAATTAAATCCTATTTCGCTAATACGGACGAACGAAAAAACGAACACTAATAAAACCCTAAGCCCTAAGCGGTTAAAATGGCTCATAGGATTTTAAAACAAAGGCTAGGAAATGCAAACTCTAACCATACGAACGGATAACGCCGATTTCATAGAAAAGGCGAGAGAGATACTAATCACGCTAGCTAAATTTGACGGCGTGAAGCTAAGCCTAAGCGATGATTACACTAAAGAGCTAAACGCTCGAGCCGATGAAGCTCTACAAGGCAAAGGGCTAATAGATGAAGCTCAGGCGCGCAAAAAGCTAGAGGCTATCAAAACCGAGATATTATCAGACATTGAAGCTATCAGGCGCGGAGAGTTTGAAACGATAAGCCACGACGAGCTAAAAGCGCGGGTTATGCAATGGTAATAAAATACAAGCCTAAATTTGAGCGCGAGTTAAAGACGATATTTGATTTTATCGCAAAAGACAGCCTAAATAGGGCGCGAGAGTTTAGAAACGAGCTTATCGCAAAGATAGAACGCACGGCGCAAACGCCTCTTATTTGTCGCAAGTCCATTAATTTTGACGATGAGAGCATAAGGGATTTAATTTTTAAAAGCTATGTAATACCGTTTGCAATAGAGGACGAGGCTATTTACGTTTTAGGCATTTACAAAGCCAACGAGTGGCAAGCGTGAAACGAATAAAAACGGCTTTTGTTTCACATTTTAACCTTAATTAAGTTTCGAGCTAAAAAAGCCGTGAAACATCTCAATTCTTAAGAAAATTTAGCCGTTTAAGCGTTTGAAAGTTAAAAACGGCGAATGCTTAAATCACAAAGTGCCTATTTTAGGGTTTTTCCTCGTTTTTGTATTAAAAACCAAACTTTTCATTACCGATTTTTTACCGCCGATTAGCTTAAACTTTTTAACAACCTCGTAAACTGCTACGACTGTGTTTTTAAGTGTGTAAAAATTGGCTTTATTTTTTAACAAAACACGATAAAAACGATATTTAAAGCAAAATTTCGAACAACCTTGCTTCCACCATTTATCATTTTGCAAGATTTTAAAATCAACTAAAATACAAATTTTAAAACATTTTTACCTTATCATACCTCTAAAAATAAGCCTGATGAGACCAAAAATGCTATTTTTATTAAAGTAAAAATTGACGTTTTTATATATACATGTTTTTCAAAAATCGCATACAACGTAGATCATCAAATTTGAATAAATTTAATCCAATTTAAAAGATAAATTTGGCAATAAAATTTAAGAAAAAGTAGAGTAAAATTTGAAGTTAAATTTAAAAGGGGTCTCACGACCCCTTGGCTACTTTATTACAGCCATCTTTCTGCGCATATACGCGATCCTGCTTTGTAGCGGGAGGTGTTTAGGGCAGTTATCCTCGCAGCCTAGCAGCGTCATACAGCCAAACACGCCGTCATCATCGCCGATAAGCTCGTAAAAGTCCTCGTCGGTTCGTTTATCAAGCGCGTCGATTTTAAATCTAGCTACGCGGTTAAGTCCGACCGCACCGATGAAATCAGGCCTCATGATAGCCGTACCGCACGCAGCCACGCAGATACCGCACTCGATGCAGCGGTCAAGCTCAAATACCTCTTGCGCTACTTCAGGCTCGACTTTTTCCTCAAGCTTAGAGATATCGGTCTCGTGGTCGGTGTGTATCCAGCTCTCCACGCGCTTACTCATCGCGTTCATCCAGTTGCCCGTGTCTACGCTTAGGTCTTTTAGTAGCTTAAATACCGGCAGAGGCATAAGCTCGATCACGCCGTTTGGATAGTCTTTGGTTAGCGTACGGCAAGCAAGCTTTGGCGTACCGTTAACTAGCATACCGCAGCTACCGCAGATACCGGCGCGGCAAACGAAGTCAAAGCTAAGATCCGGGTCAAATTTCTCGCGAATTTGATTTAACGCTATAAAAAGCGTCATGCCGTCGGTTTCTTCTAGCTCGTAGGTCGCGAAATGCGGCTTTGAAATTTTGCTTAACGGATTATATTTAAATGCTTTTATGGTTATTTTTCTACTCATATCCTATTCCTGCTCTTTCGTTTGGTGCTTTATATTTAGGCTGAAGATCATAGTGCATTAGCGCTTCTTGGATCTCGTATCTGCCTTTGCCTTCGGCTTCCATTTTGGCGCGGATCTCATCGACCTGCGCTTGGCGTACGGCGCTGTCCGGGTGCTCGATGATGTTACCCTTAGCTCCGTATCCGCGGAATGCCGGCGGAATTTCCATTTTCATAATATCAAGCGGCTCATACACGATAGTCGGTAGCGTATCGCCCTCTTTCCAGCTAGTTAGAGTTCTGTTTAGCCAGTTTAGGTCGTCGCGTTTCGGATAGTCCTCGCGGCAGTGCGCTCCGCGGCTCTCGGTGCGATCAAGCGCGCCTTTTGCGATACAAAGGGCTAGTTTTAGCATCTTTGGTACGCGGTAGGCTTCCTCAAGCTCAGGGTTGCCAAATAGCGCCTTGTTTGTGACTTTGACGTCTAAAGATTGTTTATAAAGCTCTTCTAGCTCTTTTACCGCTACGGCTAGACCTTCGCCCGTTCTAAAGATCGCCACGTGCTCCCACATGATGTCTTTCATCTTGTTTTTGATCTCAAATACGTTAAATTTGCCCTCTTTTTCGACAAGGCTTTTTAGATAGTCTTCCTCTTTTTTAACGAATTTTTCGATGTCGTTAGTATTTATCTCGATCTCGTGCTTACTGCAGTAGTCAGCAAAATAATCGCCCACGATCATGCCTGCGACGACAGTTTCTGAAACGGAGTTGCCGCCTAGACGGTTAAATCCGTGCATATCCCAGCACGCAGCCTCGCCGGCGCTAAATAGACCCGCTAGCGTCGGGCTCTCGCCTGTAGGCTTAGTTTTTATGCCGCCCATAGAGTAGTGCTGCATAGGTAGGATCGGCGCCCAGCCTTTACCGCGCTGTCGTCCGTTCTCGTCGGTATACACTTCGGTGTCGGCAGGATCGATGCCGTTAAAGATTTCGCAAATTTCTTGAACGTCGCGTAAGTTTTTCTCGATATGCTCGCGTCCTAGGATCGAGATATCTAGCCAAACGTGATATCCGTATGGGCTAGGTACGCCTTTGCCTGCGCGGATATGCTCCATGATGCGGCGGCTTACGACGTCGCGGCTAGCTAGTTCTTTTTTCTCAGGCTCGTAGTCGGGCATAAAGCGATATCCGTCCACGTCGCGTAAAATTCCGCCGTCGCCGCGGCAACCTTCCGTTAGCAAGATACCGCTCGGAACGATCGGAGTCGGGTGAAACTGCACCGCTTCCATATTTCCTAGCTGAGCTACGCCAGTCTCAAGAGCGATGGCCGCGCCGATACCCTCGCAAACTACGGCGTTTGTGGTGTGTTTATAAACCCTTCCGTAGCCGCCCGTAGCGATTAGCGTGCCTTTTGCGACGTATGCCGTGATCTCGCCGTTAACTAGATCGCGAACGATCGCGCCGTAACAGCGGTTGTTTGCGTGGATTAGCGCGATAGCTTCTTTTCTGTCGTGGATTTCGACGTTATGTTTTAGAGCTTCGTTTGCTACGGCAAAAAGCATAGTGTGTCCGGTGGCATCGGCCGTAAAGCATGTTCTCCATTTTTTAGTTCCGCCAAAGTCGCGAGAGTGGATGAGTCCGTGGACCTCTTCTTTTTCTACGATAGTCGTTTTTTGAGCGTTGATGATAGCGCTTCTCTCGCCTTTTGTTATACGAGTCCAAGGCACGCCCCAAGCAGCTAGCTCGCGGATCGCCTTAGGCGCGGTTTGACAAAACATACGTGCAACTTGCTGATCACAGCCCCAGTCGCTACCTTTTACGGTGTCTGCAAAGTGCACATCCTCGTTGTCGCCTTCGCTCATTTTTGAATTTCCCAAAGAGGCTTGCATGCCGCCTTGCGCAGCCGCAGAGTGCGAGCGCTTAACTGGGATTAGGCTTAAAACTACCGTACTTAGCCCTTTTTCTCCTGCGGCAACGGCGGCTCGCAGACCCGCTAGACCGCCTCCGATAACTAATGCGTCATAATATTTTACGTTCATTTTTTAAAGCTCCTTTTCCTAAAGACTGATCCACACGAAATCGGCGATCAGCGCGATGACCGCGAGCACTCCAAAAACCGCAAATATCGCAGTTTTGGCTTTATTTCTTTTTGCGAACATCTCTTGTTTGTTTACTCCGTCGATACTTATCCATTTTACGTATAGGCGGTACATTCCCACGCTAGCGTGAACAACCATAAATAAAAGTAAAGCGAAGTAGAAAATTTCTAGTTGATGAAATGCGGCCGCTGATTTATCGGCAGTGATATGTCCGCCAAATATTATATCGACTAAGTGCGCGCTGGCTGCGAAAAATAGAGCAAAACCGGTCAAAAACTGAAACCACCAAAGCGTAGTGTCAAGGTGCTTCATGCGGTCTTTGTGACCTCTAAACATGATGTATTGTCTGTAGTTTGCAGGGAATTTTCTCATCGCTAAAAATGCGTGAGCGATAAAAACGACAAATATTACAGCAGCTATAACGTTAGTGATCCACCACGTAGCCTCGCCGAATAAAAATTTAGCCTCCGCAAAACCTACAACGGCGTTAAATGCGCCCTTGCCGAATAAAATGGTAGAGGTAAATACCATGTGACACAAAATAAAACAGGCCAAAATCAGTCCCGTTATACTTTGCCATCTGTCCCAAACGGCAGGAGTACGACTTTTTTTCGTATCCGCTTGCCTACCTAAGAAGCCCTCGATTAGCCCACTCATGAGCCCTCCTATAAAATTGAGATAAGTTATCATAACTTAAAAGAAAATTAAATTACGATACTATAAAAACGGCATAATAGTATCGTAAATTACTTTAAAAACCTTTTAAAACTTTGTATATTTTTTATTTAAGATAATATAAAGGAAAATGCCGCACGCAAACATTAAAAAGGATAGTATTTGCCCCATAGATAAATTTAAAAATACAAAGCCGATCCCGAAATCAGGCTCTCTAAAGAACTCGCAAACAAATCTGGCAAAGGTATAAAGTATGGCATAAAGAGCGATGAGTTCGCCGTCAAATTTTTTAAATTTTCTATAAACAAAAAGGATAGCAAAAACCGCAAGCCCTTCTAAAACCGCTTCGTAAATTTGCGATGGATGACGCATCTGTCCCGCGACGTTGATCGCCCATGAGACGTCCGTGATACGACCGAACAGCTCTTGGTTTAAAAAATTTCCGATACGACCGAAAAAATATCCAAGCGGGATGCTAAGTGCGACGAGATCCAAAAGCTGCCACAAATTTTGCTTAAATTTACGGCAAAAGGCCCACGTCGCTATCAAAAACCCGACCACAGCGCCGTGATAGCTCATGCCGCGAATGCCTACAAATTCACCGTTGTGAAAGGGGTTAAAAATCTGCCAAGGATGAGTGAGATAATAAGCGGTATTTGGATCGTAAATGACGATGTAGCCGAGCCTCGCGCCCAGTATCACGCCGATTTCCACCCAAAAGAAATAATTATCAAGTAGCGAATTTGAGATTTGCATATTATCGCGCTTGACGATAAATTTAGCCACCCCGAGCGCCACGAGTAGCGCCAGGACGTACATTATCCCGTACCAGTGCACCTTGATGCCAAACAGCTCAAACGCGACCGGGTCGAAATTTATATAAAAGTCGTTCCACCAACTCATCTAGGTACGACTTTGACTTTTAGCGTATTTTCGATACCGCTCGCAAAATCCTCAAAAAGATAGCCCATCGCGCGGTAAAATTTACTTCCCGCTTCGTTTTGCAGGACGGGTGCTAGCTTTTTAGCGTAGGGTAGTAGATAGGAGCTTAGCAAAACGCCCAAAATTTCCTTCGTCTGTTCGTCTTGTTTTAGCTCGACGACGGAGGAGAAAAACGAGAGCTCGTTCGTTAGGCTATCAAGCGCGCTGACGTTTAAATTTGGGCTAAATTTGCACTTTTTATAAAAGCCTTCAAGGCGCGCCTTATCGCCCTCGAAAAAAAACTCCGCGTTAAAATATTTTTTCAAATTTGCAAAGTCCTTTGTGATCTCCAGGATATTCTCAGTTTTTATCGACTCCTCGTATAGCTCGCGCCCCTTGGCGTTTGCTTCGCTATCGTTTGTTATTATCCATTTCGGATTTTTATTTAGCTCGCTAAAAAGCTTTGCACTCGGCGGCAGAGCGAAATTTAATGCAAATATCCTTGCGATCACGGCGTAAAATTTACCCAAATTCATCTTTTTCCTTTTTTGTTTTTTGCGGGATTTTACAAAATTTAGGCTAAATTTTAGATTTGCTTAAATCGTAATCTGATCGAATTTAACACGACCGTGACCGAGCTAAAGCACATCGCCGCAGCCCCGTAAACAGGCGTTAGCATGAGTCCTAGAGGCGCCAAAACCCCGGCCGCAACCGGGATACAAACGGCGTTATAAACAAACGCCCAAAACAAATTTTGCTTTATCGTTTTCATCGTCTCGTTGGCTAAATTTATCGTAGCTACCGCGCTTTTTAGGTCGTTTTTTACCAGCACTACGTCGCCGGCTTCTTTTGCGATGTCCGCGCCGCTACTCATCGCGATACCCACATTTGCTTGCTTTAACGGTGCGGCGTCGTTGATACCGTCGCCGACAAATAGCACTGCACCCTCTTCTTGCAGGCGTTTTATGGTTTCAAATTTTTCATTAGGCAGCATACCGGCAAAGACCTTTTCGACGCCTAGCTTGCCAGCCACGTTTTTTGCGGTGAAGGCGTTATCTCCGGTTAGCATCACGGGCGTTATACCGATGTCTTTTAGGCTTTGCATAGCCTGCGCGGCGTCCTCTTTTATCGTATCGCTAAGCGCGATAAATCCTACGTAAATTTTATCCACGGCAGCGAGCACCACGCCGTTTCCTTCGTTTTGCGCTTTGGCGATTTGCTCTTTAGCCTGCGCGCTTATTTCTACGCCAAGCTCGCTCAAAAATGCCTCGTTGCCCGCTATCACGCTATCATCGTCGCTCTTTACGCCGCGTCCCGCGATATTTTCAAAACCCTTTTCATCGCCTAAAATTTTAAGCCCCAGCTCATTTGCGTATCTAACGATCGCAGCCGATATCGGGTGCGAGCTTTTAGCCTCTAGAGCGGCGATTTTGGCTAAATTTTCATCGTTTATATCGGTAAAATTTACCGAAATTTCGCCCTTGGTTAGCGTTCCGGTTTTGTCAAATACCGCGTATTTCACGCCGCCAAGAATCTCTAAAACTTCTGGATTTTTGATCAGGATTCCGTTTTTAGCGCCTAGAGATAGCGAGGAGACGATAGCTATCGGGGTAGCAAGCCCCAGCGCGCAAGGACACGAGATAATGAGCACGCAAACCGCGCTTAGCACGCCTTGTAGCGCATTTCCCGTAAGCGCAAACCACGCAAAAAACGTAACGACGGCGATAGCTATCACGCTAGGCACGAAGATATTTGCCACGCGGTCGGCAAAGCGGCTGATAGGCATCTTTTTGCTCGACGCGTCGCTTAAAAGCTCTAAAATTTGCGACAAAAGCGTTTGATTAGCGAGCTTTGTAACCTTTACGTTGATGTAGCCGTTTAAATTTATCGTTCCGGCATTGACCTCGTCGCCTTGTTTTTTATAGACGGGCAGGCTCTCGCCCGTTAGCATCGAGGTATCGATCTCTGCGCCGCCGTTTATCACGACTCCGTCGCAAGGCACCGCGTAGCCGCTCTTTACGACCGCGACGTCGCCTATTTTTAGGCTCACGGCATCCACTTCCAGCGCGCTGCCGTCTTTTTGTAGTACAAGAGCGGTCTTTGGCGACATATCCATGAGCGATTTTATATAATCGCCTGCGCGAGCTTTTGAGCGCTCTTCTAAAAATTTACCCAGCAGCACGAAAGCCGTTATCATCGACGCGCCAGAAACGTAGAGGTGGCGCATGTTTTCGGGTAGGTGCTCGCCCGCGATAAAAACCCCCAGCGAATACGCAAACGCCGTGCTTGTTCCCAGCGCGACGAGTACGTTCATGTCGAAGTTTTTATTTTTTAACGCGCCGTAAGCATGGATAAAAAAGTCCCGCCCGCACGTAGCTATCGTGATAAAGGCAAGCGCCAGCATGATGGCTGATTTTGCCGCGCTTGGCTGCTCGCTCATCTCAAGCGCCATGATCACCGCGCTAAAAGCCGCCGCAGCTAGGAAATTTCGGCGTAAATTTAAGATATGTTTCTCGCGTTTGGCTTCAAATTCCGCCAAATCCTTTGCCACGCCGTAGCCTAGTTTTTTTATTTTTTCCTCTATCGCGGCTTGTACTTCGGCGTTTTCTATGATAAATTCGCCCGAGCCGTTTGCGAAGCTGACCTTGGCGTCTAGCACGCCCGCGATCTTTTTAGTTACGCGCTCGATGGCGTTTGAGCAGTTTACGCAGGTCATGCCCGCGATGTTTAGTTTGATATTTTGCATCAAATTTTCTCTATGACGCTAAATCCCAAATCATCCAGCTCCTCTTTAAATTTCGCCTCGTCCTTGCCGTCTAAATTTACGCTCACGACCCTTGGTTCTACGCCAAGATCGACCTTTATCTCGCCGTATTCGTCCTCAAGAGCGTTTTTTATGGTATTTGCGCAGTTTTCGCAGTGGATATTAGCAACCTTAAATTTAGTCATTTTATCTCCTTTATCATATGGTAGTATTTGTGAGAATTTATGATCATTTCGCAGTCGGTCTCAAAGCCCAAACGCTCGTAAAAAGCCATAGTTTTAGGCTTTTTTTCATCGACGATGAGGGCTACTTTTTTGATATTTCGTTTTGACGCTAGAGTAAAGATAAATTTGATCAGCTCTTTTGCGATGCCTCGTCCGCGAAATCTCTCGTCCACGGCAAGACTATCTATATATAGCTCGTCCGCGAAGCACTCCGTCTGCGGAAATTTATTTAAACCAAGCTCTCGCAAATGCGTCCTGATAGGCTCGTCTAGCGTTTCAATCTCGCCTCCGTCGTAAGCGCAAATCGCCCCCGCGATCTCGCCGTCAAATTTGCAAACAAAAACGTTGTTGTAGCTTAGGCGGTTTATCTCGCTGCGGAAAAATTTATGCAAAATTTCATCGCTCTTAACGGGGTCGCTCACGCCGCTAAGCGTAAAAGC
>ERZ772827.2073-NODE-2073-length-9962-cov-3.959221_pt1 | contig 9962 bp, 8 predicted proteins | sample MGYA00580850_ERZ772827 | MGnify/ENA primary metagenome ERZ772827 (study PRJEB29015, sample SAMEA2737950) | human oral metagenome | biome: human oral; feature: human-associated habitat; material: dental | place: China | collected 2145 ...
CCACCCTGCCTGCAGCACCATGAACAGGGTGACGCCATGCCGCCGTGCGAAAGCCTTGAGCGCGTCGCTCACTCTCCTTCCAAGGCCCATCTCCAGCACGGTTCCAGCATAACGCTGTACCGCTGGTCTTGGCCTGTCGGTTGGCAGATCCAGCAAGCTCGGAGCCCCCTGCAGTTGCTGCCGCCAGAAACTCAACTGTTCTCCCAGCTTCTCCTTCGTAAGCCGTTGCCTCTGCCACTGTGCATAATCCACATACTGAATCGGCAGCGGAGGCAAGGGATTCGGCTTGCCCAGCGCATAGGATCCGTACAGAATGCTCAGCTCGTTGAAGAGCACGCCCATCGACCAGCCATCCGACACGATGTGGTGCATGCTCAGGAACAGGACATGCAGATCCTCGCTGCACTTGAACAGCTCTCCCCGGATCAGTGGCCCGCGCTCCAGATCAAAACGCCTCTGGCTTGCCTCATGCAACCCTTGATTCAGCGACAGCTCCCTCTCTTCACCTTCCCTTCCGCTCAGATCCGTGCTCTTCAGTGCAAATCCTCGCGCCGGCAGGATTCGCTGCAGCGGCTCCACATCCTGATCCTGATGCACAAATACCGTACGCAACGCCTCATGCCTGCTCAGCAGCTCATCCAGTGATGCCTGCAGCGCGTTCACATCCAGCCTTCCCTTGAGCCGCAGAACTGCTTCTATATGGTACGCACTGCCCAGATCCTCCAGCTGTTCCATGAACCACAGCCTCTGCTGCGACCAGGACAGTTGCAAGGGAGAACGTCTGTCGGCCGGTGTGATGACTTGAACACGATCATGCCCTGAATCAGCCCCCTGTTTCTTCTTCAAGGCACGGAGCAGTGCTTCCTTCTTCAGTATTTCCGGTTGATTCACTTTTTTCTCGTCAGTTTATACGTGCTTGCTGATCATCCCGTCCAGGGAAGCATCACCTTCCAGACCCATCTCTTGCATCAGGTTGCCAAGCTCTGACAGATCAAGATTCGAGAACTGGCTTTCCAGAACACGCGCGGCCATGCCGTCGAGAGACGGAGAATCAAACAGATCCAAGAACGACATATCAACTTGAAATCTCTCCCTTATTCGGGTTGCCAACTGCGTGACGAGCAGCGAATGCCCGCCGAGGTCGAAGAAGTTGTCGTGTCGACCCACGCGCGCCACACCCAGCAGTTCCTGCCAGATCGCTGCCAGCGCTTCTTCGGTCTCGCCCTGCGGCGCCTCGTAGCTTCGCGCAGCAAAGGCATCGACATCCGGTGCCGGCAGCGCTTTCCTGTCCACCTTGCCGTTGGGCGTCAAGGGCATTGCCTCGAGCTTCACGAAAGCACTGGGCACCATGTAGCCCGGCAGGGTCTGATTCAGATGCTCACGCAAGTCATCCACACTCGGCTCCGCCTGGAAAGCATCTGCTTCCGTCATCGCTTCGCCGGGCATGACGCCGGAACCTGACGCCGCTTCCGCGTGCGAGGCGCCTGCCGCCATCGCATCGCCCTGCGCCGTCCAGTACGCCACCAGCCGCTTGTCCCCGGGATGATCCTCCCGGGCCAGCACCACCGCCTCGCGAACCTGCGGCAACTCCGTCAGCCGCGCCTCGATCTCCCCGAGCTCGATCCTCAAGCCCCGGATCTTGACCTGGAAGTCGTTGCGGCCCATGAACTCGATAGCCCCATCGGCTCGCCATTTGCCCAGATCCCCCGTCCGGTACATCCGCGCGCCCTCCCTGGCGCTGAACGGGTCGGGGATGAACTTCTCTTCGGTCAGCTCCGGGCGGTTCAGGTAGCCCCGGGCCACCCCCTCGCCGCCGATGTGGATCTCGCCGGCCACGCCGATCGGCACCGGCTGGCCCGCTTCATCCAGAATGTAGATCTGGGCATTGGCGATCGGTCTGCCAATCGGCACCTGGCGAAGCCCGTCCTCCACCGCGTCCATGCGCCAGGTCGTCGTGAAGGTCGTCGTCTCGGTCGGACCATAGGCACTCAGGAAGACGCCCGGCGGATTGACCGCCAGCATCCGGCGGATGACATCCGGATCCATCACATCCCCGCCCGCCAGCAAACAACGCAGCTTGGGGAACGACCTCGGCATCCTGTCCGCATACTGGTTGAACAGCCCGATGGACAGGAAGAGGATGCTGACATCGTTGTCGGCCATCACCCCATCGAAGGCCTCCGGGTCCATCACCTGCTCATGCGGCACGATCACCACCCGCGCCCCGTTGAGCAGTGCACCCCAGATCTCGAAGGTCGATGCATCAAAGGCCGGGTTGCTGCAATGCGCTATCGCGTCATCCGGCGTGATCTCGACGTAGCCATTGTTGATCACCAGCCGGTTCACCGCATGGTGCGGCACCAGCACCCCCTTGGGCGTGCCGGATGAGCCCGAGGTGTACATCACATAGGCATCAACCTCGGTATCGCTCCGTTGCACCCGTGCCAGGTCATGCGTCGGGCATGCCGCAATGTGCGCCGCATCCCTGTCGAGATCGATCCAGACGGTTGCGTCCTTGGCGCCTTGCGGCACGGGATTGGCTGCGAAGCCCTCCGTCATGACCACCGCCGCCTCGCTGTCCTCGATCATGAAGGCCTGGCGCTCGGCCGGAAACACCGGATCGATCGGCACATAGGCTGCACCCGCCTTCAGGGCCGCCAGCTCGCCGATCACGCTGCCCAGACCCCGGCGGGCAATGATCGCGACCCGCTCGCCCGGATCGACCCCCTGGGCCTGCAGATGGTGTGCCAGCTGGTTCGCCTTTGCGTTGAGCTGGGCGTAGGTGAGCTGCTCGCCTTCGTACACCACTGCCACCGCATCGGGGGTCTTGTCCACCTGCTGCTCGAAGAGCTCGTGGATCAGCGCCTCCTTGGGGTAGTCCGCCGCCGTGTCGTTGAACTGCCGCAGCACTTGGTCCCGCTCCTGCTCGCTGAGCAACGGCAGGTGCTTGATCTGATGCTGATCATCCGCAGCCATCGCACCCAGCAGCACCTTCAGGTGCCCTGCCCAACGTTCTACGGTCTGGTGATCAAACAGGTCCGTGTTGTACTCGATCACACCCTGCAGTTCTTCCGGACCCTCGTGCAGCGACAGCGTCAGATCAACGTGCGTGCGCTCGTACGTCAGCGGCTCTGGTGACAGGCTCAGCCCCGCCAGCGACAGCTCGGCATCCGGCGTGTTCTGCAACACCAGCATCGTCTGGAACACCGGGCTGTAGCTCAGGCTGCGCTCAGGCCTGAGCACCTCCACCACCCGCTCGAACGGAACGTCCTGATGCTCATAGGCCGCCAGCGTCCTCTCCCTGACCTCTTCGATCAGCTCCGCCACCGTCTGTTGCGGCTGGAGCCGTGTACGCAGCGCCAGCGTATTGACGAAGAAGCCGGCCAGCCCTTCAAGCTTGCTGCGCCGACGGTTGGCCACCGGTGTGCCGATCACCACATCATCCTGCCCGCTGAGCCGCCCCATCAGCACCGACCACCCTGCCTGCAGCACCATGAACACCGTTGCCCCGCGCTTGCGCGCCAAGGCACTGAGGCCATCACTCACCTCTTTGTCCAGACTGAATTCGATGGCCGCGCCCTCATAGCGCTGCACCGCAGGCCGCAGCCGGTCGGTCGGCAGCGCCAGCAGCGTCGGCGCACCTGTCAGCGTCTCCTGCCAGAACGACAGCTGTGCGTCGAGCTGATCGCTCACCTGACGATCTGAGAAACGCTCTTCTGAAGGGTCATGATCGGATTGGAAAGCGCTGAAACTCAAGCCTCCAAAGCTTTCTTTTCTTGATTGGTGATTTGGCAAATCCGTGCGAAGGCTTTTCATGACCGAACAAGATGTGGAGTAGACCAAGATACATGATCATTCTCACACAGCTTTGCCACGAACAAACCTACCAATTTCCGCAACACTACTGCCTCGCCTTCTGCTCCATGGTTCGTATGGACGAAGAAAGAAACCCAAGGGCAACGACAGTCGCTCCCAATCCCCCCAAGGTCACAAAAAGCCATCTTGTGCCAATGCGCTCACCCAATGGGGTTGCCACAACCAAACCCATTGGCGCAGCCAGGCCGAGCAATGTCGTCAACAACGAAATGACCCTTCCCTGAACGTGGTTCGGCACGCTGGATTGCAGAAGTGCCATGAGTGCGCTATTTGCAAGAATATTGGCAAAAGCTGCGCTCACCCAGAAAATGCAGGCCAACCAGAAAAATCCCCTCGGAACCCCGGATGCCATCGCGATGAGCAGACAAGCCCCAAGAAATCCTCCGAGAATCCAGGGAATCTTCCTGACGGGAGCAACAGCCGAAACAATGCCTCCCCCAATGATCATTCCAATTCCCGCGAGGCTTTCAAGCAGCGCAACTTGCGGCGCTCCTCCTCCGAAATGAACCTTCACCAGCATCGGCACCAGTGTGAAGAGCGGCATGATGACCAGCGCAGTAGCCGCCATTAGTGCATACAGCTGCCGAAGCCCGCTGTTTGCCCAGACCGTTCTCAGACCTTCCATGAACTGATCCAGCAATCCGGGTCGTTCCTGAGGGCGCAGCTTGATCTGCGGGATGGTGAAGAGCAACAAAGGAATGCATCCCAAAGACGCTGTCAGTATGTCTATGCCCAGCGCCCATCCGATGGGCATGATCGACATCACCAAGGCTCCCAGAGGTGCCGCGCCGATGAGCGTCACGCCCTGCAAGGACTGCCCAAGTCCCACAGCCCGTGTCAGGAAGGACGCAGGCACCAGCATGGCAGCGCTGGCCATTGCCGCCGGCTGTTGAAAAGCTTGCATGGCGCTTCGGAGCGCCATCATCACATAAATATGCCACAGTTCCACGCGATCAGACTGGAACAATGCGATGATGACAAGCATGCCAGATGCACTGGCAACGTCAGAGAGCATCATGATCGTCTGTCGACAATAGCGATCTGCCAGTACGCCCCCTACGGGCCCAAGCACCGCTTGCGGCAGGAGTGCCGCCATGCTTGCCACTCCCAATGCGGATATGTCGGCTGTTTTGTCGGTAACCCACCAGATCAGCACGAACTGGGTCACCGCCGACCCCAACAATGAGAGATGTTGGCCAATGAAAACCAGCCAAAAACGCGCTTTCCAGGAGCTACGTTCCAGGGGGGGTGCTTTGCATGACTCCAGACTCCACGTCTGAGCCAATCGAAGTATTCATGAACAAACTTGCGTTGAATGAACGAGTCCATCGAGAAGCGTAATATGCCCCAAGCAGGAGGTCTCGAATCGATCACGCAGGCAGCACGGGCACATCACTCATGGCCTGAACCTCCGGATCGGAATCTGCGCACGAACAGGCGTTTCAGGCGCTGCTCCATGTCATCCACATAGGTGAATACCGCAGGCACCACCAGCAGACTGAACGCCGTCGACGTGATCAGCCCGCCGAACACCGACAATGCCATTGGACTGCGGAAACTGCTGTCGGTCGAGTCTGAGCCGATGATGATCGGCAGCATCCCGGCGCCCATGGCCACCGTGGTCATGATGATCGGCCGTGCCCGCTTGTGACAAGCGTCCATCAGCGCTTCCCAACGGTTCATGTCCTGATCTCGGCGGGCAACGATGGCGTACTCGACCAGAAGGATCGAGTTCTTCGACACGATGCCCATCAGCATGATCAGCCCGATAAGCGCCGGCATCGAAAGATCATTACCTCCCAGCAGCAATCCGACAAACGATCCCCCTATCGCCAGAGGAAGCGCCGACAGGATAGTGGCAGGATGCAGTACATCCTTGAACAGGAGCAACAACACCAGGTAGATGTCATGTCAGGGAGAAGTTATCTGCTTCCAGGGGCGCAAGTCCACTGGTAAATAAGATGGTCAGCGCAACAGCCCAAGCAGCACGGCACGGGCTACGGCGGCCGTTTTATTTGGCACCTGAAGTTTCTGCACCGAGTTCTTGATGCGGAAGTCGACCGTATTCTTGGAGATGTCCAGTATCTCCGCGATGTCGCGTGCAGATTTTCCGTCCGCGCTCCAGCGCAGGATCTCTGCCTCCCGGTCGCTCAGGGGTGGCAGGGACGCCGTGGCCTCGTTGTGGTAGATCCGGGAGAGAATCCGCAGCGTCAACTGCGTCAGGGTGCGTATGTTCTGGCGGTTGCTCTTCAGCTCTGCCCGGGAGATGGGCGGATGACGCCGGGCCAGTGACAACATGCCGAGCCCACCCGCTCCGTTCAGCACGGATTGCGTCACGCCATGACGTAGCCCATGTTCACGACATTCACGCCAGAGCGGGGGCTTGTCGACGAACAGCTGGTCGTTCCAGACGATCAGCTCTTCGGTGCTTCTGGCGAGCTTGATCCGCGGATCAATGCAGAAGTAGTTCTTCTGAGCATAACGCTTTCGCCACGCCAGTGGATAATTGCTGAGCCAGCGTACCCTCTCCTGACTGAGGGGAAGAACCTTCCGGTAGACGAAATGGTAATACCGGAAACCAAGCGTATGGACCGCTTCGGCCAGACAGATCGAGATCCGCTCCTCGGAGGGGCTCGGCTCGATGATCAGCGTCAGCAGTTCGTCCAGTCAGTTGTTCATGTATCCACGCAGCTCCTTCAAGGCCGTTCAACCCTGTATTCAGGCCAGCTGGAGAGATGAACTCTGTTCTTTCCGGCACGAAGAAGCATAACCGTCCGGAAATGTCTTCGCGGGGGAGGTCCAGGTTCCCTCCCCCGCGAAGAAGATCATGATCCCCGCGAGGGAGGCTCTGGACTGACCTTTTTGACAGGTCTACAGTACCCTTTTTTGGGGGCAGTACCTACTGCCAATTTTGGTGGACCTCGCGGTACTCAGAACAGCAGGCCCAGCAAGGCGGCGCGGGTGACGGCAGCCGTCTTATTGGGGGCATTCAGCTTGTGTACCGAATTTTTGATATGAAAGTCGATGGTGTTCTTGGAGAGTTCGAGAATGTCGGCGATATCCTGCGCCGACTTTCCGTCGGCCGTCCATTGCAGCACCTCGACCTCCCGGACCGTGAGATTGGGCAGCCTGGCTGCCTGGCGCTGGCAGACCCAACGCCCGACGATGTCATGGGTCAGACGTGCAAGGCGCTGAACATCGCGCTGCGTGTGCAGCACTTCGGCCACCGCGATCGGTCGCTGGCCACTACGGATCAGCGACAGCATGCTGATGCCCGGCGGCTGGTCGATGACGGAGAGTGTGAACCCCTGGTGCAGACCGTAATGCAGCATGGCGCCCCACAATTCGGGCGTCGCCACGACCAGCGCTTCGTTCCAGAGAAAGGGGCCGGTACCCTGACGCGCCTGGGCGATGCGTGGATCGCTGTTGAGGTAGCCGGCGTCGAGGTAATGGCGTTTCCAGGCATCCGGGTGTAACCATCCGCCCAACCCCACCTTGAATCACCCCTGATCAGGCAGGAAGAATCCTCCGCAAGCGTCCATGCGGGACGCCAATCATCAAGCGGGAGGACACCATGCCGAAGTCAATCTTCAACCCAAGCCGCAGGGGCCGGCGCTACAGCCCGGCCTTCAAGGCCCATCTCATCGAGCGATGCAGCCAGCCGGGCGTCCTGATCGCTGCCGTGGCCCAGGAGAACGGCGTTTCCGTGCCGACCCTGCGGCGCTGGCTTGAAGAGGCCGGGCCAGTTGAGGCCTCCGGTGATCCGGCACCGGGTGTTGCTGCCGACATGCAGCAGTCTCCCTGGCCACGGCAATCCGCCTTCATCCCGATCGATATACCGGCCAAGGTCAGTGGCCACACCGAAGCCGGCAGCCACATCCGCATCGAGATCCGGCGCGATGCCCAGCAGCTGACGATCGACTGGCCGGCCCATGCTGCCCGTGAGTGCGGGGTGTGGCTGTCGGCGCTGCTGTCATGATCCGGGTCGAACGGATCTGGCTGGCCACCGAGGCACTGGACATGCGCAGTGGTGCTGACCGGATGCTGGCACGGATCATCGAGGTGTTCGGCAGCGCCCAGCCCCATCAGGCGTACTGCTTTGCCAACCGGCGCGCCACGCGCATGAAGGTCCTGGTGCATGATGGTGTGGGTGTCTGGGTGGCGCTGCGCCGGCTCAACCGGAGGCGCTTTGTCTGGGCTGCAGGCCAGCAGGCGCACTTTCAGCTCGATGCCGAGCAGTTCCAGGCGCTGGTGCTGGGCATTGCCTGGCAACGGGTGGGATCGCAGGGGGCGATCTCGGTGGTGTAGCGGTAGTTGGCTGTAGCCGTCACCACGGTGTACAGCAGCATCGGGGCGCAGCCGTCAACCCGAGGCTGCAGCCTTGCAGATCACACAGTCAGGACAGCGCGGCAATACGCCCGGCCACGGTTTCTGGCACACTGCCGGGCATGAACGATGTCGCCGATCTTGCAAGTCTTGATGAGCATCAGCTGCGCAGCCTGGCTGCCGAGCTGATGCAGCAGCTGCACGTGCGCGACGAGCAGATTCGCGCAAAAGACGAAGAGATCCGCACGCGCGACATCCTGGTCGACAAGCTCCAGTTCGAGCTGGGTTATCTGCGCCGGATTCGCTTCGGGCGCGTCAGCGAGCAGCTCGACGCCACCCAGTTCCGCCTCTTCGAGGAAGACACTCTGGCCGATGCAGCGGCCATTGAGGCCGAGCTCGACCGCATCGTCACCCCGAAACAGGCCCCGGGAACACGCCAGCCCCGGCGTCTGCCGCTGCCTGAGACGCTGCCGCGCATCGAGATCCGTCATGATCCCGAAGACTTGAACTGCGCGTGCGGCTGCCGGCTCGAACGCATCGGCGAGGACGCCACCGAGAAACTCGAATACGTGCCCGGCGTCTTCTCGGTCGAGCGCCACCTGCGGGGCCGCTGGCTGTGTCGCCAGTGCGAGCGCATCACCCAGAAGGAGATGCCGCCTCACGTCATCGACAAGGGCATCGCCGCCCCGGGGCTGCTGGCCCATGTGCTGGTGTCCAAGTTCGGCGATCACCTGCCCCTGAACCGCCTGCAGGGCATCTACGCCCGGCAGGGCGTGACGCTGCCCATCTCCACGCTCAGCGACTGGGTGGGCCAGTGCGGCGTGCAGCTGCAGCCACTGGTCGATGCCCTGAAGGCCGAGCTGATGAAGTGCGACATCCTGCATGCCGACGAGACCGCACTGCAGGTGCTCAAGCACAGAAAGGACAAGGCCGGCTCGCATCGCGCCTACCTATGGGTATATTATGCCAGCACCCGGTACGATGATCTCAAGGCCGTGGTCTACGATCTGACCGAGAGCCGCTCGGGCGAACACTGCCGGGCCTTTCTGGGCGAGTGGCAAGGCAAGTTGATCTGCGACGACTACGCCGGCTACAAGGCCTGCTTTGCCCAGGGAATCACCGAACTGGGCTGCATGGCGCACGCCCGGCGCAAGTTCTTCGAGGTCTTTGCCAGCAACAAAAGCCCGGTGGCCGGGCACGCCCTGGACAGCATCAAGGCGCTGTACCGCATCGAGCGCAAGGCCGGGCGGCTCAAGGCCGAGGACCGGCGAAGGCTGCGACAGAAGCGCGCCGTGCCGATTCTGGATGCGCTGCATGCGTGGCTCAAGCAGCAGCGCGAACTCGTGCCACCTGGCAGCGCCATTGCCAACGCCATCGACTACAGCCTCAGACGTTGGCAGGCCCTGACACGCTATGTGGACGACGGCCACGCGGTGATCGACAACAATCACTGCGAGAACCTTGTGCGCCCTGTTGCGCTGGGCCGCAAGAACTGGCTCTTTGCCGGATCACTGCGGGCCGGCCAGCGCGCGGCCGCCGTCATGAGCCTGATCCAGTCGGCCGTGCTCAACGGGCATGACCCGTACGCCTACCTGAAGGATGTGCTCACGCGTCTGCCGATAACAAAGCACAAGGACATTGGCGAGTTGCTGCCGCATAACTGGCGGCCGGCACAGGGCTGAGCGGGCCCGAGGAGGCCGCCACACACACCCCTTCCTTCCTTATGAGGGAACCGCTGCGGTGGCTGGCGTCAAGGTGGG
>ERZ772827.2075-NODE-2075-length-9953-cov-5.327036_pt1 | contig 9953 bp, 8 predicted proteins | sample MGYA00580850_ERZ772827 | MGnify/ENA primary metagenome ERZ772827 (study PRJEB29015, sample SAMEA2737950) | human oral metagenome | biome: human oral; feature: human-associated habitat; material: dental | place: China | collected 2145 ...
ATAGTATGAGAAGGACTTTGCAATGTGCGGTATTGTGGGCGCGGTGCGCGCCAATCAGAATGTGGTGGATTTTCTTACCGACGGCCTGAAGCGGCTGGAGTATCGGGGCTATGATTCTTCCGGTATTGCGGTGGGTACGGAGCAGGGCGTGATTGAGCGCGTGCGCCGCGTGGGTCGCGTGCAGCTGATGGAAGACGCTGCCAAGGCTGCCGGCCTGTGCGGCCACATCGGCATCGGTCACACCCGCTGGGCCACGCACGGCGGCGTAACCGAGCCCAATGCGCATCCGCATATTTCAGGTAGCCTGATTGCAGTGGTGCACAACGGCATCATCGAAAATTTCGAGGAAGAGCGCGCCCGCTTGCAAGGCTTGGGCTATGTGTTTGAATCGCAAACCGATACGGAAGTGATTGCCCACAGCGTACACCACGAATACACCACTAATGGACACCGGCTGTTTGCCGCCGTGCAAGCTGCCTGTGCGCGGTTTCACGGCGCGTATGCGATTGCCGTGATGGCGCAGGACAAACCGGCGGAATTGGTGGTGGCACGCATGGGCTGCCCGCTCTTGGTGGCTCTGGGCGAGGGCGAAACCTTTGCCGCATCAGACGTTTCTGCGGTGGTGGCCTTCACGCGCCACATCGTGTATCTGCAAGACGGCGACATTGCCGAATTGGGCAGCGAAGGCATCCGCCGCCTCGTCGACCGCAGCGGGCAGGAGGCCAAACGCGAAGTGCGCGTGTCCGAGCTGTCGCTCACCTCGTTGGAGCTGGGCCCTTACAGCCACTTCATGCAGAAGGAAATTCACGAGCAGCCCAAGGCGATTGCCGACACCGCCGAAGTATTCCTCGGCGGCGGCTTCGAGCCGGAAAACTTCGGTGCCAAAGCGCGGGAAGTGTTCGAGCACATCCGCAGCATCAAAATCTTGGCCTGCGGCACTTCCTACTACGCCGCTCTCACCGCCAAATACTGGCTGGAAGCCATCGGCAGAGTACCGACCGATGTGGAAATCGCCAGCGAATACCGCTACCGCGACGTGATTGCCAGCCCCGACCAACTGGTGATTACTGTATCCCAATCCGGCGAAACGCTGGATACCATGGAAGCCTTGAAATACGCGCAATCGCTGGGGCAGAAGCACAGTTTGTCCGTGTGCAACGTAATGGAATCCGCCCTGCCGCGCGAGAGCGAACTGGTGCTCTACACCCGCGCCGGTGTGGAAATCGGCGTAGCCTCCACCAAGGCCTTTACCACCCAGCTGGTGGTGCTGTTCGGGCTAGCGGTTACCCTGGGCAAAATGCGCGGCTATGTTTCCGGGCAGCAGGCACAGTCTTATATGGAAGAGTTGCGCCAGCTGCCCGGCAGCATCCAGCACGCGCTCAACCTCGAGCCGCAGATTGCCGCTTGGGCGCACAAATTCGCCGAGAAAAACAGCGCCCTGTTTTTAGGGCGCGGCATCCACTACCCCGTGGCCTTGGAAGGCGCGCTGAAACTCAAAGAAATCACCTATATCCATGCCGAAGCCTACCCCGCCGGCGAGCTCAAACACGGCCCCTTGGCGCTGGTGGATGCGAATATGCCCGTGGTGGTGATTGCGCCGAACGACAGCCTGCTGGATAAAGTGAAGGCCAATATGCAGGAAGTGGGCGCGCGCGGCGGCGAGCTGTTTGTGTTTACCGATTTGGACAGCAACTTCCAGCCCAGCCCCAATGTGCACATCATCCGCACCCCGCGCCACGTGGGCGTGCTCTCGCCGATTGTGCACACCATCCCCGTGCAGCTTCTGGCCTACCACGCCGCCTTGGTGCGCGGCACGGATGTGGACAAACCGCGCAATTTGGCCAAATCGGTAACGGTGGAATAGCGTTGCCGGAATGAAAAAAGGCTACCTGAAAGTTTTGGGCTTTCAGGTAGCCTTTGGTTTGGGGTAAATATCAATTGGTTGGGATTGCGGTATATGTTAGTGGCAAAGGTGATTTTTGGGCTGGTGGAGACAGGGTAAGGTTTTGGTATAAATGGAGATAGCGAATGAAATTTGCGGCAGTAAGGCTACCTGAAACAGTTTATTCGGCGGAACACAGGGTTTCTCTGCTTTTTTGTTAATTCACTATATCAGTTGTGCTTACCCCTCGAGATATCAATTTGAATAAAGGCTACCTGAAAACCAGTTTGGCCATGGCTAATTTCGTTTCGGCACAGCTTGTTTTCAGGTAGCCTTTTTGCAGTATACCCTTATTCGGCGGCGGTTTCGTCGTCTTCCGGGGTGATTTCAGAAAGCACCAGCTGGCGTTGCTGCTCGGCCTGCTCGGGTTTGCCCATTTCGTCGAACACTTTGGCCAATACCAGGCGTGCCTGCGGGGTGACTTGGGCTTGCAGGCTGGCTTCGAGATAGCCTTGGGCTTTGCCCCACAGTTGTTTGGCGTAGGCCATTTGGCCGAGGTGCAGCAGTAGGGCGGCATCTTGCGGGGCGTCGTGCAGCCAGCCTTCCACGGTATCCATGATTTTCTGCTGTTCGCGCGGGCTGAGGTAGCGGGCGGCTTCGATCATGGGCGGCAGGAGCTGGGCATTGCGATGCTTGGGATAGTGGGTTTTCACCCATTTTACCACGCGGGGATACTGGCCGATTTGCAGCATTTTTTCGGCAATCGGGGCGCAGAGTTCGCCTTCCTGCATTTCTTTGGGAATGCGGCCGAGGCAGGCTTTGAGCGCGGGATAGTCGGTGGCGAGGGCGAGGAGTTCGCGCCAGGCCCATTCGCGGTATTGGGCGGCTTCGGCGGCGTTGAGGGCTGAAGCTTTTTCCAGTTTGGCCACGCGGTCGAGCACTTCTAGGGGGTTGTTTTGCTCGAACATATAGCGCAGCTGTAGGCGCACCAAGCGGGTGAGCTTGGGGTTGATGGCGGCAGCGGCGGCCAATTCGGCTTCGGCGGCGGGATAATCCTGCCGGTTGAGCGCGGATTCGGCTTCGAGCAGGTGGCGCGAGAGCTGGGCTTTATGCGGCAGCTGGGCGATTTCTTTCAGGTAGCCTTCGCGCTTGGCATCGTCGCCCATTTGGTCGGCGCTGTGCACGGCGAGCATCAGGGCGAGGGTGCGGTTGTGGCCGGCTTCTTTGTTTTCCAGCACTTTGGCGGCTTCTTGCTCGGCGTGTTGGAATTTGCCTTCGAAGTAGGCGAGGCCCGCTTTGTTGAGTGCGGTTTCGGCATGATGCGCCTGGCGGTTGCGGCCGAAGCGGCGCATGCGGCCGGGGATATTGATGATGCCGTTAATCAGATGCAATAGCAGATAAAGCAGCACCACGAACACAAGCATGGCGCCCACAAACAAATGCAGGTTGACCGCAATCTGGGTTTGAGTTTGATCGATAACGATATACACGTTGCCGCTGTAATGCTGCGCGGCAATGGTGAGGCCGACTGCGGCGGCAAACAGCACGATAATCCAAATCAGGCCTTTCATGATTCAATCCCCTTGCGAGCGGCGGAAGCCTGAGCCGGCACCGGAAGCGCGGGGGCGGAGACTGCCGGGGTGGGTTGGCTGGCCGGTGCGGGCACGGAAACGGGCGCGGCGGGCTGAGAAGCGGCGGCTTCGGAAGCGGCTTCAGGCTGGCCGAGGATGTCGCCTTGGCGCTGCTGGCGGTAGTCGGCGATGGCTTTCAGGCTGGCAGAAAGGCTGTCGCCCACGTTGCCGCTGCCCGGCTGGATGGCTTTGAGCTGGGCAATTTCGCGCAGCCAGGATTGGGCGGCGGGGGTGGCGGCGTCAAAGTATTGGCGCACGGCGTTTTCCGAGGCGGCCAGGTCGTTTTGGTAAATATCGTTTTGGCGCTGCATCAGGGCCACGCGGGCAGAGAGCAGGTGCAGGCGCAGGTTTTCGCGCACATAAAACGCCTGTTCGGGCGACATCAGGAGCGCGTCGGTGCTGTTGAGGCGGCGGATTTCCACCATGCCTTTGAGGCCGCCGAGGGTGCGGTTCCAGGCTTGGCGCCACCATGGATCATTCGGCGAGACGGCAGCGGGCGCGGCGGCTTGCGGCGGACGCAAGCTGGAATCGGCCAAGAGCGGCAGCGCGCCCACGGCGGCTTCCAAGCGGCTCAAGCGCAGCGCGGCGTTGGCGGTGTCGGTGAAGGGGCGCTGGCGCAGTTTGGCCAAGTCGGCGCTAACGGCCTGTTTCAAAGGCAGCAGCTGCGGCTGCTCGAAACGCGCCAAACGGGCATCCAGCCCTTCGAGTACGGCCACGGCGGCGGGCACGTTGTCGGCAATCACCAACTGCTGCCCGGCCAGATTGAGCGCGGCTTCGGCTTCGTCCACCACCCAGTCGCTGCGGGTTTTCAGCAGCTCTTGCAGGGCGCGGTTGTTGGCGGCGGCTTCAGCCTGCTGGGTTTGCATATCGCTTTGCAGCTGCTTGATCAGGGCTTCGTTATCTTGCAGCTTGCGGCCGGCATCGGCTAACAGGGCGGCGTTTTGCGATTCGCCCAAGGCAGCCTGATTGATTTTTTGATCGAACTGGATTTCCTGGCGTTTGAGCAGGTTTTGCCCCTGCACAAACAAAAAGCCGCTGGCGCCCAGGCCGAGCACGGCCAGCACGAGGGCAAACGCGCCCAAACCTTTGCCGCCGGATTTAACAACCACCGGTGCAACGGGGTTGGCCGGGGCGGGAGCGGGAGGCTGGGGGGCGGGTACGGATTCGTTTTCCGGTTGGCTCATGCTATTCCTTTCATATTATTCAATCGGTTGTGAGGCTACCTGAAAGCCGGTGCGGCGTCTGCACACATTGGAATTTCCATTTTCAGGTAGCCTGAGTGAGGTGTTGACGTTCGGCAATTAAAGCGTTTTCCAACTCTGCAGCCGAACTGAGCAGGCGGATGCGTGCCGCGCCGGCTTGGCTCAGTGCCTCGGCAATGCGCGGATGATGGGCGAAGTATAGCAAGGATTGCAGCTGCTGGGTTAGGCTTGCAGGTGCCGCGGCAAACAGCAGGCGCACTTGTTCGGCAGAGGTAATCCACGCAGCGGCGGGCTGTGCGGCGGTAAACAGCGCCCAATCGGGCGTGAGCGGCCGGCGTTGGTAAATATCGGCACAGGCTACCTGAAAACCGCGTCGGCACAGGCTTTCGGGCAACAGGTTGCGGCCGTGTGCGCCGCGCACGATCAAGATATTCGCGCCGGGGTTCAGCGTGCGCCACAGGGGCAGGGCGAGCACGGCTTCGCTGTCGTGGCCGCCGTCGGGCACAACGATATGGGCAAACCCGGCCTGACGCAAGGCTTTGGCCGTGCCGCTGCCTACGGCGATTTGCGGTTGCGGCAGGCGAGCAATGAGGCTACCTGAAAAAACCGGCAGATTGGGTTGGGTATTCGGCAGAAGGCTGCTTGGTTCGTTTTCAGGTAGCCCGGTGCTTGGGGCGGAAGGGCTACCTGCAAGCAGCGGCAGGGCGGTTTCCACGGCGGTGGGGCTGATCCAAACGGCGGCTGCGGCCTGCTGCAACTGTGCGGGCAATCCGGCCAGCGCGTTTGCTTCGGGCTGAATATGGATGAGTGGGAAGGGCACGGGCTGCCAGCCGGTGCGGCGGCATAGGTCGGCATCGGCGGGAATGCGGTTGGCGGGGCGGATGATGAGCAGGGCAGGAGGGTTGTGCATCGGTGAAGATGGGGTTGGGAATGGTTGGCCTGATGTTTTCGCTTTGTATGGTGGGCTAAAATCGCCGTGCTGCGGCATTGGCCAACTTGGACGTATGGCCTTGTACGCCCTACGGCTCGCCGCCTGGCATTATTGTAATCCACTATTAAGAAGCCCGGCTTTGGCGGTGCGGAAACCTTTTTTCAGGTAGCCATGGTGCAATGGCGGAAGGTTACCTGAAAAAGGGAGGGGCATTTGCCGTATATCGGAAAAATCGCTGAAAACCTTAGGCGGGGTTTTCAGCGATTTTATCATTCCATCCGCTCTTCCGCTTGGCTGCTCCGTCGGCAAAACGGTTCGGCAGGTTTCGTCAGCGCGCGGGGATGGTGCCCAGACGGCGGGTGAGGGAGGTGTTCGGCCCGCCCAGCAGGCTGGCGTAGTAGGTGGTGTTGGCCATGACGCGTTTGACGTAGTCGCGGGTTTCGTCAAACGGGATGGTTTCGGCATACACCGCGCCTTCGAGTGCGGTGGCGGCCTGCCAGTTGCGGGCGCGGCCGGGGCCGGCGTTGTAGCCGGCGGTGGCGAGCACTTCGCTGCCCAGGCGGTTGCGGCCGTCGCCCAGATACCAAGTGCCCATGCGGATGTTGCCTTCGATGGTGTGCAGTTCGGCAGGGTCCATGCCGATTTTGCCGGCAATTTCGCGGGCGGTGGCGGGCATCACCTGCATCAGGCCGGTGGCGCCCACGCGGGAGCGCACGCCGATCATGAAGCGGCTTTCTTGGCGGATGATGCCGTAGGCCCAGGCGGGGTCGATATTGGCTTGGGCGGCGTAGCGGCTCACGCTGTCGCGGAAGGGGGAGATATAGCGCAGGTTGTAGTTGATTTGGCTGTGGGTTTTATCGGCGGCATAAATGCCCATCTCGTAGAAGCCGGCATCATGGGCAAGCTTGGAGGCGGCGAGCAGGGCGGGTTCGTTAAAGCCGTCTACGGCATAGCGCCACTCGGCCTGCGCCTGTTTGCGCATGTCCCAATCGCCGCTGCGCTGGGAGGCGCGGAATAGGCTGAGGGCGCGGGAAATTGCGCCGTCGGCGGCCACTTGGCCGGTTTGGCTGCTGCCGGGCTCGGCGGCGGTGTTGCGGGTGTCCACTTTACCGCCGAGGGCTTCGGTGGCGAGCAGGGCGTAGAAATTGCGGCCGGAGGCGGCGGCTTGGCGGTAGTATTGCTGGGCTCGGGCGGAATCGCCGTTGGCGGCCAGGCTGCGGGCGAGCCAGTATTGCCAGGCGGGGTCGGCGCGCAGGGTATCGGGCATGGCTTCAATGATGTTTTGCAGATCGCTCCAGCGGCCGAGTCGCAGGGCGCTGCGGGCATACCATTCCCAGTGTTCTTTGCCTAGCTGGCTGCGGTCGGCACGGTTGAAGGCATCGAGCGCGGCGGGGAAACGTTGGTTTAGCGCGTAGTGGTGGCCGAGCACGGCCCAGGCAAAGCCGGTTTGAGCCGGGCTGAGGCTGGCGGAGAGGTTTTGCAGGCGTTGGGCGGCATCGGTCTGTTTGCGGGCGTTTTGGCCGATTACGCTGTGTAGCAGGGCTTCGCGACCGCCTTGGCTGTCGGGTGTGGCGCTGGTGAGCGGCTCGGGCAAGGGAGAGCCCAGGGCGGCGGCCAGGCGGCGGGCATCGCTGATTTGGTTGTTAGCCAGCAAGCCGCGCACGCGCCGCCAAGCGGCTTCGGCGGGCAGTTTACCTTGGGTGGCGAGCTGCTCGAGCAGGCGGTTGCAGCCTTCGGGCTGGCGGCCGAGTTCGGCCAGCACTTCTTGAGCGGCATTTTGATTTTCCTGACCGGCCAGCGCGGCATAGCAGCGGGTTTCCTTATCGCGGTTGGCGGGTTTCAGGTAGCCGTATTGCCGGGCGAACTCTTGCCATTGGCCGCTGCGGCCGAGCTGTTTGAGCCACTGGTTGCGCAGGCTGTCGGCCATGGCGCTGGGCTGGGCTTGGGCGAGGAATTGGGCGGCCTGGCCGGCATCGCCTTGTTTGAGCGCGGCTTGGGCGGATTGGAAGAGTTGGTAGTCGGCCAATACTTTTTCTTCAGAATCGCTGCGGCGGCCGCCGGGCAGTTGGATGGCGGCGGCGCTGCTGTCTGTATTGATGGGCTCGACCGGGGTTTCGGTTTGGCTGGAGCAGGCGGCGAGCAGGCCGGCGGCGAGGAGGGGGAGGCTGTGTTGATAGACGGTTTTTTTCATGCTTGATGTCGGCTTGGATAATTCGGAACGGCCTAAGGCTACCTGAAAGCGGCGGGGCAATGAAGCGGCAGGCGCAAACAGACGGCGGGTTTTACTGCTTTTTACTTGCGGGCCAGGTTTCAGCCAGCCGGTTGTTCGGTAAGGCTACCTGAAAATTACGATGCCCAAAAGAAGGCTTGGTTTTGCTCACATGGAGCACGAATTGCCTGGCCTGTTGATGCAAGGGCAACTCACATGTGGCTACCTGAAAAGATAAGATAAAAGATCAAATGCTTACTCGGCCAAGTCGTCGATGCTGCTGGCCACTTGTTCCAGTTCGCCGCCGTCGCTCGACCAGAGGAAGATGGCTTCGCCGAGCTGTTGCGGAGATTCGGGCAATAGGAGCAGGAAGTCGCCGCATTGATTGTCGCCAATCAGCACGGCTTGGGCGGGGAAACCATGCCAGATTTCTCGAGCAGAGGCGGTTTCTTTGGCAATGTGATTGCAGGTGCGGCGCAGGCGTTTTTTATCGGAGGTATCGAATACGGGCAGGAGGGTGAAGCTGCTGTCTTCGTTGTCGGGTTCGAGCAGGATTTCGCCGCCGTTTTCGGCTGAGAGCCTGGCTTTGAAGCGGGGCGGGAGCTGGATGCCGAGGGCTTGTTCGGCGGCTTGGATATATTGGGGCTCTACGGGGAAGGGCATGGGTTTGTTCCGATGTGGTGGATGAAATATTGAGCTGGATTGGGCATAAACGGCACGCTGCTTTTCAGGTAGCCATCATCTGCGCTGGGAGGCTACCTGAAAATCCAGCGGCAATGAAGCGCTGGGTGCGAACAGGCGGCAGTTTTTACTGCTTTTTACGCGGGGGGAAGGTTTTCAGATAGCCTTTGGGAGGGAGTGGCTGCCTGCAAGCCACAATGCTTCAGCCGGGCGGATCGGGCAGGAAGCTGCCGCGCTCGTTGATGACTTGGTTGCCCCAGTCGGTGAGCATCTGCAAGGCGGGCAGGAAGCTTCGGCCGAAGGCGGTGAGCGCGTATTCCGTTTTCAGCGGCGGCCTGCTGCCGAACACCTGGCGGGAAATGAGCCCGTCGCCCTCCAACTGCTTGAGCTGGCGGCTCAATACCGCCTCGGTAACGCCGGATAGGCTCCCGTGCAGCTCGCCGAAACGTTTGGCGCCGCCTTGCAGGTGGTAGAGGATGACCGCCTTCCATTTGCCGCCCACCAAATCCATCGCCACGCTCAGCGGACAGGGGTAGGTTTTGCCGCCGAAGCCGAAATATTCGCTCTGGCATTCCATTTTCATTATTCCACCTATTCAAAAGGATAGTTATTGATCGGCTGTTTCCGGCTGCCTACAATCGCGCCATTTTCACATTCTTATCCAAAGGAAAAACCATGGCGCTTGTTATTTTGGCCCACCCCGATTTCAGCCAATCCGTAGCCAATAAAGCCGTGCTCGAGCATTTGCAAAACAGCGGCTTAAACATCGAAATCCGCGATTTGGCCGCGCTCTATCTCGATTACCGCATCGACACCGCCGCCGAGCAGCAGGCCCTGCTGCGGCATCAAACCATCGTGTTCCAATACCCGCTTTATTGGTACAACATGCCCGCGATTTTAAAGCAATATTTCGACAGCGTGCTGACTTACGGCTTTGCCTACGGCACGGGCGGCGACAAGCTCAAGGGCAAAAATTTCGTGCCCAGCCTCACCATCGGCTCGCCGGAAGAAGACTACCGCGCCATCGGCGCCGCGCATTTCCGCGTGTACGAGTTTTGCAAAAACCTCGAACAAACCGCCTATTATACGCAGATGAATTATATCGACCCGTTTTATTTCCACGGCACTTCGCCCGCGCTCTACAGCCGCGAACAGGTTCGGGCGCGGGCGGAGGAATGCGCGGGCGGGCTGGCACAATTACTGAAGAAGCTGGGCGGCTGAGGGCGGCCTGTGGCGGGGCTGGCTGGGGGATTTCGGGCGGTTTTATATTTTCAGGTAGCCTTTTGCGGCAGGCGGAACGGGCTGTGCCAGTTTTGGTTGCCTTTGTTAATAAAGACAAAACCTGCTGCTAGAATTGTAAGCCTAGGCTCGGATGATTGATAATAAGTTCGGCTGAGGCGGCAAACCGCCGCAGGCA
>ERZ772827.2077-NODE-2077-length-9951-cov-7.649454_pt1 | contig 9951 bp, 7 predicted proteins | sample MGYA00580850_ERZ772827 | MGnify/ENA primary metagenome ERZ772827 (study PRJEB29015, sample SAMEA2737950) | human oral metagenome | biome: human oral; feature: human-associated habitat; material: dental | place: China | collected 2145 ...
AGCTCCAGCGGGTCGGGCGCCTGGACCTGGGGGGCCGGGCCTGCTTCTGGCGCGCGCTGTCCACCACGGTGGTCTTCTCCCTCACCCTGGCCCTGACCGGCAGCCTGCTCACCTCCACCGTGACGGCCCTGGTCCTGTCCGTGCTCACCACCGTCCTGGTCTACCTGCCGCCGTCCCGCGGCCTGTTCCCGCTCCGGCCCGCCTGGGCCCCCGGGCCCGTGGGCCAGGTGCTCCTGGCCTGCCTGCCCCTGTTCGGGGCGTCCTTTATATCCATGTACCTGTCCAACGCCCCCAGGTTCGCCATCGACCGCTACCTGGACCCCACCCAGCAGGGCTACTTCGCGATCCTGTTCATGCCCGCCGTCACCATTAACCTCATGTCCCTGGTCATCTTCCGCCCCCTGCTCACGCCCATGGCGGCGCTGTGGGCCAGGGGCGCGCGCCCGGAGTTCACCCGGCTCGTCAGGCGCGGCCTGGCCAGCGCCCTGGCGGCCTTCGGGGTCGTGGCGCTCATTACCTACGTGGCCGGGCCCCCGCTGCTCGCCCTCGTGTTCGGCAAGGACGTGTCCGCCTTCTCCGTCGAGCTCATGGTGCTCGTGGCCGGCGGGGCCATGAACGCCGCCAGCGTGGTCCTCTACTACGCCCTGGCCACCATGCGCCTGCAGAGGACCATATTCCTGGGGTACGCCCTGGCCGCCCTGGTCATGACCGCGCTGTGCCTGACCCTGGTGCCCGCCCACGCCCTGCTCGGGGCGGCCCTGGCCTACAGCGGCGCCATGGGCGTCCTGACCCTGAGCTTCGCCGCCGTCCTGCACTACTGCCAGGCCAGGGCGGCCGGAGTGGGCGGTGCAGGCGGCGCGGGCAGTGCAGGCGGCCAGGCTGGCGCGGGCGGTGTAGCCAGCACGGTCAGTGCGGCTGGCGCGGGCGGTACGAGTGAGGCGGACAATGTAGCCGGGGCGGGCGGCCAGGCTGGCGCGGCCGAGACGAGCGGCGCGACAGGAGTGGCAGGGGCGTGAGGGCCCGGGTTGTGCCCTGACGCCGCGGCTAGGGGCGCCGGGTAAGGCCGGCCGCCAGGTGCTCCCGCTCGCAGACGTCGTACCAGAGCAGGTCCGCCTCGGCGGCACGCTCGAAGGCGGCCTCGTCCCCTCCCCGGGCCGCCCGTACGTCCGCCTCGGCGGCGGCCTCGTCCACCAGGAGGGAGGCGACGTCGTCCCAGGGCACCGGTGCGGTCACCTGGACGGTGCCGGGGAGCACGTCCTCGCCAGGGGCTAGCTCCTTGACGTGCTCAGGGGCGACGTCGGCGGCGACAACCACGCGCCGGTCCACCAGGCCGTCGGCCTCCGGGCGGGACAGGCGCACGAGGGAGGAGTCGGCCGCGCACAGGCTGGCGGAGACCTCCAGGCCCTCCTGGTCCTCCTCGGGCAGGGCGGCGGCCAGGGCGGCGGTGACGGCGTGGGCCGTCCGCGGTGAGAGAGCCGGTGCCGTCAGGTCGGCGGCGGTAGCAGGCAGGTAGACACGCATGATCCCAGTCTGCCAGGCGCCCCTCGTGGCCTCCTGCCACGACGCCCGGGGCGGGGCCCGCCGCCAGTACCCGTAGACGGCAGGCAGCCGGTTCCTAGTGACGGCGACGACGGTCCCTCTTGCCAGTCCGGGAGGCGCGGTGCCGGGCGGACCGTCGGGAGGAGCCGGGGTCCTCGGGGGCCGGGGCCGCCCCTGTCGGCGGGGGCGGTGGGGGCGGCTCCTGGGCGGTCCACCCGGGCGGGGCCGGAACCCAGCCCGGCACCTGGGGCGCCACCCCACCCGGTACCTGGGGCGCCGACCCGCCCGGCAGCGCAGGTGCTGGCGGTGGGAGCGGGCTGCGGGCGGGGCCGGGCACCTGGGCAGGGAACTGGGCCTGCTGGGCCGCGGCTGGCTGGGCCGGGGCCCCGGGCGTCCTGCGGGCCGGCCTGCGTACCACCGTGTCCTGGAGCTCCGGCGGGAGGGCGGAGGCTCCCGGGCCCTGCGCACCCTGGGCCGGGCCCTGCGCACCCTGGGCCGGAGCCTGTGCACCCTGGGCCGGAGCCTGTGCACCCTGGGCCGGAGCCTGCTGAGGCCCACGGGCCAGAACCTGCTGCACCCCCTGGGGCAGTCCCTGCTGCGCGCTCTGGGCCGGAGCCTGCTGAGGCCCACGAGCCGGGAACGGCACCGCCCTCTGGTCCCGGCCGCCTTGGGCACCCTGGCCACCCCGACCGTCCTGGGGGTTCCGAGCGTCCCGACCGGCCTGGGCGTCCCGGGTGCAGGCAGGCTCCGTCTTCCTCCCGCCACCCCGGCGTCGCCACAGACCCCGACGTGAGCGTGACAGGGAGTCAACGCACCGCGCCCCGGGATCCACCCGGTCCACGAGCACCGCCAGCGCCGCGCCGAGCGCGCTGCCGGGGGCGCCCTCCAGGACGCTGGAGCCCTCCAGCAGGCAGCGGTCGGCGCTGGCCTGGTCGTCAGGCAGGAGGACGGGGCTGACCACGCCCCCGAAGCGGCCCAGGGCCTCGCGGACGGCCCGCTCGGGCGAGGGGCCCGCCACGGAGGCGCGCACCCGGTTGACGACGACCTCGACCCGTCCCCTCCACGTCCCGGTCTCGGCGTCCGCCAGGTGCGCAATGAGGCGACGGACCCCCACCGGGTCACCGGTCCCCACCACCACCACGACGTCGGCCTCCTTGAGCAGCGCGGCGACCATGGCCGTGCGCCCGGGCTCCAGGGTGAAGTCGTCGACATCGTCCACGGCCTGGCCCCCGGCCACGTCCACGACCGTCCAGGGGGCGGTCTGCCGGCACCGGCGCCAGACCTCGGTCATGGAGGCGGGAGGGAGCTCACGCCAGCGTCCGCCGCGTCCCAGGCCCGACAGGAGACGTGTCCCTGGCCCGGCAGGGGCCAAGATCCGCTCGAAGGCCTCCGCGTCCAGGCGCGCGTGGGTGGCCAGCCGGGCGGCGGTGGCCAGCGCCGAGGAGTCCTCCGGCATGCCCAGGACCTGTACCAGGCTCGGGGCCTCCAGGTCGGCGTCCACCAGCAGCGCCTGGCCGCCGCGGGCCAGGCCGTGCGCCAGCGAGGCCGCCACCGTGGTCCGGCCCGGCGCGCCGTGCGGCCCCCACACCACCACCAGGCGACCGCCCTGACCGGGCCGGCCGTCGGCGCTACCGGCAGGGAGCCGACCGGGTGCGGGACCTCCCGGGAGGCTGCCGCCCCAGGGGAGGCTGCCGATGTCGTCGTCGTCACCAACGGAGGTGCGCCAGGTCTCCTCCCACTGCTCCACCCAGGGGTCGGTGGGGGCCGGAGGCGAGGTCGTCCCTGCCGGAGTGGTCACCACGTCCTCGGGGCGTGCGGACGCCGGGAGCGCGAGAGCGCCGTCCTGACGCACCAGGCCCTGGAGCCGGGAGCGGATCTGCTGGGGATCCGCCCCCCGCCACATGGTGACCCAGCCGTCGTCGAGCACGGGCGCCCTGTCGGGATCGGCCACCAGGAGGACGCCGTGCATCCCGGCACGCCCCAGGCGGTCCAGGACGGTGCGGTCCACGTCGGCGAAGGCGGCGTCCACGACGGCCAGGTAGGCCAGGCCGGCCAGGCCGGCGCTGAGGAGCTCGGGCAGGTCCGCGCACCGGCGCACGACCCGCAGGCCGCTGCCCGTGGCGTCCAGGGAGCGCACCAGCGGGGCGTCATCGCCGCTGAGCGCGAGCAGGACCCCCTGGTCCACCGCGGCGCTCACGTGCCCTGCCCCGTGGGGACCAGGACGAGCGGGGCGCCGCTGCCGACCGCGGTGAGGACCTGCTCCAGGGACTCGGGGGGCACCAGGACCTCCACGGTGGTGGTGGCCGCGCCAATGAGGCTGGAGCCGGACTCCTTGACGGTGACGACGACGAGCCCGGAGGCGACGGACTGCGCCTTGACCGGGGTGGACCCCTGGGTCTGGTCGGCCGAGGCCTCCTGGGCGGCGGAGGGGACCCGGCTGTTCTCCTGCACGGTGGGCAGGCGCCACAGCTCCACCGTGTCACCGGTACCGGTCGTGGCGGGCAGGCCGCCCGCCACGGTCAGCACCACCGACCGCAGGGAGACGTCGGAGGCCCTGCCCACCCCCGCGGTGGGCAGGAGCTCCCCGGCTACCATGGAGCGGGTGGCGACGGCCTCCTGGGGCAGGTCACCCTCCCGGACGTAGGAGCCGCTGCCCGGGTGGGAGGCGACCAGGGTCAGGACGCCCTCGGCGGTCAGGTCGGTGCCCGGGGCGACGTCGCGGGCCAGGACGTAGATCTGCTGGGTGTCGGAGGCGGCGTCCACCGCCCAGGCCCCCAGCGCGACGGCGCAGCCCACGAGGGCCAGGCCGCCGGCCAGGCGGGGGTCGCGCCACGTCGCACGGCGCCAGCGGACGGTCGGGGTGGATGGGACGGGGGTGCGGGATCCCGCAAGGCTGGTGGTCACGTTCTCTCCTGAGCCACTGCACGGACCTCAACGTCCGTTGCCGGGGTTTGGGTATCCACAGATTACGTCAGAGGTGGCGCGTAGGGCTAGAACTATGGGAATATTGGTTCATGGCACGGAACTTTCTGACAATCGCCGACGTCGCCGAGAGCCTCCAGCTCTCGACGCAGGCCGTACGCGCGCTCATCCACTCCGGGGACCTCCCCGCGATCCAGGTCGGAGCCCGCCACCTGTGGCGCATCGAGGACACCGCCCTGGATGAGTACATTGAGCGGCAGCTGGCCAGTACTCGTACCAAGGTCACCGCAGGTGGCCTGCCGGACGAGGCCTGACCCGTCCTGGTCGCGGGCCCGCCGGGTCCGTGACGTGTCCTGATCCACAGCCTCCTGTCTGGCACACACTGTGCCAGACAGGAGGCCGACTCTGTTTGCCCGGACCAGGATTTTCATCTATGAGCGAACGCTTTTGCGTCTGTGATTAATAAGACAGAGTTATCGGTGCTACCGGCTGCGCATGACCTCGATGGTCTCCAGGAGCACGCTCACACGCCGCCGCACCCCCGGGGCCGAGGAGCCGGGGGCCCACGCCCCGCGCCCGCCCACACCGTCGACGATGACGTCGAGGTGGTCCGCCCCGACCCAGGCCAGGCGACCCACGACCTCCCCGCCCAGGAGGACCACCCGCACCCGGGTGCCGCGCCTGACCATCTCCCGCAGGGCCATGGGCAGGCTCACGGCCCGACGCCCCTGCACCCCCGGGGCCGGCCTGCCCAGCGGGGAGACGACCGCCAGGGCCGCCACGGGGACGAGGGCCTGGAGGCCCACCTCCTCCTCCAGGAGCAGGTAGGCGCTCTCGCACCGGCGCAGCACCCCCTCCAGCTGCGCCCCCGAGCGGGTCCGCAGGCTGAGGCACTGCCCGGTAGCGGCCCGCAGCCGGTCCACCAGGCGCACGGCAGAGGCCTCCGCCTCCGCCAGGTCCAGGCTCTGGGCCACGACCTGCGTGCGCTGCTCGGCCTCAAAACGGTTCTCCAGGTCCGCGAGCATGACATCCCAGTCCACAGGCCTAACCTCAGCACAGTTCGCCCACAGGAACAAGATGCCTAAACATGACGTAAACGCTTGACAGAACCTCTAGACTCAGGCATGCTCTTCTCACACCACCACCGTCGTTGGAGCCCATCATGAGCGCCCGTCCTCGTCTTCTGGTCCTCGCCACCGCCGCCTCGCTGCTGGCCCTCGTCCTGGTCCTCACCTGCCTGCAGGCGGTCTCCGCGCTGGTCGCCGTCCCCACGTCCTGGTGGGGCCCCAGCCAGCTCTCCGCCGCCCTGGTGGCCCTGGCCAGCGCCGCCGGGGCGGCGGGAGCCGCCTGGCACGCCCTGTCCGCCCTCCTGGCCCTGCTGGTCCTGCCCGCTCGCGGGCGACGCCGCGCGGCAGCGCCCGCCCAGCGTCTCCTGGCGCGGTGGGGCGCCCCGTGGGTACGGCGGATCCTGGTGGGCACGCTCAGCCTGAGCGCGGTCACCGCACCCGCCCTCGCGGCGGTGCCCACCCCTGACGACCTCGGCTGGCGGCCTACGCAGTCCGCGCCCGCCCCGCAGGCCGCGGACGACGTGGCCGCCGGAGATCCTGCTACCGGGCCGGCCCCTGAGGACACCGCGGCCCCGGGCGGAGCGGCCTCCGACGGGGCGGCCCCGGGCGGGACCGCGCCGCCTGGGGGCGTCCCGTCTGGGACCGTTCCCTCATCGCCCACCGCACCGGGGCCGCAGGGCGCCCCACCCGGGGCACCGGGGTATCCGGGGGCACCAGGGTCACAGGGGTCGCCCGCCCCCGGGGCCGAGGAGGAGGCCACCGCCCCGGCACCCGCGGGAACCGGGGCGTCCCACGGCACCCGGGCCACCGGCTCGCACACGGTCCGCCCCGGGGAGTCCCTGTGGTCCATTACCGCCGACCTGCTGCACACCACCGACCGGGGTGCCATTGCCTCGGCCTGGCCCACGCTGTGGGCCGCCAACCGGGTGGTGGTCGGGCGCGACCCCGGGCTTATCCGCCCCGGCACGGTCCTCCAGGTCCCCGAGGCCCTCCGCCCGGCCTGAGGACCGCGGCCAGGGACCTACGTCCGTCGCCCTGGCTCCGGGCCTCTGGCCCCTACCGGCCCGGGGACGACGCCCCCCCTTACGGGCGCGGCCGCCCGCCGCCTGCCCTCACCGGCCCGGGAACGACCCGGCCACCCACCGACCCTCCACGCACCACCAGCGGCCTACGAGCTGGCCGCCGTCCTGTTCGCGACCGACCACGCACCACCAGGAGCTGTCATGAGCGCCGTCACCACCGCCACCCCCCGTCTGTCACGTCGCCCCGGCGAGGCCAGGGGCCGCCGTCGCGCCCCGGCACCACGACCAGCCGCCCCGTCCCGGGGCACCGCCCGCCCCGGGGACGGGCGGCCCCTGAGGCGCGAGCCCCTCAGCGGGGCCCAGGCCCCCGGCTGGAACGTCGTACGCCTCCACCCGCCCCGGACCTGTCTCTCCCCGGCGCCCGCCAGGCGGTGGCCCGGCCCGTCCCCGGAGGCCGCCCTGGGCCCGGGGGCGGCCCTGGAGCAGCCCACGCGCCCCCTGCCGGACGTGGCCCGGCACGCCCGGGTGGTGGTGTGCGCCGCCTGCGAGGTGCTGGCCGGACGCCGCCCGGTCGAGCACCTGGCACGCTGGACGACGCCGGCGCTCATGGAGGCCCTGACCCGGCGCGCCGGACTGGCCCGCAGGATCCTGGGCCGGGAGGCGGCGCCCCGCATGCGGGCACGCTCCACCCACGTCCAGGCCCTGGCCGGCGGCGCCAGGGAGGTCGTGGTGGTCCTCGACGACGGCACCCGGGTCCACGCGGCCGCGGCGCGCCTGGAGCCCTGCAACGGGCACTGGCTGCTGACCAACCTGGAGATGGCCTGAGGGCCCTCGTCCCCGCCTCCACCGGCCTCTAAGGAGGCGCTGGCGCAGCCGGTGAGGAGGGCGCCCGGGGCAGGAGGCCGGGCCCTCACGCCCCACTGCGTCCACGCACCCCGGGGTCCCGGCCACTGCCCACGGACTTCTGGCTGTTCACCTGGACTGCGTCCACGCGCTCAGGGTCCCGGGCCTGAGCGCCTCCGTCCTGGCGGCGAACAAGTACCGTTCTCGCGAGCAATAAGTACCGTTCTCGCGGTGGGGGGCGGCGGGGCCCTCAGTGCCTGCGCTTGGAGCGGCGGCGACGCTGGGCGCGGTTGCCCTGGGCCGCCTGTGCCAGCTTCCCGGAGCGCCGGGGGCCCAGGGGGGAGGCGGAGGTGCCGGCAGAAGCAGTGGTACCGGCGGAGGCAGGGCTACCGGTAGAGGCGTCGGGCCCCGACTCGCTGGTCCCACCGTCCTCGGCAGGACCTGAGTAGGTCACCCGGCGGCTCATGGACTCCTGACCGGTGTCGCCCAGGACGGAGCCGGCGGCACGCCGCCCGGCAGACCCCAGCGAGACGCCTGCGGCGGCGCGTCCGTCGGAGTCCGCCACCGTGCGGGCCGCCTCCAGGGTGCCCTCGGCCTCGGCGCGCCTGGCAGCCGCCTCGAAGCGGCCCGCGTTGGCAAAGACCTGCTCGACGGTCTCCTCGCGGATGCCCTCCATCATGGCGCGGAACATGTGCGCCCCCTCGTTGGCGTACTCCACCAGCGGATCCCTCTGGGCCATGGCGCGCAGGCCAATGCCCTCCTTGAGGTAGTCCATCTCGTAGAGGTGCTCACGCCAGCGCTTGTCCACCACGCTCAGCAGGACCCGCCGCTCCAGGGTCCGCATCGGCTCCTCGCCGAGCTGGGCCCGGGCCAGCGGGTTGGCGTCCAGGTGCTCCTGGGCCTGCTCGTAGGCCAGGGCGGCGTCGCCGGTCAGGGCCTCGGTCAGGGCCTGCGGGGTGAGCAGGTCGATTCCGCCGGCGGCGTCCACGACGTCGTCCTTGGTCAGGGAGACGGGGTAGATGTGGGCCAGGTCGTCCCACAGGGCGTCCAGGTCCCACTCGTCAGGGCGGCCCTCGGAGGTCCGGGAGGCCACCACGGTGCGCACCACCTGGGCGCGGAAGTGCTCCAGCTGGGGCTCGAGGTCCTCGCCCTCCAGGACGCGGCGGCGCTCGGAGTAGACCTTCTCACGCTGCTCGGTCATGACGTCGTCGTACTTCAGGACGTTCTTGCGGATCTCGTAGTTGCGCGCCTCGACCTGCCTCTGGGCGCTAGCGATGGCGCGGGTGACCACCTTGGACTCCAGGGGGACGTCGTCGGGGTAGGCGCCCGAGGCCATGAGGCGCTGGGCCACCGCCGAGGCGAACATGCGCATGAGGTCGTCCTCCATGGACAGGTAGAACCGGGAGCGCCCGGGGTCCCCCTGGCGCCCGGAGCGGCCGCGCAGCTGGTTGTCGATACGCCGCGACTCGTGGCGCTCGGTGCCCAGCACGTACAGGCCCCCGAGCTCAACGACCTCCTCGTGCTCGGCGGCGCAGGACTCCTTGGCGGCGGCCAGGGCCTCGGGCCAGGCGGCGTCGTACTCCTCGGGGGTCTCCTCCGGATCCAGCCCGGCCTCCTTGAGGGCGGCCACGGCAATGTACTCGGCGTTGCCGCCCAGCATAATGTCGGTACCGCGCCCGGCCATATTGGTGGCCACCGTCACGGCCCCCTTGCGGCCGGCCATGGCCACCACCCCGGCCTCGCGGGCGTGCTGCTTGGCGTTGAGGACGGTGTGCTCGATGCCCCGCCTGGTCAGCAGGGCCGAGAGCTCCTCGGACTTCTCCACGCTGGTGGTACCCACCAGGACCGGCTGGCCGGTCTCGTGGCACTCGGCGATGTCGTCCACGACGGCGGCCAGCTTGGCGGCCCTGGTGGAGTAGACCAGGTCCGGGCAGTCCTCACGCCGCATGTCCCGGTTGGTGGGGATGGGCACCACGCCGATCTTGTAGGTGCCCGCGAACTCGGCGGCCTCGGTCTCGGCCGTGCCGGTCATGCCGCAGCGCGAGCCCTCGGGGTAGAGGCGGAAGTAGTTCTGCAGGGTGATGGTGGCCAGGGTCTGGTTCTCGGCCTTGATCTCCACCTTCTCCTTGGCCTCGATGGCCTGGTGCATACCCTCGTTGTAGCGGCGCCCGGGCAGCACGCGCCCGGTGTGCTCGTCCACAATGAGCACCTCGCCGTCGCGCACGATGTAGTCCTTGTCCAGGTGGAAGAGCTCCTTGGCGCGCAGGGCGTTGTTGAGGAAGCCAATGAGCGGGGTGTTCTCGGACTCGTAGAGGTTGTCGATACCCAGGTAGTCCTCGACCCGCTCGATGCCGGGGGCCAGCACCCCCACGGTGCGCTTCTTCTCGTCGACCTCGTAGTCCCGCTCCCGGCGCAGGCGCTCGGCAATGACGGCGAACTCCTTGTACCACTTGTTGACGTCCCCGCCGGCCGGCCCGGAGATAATGAGGGGGGTGCGGGCCTCGTCGATGAGGATGGAGTCCACCTCGTCGACGATGACGAAGGCGTGGGCCCTCTGG
>ERZ772827.2079-NODE-2079-length-9946-cov-2.373572_pt1 | contig 9946 bp, 9 predicted proteins | sample MGYA00580850_ERZ772827 | MGnify/ENA primary metagenome ERZ772827 (study PRJEB29015, sample SAMEA2737950) | human oral metagenome | biome: human oral; feature: human-associated habitat; material: dental | place: China | collected 2145 ...
TATCTGGATAGGATATGTTTATTCTTTTGATGAAATTATGGAAGAAAGTCCAGCTTATGCTAGCAATCCTCCAAATGGAAATGAACTGGTAGTGGAAGAATATGTAAATAGACATTCAGGATATTTTTATGTAACTTCAAATGAGACCAAATATCATTTGACAAAAGAAGAAATAATGAGAAAATTTAATTTAAAAAAATTAAGTTTAAAAAATCAAATAAAAATATTACTATAATTTTAATAATAAAAAATAATGTAAAGGTGGAAATGGAATGGAGCAATTAAAAAGAAATAGAAAAAGAACTTATTACAGAAATTATGCTAACGAAAAATTAATTAAGAATCAAAAAAATAGAAGAGCAGTGAAAAAATTAGAAAATCTTATTTCAATGGAAGTTATTGAAAAAGAAATTATTGAAAAAACTTTAATTAAGTATTTCATAATGAAAAGAAATAGAACTTTTTATAGAAATTTTGTAAACAGAAAATTATTAGGAAATTTAGGAAAAAGATACAGAAGAGTCTTTAGAGCCTTGAATTTTAATTATGAAAAAATTTCACCAGACCAAATTAGACGTAGATATGTAGAAACTGAAATTAATCGTTCAAAATTTGCAAAAGGTGTAGAATTTGATGGAAAATCAAATCACGAAGATATTTACTTTGATAAGGCTCCATTGCCGGCAGCATATTTTGTAGATGAAATCGTATTAATGCCAAAAAATCCTACAACATTATTTATATACTGGGAAATACGTGACGATACATTTGAAAGATTAGCATCAAATAATGGAATAGTTGACAATGTTATCATAAAACTTTATAAAAATGGATATGAGTACAGAAAAATTATAAGACATGAAAGAATAGGGTCACATTATATAACTGAAATTGATGTAAATCAACAATATGAGGTATCTATTGGATATGAAGATGCATATGGAAACTTTTCTGAAGTTGCACGCTCTGTAGAAGCTATTTCTCCAAATGACAAAGTTTCTGATAATATAGATTTATTATGGGGAACTGTAAGATTAGATGGGAATACAAATCAATTAATAAAATATATAAATACGCCAGTTTCTACGCCTGAAGGAAGAGAAGCATTAGGATTGCCTGATGCACGTCTGGATGAAGATGACGAATTTATAATTGAAGTAATAGAAAGATTGACAAAAGTTGGAGCTTCAGAATCAATAATTGAAAGAAAAGTAATAAAAGGGAAACTTCCTCATCTTAAACTTGATATGAGCGGTTCAAGAAGTAGTTAAAATTTTAACAATTAAATTTTTCACAAATGAAAAAATTGAAGGAGATAAAATGGGAATTATAGCATGGATAATACTTGGTGGTCTTTCTGGGTGGATAGCTAGTATAATAATGAAAAAAAATACTTCAATGGGAGTAATAGCTAATATAGTAACAGGAATAATAGGAGCTTTTATTGGAGGAGTAGTTTTTAATTTTATAGGAGCTGAAAAAGTTACAGGATTAAATCTTCACAGTATTCTAGTATCTGTAGTAGGAGCTTGTATTTTACTTTGGATTATTGGAAAAATTAATAAATAAGATAAGTATTTTTAACAAGGATATTAGGTCTAGTATAATATTTTTTACTATTTATTAGGCCATATATTAAAAAAAGTAAAAAAGGAGACAAAAATGGCTATGTTACATATGCTGCATGCTTGTTTGCGTGTAGAAAATTTAGAAGCATCTATTGAATTTTATGAAAAAGCATTTGGATTTAAGGAAGATCGTCGTATGGATTTTCCAGAGCATAAATTTACTATTGTTTATTTAACTCTTCCAGGGGAAAGCTTTGAAATTGAATTGACTTACAATTATGGTCACGGTCCATATACAATTGGTGATGGTTTCTCACATCTTGCAATTGCTTCGGACGATCTTGAGGGAGATAATGAAAAACATAAAGCATTAGGATATCCAACAACAGATCTTATGGGCTTACCTGGAAAACCAGGACACTATTATTTTGTGACAGATCCAGATGGTTATCGTATGGAAGTAATTCGTTCAAAATAAAAAATTTGGAAGTTTTAAATATGTTTTATATTTAAAATAATAATAAAAAATAATATGAGAAAAGACCGAAATTTTCGGTCTTTTATAGTAAAATTGCTTTGAAGCTGAACTAAAAAATTATAAGGAGAAATCGAATGAAAATAATAGTATATGGTGCTGGAGTTATGGCTCAGTATGTAAAAGAATCAGTAATAAATTCTGGAAATGAATTTGTTGGGCTGGTTGATCCGCTTGGAAATGGAGATTTTGAAAATTTGAAGGGAAATAATATAGATTTTGATGCGATTATAGATTTTTCACATTTCAGTCTGCTAGAGGATGTGCTAGAAGCGGGAATTAGTAAAGAAGTTCCAGTATTAATCGCTACAACTGGACATTCAGAGGAGCAGCTGAAAAAAATTGAAGAAGCAGCAAATCAAATACCGATAATTAAGGCAACAAACACTTCAGTTGGAGTAAATATTGTAAATGAAATAGTGGCTTTTGCAACAAAATTATTGAAGGATTTTGATATTGAAATAATAGAAAAACATCATAACCGAAAAATTGATGCACCAAGTGGAACAGCAAATACATTGCTTGAAATCGTAAAAGAAAATTTGGACGATAACGGAAAAGATTATAGAACAATTTACGGAAGGGAAGGACACAGCAAACGTGCTGAAAAAGAAATAGGAGTTCACGCCATACGTGGTGGGAACATTGTTGGAGAACATACGGTGATTTACGCAAAAAATGATGAAATTATTGAAATAAAGCACGAAGCATTGTCTAGAAAGATGTTTTCAGATGGTGCGGTTAGAGCTGTAGAGTTTCTTTTTGGGAAAAAAGCGGGATTGTACACAATGAAAGATGTACTTGGATTATAATAAAATTAAAAACTCTAGTTTTATTTATACTGGAGTTTTTTTTTGATATATGCTATACTAGTAATACTTCTATAAGCAAATTATTTTAAAATCAAAGTATTGTTTGTTTCATACAAAATAAAATTGCTAGAAATAAAAAAATTTAGAATATGGATAAACAATAAAATTAGTTTTAAACTGGTTTTATGTAATATTGTTATATTTTACGGAAGATTATTTACTAGGAGGATGTAAATGGAAAAAATTACAAATGAAAATTTATTAAAAATGAGTACAGAAGGATTTTTGGATAATATAAAAAAAGCATTTAATGATGTTTTTTCAAATGGAAATATTGAAAAAATAAATTTAATGAGTTATCTTTCAGAGAATAAATGGAGTAATATTAAAAAATGTGGACTTTTATTACCTTTTCTTTCTGAGAAACTTGGTGGAAGAAAGGACAGTCAGTTTGAAATTCAGGAAACATTGAGAATCGCTGGAAATTATGGAGTGCCTGTCACACTTAGAACAGGAATTGAAGGAGCATTAGTTTTGCAGCCACTTGTTGAATATGGAAATAAAGAGCAGATTGAAAAGGGGCTTGAAATGATATTTAATGGTGAAGGTGGCGGGCTGGCTATAACAGAACCTAATACTTCGGGATCTGCTATTGCAAAGGAAATGCAGTCTTACTACGAATACATTGACGAAAATACAATTCATGTCAAAGCTGATAAATATTGGCAAGGAAATTCCCAAAGTGACTTTTTGTTAATTGCGGCAAAGGAAAGAAAAGATGGAAAACTTTCAAAAGTAATTAGCCTAATTTTAGTTCCAAGAGAATACATAACTTATGACGTGTTAAATTCAGAAGGTTTAAAAGCAGTCAGATATGCTGTAAATCACGTGGATGCTGATATTCCTGCAAAATATGTAATAAAACTTTCGGAAAATAAGGCAAATTGTCTTAGAGAATTTCAAAATATATTTATCCGAAGTAGATTGCAGTTAGTTGGGATGACACACGGGATTATGGAATACATTGTGAAAAATATAAAAAAATATGCAAAAGTTAATATTCCGTTTGTAAAAAAGGAATTGGATGAGATAGAAACAACGTATGGTGTATCAAAAATTATGTACAAATATGTTTGCAATAATGTATATCCTGAAAAATCGGTATCAGATAAACTTATGGAAGCAAATATTATAAAAAGCCTTGCCACTGAGTATACTTACAATGCTGCGAAAACAGCTCAAAAGTTGTTAGGGGCAAAAGGATTTGAAGCTGGGCATCCGATGAGCAATGTAGCGATTGACTTTAGACCATTTACAATTTTTGAAGGACCAAATGATATGCTGTATGCAGAAATTTTTGATCAGTTTTCAAAAGCTACGGCTGTGGAGAAAAAGGAAGGAATACGAATTGACAAAAATGCAACAGTTTATGAAAGATTTATTTCAGATAAAAGATTTTCAAATATTTCTGTTAATAATTTTCTAAATAAAGCAGATGACTTGATAAACTTTTTAAAAGAACATACTTTGAATGAAATAGATCAGATAAAAAAAGTTTTTGTTGGGAAAATATTGGCAAGATTGTTTCTTTTGATTCAGACGGAATCGGATAATTTGGTGAAATTTTTGATAAGGGATATTAGAAAAGATATGTTGGATTTTGAGGACTGTATTTAAATAAAAAAGAAGAAAAGCTTAAATTATTGAGTTCTTCTTCTTTTTTTAGTTATTTGAAAAATTGTGTAAATATCGTGATGATGCTGATGTTTGCAAAATCAATGAAAAGTGAGCCAACTATTGGAATCACAAAGAATGCCATTTTTGAATAAACATATTTTTCTGTTACAGCTTTCATATTGGAAATTCCGTTTGGAGTTGCTCCCATTCCAAAACCGCAATGTCCTGAAACCATTACAGCCGCATCATAATCTGATCCCATTGCTCTAAATGTTACAACATTTAAGTAAATGTAAATTAACACAATTTGTGCAATCAATAGAATAAACACAGGTAGTGCCAAGTCAATTAATTCCCATAATCTTAATGTCATTAATGCCATTGCTAAAAATAAATTAAGCGCCACGTCTTCAAGAATACTTATTTCTTTTGTTGGAGCATTCATAAATTTTATGTTATCTGATAAATTTCTTATAATTGCTGCAACAATCATTGGTCCAATGTAAATTGGAAAATGTGCCTCTATTTTTGTCATACTCATCAGATAATCAATTAACATTGATAAATAAGAACCAATTCCCATAGCTATTAAAATATAGAAAAATGCCATTGAAAAACGTTCTCCGTCAAGATAAGGTTTTTGTCTTTTCAATACTTCTTCGTCAATATCTTCATTTTTATGTTTTATTTTGTCTTTTGTAAAATGTTCAGGAAGAAGTTTGTGTTTATTAATAAGCCTGTTGGCAATAGGTCCTCCCAATGCAGAGCCAGCAATAAGCCCAAAAGTTGCAGAGGCGATGGCAATAGCATTTGCCCCTTTGTATATAGGTCCAAGAGCTTCAATAGTAGGAGCTACTGCTGCCGATGTACCATGTCCTCCAGTCATAGGCGTAGAACCTGTCATTAATGCTAATAATGGTGGAATTCCTACGAATCCTGAAAGTGCCATTGCAACTAAATTCTGCATAGCACATAATCCTGCGGCGACAAACAGGAAAATAACAACTTTTTTTCCACCTTTTTTCAAGACTTTAAGACTTGCATTAAATCCTACGCTTGTGAAAAACATTACCATAAAGAATTTTTGAAGTGTATCATCAAATTTAATTTCCGCCATATTTGTCTGTCTCAGAATAAACACAATTATTGAAAATAAAAATCCACCGATTACAGGTGCAGGAATACAATATTTTTCAAAAAAATTAACTTTCTTTCTAAGTTTTATCCCAATTAATAATAAAATAACTGCAAGTCCAATCGTTTGAATCATATCCATATCAATTTTAATCATAAAAAACCCGTCTTTCTATACAAAATTTTACAATATACCATTATACTATGAATTCTAAGAAAGTGCAAATTTGAAAAAAATAAACTATTTTAATAAATTTTTTCAAATTTTTCCCAATGTTGACAAAAAAAAATATATGTGATATAAATAATTGTCTAATAGAGACGCCCCATCTCTACATTTAGACTTCTTTCATACAAAAAAACGAGCACACGGCTCGTTTTTATTTTATAAACTAGCTTTTAAAATGGGTGATTAATAGCAATTTTAAAATCTACAATAAATATTTAGGAGAACGGAAATAGAAGATGAAAAGAGAAATAGCGATAATTGGAGGTGGCGCTTCAGGTTTTCTGACGGCGATTACTGCAAAGAAAAATGGAAAAGATGTTATCCTTCTGGAGAGAAAGGATAGGGTTCTGAAAAAAGTTCTGACAACTGGAAATGGACGATGTAACTTGACAAATGTGAATGCTTCAAATAAAAATTATTTTGGAATTGAAAAAATGAAGCAGCCGATTGAGAAGATTTTGGAAAGCTTTACTTCACAAGATGCAATGAGATTTTTTGAAGATGAAGTTGGGATTATTTGCAATGAGGAAAATCGGGGGAAAGTTTATCCGCTTAGCGGACAGGCGGCTTCAATTGTGGATGGGCTTAGGTTTTATGCACAGAGTCTTGGGATAGAGATAATTACAGACTTTTATGTTACAAAAATTGAGAAGGAAATGTTTGAATTTAAGATAGTTTCTGAGGATAAAAGACAGGTAGTTGCCAAAAAGGTGGTGCTTGCAACTGGTGGAAAGTCATATCCTGAGCTTGGCTCAAATGGAAGCGGCTATGAACTTGCAAAGAGTTTTGGGCATACAGTTACGGAATTAACGCCTGTTATTGTACAGTTAAAGGCGGAAAAAGAGAAAATAAAAGGGTTGAAAGGAATTAAGTCGGATGTGGAAGTTACGGCTTTTGGAGAAAATGGAAGTGGAGAGAAAATAAAAATTTGCACTTATGATGGAGAATTATTGTTTACAGATTTTGGGATTTCTGGAAATGTGGTTTTTAATATTTCGTATGTTTTTCCAATTTATAAAAATGTGGAATTTGAAATTGACTTTATGCCAAAATTTACGTACAATGAAATTTTCGAAATTTTGAAAAAACGTCGAAAAATATTAAAGGATTTTACAATGGAACAATTTTTTAATGGAGTTGTCAATAAAAAACTGGGACAATTTTTGACAAAGTCGGCAGGAATAGAAAAATTATCAAAAAGTATAAATGAACTGACAGACAATGAAATTCGTAAAATTTGCACGACTTTGAAAAAATATAAAATAAAAATTATTGATACGAATGGATTTAAAGCAGCCCAAGTTACCGCTGGAGGTATTCCGTTAAGTGAAGTGAATCTGGAAAATTTGGAATCAAAAAAAGTTAAAAATCTATATTTTGCTGGAGAAATACTGGATGTTTACGGCGAATGCGGCGGATTTAACTTACAATGGGCCTGGACTTCTGGATATTTTTTAGGAAAAAATCTTTAAAAAAAATACTAAATGTTGCTAAATTAAATATATTAATAATAAATTTTATAAATTATTTACTTTTAACTCTATTGCTAAAATAGATTTATAGCAAATTTACTATTTAAAATGAAAAATAATGTTGCAAACTTTTAAAAACAACTAAACTAATAAGGAGAAAAATGATTAGAATAAATAATATAAAAATGCCTGTAAAACACAGTGAAAATGATTTAAAAAAAACAGTTTACAAACTTTACAAAATCAATGAGAATGAAGTAAAATCATTTGAAATAGCAGGACAGGCGATTGATGCCAGAAAAAAAGATAATGTTGTATTTGTTTATGCAGTGGATATTTCCTTTAACTTTGATGAGGAAACGGAAAAGAAAAGATTTGAAAATGTAAAAAATGTACGAAAAATTGAAAAAAACCCTTATTCTACGGAAAAAATTGAGAACTTTACAGAAACTGAAAATGTGAAGCGTCCTGTTATTGTTGGAAGCGGTCCTGCTGGAATTTTTGCTGGACTTGTGCTTGCCGAAGCTGGATTAAAGCCAATTATCATTGAGCAGGGAAAAAATGTAGATGAGCGTGAAAAGGATGTCTATAATTTTTTCAAAACTGGAAAACTTGATAAATATTCAAATGTGCAGTTTGGAGAAGGAGGAGCTGGAACATTTTCAGATGGGAAACTAAACACGAATACAAATAATTTTCGGATTCAGAAGGTTTATGATGAATTAATTCTCGCTGGTGCTGATCCCAAAATCAACTATATGTCAAAGCCCCACATTGGAACCGATAAATTAATCGAAATAATGCGTAAAATTAGGCATAAAATCGAAAGTCTTGGAGGAGAATACCGATTTAACACAAAATTTGTAAAAGTAAATTATGAAAAATCTAATTCTGAAAATAACAAAATAAAAAGCATTTTAGTTGAAAATGTAGAAAATTCTGATGAAAATAAAATTTATGAAATTCCAACAAATATTTTAGTTCTCGCAATTGGACATAGTGCAAGGGATACTTTCTTTATGCTGAACGAAGAAAATGTTGCAATGGAACGGAAAACTTTTTCGGTAGGAGTCCGAATTGAGCATCTTCAAAGTATGATAAATTATTCGCAATATGGAAAATTTGCTGATAAATTGCCAGCCGCAGAATATAAATTAAATGTAAAGACAAGCAATGGACGTGGAGTTTATACGTTCTGTATGTGTCCTGGAGGTGTCGTTGTACCATCTTCAAGTGAAGAAGGCAGACTTGTCGTAAATGGAATGAGTTATTCACAGAGAGATTTAGAAAATGCAAATTCAGCAATTTTGGTAAATGTATTTCCTGAGGATTTCCCAGGAGAAAGCGTTCTGGCTGGAGTCGAATTTCAAAGAAAACTGGAAGAAAAAGCATTTGAACTTGGCGGAAAGGATTACAAAGCCCCTATTCAGTTATTTGGCGATTTTGTAAACAATAAAATCTCAACAAAATTAGGAAAAGTAAAGCCAAGCTATCTGGCAGGCTACAAATTTGCAAACTTAAATGAAATTTTTCCACAATTCATAAACGATTCCATAAAAGAAGGAATTACCTTAATGGATAGAAAAATAAAAGGATTTGCCAGTTATGATGCAATTCTGTCAGGTGTCGAAAGCCGTAGTTCATCCCCAGTGAAAATTCCTAGAAATGAAAGATTTTTCTCAAATATCGAAGGGCTTATGCCTTGCGGAGAAGGTGCAGGATACGCAGGCGGGATTATGTCGGCGGCAGTTGATGGGATAAAATGTGCAGAGTATGTGATTGAATATTTTCTAGAAAATTTATTAAGTTAAAATTTTTGATTTTTACCATTAAATATGCTATAATTTCAACATCTTTAAGATATAATTTAAATAACTTTAAAATTTTAATAATTTGAAAATATAGAGTTGTTTAAATGAAGGAGGAAATTATGTTTTGTACTTTAGTTTGTTGTATGGATGGGAGATTTATTCATATTGTGAATAAATATATTAGAAGTAATTACAGATATACTTTTGTAGATACTATTACTGATGCAGGAGCTGTAAACAAAATTGTTAGTGATGAGAATTATTTAAAGAGTATAGAAGATAAGGTTGTTTTAATTTCGGTTAATAAACATAAATCTGATCATATTTTTGTGGCAGGACATAGCGACTGTGCTGGATGTCCTACTGATGATGAAACGCAAAAAGGGTATATTCGTCAGGCTGCCGAGAAAATGCACAAGGATTTGCCACATGAGGCTGTGACGGGACTTTTTGTCTATGAAAATGGAGAAATTGAGGTTTTAGCTGATTATGATATAAGTGATAACTAATTTAATTAATAAAAAAAATAAAGGAACTGTCTTTAATTGATAGTTCCTGTTTTAATTTAAAGAAAAAATATTCTTAATGTTTATAATTTTTTTTATTTTTATTGTAAAATTTTAAGTTTTAAGATAAACCCCTGTGTTTAGATACATTGACATTCATTCTAATTTTGACTATGCTCTTAACCTCTCTTATTATGATGGA
>ERZ772827.2080-NODE-2080-length-9945-cov-7.511729_pt1 | contig 9945 bp, 7 predicted proteins | sample MGYA00580850_ERZ772827 | MGnify/ENA primary metagenome ERZ772827 (study PRJEB29015, sample SAMEA2737950) | human oral metagenome | biome: human oral; feature: human-associated habitat; material: dental | place: China | collected 2145 ...
TGGCCGAAGTGGCCATCAGAAAAATGGCGGCGATGATGGACGAGCGCCGCGAGCGGATGTATTCAGTTGGTTCGGCTGGAATTGCGCCTGGATTGGATGAAGAACTCATGGGGGAGATGCTCCTGTTTGCTGTGGTTGCCACTGTTTTTTTCAGGCGCAGCATTTTTGCGGGGCGCTGTTTTTTTGATATGCGGACTTACCCTGCCAGGCTCTCAATGTGCCCTCATGACCAGGCCACGAGCGCAGGCAAGCATGGATTCGCTACAAAAACAGGAGCAAATTCAGATGGCCTGAAAACGCCTCCATCGCACGGTTTTAGGGGCTTTGATGCTATCAAAAGAGTAGCGAAATAAACAAAGGTTTTGCGGCCAATCGGGCTGCTTCCGCGCGCGCCTGCTCAAGCGCGGCGGCACAGCGGCGCCAGCCATTACCATTTGAAAACCCTGCCAGAGCACGGCCTGATGGCGGCATGGTTTGCCGCCCTGCCGCCCCATCCGCTAAATGAACGCCTTCTTGCTGCGCCGCTTGCCCCTGTATCTGGACCTGATCCGCTGGAACCGGCCTGCTGGCTGGCTGCTGCTGCTATGGCCCACGCTGGGAGCGCTGTGGCTGGCAGCCGGCGGGTTTCCGGGCTGGCATTTGCTGATGGTGTTCACGCTGGGCACCATCCTCATGCGCAGCGCAGGCTGCTGCGTCAATGATGTGGCAGACCGCGAGTTTGACCGTCATGTCAAGCGCACGGCGCAGCGGCCCGTGACCAGCGGACGCATGAGCGCACGTGAAGCGCTGGCTGTCGGCGCTGCGCTGGCGCTGGCAGCTTTTGCGCTGGCGCTGACCACCAATGCGCTGACAGTGTGCTGGTCTTTTGGTGCGCTGGCCATCACACTGGTTTATCCCTATGCCAAGCGCTTTGTGTCCATGCCGCAAGCCGTGCTGGGCGTGGCATTTGGCTTCGGCATTCCCATGGCCTATGCCGCTGCACAGGCGCGCGTGCCGCCCGAGGCCTGGGCGCTCATGGCGGGCAATCTGTTCTGGGTGCTGGCGTATGACACCGAATACGCCATGGTGGACAGGGATGACGATTTGAAAATTGGCATCAAGACATCCGCCATCACCCTGGGGCGCCGGGATGTGACGGCCATCATGGTTTTTTATCTGCTTTACCTGGGCATTTGGGGCGCCGCTGTCGCTGCGACAGCGCCTTTGCTTGTAACATGTTGCACCTTGATTGCAGCAGTTACACAAGTAGCCTGGCACGGCCTCCTGATTCGCTCACGCGACCGGCAGGCCTGTTTCCGGGCTTTTTGCGCCAATCACTGGCTGGGCCTGACGCTGTTTGTGGGGCTGGCGGCTGGATTGGCCGCGAAAACATGAAACGTGCGGCACGCAACATGCATGTTTGCGCGTCATCTGAAACCGGTATTTCCATGCAAAACCAAATTGATTCGACAAAGCCCGCTTTCAACGGCCGGGCACTGCTTCTGGGGATTTTTGTTCTCTCCGGATTCGCCGGACTGATTTATCAGTCCATCTGGTCCCAGTATCTGGGCATTTTTCTGGGGCATGCCGCCTACGCGCAAGCGCTGGTGCTGGCCATTTTCATGGGCGGCATGGCAGCAGGCGCCATGTGGATTTCGCATGTGGGCGAACGCTGGCGCAACCTGGTGCGCTGCTACGCACTGACAGAAGGCCTGATCGGCCTGCTGGGCCTGGCCTTCCATTTCATATTCACTTCAGTGGCCGGTTTCAGCTACGACGTGCTGATTCCGGCTGTCGGCACAGCCTGGATGGCCGATGTGGTGCGCTGGCTGGTGGCAGCGGCGCTCATCATTCCGCAGACTGTGCTGCTGGGCATGACATTCCCGCTGATGAGCAGCGGCCTGATTCGCCGCTTTCCGGGGCAAGACGGCAGCTTGCTGGGCGGCTTGTATTTCACCAACAGCATCGGGGCGGCCATTGGCGCCTTGACGGCTTCTTTTGTGTTGCTGCCGGCGCTGGGACTGCCGGGCACGGTGGCCGTGGCAGGCGCGCTCAATTTGGTAGTGGCCGCGCTGGCATGGTGGCTGGCACGCGATCCTGAACCGCTGTCGTCCGTGCACGCACCTGAGGCGAAAACCCAGGCTGCCGCACCTGCCGCTACAGGCGGCGTGCTTTTGCGCGTGACCCTGTGGAGCACGGCTTTGTCCGGCGCGGCTTCGTTTGTTTACGAAATCGTCTGGATCCGCATGCTGAGCATGGCCGTGGGCAGCACGCTGCATGCCTTCGAGCTGATGCTGACTTCATTCATTGCGGGCATCGCCTTTGGCGGACTGTGGGTGCGCAAGCAGGCTGACCGCAGCGCAGACCCGCTGCGGCTGGCAGGCTGGATGCAAATCGGCATGGGGCTGGCAGCGCTGCTGTCGCTGCTGGTGTATGGCAATGCGTTTGACTGGGTGAGCTGGATCATGGACGCGCTGGACAGAACTGCCAGCGGCTATGTCCTGTATTCCCTGGGCACGGCCACCATTGCCATCGCCATCATGCTGCCTGCCGCCTTCTTTGCGGGCACCACCTTGCCGCTGTTCACCGTGACCTTGCTGCGCAGCGGTCACGGCGAGCGCGCCATCGGGCAGGTGTATGCGTGGAATACCGTGGGATCCATTGCGGGCGTTTTCGTGGCCATGCACTGCCTGATTCCCGTGTTGGGACTGAAGCTGGCGCTGGTAACGGCGGCCTTTGTGGACATGGGCATTGGCCTGTTTTTGCTGCGCCGTCAGGCGCAAACGCAGCCTCAGCTGGCACGCGCAATGTTTGCCGCTGCCTGCGTATTGATGGCCACTGTGCTGAGCGTGACCGTGGTTCAATTTGATCCGCTGAAAATGGCCAGCGGCGTATTTCGGACCGGATCGGCTGTTTGGGGTGACAACACCCAACTGGTTTTCTATAAAGACGGTAAAACGGCCAGCATTTCCGTTGTGCAGCAAGGCGGATTCAATCGCCTAATCGCCACCAATGGCAAACCCGATGCAGCCATCACCATACAAGGCAAGCCTGCGTCTGATGAGCCCACCATGACGCTAGCGGCCGCTTTGCCTTTGGCCGCGCACGACAGCCCCAGCGACATTGGCGTGATTGGCTTTGGCTCTGGCATGACAACGCACACCTTCCTGGGCGATGAGCGTGTCAAGCGGGTAGATACCATTGAAATCGAGCCAGCCATGGTGGCCGGTGCGCGCGCCTTTGGCAGCAAAGTGGCGCGCGCCTACACAGACCCGCGCTCAAACATCGTCATTGACGATGCCAAGGCCTATTTTTCAGGCCAGCACGCGCGCTACGACATCATCATCTCCGAGCCATCCAACCCCTGGATCAGCGGCGTGGGCGCGCTCTTTTCAAAAGAGTTCTACGAATTCATTCCGCGTCATCTGAAACCGGGCGGTCTGTTTGTGCAGTGGGTGCAGCTGTATGAAATTGATGACGCACTGGTGGCCTCCATCATGAACGCCCTGACGCCCGTGTTTTCTGACTATCAGGCATACATCAGCAACACCTCTGATTTGATCATCGTGGCCACGCAAAAAGGCCGCCTGCCCGAAATCAACGCCCAACGCGTGCTGCAAGGGCAGGTGGGAAATGACATGAAACGGCTGGGTATGGCCAGCGCCGAACAGCTGCAACTGCGCAAGGTGGCCAATGCGCAAATGTTGCGCGCGCACGGCAATCTGTTTGGCACACCCGCCAATTCCTACTACCACCCGCTTTTGAGCTTGCGCGCGCCCGTGACGCGGTACATGAACAAGGAAGCCTTCAGCTTGGTGATCTTGCAATCACAACGTCTGGGGCCGGCCATGCTGACCGGCGCGCTGAACATCCGCCAGCCTTTGCCAGACAACATCGAAACATCAGACATCGGGCACTACACAGGTGAAAACGACACACGCCTGGCGCGCGACTATGCCGATTTCCTGCGCACGGGCCACTCTGCAAATGAACAAGCGCCTAAAACGCTAACCACAGCCTATCTGTTGCTCCAGGCCGCGCGCCAGGCCTGCGCGCAACCGCAAGACCACGCTGCATCCGCCTTGCTGGCTGACAATTTGCGTCAAGCGGCTGATATCACTCTGATGGCTTTGCCGCCCTCTCGCCTGCAAGGCATCTTCATCGAACCTGCTTGGTTGCCATGCAAACCAGAGCATGTGTCTGAAGACTTGCGGCAAGTGCTGAATCTGACCAGCGCATTGGCTCGGCGCGACTGGACACAAGCGCGCGAGCAGGCGCAGCAATGGCTGCAGCAGCCGCAAGCGCACGAAGGTGACAATGTCTGGAAGGAACATTTTGGCGACGTGGCCCTGCTGGCCGTCATGCTGGACTGGGCGCGCCACGAAAAATGGGCCGAACTGACCCAGGCAGAGCAGCAACTGGGCACGCATGTGAATGGTTCAGCCGTCATGTCCCAGATACGCATGATGCTGATGTCGATGGCTGATGCTGAAAGCGCACGGGCCAATGCGGCGTCCGATCGCTGAAAACCTGTGCTGAAAACCTGACAGCGCGCCTGTGGCAGCTAAACTGTCCGCGCGCGCTTGGCGCGTCTTCTCGTTTTTGCTTCACATCCCGCTGAAAGGAAAACACATCATGTTGAAAAACCGGTTGAGGAACCTGCTGGCTTTGGGTGCTTTGTTTTGCAGCAGCGCCCTGTTTGCTGCAGATGTCAATACCGCCACGGCTGCCGAGCTGGACGCCATCAAAGGCATCGGCCCGACCATGTCCGCGCGCATCATGAGCGAACGTGAAAAAGCGCCATTTAAGGACTGGGACGACTTCAAATCCCGCGTCAAAGGCGTGGGCAACAAAAACGCCGCCAAGCTCTCGCAAGCCGGACTGACTGTGGGCGATGCCTCTTACCCTGATGCCAAAGCCGCCGCAAAAGCCGAATCCAAACCGGCTGATGCCCAGCCTGCTAATGCAGAAAAGCCCAAAGCAGGCCGCAAGGAGAAAAAAGCCAAAACCGAACCCAAGGCTGCCCAATAAGGCGACAGCCGCAATGAAAAAGGCCCGCTTCTCGCGGGCCTTTTTCATGCACAAGCCAGACCATGTCCGCCTTGTTTCCAGGCATCAATCAAAAGCCCTGAAAACGCCTCTATCGCACGGTTTTATTGACTTTGATGCTATTGAATCAATAGCAAAACGGCCCATCGTTTCCGGGGCAATGTGATTGGGAACCTGTTTTGAAGCTGCGCGATAGCGGCCATCCAAACAGGCGCCAATCAGCCGCGCGCCCAAGGGCGCGGTCCGCCCAGCACGTGTACGTGCAGGTGTGGCACCTCTTGCCCACCGTCTGCGCCGGTATTCACAACCACGCGAAAGCCTCCTTCGGGCCAGGGCCTGCAGCCTTGCTCCAGCGCCAGGCGGGGGGCCAGGGTCATGATGCGGCCCATCAGCTGTTCATGTTCGCTGCCCAATTGCGCCATGGAAGCAATGTGCGCCTTGGGCACGATGAGAAAGTGCACGGGAGCCCATGGCGCAATGTCGTGAAAGGCGAACAGCTCGTTGTCTTCATACACCTTGCGCGAGGGAATTTGTCCTGCCACGATTTTGCAGAAGATGCAGTTGTCGTCATGCGTGTGATCCATGTTGGTTCTCCTTTATGCAGGGCAGCAAGGGGCGTGCCCGGGCTGTTTGGTTGGCCGATCGCGCCGCTTTCAGCCCGCATGCTGTTTGCGGGTCTTCATGCTGTGCAGGGCTTTTTCGACCACTTCTTCTGAATCCACCAAGCGCAGATGGTCGGCACGCAGCAGTTTTTCGCAGCTGCGGCGTGTCATGGTGTGCGGCTGGCCGCCGTGGCTGACAAACATGAACAGAGCGCCATTGCCGCTGGCCCATGTGAGTTTGGCGCGCAGCCATTCGCCATGCGAATAGATGTCTACCCAGGAGCCTTCCCGCAGGCGTGCCATCTCGGCGCGATAAAACGCGTCTTTGTCATCATCTTCAACGTTGTTTTTGCGGTCGGCAATGGAAGCGAGGAAATCGGCGGAAGGTTTTCCGTCCCTGCTGGCCAGTGCGGATATCTGGCTGGCGGGATCTTCTGCACTCTCGGATATGCGAAATCCGGCCGCCGCCCGCTCGCGCTGCGCTAGCCAGGGCTGTTCGCTGGTGTCCGCCTTGATTTCTTCAAAAGTGGCTTGCTTGTTTTCGGCAAGCAACTCGTCTTCAGAGGCTTCGTCGTCCAGCTCCTGGATGCTGGGCGGCGCAAATCCCGAAGCCTCGGCATCCAGCGCCGAGCGGGCACGTCGCAGGCGCAGCACTGGATTGTGGTAGTGCATGAGGGCATCAAAAAAGCGCTCGGAGTCTTTTGGGTCGTGTCCCAGCATATCCAGCCCCTTGCGCAACGTGCGCAGCAGATACGGCACGATCTCAAACAGATGCGCGGGCTGGCGCATGGCCGCTTCGCGATTGACGCTCCACAGCAAGTCGGTCACCACGGCCAGATAGCCACCAGGATCGAGCTGGCCCCGCGTGTCGGTGAGCTGCGCGTGTGCAATGACCAGCGCCCACGTGTTGTAGAGAAAGTCCAGCACGATTTTGGGCGCATCCACCACGTCCGAGCGTTGGCTAAAGCCCCAGGCCACCTGATCGGCCAGCGCCTGGCGATCATGCGCAAAGTGAATGGATTTGAGGCTGTTTTCGTGTCCAGCCTTTTCTGCCTGGTCTTCTTCCTGCCAAAGCCTTTCCAGCTCTTGCAGATGCCCCTCGAAGATAGAAGCCGAGAGATTTTGCTCGCCATTGAGCGCACGCACCGCATCGCGCACAGGTTCGATGAACTGAATGAATTCTTCTGAAAATTCATCGTTGTATTTGAAGCTGCGCTGCGCAATGCTTTCCACCAGGCGGCGGGCGGGATGGTCTTCATCACCCATAAAGCGCGGGTCGCTCATGGCCATGCGCAGCAGCGCCGGCTCCAGCGCCACAAAAGCTTCACGCACAGGCGGCAGCACGCGCACATCGCCGGCCACCTGGTCAATCAGGGCGCGCACTGCATCCAGCCCCATGACCTGGCTGATTTTTTTCGCCTGCGATTTCAGCTGCACCAGCGTTTGCGCGCGCATTTGTGGCTGTGCAAGACTGCCCCACTCTTTTTGTGGCAGCGCTGCTTGCACATTCAGAATCTGCGGCGCGCGATCCATCGCGCCTTGTTCGCGGCGTTTTTGCTGTGTGGCATACAGCTCTTCGTCGCTGGGCATGCTGGCCGATGCGGCCATTGCAGCACGTGAGCGCAGCTCCTTGCGCACGGCTTCGTAAAACGCGGGCGGCAGTGCCGCATCGTGTTCATCAGCCCATTGCGGGTGATACAGAAAGTCATGCACCATCGCATAGGGCACGGCGGGGGCGGCGCCTGCCAGCGATGCCATGGCCGGTAGACGAAAAGCCGCGTGCCGCGATTGATCTTGCGCGCCTGCTGCCAGATTGGCCATGCCGTTCAGGCCAGTGGCCGATTGCAGTGGCATGACGGAGCTGGCTGCCCGCACGCTGCCTTCGGTCAGGCGCAAGCGGTAGCGCGCTTCGCGGATGCCTTTTTCTTCCAGCAGTTTGATGATGACTGTGTAGAGGCGGTTGAGCTCATCGGCAAATGGGCGCGTGATGTGGCGCAGCAGCAAGTTGCGCACTTCCACTGGCTCGCGCAGGTTATTGATCACCTCCATGAGCGCACCGCACAGCACCTCAGGGCGCATCGGGTTGAGATCGGCGCGCACCACCGGCAAGCCCAGGGCGGAACTCATCAGCGTATCCAGCCGCGTGAGTTTTTCATCCACAACCGGCAACACGGTTTGCTGCAAGCGCGACGTCTCGACAAATTGCACGACTTCGGTTTCAGCCATGAGCGAAACCGTCTCCAGCGAAGCCAGGTTGGAAGCGCGCGAAAAATTGATATCGGCATCTTTGACTGCGTTTAGCGCGTGCTGAATGGCCGATTCAATGCAGGCGGGAAAACGCGTGCGAATCTGGGCGCGGTGGCGCGCCAGCGCCACCATGGCATCGGACAGTTGCTGGCGTTGCAGCGCGATGGACGCTTTTTTCTCTGCTTCTTCCAGCGTCACGCGCGCGGCCTCAACGCTGCGCTCGATCATGGACGACGCCAGAAACACCGCCTCGTGCGTGCAGCGCTTGAGCAGTGTCCCGTGCTGGTTGGGCAGTTGCATGAGTTTTGTTTGTGGGAAAACGGATTCAGATAGCTTATGGTAAGTCCGCCATCTCATACAGAAGCTAACTTGACACGGAAAGAAGTCACAATCAGGCACAAATGAGCAAGCAACTTCTAATTGCCGGCGGCGGCATTGGCGGCATGGCAGCCGCGCTGGCAGCCGCCCGCGCTGGCTGGCAGGTGCAAGTGCTGGAGCGCGCGTGTGCTTTCAGCGAAGTGGGCGCCGGCATCCAATTGGGCCCGAACGTCACGCGTGTGCTGCACGCCTGGGGCCTGCAAGACGCACTCGGACAAGTGGCCGCCTTTCCGGCCGCACTGCTGGCGCGCGATGCCTTTGATGGCCGCCAGCTGGGCAGCCTGCCGCTGGGCGAGCGCGTGCAAAAACGCTATGGCGCGCCCTACGCCACCATTCATCGCGCCGACATGCACCAGCTGCTTGAAACCGCTGTGCAAACCCATGCCAGTGTGCAAATCCACATGGGCGTGCAGCTGCAAGAGCTGCGCGAGCAAGCAAATGCCGTGCAGGCCGTGTCGGATGGCCAGACCTGGCAGGCCGATGCCTTTGTGGGCGCTGATGGCCTGTGGGGCCAGGCCCGCCAAAGCCTGCTGGGCGATGGTGGCCCGCGCGTCAGCGGCCACCTGGCCTGGCGCGCCATGCTCGATCAGTCCCGGCTGCCGCCTGCCGCGCGCAGCCAGTGCGTCACCGTCTGGATGGGGCCGCGCATGCACGCTGTGCAATACCCCGTGCGCGGCGGCCAGTGGCTGAACCTCGTTGTCATCACGGAAGGCACGCCGCCAGAGCAGCCGCGCGGCTGGGACCACCAGGCCAACACTTACGAACTGATGGCCCGGGCCGGCCGCGTCTGCGCCCCATTGCGCGAACTGCTGGAAGCGGCCAGCCAGGCCAGCGTCAATAGCTACGTCTGGCGTTTGTGGCCCCTGTGCGACCGCCCGCCCGTGCCCTCGGCCGCCCACATGGCGCGCGGGCGCATGGCGCTGCTGGGCGATGCCGCGCACCCCATGCGCCCCTACCTGGCGCAAGGCGCGGGCATGGCCGTGGAAGACGCGGACATGCTGGGCCGCTGCCTGCAACAAGCCGATGCCGCCACTGTGCCCCGGCAATTGCAGCGCTACGCCCAGGCGCGCTGGGCCCGCTGCGCGAAAGTGCAGGCGCGCAGCCAGCGCAATGGCGCAATCTTTCATGCCAGCGGCTTCATGCGCGCGGCGCGCAACGCGGCCATGCACGCGCTGGGCGCGCGCATCATGGATGTTCCCTGGCTCTACTCATATCAAGGAGACAAGGCCTGTCATGCGCATTGACCACGTAACCCTGCTGCTGGCCGCTGGTGCGGCGCTCTACATCATCATGGCCCTGCTGCGCGCTTTTGCCATAGGCCGCCTGGAGCAGCAGCAACCCTCTGACGACCTGAAAGACGAGGCGCGCAACTACCGCCGCAAAGCGCTGATTGCCACAGGCGTTCTGGCCGTTGTGATACTGACGCACTGGCTCTGGATCACATTCTGAAAACCATCGCCGGATTCGCTCCTGATTTAATAGCAGCCAAGCCCGTCAAACCGTGCGATAGAGGCGTTTTCCGGGCCTTGAATTTGCTATCGAAAAGAGAGTGAAAGCCGCCTGCGGGCAGGCGTTTGGCAGCTTTCAGGCGCGTCCAATGCTGGCCGTGGCGACGAGTTCTTCCAGCAGCGCCAAGCTGGCCTGGCCAGGCAAGGCGTAGGGGTCGAGGGCGGCGCGTTCGCTGTATTTG